>Ga0307930_1002970_pt1 | contig 12677 bp, 3 predicted proteins | sample OrgLakmetageno46_FD_203161 | JGI IMG/M metagenome (GOLD analysis project Ga0307930, IMG submission 203161) | Saline water microbial communities from Organic Lake, Antarctica - #46 | ecosystem: Environmental > Aquatic > Non-marine Saline and Alkaline > Saline | place: Antarctica: Organic Lake... | reverse complement strand
CAAGGCGCAGACACGCATCGAGGTGCTGGAGAAGCAACGCGCACAAGCGGACATCGACGCTGGCTGCAGCGAGCTCTCAGCGCTGCTGGCGATTGCGCGTGTGCTCGCCACGGAAGCCAGCGCGGTTACTGTTGGCCGAGGCCACGCCCTTCCTGGAACATGCACTTCACTGACGAATGCTGACCAAGCAAATTCGAGAAGCGAGAGTGGTGCTGGTGACAATGGCAGCATTGGTGCGTTAGGCCTCTGGCGCTGCGAGGGGCTTCATGGAGTCGCTTACCGGTCGGTGCCAGAAATGTCAAAACGCTGCGACGACCACATTACAGGGCCAAACTCTGGCGAACTCTTTGAAGCTGTTCTCATGGAACTTCCTCCTAGCTTTTCGGGTATTGTAGCAGCAGGCACCTCGAACGATAGCAACGACAAGGATGAAGGGGGTGACAGAGCAGGCAAGGCTCCAGCAGCATCGGCAACAACGTCTTGCGGCTCTGCATTGCCTGGCTCGCGCGGTGAAGGGTGGGTGAAAGTCGAAGTGCCGGGGCGCGGTACCTTCTTCTTGCCACTCACCAAAGATGGCCAAGTGCTCTTGACACCGTTGCCGTACGACTCCAGCCACCCACGCCCGCGGCAACCGGGCAGCACACTGAACAGCGTCTCTTCCGGATTCGACAGCAGCAGTGGAAGGGCTCCTCCGACGCTCGAACGCAGTACTTCTTCTTCCTCCGCTGCATTTGCCAGCACTACCACGAGCACAACTCTAATCGTTGGACTCGGCGATCGCTTCCACGAGCACAGCGGTTTCTCGAGCGCCGTCGACATGGGTGGGCAACGCCGCAGCAGCAGCGCCGGCCTGAGCAGCAGCAGTGGGAGTGGCAACGGCAATTTCACGGTGCTTTTGCAGCCGATTGACCCGGACGCGCCTGCTGCGTCGTCCGCAGCGGCCGACAGCTTGAAGTCGCACATCACTGGAGGGCTGGCCAACGTGTTCAACGAATGGCCGAGAGCGGGCTGGAGCGACGGGGGGCGCGCCTTCACTTCGGCCTTCGAAAGCTCGATGACGAGCGCAGACCAGGTGGTCGTAGCTGCGCGTGGCGTCTCCGAAGACGACGCCATCGCCCTAGCTCGCATGCTAGCGGAGCGTGCGAAGTCGCTTGGGTTTGCCACCCTAACCGCGGAAAATTGGAAGGGTGGGCGCGTTGGCAAAGCTCGAGGCAAAGGCAGCGGCCACAACGGCCACAACGGTAGCGGGCTTCCGGCCCCAGGCACGACCCGGAGTGGGCGAGGGGCGCTAGGCGCGGCGCGTGCAGGGCCTTTGGAAGGTCTAGGAGGGGGTCGTGGTGCCGAAGCCATCAAACTCTTGGACTCTTTTACGGGCCGGCTAGCGCGCACCCCTGCGCTCCTGCAAGCCCTCTCTGTAGTGCCATCGACGTCGTCTGCAGAAACGCCTGGTGCTGGCAATGACGGCAGTGGCAATAATGGTGAAAGCGGCAGCGCTACTGGAGCAGCAGAAGGCGACAGCAACAGCAGCAACGCCGTGACCAATGCAACCCACATGGATGCTTCTGTGCGACGAGAGCTCTTTGCGGGTCTGTTCCCAGCGCTACTAGACGGCCTCGAGGATCCACCTCCGCCGCCTGGCACCGACACTGCTGCTGCAGCTGGTACTGCCATTACTGCTTCTAATTCGTCATCAACTCAACCGTTGCCGCTGCTGCTGCAGATTGCTCCTGCGCTGCGTCGGTTGCGGCCTTGCTTAGCTACGGGTGAAGGCGCGTGGCTCTCCGCAGTCTTGCGCGAACTCGTTCACGTGCTGCTCTTGCTGCTGCGCAAACGTACGAAAACTGCACAGGGCCGCCGCGGGTCCTCAAGTGAAGGAGCTACTAGCTCTGGTGCGGCTTTGGTTGAGAAAGAGGCGACAGCAGCAGCTGCAGCAGAGCGCGAAGATGCGTTTACGTGCTTGTTAGCCATCGCCCCAGCAGTGGGAGGTGGATGGCTTTCCTGTGACGCTTCTTCTCCAGAAGGTGAATCTTTGCGTGCGACTAGTACGCAAGCAAAAGAAAGAGGTGAAGGGGTCGTTGAGGCGGCCAGCTTCGAGGGCCGTGCGACCAACGCAGACTTGGCTCGTTTCTTTGCCGTGTTCGAAGAGCGTGCAAGCAGTGCTGAGGAAGGCCAGGCACGGCTGGCGCTGCTGCTGCTGCTGCAGGCCTTGGTCGAGTCTGCATGTGGAACCCTCCTGGCAAATCTACCGCTCCCTAATGCTGGTGGCACGCAGACAGCGGACGCTGAAGAAAGCAAGACCGAGACCGCTTCTGAGGAAGTGAAGAGTGGCGACTCAGGAACAGCGGCAGCAACAGGAGAAGAAGGTGATAATAACGGGCACTTCATGCTTGAAGACCGGCTTGAAGAATGGTTCACGCGTTGTGGAGTGCGTGCAACCTGCGCAGCAGCAGCGACTTCCTCCTCATCCTCTGCCGATGCCAAGGCAGCAGCTGCCCGCGTGCTCGCTCTGATTGGCCGTGAAAACCAGCGAGGCATGGCCCGTGAAACGGCGGCGATCGCTGCACTGGTGCACGCGCTGGCGCCATCGTTGCCGCCCAACAGCGCAGAAATCGGTGAAAACAAGAGTGATAGTGGCTCTCTAGCTTTGGCCGCTGAGTCGTCTCCTCTAGTGTCTTCAACGACTGCCGCCGCGAGTTGGGCCACAGCTGTGCCACTGTTGGCGAGTAAGCTTGCCTCGCCCAGTGGCATCACTCAGCATGAATACGAATCACTCGGCGTAGGCGTTGCCTTAGCCCGTTGGCTCCAAATGGCGCCTCCAGCAGCGCGACTTGCCTTCCTAGAAGCTTTCTTGAACGAATCAAAGGAGGCGCTTACTTCTTCTTCTTCTTCTTTTTCTATCAGCAGCCGCAAGAGTGCCCTGGTGAGGGTTATTTTGCGCGCGCAAGCGGCTGTAGCCCAGTTGGAAGCCCTGACGGTGTTCAAGCACCGCAATCCTGACGACATTCTGGAGACCACCTCCAAGGCCATGGACCTTCGCCTGTTCTTCAAAGATGCGCCTCTGATGCCCGCAAAAGATGCTGGCAATAATTTACATGACGATGAGGATGAAGAGGAGGACGAGGAGAAGGTGAAAGAGGGCGACGCAAGCGGGCATGACAAGGGCGGTCCAACAAACACACAGGGCGTAGACTTGTCGCCACTGTTGCCACGTTTGGAAAACTGTGTCGTGAAAGCAACGCGCACCTCGCACGTGCGTGCCCTGGAAGCACACGTCCTGCGAGCGTTGCCCGCGGCGGCACTGCCGGAGTCGTACCGGGCTGCTAGCCGGGATCTCGTGGGCATGCTGGTTCAGGAGCGCGCCTCTAGCACCGTGGAACCTCCTCATGGCGCTGCTGGTGCTGCTGGCCACAACAAGGCTCGGAACAGTAGCCAGAACAGCGGAAAGTCAAATAGCTGTGGTGGTGACAGCACTCTCGAGTGGCGCACGTGCGTGGTGCTGGCTTATGATGAAGATACGGGTGCGCACTGCGTGAGTTATGCAGCCGCTCAAACGTTGCGCGCACGCGGTGGTCAGAAGAAAGGCTCCGTAGCCTCTCCGTCCCCTGCTGACGGTGCTACGAGCGACGAAAACACCTCAGGCGCAGCGGTAGCAGCAGCGGTGGACAAGAGCCAGTACGATGGTTGCTGGCTGCGGCTCCCGCTGCGTGACGTCACTGTGATCGAGCGAGTCGGCCCACCTCAGCCGCTGCCAGACCTCGCTGAAAAAGAAGCGAATCGGCGAGCGATAGTGGCAGCTCGCAAAGCGAAAAAAGCACAAGAAGCAAAAGCGGCTGCGGACGCGCTAGCAGAAGAAAAGCGCAAGGAAGAAGAGGCGACAGCGGCAGCGTTAGCCGAAGGAAGGCCTTTGATTGCGCAAGTCGAAGTGTCGGGCCACTCGGGGCGGCACCACCGTTTCAACGGCATCTATGAAGAAGAGCGGGGTCGCATCATTCACGGTGCCAAACTGTTTCGCACGGCTGACACCGAGAGCACGGCCCCAGATGCCAGTAATTATGTGCTATTCCGCAGCAGTGGCACTGGAAAATGGGTGATCACCGACAACGAAGCCAACTTCGACTCGAACCAGGGCTTCTTGCGTTGTGCAGCGAATCCTGAAAGCGGCTTGCCTACGTCACCCGGTGAACAGTTCCCCGGCTCAGGCGATTGGATGGTTGACCCTTCGATGCGAGTAGTCACCACTCAGCGGGCTGTGCCAGAAGCCCAATCATCCAGCGGCGCTCATCACCACAACTACCTCCCGGACCATCCGCCGATGCAGTGGCACCGCGGGGTGCGCGGCGAAAACGCAGCGTTGCGCGGGCCCGTGGTTTTACGGTCCAATTCCTACGGGGACGCGACGGTGTTTACGGGCCTGCCGCTGCCGTCGGCTCCCGCGCCGCCGAAGCCCCGAAAGCCGAGAGGGGGGCGCCACGCGCAGCACTACCCGCGCGGCAGCAGCGACTCCGGTTCTGCTTTTTCTTTTGGTGACGCGAGCAGCAGCAGCAGCAGTCGTACTGAGCCGCATTTGTTGGAAGAGTGCCCGGTAGGCAGCGGGTGGAGCTGCGACGGTTCTCCGCAATGTCTCAGCCACGGTGGCGGGAGGGGCCAAATGCGCTTTCGGTGCGTGATGCCGGGCTGCGACTACGACTTGTGCTTGCCGTGTTGGGAGAGCGGCGCCATTGAAGATCAAGAAGCAAACAACGATGAGGGTGGCGAAGGTGGCGGCAGCAGTGGAGAAACAACCGCTGACTCTCCTTCGAGCACTCCAGCGAGCGGTGAAGAGTCAGCCACTCAACCGCCTTCCCAAGCATCCGCCACTGCTGCTAGCACTGCTGCTAGTGCCACTGCCACTGCTGCGGCGGCGGCGCTTCAGCCGGCCAAGAATGCCCGGTCGTTTACGGTAGAAGTGGAATCTTACGGTTCGTCGTACTCAGGGACCCTGCGTGTGGGCCTTACGGCAAAAGACCCCACCACTTTCGCTCGAAGAGTGCCCGCAATGCTAGGAGCACTGGGAAGCGATACGGTCTACCTCGACGGGCACAAGGTAAGTTACATGCTAGCATTGATTTTTTTTACATTTTCATGACCTTGGTCTTAAATGAAAACTCTTCAGCCTTACATGAGCCTTCGCGTGACTTTTTGTATCTGGAACAATGCGTACGCATAATGCGGTTTACATTGTAAGCTTGTTTGAATGTGTGAATTGGCTGTTGTACTTTGGTTTACCCGTACTGCGTCTGTTTTCACAGGTGGTGCAAGGCGATGACAAGACACTCGGGGTTGTCTCCTGCGACTTGTCCGAGATGCGCACTGGCGACCGTATCACCGTAACCCTGCACGACCAGGACCAAAAGCTGTACTTCCGTATCGAGCGCGGCGCTGCTGCGCGTGCTTCGGGCTCGTTTGGCAGCGCACGGAGCGCGTGGCAGCCTATTCGTGGCGGTGGTGGTAATGGTAGTGAAGCTCTCGGCGGTCCCAGTCGTCTAGACGACGGTGTGCCCATGCCCTGCGTGTTTGCCACCGGCGACGGAAGTCCTCTGCCGGTGTGGGGGGTGGTCTCAGTTTACGGTCAAACATCGGCAGTTCGGCTCGTGGCTGTCAACGGCTGCGCAGTGGCCGGCGCGCCCACCCCCCTTCAAGCGGGTGCGGAGGGCAATCTGAGCGTGGGCACTCGGGTATTCCGGCGCCGTAGTGGCAGCGGCAACGGCGGCGACGCTCAGTCGGGAGCCCGCCACACCGGCGGCGGCACGCTGCTGGGCTGGAAGCACCAAGGGCAAGTAACCGGCGATTTCGGCGATGCCTCGTCCTTGCCCGATGGCCTCTGCCGGGTGGATTTCGACCATGGGGGGTCCTGGAATGTGTACATGGACGAATGCTGCCTGGAAGATTTATCCTTGTTAGACGCGGGCGGCATGGCAGAGAGCGTAGCAGCCAGCAGCGGTAGGAGTAAGGGTGGCAATGGCAATGGTAAAAACAGCAGCCTGAGCACGACTCGGAAGCGCACGGCGAAAGTGGAACGCTGGTTGCGCGGCTCGATTCAACTGCGGTCAATGCCCGAGTTTCCAGGCAACAATTTGCGGACGTCGCACACCCTCGAGGCCAATGACTGCTTCGCATACACCCGCACGGTGGTGGTAAAGCACGCGTTGCTGTTGGCTGAAGTTCGTGCGGGCGAAGAGGCTCAGAATGGCCGTGCTTTATCTTCTTCAACCGCAGCTACGGCAGGAGACAGCGGCAGCAACGCTAGTGCAGCTTCGGTGTCTGGCTCTGGAGACAGCAGCGCTCAGAAGGAAGAAGGTGACGAGGAGAAGATGGTGCACTTTGACATAACCTACTACGAATTGGCGGACGGGCGCGGGTGGATCCATGATTTCGACCGCGATCATTTGCACGAGTCAGGCATGCGATTGCCGAGCATTCGCAAAATCAAAGACCCTTTGCTTGGCAAGCGGCTTCGCCTGAAATCCGACAGCAGCAGCAGCAGCGGCAGTAGCATGCGTTGGGGTGAGAAAGGTGGGTTGATGCAGGATGTGAGCGGTTTAATGGCCACGGTGTTGTCCGTTGACTCTTTTGACGATACCGTGGATCTGGTCCTTGACGACGGGCGCTGCCTTCTCAAGCAGCCGCGGCACTGCCTCGCCGAAGCAGACATCAGTGCGGCTTCTTCTTCGTCCGGTAGTGGTAGTGGTGGCTACAGGGGCAGCCGTAGCACTTCGAGCAGCAGCAGTGGTGGGAGCCGCAGAGGCAGTGGCAGTGCTGGAGCTGCGGCGCCGCCACCGCTGGCTTTGCAGCGCACATTTACAGCGGTCTCCACCGAGCAAAGATCTGTGAGCAACGGAGGGTTTGAATTCACGCGCCGGGAAGATTACGTCAATGTAGACTCCTTCTTAACCACAGCTATGAACTTGGCTGAAAACGCTAGCGGAGGTCGCGCACGGGACTATCGCAGCGGCGGCGGTGGAGAAGGAAGCAGCACCTGGAGTGATGAATCTACTTCAGTGGTGAACGCTTGTGATGCTAGCCCTGCACTCACGCGCAACAGCAGCAGCAGCGGGCGCCAACGAATCAATTTGCAGCGCAACGAAGCACTGCATCCTCGCTTAGAAGTGCGTTTCCGCCTTGCGCCTTCTTCTTCCTCTTCGGGTGAACAAGGAACTTCTCGAGATGGGAACGATGACAGCTCTTCAGCTACAAGCGAGGACTTGGCAGCTGTAGATGATGCCACAGCACATAGCGCTGAGCCTCGCCCAACGGCACTGCGCAGTGGCATGACCATGTTTCAGGCCGCGCATAAATTGGCGGAACGCGCGACGCTCGCAGCGGCTCGGAACCCCCCTCCTGTCAACGCCCAGATGAATGGCAACAGCGACCAACCTCAGACGTCTTCCTCGTTTGAGAAAGTCTTTGCTCTGCCACCAGCGGCAAATGACGATGCCTTTGACCTCGAATGCTCGGTTGTAGTGGTCGGAAACAACGAGAACAACAATTCTGAAACAGGCATGTCGGTAGGTGTAGAAAATGACCGCAACGGTGAAGTGTCGTTACGCGGCCGTGACTCACCGCTCACGTCCCAGCAAAATTTAGAGCTGGCCATTCAGAGCGGTTCCAACTTGAGCGAGGCCATCGAGGTGCTGTACGCTCTGCGCGCGGTTTTACTGGAAGGATCTGCGCATGCAGACCCCAAAATAGCCTCAAATCCAAATTCAACTTCGAGTGTGGCGGCAGCGGCAGCCTCTTTGTTGCGGGACGAAAGTTTGTGGGTGAATCCTTCACTGGAGCGCAAGCTCTCAACCCAGCTCAAGCCTTTGGCGGTGGTGACGGGGGCAGTGCCCTCCTGGGTGCGGTGGCTGCCTCGGGTGGTGCCCTTCCTGTGGTCCAAAAAGACGCGCGAGCGCCAAATGCGTTGCATGGCCTTTGGGGTCAGCCGTGGGATTGTGGCAATGCAGGAAGACCGGCACCCGATTGCGGCACTAGAGCGCGAAGTGGCGGCTTGTTTCCAGCTCATGACTGCTGAGTCCCTAGAGCGCGCGCAGAGGCTTGAGCAAACGATTCAACGCATGACGGAGCGGCACGCGACCTCTCCTCTGGCAAGGAACACTTTAACCAACGTGGCGGTGTCTCCCGGGTGGCAGCTGCTCGCACAAGCAGAAGCAGTGTTCGCAAATGTGCCTTTTTTGCGCTCCGGATCTCTCGAGGTTTGGAAAACGACTTCACGCGATCAAGCTATGCCTTCCTTTTTGTATATTGTGGAGTCAGTGATGTTGTATATGCTCTCCTTCGTACTCCTTCGATGATGAAACAACTTGTTCTTGTTCTCTCTCTTCGTGTGTGTGTGTTTTAATTATATGCTTGTACGCTTCTGTTTTTTTGCCTGCAGGTAACGTTTGCGGGAGAAACCGGTTTTGGGTCAGGCGTGACTGCGGGGTTCTATTCTCGAGTCGCGCAAGAGTTTCAGACGCGGGCAGTGGGGCGCAACCTTCTTCGCGTAGGCGCGTCACCTCCACCTCCACTGTTGTCTCAGGAAGCTGTGCCGATTGCGGCCAATGTTGCACCAGCTGAAGCTGCTGCCACGTCAAGCACTGGTCGCAGCAGCAACGGTGACGAAGATGCTAGCACAAGCTCCAAGCAAGATGACTCCTCTGAGAGCTCGAATAAGATTCCTCGCGAAGACTTGGTGTCGTTTGACGCGTCTGGTTGCGGTGCTTTCAATGGCTTATTTGGAGAAGCTTCTGGAAGGGCTACGTCTAGTAGTGGTCACCATGGGCCAGGAGCCAATCGGCTGCGTGCGGTGCTCTCAGTGCACCGGGTTTCAGTGCCACGCCCAACTCAAGTTCTTACAGCGAATGGTTACGCAACGGAAGCTTTGTTGCTGCGCGCAGAAAAGCAGGACACCGTCCCTCTTCAACCGCAACCTGTGTCTGGCGCCTCGTCTGAGAGTGGCGGAGATGGTAACTTATCCTTGGAGTTTGCGCTAGCAGGCCCTGAAGAAGATGAAGAGGATGACGAAGAGGAAGAAGACAGTGAAGAGACGGGCGCTGTTGTTGAAAACAGTCAAGTTGACGATGCTGCTGACGGACAGCCACTCACGGTTGCGGTGTCGCCGAGTGCGTGGGCACATGTGCGCGGGCGCGACGTGCTTCGCCGGTCGACGCTACTTGCTTCTTCTTCACAGTCAACTGCGGACACAACAGCTGCACCGGCAGCGGAGGCCAAGTTGGCTACAGAGGCGCCAGAGGCAGCTTCAGACGCAGCAGTGGGAGAAAAAGACAGCAGCGAAGCCGGCAATGACAACGACAACGACGATGGTGATGATGGAGGTTCCGAGTACCCGCTAGCTGCGGTGCTGCTCCCTGAGCCATTTCCTGGCACTTTTGCGGTGATGCGCCGCCCGCCGCGCCGTTTGCCGCCAATATCCCCCAGTAAAGATGATGGACTCTCCACGCACTCAAGCTCAGGCCACCACCACAGTGAGAGTGCAAAAGAATTGCCGTGCGTCACTGTTCTTTACCGCGAGACTGCTGTAACCAACCCACCTAGCCAGAGCAATGCGAGTGCTTCTGCTGCTGCTGCTGCTGCTGCTGTGCCTCAACCTTGCCCCGGGTCAGTCGCGCTGCTGGCGGCCATGGGCGGGCGCAACGGCGGCGTCGCGAGTGGAGGCCGAGGATTGGAATTTTGGACTACTGAACATAGCGCGCACGACCGCTCGACCCGGTCCGCGAAAGTGTCGGTGGTGCCGGGCTCCGCGGCTCTGCCTCGTTGGGTCCGTGGTGACGACGATGCCAGCAGCAGCAGCAGCAGCAGCTCGAGGTGGGAGATTGAGTTTGAAGTCGAAGGACCTCTTCCGTCTGCGTGGGCGCCGCCGGGGGAAGTCAACAGTGCACCTCCTTCGCCCGCCCGCACAAGTAGCCAGGCTGAAGATGACAACACGCCTTCCAAGGTTGGGGGCAGTGTTGGTAGCAGTGGTGGCCCCACCACAGGCAAGGTGCATGTAGGAGTAGCAGTACAGGGAGCGCCGTGGTCGGCGCCCCTGTTCGTGCCCGACCGTGAGTCGAGCCCGCATGGGAGCACTGAAGTGCCTCGGGGCTTGTTTCCGGCGCCGCTGCCGCCGGGGGCCGACGGTGACCTCGTGTTGCGGCGTTTCACTTTCCTGGGCCGGCTCTTCGGCAAGGTGTGTGATTGGATTGGATTGGCTGATTGTTTCTTGCTTTTGTTCTCCTAGTCTATGCTTACGCTTGTTTGTTGTGTATGATGTTGGATGCTACATTTTTCAAATGTATGAACTCATGTTGTTCCGCTGTTTGATCCGCTTGACTATCCATCGAAGTTTTTCCTCTTCTTTAGTGTCATTTTGTGTGTTTAGCCCGTGCTCCAGCGCGCCTTTTGTTGCTTTGGCGTGTGCTTACATGTGCTCTCGTGTTCAGGCACTCGTCGATGGGCACTTGTTTCCGTTGCGCTTGCATCCTACGTTCTTTGCGCTGGTGCGGGGCGATCACCTTGACCCTTCGACCTATTTCGCCGCAGCGCCCAGCCACCACTTAGACAACTGCCACGGCGCTCACTTGGCTCCTCTCTTCGCGCTCTTGCCGGAGCTTGAGGCCATTGAAAACAAGCACCCTCTATCCTTCACGAACTCAGCCGCAGACAACGCTGCAGCCGAGCGCAAGCGCACAGCGGCGCTCAACGAGCTCCTGTCCGAGCCTCGGGATTTTACGCAAGGCTTGCCGCTCGCTGATTGGTTGGAATTCTTGCCGTGGGCCGACCCCATTACCGGGGCTGCACTCCTTCAGCCTCCACCACCTCTATCGAGCGCATCCACTCTCGCCAATGCCAGCGCCCTTGCTACGCCCTTGACTGCTCCTACTGCTGCTGCCGCCTCCTCTGCCTCTATGAGCCTTGGATGGTACGATGACGACAACAGCTGCAGTGGTGGGGTTGACTCGGCTGGCGAAGTGAATGGTAACACCCTCAAATGCTTTCTGTTGCAGCTCGGTGACTTGTGGCTCGGCCGTGGGGTGGCCCAGCAAGCAGCGGCGTTTCGGCGCGGGTTGAGCGACATGGCGAGCTTGGACGCAGGCGTACTAGCGTTTGAGCCCAGTGAGCTCCGAGACTTACTGGCCGGGCCAGACCAAGTGGAATGGACCACCGAGTCGTTGAAGCGCATCCTGAGGCCCAAGGGCGACTTTGTGCTCCCTGCCTCCTCCTCCAGCAGCAGTGGGAGTAGGAGCTCATCCTCCTCGTCTTCTCCATTGCGAAGGCGCGCGCTCAGTGCTAGCTCTCCAAGTTGCAGCAACAGCAGCCACAGTGGCGTAGACACCTTAGAGTGGCTTCGAGACGAGCTAGTGGCGCTGTCACAACCGGACCGGTTGAAGTTCCTCGAGCTCACTACAGGGGTGAGGTGCTTGACCCCAGACAAAGTGATCACCGTTCGCCGCACCGACCAGCGCTGGCCTTTCTTCCACTCGTGCACCAACCAACGTAAGTCTTTTTGTTTTCTGTCTTTAACTGATTGGAGCTAATTCACCTCGCCACAACCTTTCAAACTCCCTCGAACTATTTATGTACTCACTTTCCATCGAGAATTTTACATCGATTTGCTTGATGGGCAATCGCGAAGTACTGTTCATCTTCACGACCTGACCCCATTTCTTCTCCCTTTCTCCTTCTTCTCTATGCAGTGGACCTGCCACGCTTCGAAAGCCAGGAGGCTTTGAAAGACGGTCTTCGCGCTGCCCTAGCGAACGGGACTGCTGGCGGCTTCTCAGAGTTCGCCCACATTGGCTCGGGCGCTGACGCATAAGAATTTCAGAGATTTCCATATGCCCCACCCGAGATTTCCCTCAGTAGCCTGCTCCATTTGATGGCCTCGATTCAGTAGGCCGACTTCGTAGATATTCGATATTCCTTAAAAAATTCACCTTTATTCATAGTAGGTCGTTATGGTGAATTTTATGAGTTCTTTAATTTAGCATTACTACCCACCTCCAGTAAACTGATATAACGGAGACACAAAGAAACGCAAGTAGAAGCGTGGGGCGCTACGGGAAATGAATTCATAATAATAATACATATTTAACACATAAACCATGTAAGCGGAGCAGCGATTTCTATCTAGCTTGCAAATACAAACACGAAATGCCAATTCCAGTACCTCTTATCTAGTACCTCTATTAACTCTAGAATATAGTAAGTAATTTTTTTTTAAAAGCACCGGAATGACTTGCTCTATACTCTGTTCTGATGCCCTCCTCTCAGTCGTCTACGTAAAGCTGCGCACTTGTGCACGTCGCTCTGCTAACTTCAAACGGCGCTCTCGGAGGTAGTCCACCGTTTCGTCCTCACCATTCTCGCCATCAGCTGACACATTCGTTGGAGAAGAAGATGTGTTTGAGGGGCCGTAAAGAAGTTTCTGAGGCTTTGATGGTGACCCTGAAGTGCTCCTTTCTTTCAGCGGCGAGCTTTTGGTTGAAATCTCGTGGCCGTCAGAGATGTCCTTCGACAGGTTCCTTGCTTTCAGGCTCGGGCTCATCACTCGAAAACTTTTCAGTGACTCTGGACTGTCCGTGTTGTTGCGCTTTGGGGATCCCTGCTTCCAGTCGATTTTGCTCATGGGCACTTTCGCTGATCCTCCGTTGGCGCGC
>Ga0307930_1002969_pt1 | contig 12677 bp, 10 predicted proteins | sample OrgLakmetageno46_FD_203161 | JGI IMG/M metagenome (GOLD analysis project Ga0307930, IMG submission 203161) | Saline water microbial communities from Organic Lake, Antarctica - #46 | ecosystem: Environmental > Aquatic > Non-marine Saline and Alkaline > Saline | place: Antarctica: Organic Lake... | reverse complement strand
CGTTGCGAGCGCACTGCGCTACTCTCATTACCACCGCTACCGCTATCAGCACCATTAGAATTTCTCCCCGCCAACGCTGCAGCAGCGCGCTTGGCTTTGAGGGCTTGAAGCCACGTTGGCACCCCCTTGCTGCTACTGTTGCTGCGGCTATCACCCTCACCGCCGCTGCTGCTGCTGTTTGAAGCGGCTGAAGAGCGTGCCGTGCTGCCCGAGTAGGGCTCCTGCCGCTCCAAGGATTGGGTGTACCTCGCCCTCCCCGGGGGCCGATCGCCTCGTCGAGCGGCACCGCTGCCGTTGGCCCTCGGCGGCGTGTTTTTCTTCGGGGAGCTGGTGGCGTCGCCTGTTGATGAAACAGTGGTGCAGTGTAGTGTTGTAGCAGTGTGTATTACGGTGTAGTTGTGGGCAACACGAAAAGGTCAAAACGTACTAGTAGGAGTTCAGAGTTTCATTGAGACAATTCAGTGTGCCAGCATCGTGAAACGTCTCAGGGTAACACAAGTCGCTAAAGAATTATTAATGAAGACTAAAATTTTGGCTTTCTTCTAAACCCTTGGTATTCTTCCTTTTGCCCGAACCTCTTGTACGAGTACCTGTGGTGGGGCTGCTGTTGCGCATGGCCACTTTCGCCCACGCGGGTGACGACGAACGACGAGGCCGATCTTGCGAGGGGGGGGACAATCCTTGCTGCTGCACCTCCTGCTGTTGTGACGTAGAAGGTGATTCCGACTGCCGCGGTGGGGTTTGCACTACTACCAGTGGTGATGACGACGACATTGGCGGTGTTGATTCACTTCCCGTCCTTTCCTGTTGCTGTTCTGGTTGGTCGTTGTCTTCGGCTTGGTTTTGGGCCGCGATCAACGCTTCAAAGCGCTCCATGGCCGCGTTGGTGGCGGCTTCAGCTTCGGCGCCTTCGGCCGCCGCCGTAGACCGAAGCGTCGCTTTCACGCCCGCAATCACGCTGTTGCTCCCCGGGCTGCCCAAGGTGAGGCCACTGCTGCTACCCATGCTACTGCCGCTGCCACTGCTGTGAGGCAAGTTGCGGGGCACAGACGCAGCCCGGAGGTAGCCGCGGCGAGTGTAGCAAATCAGGCAGGACCGCGCGTTGCTCTTGTTCATGCGCTTGCAGACCGAGCACTCCCACGCTTCCTCCTTTGTGGGGGCGGCCCGCGCTTGCGGCGGCATTGCTTCTACGGACACTGGCGCTGCTGCTACTGTGGCAACCGGAGGCACTTCAGTTGATGCCGCTGTGGCTGGTGGAGCAGCAGAAGCAGTGGAGGCAGCAGCACTAGGAGAATTGTGATCTGGAGGCGTGGGCGTTCTTTGCGCTTTGAAACGCTCCAAAAGGCGGCTCTTGGCATCGACTGGCGGCTGGTGCTCGTCATTTTCATTTGGCTGTTTCTGTTGCTGTGCCTTGCTGTAATCGCTGCTGCTGCTGCTGCTGCTGCTGGAGCTTCGTGGTGTGTAACTCGGCTGCGACACCATGTTGCGCAAGAACGGTGGCAGTGATGAGGCCACTGAGGCGTCCAAGTTTTGTCGCTCGACGGACCTGGTGTAGCGGCGCACCAACGGCCGCGAATCCCTATCTGCTGCTGCTGCTGCTGAAGTAATGGCAGCAGTGGTGGGACTTCCAGCAGCCGCATCGCTGCTGGCTGGCTTCGACGGCGACGACGACGCAGAAGTAGTGGTAGCAGCAGCAGCAGTGGTGGTGGTGGCAGCAACCGCGCGCCAGTTGGGCGCCACGGGGGCTCCTTCTAAGGACCTCGGCAAGCTGCTCGTGGTGCGCGGCCTGGCCGTCTCTGATGAACCGCCGCGCGACTTTCCGCGACTGCTGGCAGCAGAACTACTAGCGCTCGCGTATGTGCCAGTAGAAGCCTGTTGCAGTGTGGTCGATGGTGGAGCCTCCAGTGCGCCTAAGCTACCCGCGCGGTACTGTCGCACGGCGCCGCCGCCGGAGCTTCTTCCCGCCAACACCGCAGCAGCGCGCTTCGCTTTGAGGGCTTGCTGCCACGTCGGTATGGTGCTGCCGCTGCCGTCGCCGTTGCTGCTGCTGCTGCTGCCAAGCACGCTGAACGCGGCTCCAGGCGCGGGGGACGCGTTGTTCGAGGAGCGGTCGAACCGGTCGGTGATTTCGCGAGGCAAGCTGCGCACGCGCCGGTCTCGCTTTTCGCGCGGTGGCGCTTCACTGTTGCCGTAACTACTACCCGTCGTAGTGCTGCCGCTGCTGCTGCTAATGCTTTCAGCCCCGTTGCTAGTGCTGCCATGGAGGGACGAAGAGTGGTGCGCAGGCACTGCTTCGCTCATCATGCGCTCGACGGTGGCCAGGGCAGCGCGCTCTTGCTGCTTCCGGAGCTCCGAGAGCCGCGGCACCGACCGGGAGTTGCGCTCGCGGTGCTCCGACGGCGGCGGTGCATCGGCTGCTGCTGCAGCACCTGAGGACCCAGGTGCACCTCGAGTTGCTTTCCGCAACGTCAGCCGGGCCATGGGCTGCTGTTGCTGCTGCTGCTGCGAAGTTGGTGAGCTGGCTTCACTGCCGCCTTCTGCGCTGGCCATCGCTGCAGCGAGCGCTGCGGCGCCTGCGGATCCCGCTCGCACGTCGTCATCGGAGCCCGCAATGCTCGCATTGCCGCTCAACGTGCCGCTCATGCTGCCTGCTTCTTCAGTCGACCCGTCGAAACTGCCGTTGTGCGAGAAGCCAAATTCCGAGGTGGCGGTCGAGCGATTCTGCCAGTTCGAACTGCTCTTGCCGCTGCCGTACAGTTCCCCCACCCCGTCTCCGCCTGGTGACGCTAGAAGCGCATGCTCGTTGCTACTAGCAGCATCGCTGTGGCTGCTACTGCTACTGCTGCTGCTGCTGCTGCGGCTGCGGCTGCCAGAGTTGCCGCTGTGTTGGCCGTTGTTGCTTAAGCCCGCGCGGAGCCAGCCGGCCGTGGCTTTCGCTGCGTTGGCAAAGGCCGAGGACTTCTTCGGGCCTCCGGCCTTCGGTGCCGACGCAGCCCCTGCATCAGCCCAGTTTTTCACGAGCATTTCCAAGTGCGGTGGCAGAGCAGTGTTCAGTTCCGCGCACCACGCGTGCAAGGTGGCTGCTTGCTGTTGCAAAGTCTGCCGGCGTTTTTCGGCGGCCGCACTGCCGGCCGAAGCATTGGCGCCCACTGACGCAGCCCGGGACCCACGGTCAGGGAAAGGTGATGTTATTGCCACTTGAGTCCGTACGCGGGTTCTTAAGTCCTGGAAGTCGCTGAGTGCCTTGTGCACCACCCACTCCTTGCCCTACGTTCACCAAAAATGTCCATGAAGGGCCCGTTAGTGAGAAGGGAAAGAAAAAATGTCGTAGAAACGAGAAGATGCACGAGGAAATAGTGCCGATTTGCTCTCATGATAATTCTCACGCAGGCTGCAACTAACCTCTAAACTACATTGCACGACGAATGTGCCGACTCCGAGAGCCTTTTCTTGGACATCCACAACCGCCAATGAAAGCCGCGTCATCCTTTACTATATATATGAAGCTTCAGTGTTCTGTGAATGATGTCTCCCTAGGCGAGTCTCTAGATGCTAAGAAATGAACGAAGTGACCGCACGGACTGTGTTCTGCTGAATGTCTGGCGCCCTCCTCGTTCGCGGCGTCGGGCCACCTGGACCAGCTGGAAGAGAGACAAAATGACGACGACAGCCCAGCAAGAAGAAGGAAAAGAAGACCGAGGAGAGGAACGGCTCCCTAGTATTTGATGGTACCCAATCCTTTTCCAGAGCCAGAATAGCCAGAAGCTACTTACTTACGAAGCTACTTTCCGTGATTGTTATTTAGCATGTTAGCTTAAAAGGTTAAGCTTTGAGCAAGCAGAAGCACGCAGCAAGCAACAGCACCACAATTTGGTGGAATCGGTCATACTACAGGAGTTTTACTGCCCAAAATCCTACGAGCAGGCAAGAATCGCGGTTGCTAGAATTGAGGACTAGCCAAGCAAATAAATAATTGAGCACCGATTGTCACACTTTCAGCAACCCTAGCTAGTAAAGTGATGTTCAATATGCGCTTCCTTGGAGCGTCTCTTTTAGTACTAGCATGCAGTGTGCAAAGCGGCAATGGAGCAACTTACCAGTTGCAGCAGCTGACAGCCCCAGGAGCTGTTGCTGAGGACCCACTCCTAGACGGGGTGCCTGGCTTGCACGTCGGCTCGATGCTTGCTTTCAAGGCCGACTGTGTCAACGTTGATTTAACGGGCATCGAAGACGCTCACGGCAGGGCCACCGTGCCCGGCGCCGTGTTTGCCCTCGAAGTCGACCAAAGTATGCAGTTCGACCCCAGCACCGAACCAGCACGCATGTTTTTCCTGCAACACGACGGCACGCAGCGCTTTCCGTTTCGGGACGGGCGCTTCGCGTGGATCATCGCCGAGCACTTCATTGAGCACGTGCCCTACAAAGCTGCCATAGGGTTCCTCGCCGAAGCCCGGCGGCTGCTGGCGCCAGGCGGGACGCTGCGCATTTCCACGCCGGACTTGGCCATATATGCCGCAGCGTACTTCGACCCAGCACAGGTTGCAAAATTGTTCCTTTCATACACGAGCAAGAATTACAATTACTTGAATATTTATCATGAATCAAATAATGCTAACTGTACTGAAGCTCGCAAAAGAGCGCATTGATGATGAAAGTTTTGCATGCAACCTCGTTTGTCATCTTTTTGTGTGCTTTCGTATGATTGATTTTTCAAAAACGACGATCAATACCACCAAACGTTCGTGCAGCGCTTCTTCAAGGAACACTACGCCGTGATGACGGAAAGGCCGGGCATGGCACCCAACAAAGAATGGCTCTCGTCGCGGAAAGCGGACATGTTCAACCAAATCTTTTACGAGTACGGGCACAAGCACATTTACGACGAGCTCGAGCTGCGCGCCGCCGCCAGCGCGAGCGGGTGGGACAACCCCGCCCAAGGCTGTGAAATGCGGGTGGGGGCGTTCCGGGAAGGCGTGGACTCCGCTTTGGCGTTGCTCGACGACGAAGTCCACCGCGACGAATCCATTTACGTTGACTTGTGAGTTTGTGCGAGGCGGGGAGGTTGAGTTATGTCTTCTTTCGTGAAGGGTGGAGAATTTGAAGTCGTTGCATTGCGAGCCCACGACACACGCCCAGCAGTAATAAATCCTGTAGTTTGAAATGTGTCAACCACCCCCCATCAGTCGTCTTGAGCGGCACATTAGGCCTGACAAACCTGCCTTCTTCTGTGTGCTTCTCTTCTGGACAGCTTTTGCGGCCGCTCTACCGCTTTGCCTTCGCCCGTTTGGAGATAGCGAGCTCAGTCTACTTAGCTGGCCTTTACAATGGAGCTATCAAGCGCAACTTTCGCCAAAATTGATCCTTCTCGAGTGTAGATTTCTTCTGCTCTCTGCTATGGCTGTGTTCCTAGGGTTAGTCAGATATGGCTGTAGTCAGAAGTCCGTGTGTTTAACTATCCCTGCGGTGGATATGTGCCTACACATTACAACTCGCAGCCCCGAAAACCCGAAAAATGGATTTGCTTATGTGTTCATTAATAGCTGCGTAATGAATAGCATAAGAGTATGAGCAGAAGCTGGGCAACTCTGAACTCGGCAACAATTGAAGATTGAGGAAAAACGAATGACCTAATGTAGTAATGGGGGCGAAAATATTGACAAATGGTAACTGAGTAACTGATAACGAAACAATGGTGTAAATCCCGGCAATCCTTCAACGACAGCGTTACCAGCTAGTGCCGGCTTTAGCTTAACCTATTAAAGATGTCGGAAGAAAGTAATGAGCCTCGTTTTTTCGGACCGTGCCTAGTGGCGCCTCTAGTTCTGCGCGCGCAGCAGCCGGAGCCTGCGGCTTGGGTGCCTCCGCGGGATTGGAATCCCAAGACTGCAGGCTGGGATCCACGCATTACTTACCAGGGCCTAAGCGAAGAAGAAAAGGAAAGCTTGACGGAAGAATTTCTGTTGTTTGAAATCCCCGGCAACGAAGACGACGACCCCGATGACCCCTTAGTGCAAAAGAGCAAAGGGCACGTGCTCCTGGCCAAACTCCCTACCCTCTTTCGGAGCATGGGCCGCACTAACAAAGCACGCAACGCCATGTGCATTGAACAGTGCCGCTCAAAAAGTGTGCCACACCCGGCTTCAGGCGCCACTTGCTTACATGTTACCGAATTTCTCAAGGTATCGGGCCTTTGTGTGTAGTTTAGTGCTGTAGTTGCCTCCGAGCGCATGGTAGGATAGGCGTTAAATGTCATCGGAGCAATTGCTAGCTAGTTTGCGCGCCCCCACATTAAATATAAATATATCTAGGGTCGTGCGTGCAAATACTCTGTTTGAATTGAAAGCAAACATTCATTTCATTTGCTTCCTCTTTTCGAACGAACGAAAAAACTTGCACCCTTCCAGGTGATGGACGACGAGCTCAAGCAAGACGCCACTGAGTTAGCGCAAAGCGACGCGGACGGCCTGACCCAACGGCTAAGAGACGCCGAGCGCGACTGGGAAGCCACCAATACTCCTCTAGTGGCGCAAGCTGCCGCCGAAGCTGCGGCGCGTAACCATTGGACCAACACGGTGGCTGCGCGCGCTCGCTGGTACGGCCGCGTAGACGCCAAGAGCCCCAAGGACGTTGGCCACGCAGCCAAGATGGCGGCTGCGCGCCGCGCAGCGGCCAGCAATAATCCTGCTGCCATCGAGCAACTCCTGGCATTGGATCGCCTCGCGTCTGGGGAGCACAACGCGGCAGCAGCTGCTGCGGCAAGGCAGGGCGCCGCTGCAGCAGAAGCAGCGCACGCCGCGGGAGCACCACCGTCCATGGCGCAGGCAGAGGGTGCCGAAGTAGAGCGCGGTGTCGCGTTGGACCCCGTGCTGCTGCGCAATGTCGCGTCGGGGGGTGATGGAGAAGAGGTCTCGTCGCTGCACCAGCTCGCTCTGTCGCGGCACCCGAGAGAGCGAGGCCGTGTTCCGGGAGCATCCCCGGATGCAACTGCTTCATCGGCTCCGGGCGACGCTGCTGCAGCTCTAAGCTCGGACCCTCGAGCAGACTTTGTGCCAGCTGCTGCTGCAAAGCACCACCAGGTGCCACCTTGGCAGCGGCCGCACCCTTTGCCGACCAGCCGCGCGACTGCGGTGGTGGTGCGGGCCGACCGCGCGAGTGCTTACGCGCCGTACTTGCCGCCGCCTGACTTTTGGGAAGACCGTCAAAGCGCAGGCTTGCAGGCAAAAGCGAAAGCGGCAGCGCACGAGGCCAAAATGGCAAAGCGCGCTGCTGCTGCTACCACTGCTGCTGCTGCTACCGCTGCAAGTGATGGAAGCAGTGGTGGTGATGGTGCGCGGCACTTGTCACCAGCAGCAGCAGGTGGGGGCGAACAAGAAGAAGAAGAAGAGAAAGAAGAAGAGAAAGGCAGCGAGAACAGTCCAAGGACCAAGGTGGCCGCTGTTGAGGTGGCAGGACCGGTGCGATTGGAAGTGGGCGCAGAAGCAAAAGGGCGTTGGCCCATCATGACCAAAGCCGAAGAGCGCTTAAGGGCTTCTAAAGCAGCGTCGTTTGCGGCTCGCAAAGAAGCGGCTCGAGTCGCCAACAACAACAAAGCTCTAGAAGAGGACGAGGGAAAGGGCAACGAGCAAGGGGCAGTAGATAAACACCCCATTGGTATGAACAATACTACAAGTAATAGCGCAGGCGTAATGAACAACAACGATGACGACGATGACGATCTCGATGACGTTGACCGAGCTGAGCAGCTCGCGGCTGCGCAAGCGCAGGAAGTAGCGGCAGCTCGGCAAGCCGAAGACGAAGAAGCTCGCGCAGAAGCCGAGCGCAGAAAGTGGAAGACGCTGAGCCCCGAACAGAGGCTAGAAATTACCGAAACCAAAGCATTGGCGGAAGCGCAGAAGCGCGCGGCAGCTCAGCTCAACGAAATGCGCCAAGCTCAGGTGCTTGATGTATACTGGCGGGCTTGCATTGCTAAGATGTGTGTTTGAAGGCTTGATCTTTTTGAAGACATACGTTTGCACTTTGGTGTTTAATCACTCGTTTCATTCTTCGCGCTATTTTGTGTCGTGCGCTTTACTCGCGTACGTGTTTGACTAAGCACCCCTTCTTTTTTTTCCTCTCTTTTTTTCGCTGCTTGTCAGGACGAGCGAGCATGGGAGGTCATGCGGCAACGGAGCAAAGTAGCGGCATTGAACAAAGCTGTGCTGTCGGGGCGGCTGCAGCACAATTTGATGCGCTTAAATTTACGGGTGCCCGGGTGGCCAGACCCCCAAGAGCTCAAAGACCTGCAGAAAGAGGCCCAGAAAAACGAGCTCAAAAACGAAAAGAAGAAAGAAAAGCAAGAAAAGCGAAGGAAGAAGAAGGAGCAGGAAAAGGACCCAGACAGTGGACTAGACGAGGACTTCAATTTGACTGATGATGACAATGACGACGATGAAGACGACGACGACGAAAGCAACGAAACGTCCTCCACCTACACGGCCCGCAGTTTGAGTTCGATGACCAGCAACACCATCGCCCAAAAAGTGGCTCACAGAGAAGAAAGGGCTCGAGCTGCAGCGCTCGCCGCGGAATTGGCCACCGCAGCCGCAGCAGAAGAAGAAGCGCAGCGGTTAAGAGAGCGAGAAGCGGCCCTAGAGTGGTTGAAGCACACCGACTTGCACACCGCGAACGTCGCAGAGATTTTGCTGGAGACTGAGGTCAGAAGTGGCGATGATAAAGGGAGCAGTGCTAGTAGAATAGACTGTAATACAGTAGTCGGCGTGGTCAACGTGAGGGTACTTGTGTGGTGTGGGTGAATTATCGCTCTTTGTCTTTTTTCTCTTTTCACCTGGATTTGTGCATGAAGCTTGGTCTGACAAATGAGTCGATTGGAATTTTCGATTGTCCTGATCATTTGATTAGAAGCCTTCGCGCACGTGTGTGTGTTTGCCCTATTTGCTAGGTGGATCGAATGTTGGAAGCTGCAATCTCCGAAGCCGCCGCTGAACGGTTCGAAGCGCGTCTAGCCCGGCCCCCTCCGAAGCACAACCCACCGGTGTGGACTTCGAAGCAGCATCTGAGGGAGTTGGGGCCCGTGCACTGCATGGCGCTAGGGCCAGGCGTGCCTCTGAGTCCAAATATCGAGGGCAACGACGACGACTATGATGATGATGATGACGACAACTGCGGCAGAGACTACCAGGAAGGTGTAGATGACGAAGTGGGCAATGGCAATGGTGAGGAGATGGAAAATGTAGATAAAGAGAGAGTACAAGAGGAATGTGGAGAAAAGGAAGAGCTGAAGAGGAGAAAATCGATTCATGAGAGCCGCCGCCGATGCCGTGACGAAAATGCTGCCTGGGCAATCGCTGACTTGCTAGCGGTTGGTCGAGACGACGAAGGCGTGAGCGTGTGGAATTTAGCAGGAAGCGCGGAAGAAGAAGCAAGTGCAGGAGATGCAGGAGGTGAAAGAAGAGCAAGAGGGAAAAAACAGGGTAGTAGTAAAGCCAAGAGCAACGTTAGCGAGAGCAGCAGCAGCAGCAGCAGTACGAAGGGTGTTCGAATAGCCTCGTGGGTAACTCATCACGGTCCAGCACGCACTCCAACGCCTTTTGTGGCTTGGCTACCCGGTTTGCCAGCCGACTATACCTCTTCAGCTCCTTCTATCAACACCAACCGAGATGGTGCGCCCGTGAGGAATAATACAAGTGCTGCTGCTGCTGCTGCAGCCACTCCTGAAACGAATTTGGAATCCAAAACCGATGACACTCCAACAGCCAACACTGGTGCCACCACCATTGCTGCTGCATCAACTATTATGCCAGCAGCAGTGACTTCAACGAACTTGCCAGCGGCAGCAGCAGCAGCAGCAGCAGCACTTCGTCGTGTAGCACGGAGACCAGCGCTATGCTGCGGCAGCGGGGACGGGCGAATGCGGATCTACAGCCCGCTGGCTCCTGGCGAATTAGCGCTCAACGACCCAGCAGCACAGGATCTCCTGCATGCCAAGGGCCTAAGCAAAGGGCCAAGAAACGCACGCGTGGAGCCTTACATGTGGACGCCTGGCGTAGGGCACGGGCTCATGAGCAGCAATCAGGTTAGAGAGAAGAGTGGGCGTGTGGGGTGAGGTCCTGCTTTTAGCATCTTGTCTCTCTTTTGCTCTATTTGTGTGAATCCAATGCCTCTCATTCATCTCGCGCACAATTTGATGTATTGTCGTCACCATTATGTTTGCAATACATGTTCATTCATTTTGTAGGCTGTTAAAGCCGGCAGTGGCACCACTGCAACCACGATCAGCACCACCAACAGAAGTGGTGGTGAAGCAGCAGGAACAAGCAGAAGAAGAGGGCCTTTGGGGCCTCACGGGTGGGCGCTGGTGCAAACCGTGCGCGTGCACCGCACTCCCGTTACATGTGGCGCGTTGAGCTTGGACAACCAATGGCTGGCCACGGGGAGTGCGGGGGGCTTAACCCGAAGTGACCGCATGGCGGGGGCCACTCCGCTGCTGAGAGTATGGCAGGTGCTCCCACGCGACGTTGCTTACGAGGAAAGCTGGCTGCGCCGACAGAAGTCGGTGCAGGCTGCCTCAGCCGCTGCGGACAGGAGCAACAATGCGCGCCGGGCCATCTCGGACCAACCTCGCGTGCGCGTGGACCCCATCACGGGTGCGGTGGATGTGTGGTGGCCTCCTCCATCTTCTTCTTCGGACACTGCTGACGCTGCTGACACTGACACTGCCGCTGCTGACACGGCACCACCTTCTGCCGGTGTTTCAACAACCGAAGGAGCTGCAACGACAGACGACCCCAGAGAAGCCACCTTTACAGGGGAAAGCAACGATCAAGAAGCAGGCGATGATGCCTCAGGTCCCGAGAGCAACAGGTCTTCCTCTTCTTCTTGTGACGTGGTGGCGTGCATGGGAGTGGACGGCAAAGCGTGCGTGGCCGAAGGAATCGGGCACGCCGAAGCCCTCACCTGCATTCTATGGCTGCCCTGCCCGGTGGACGAGCACAGTGATGAGGTTGATATGAATGCGAATGCTGATGGTGTGACGCCTCCGCAGCAGCCGTCAGAGCAGAAAGGAAAGCTTTATCACATTGTTACGGGTTCAAGGGACGGCGAATTGCGCCAGTGGTAAGTGAAAGAAAGGAATAGGTGCATTATCCAGTGCTTTTTGTCTACAATATACTTGCACCGCAATTTTCATCCCTCAACAATAAGTGGACAGGAACATCGCCAAATAACTCATGTAAACACTTCAACTCCACATGTGCGTGATTAAAACGCGACTTCTATTCCAGGTGTGTGCGTCTTGGAGGTCCTCCTCGTCGACCGGCGTCTCGTGTGTCGACTCCTCTTGCGGCCAACAGCCGCGAAGTCTTTCCTCTCGCCCTCACCGACGCGATCTGCGTGCGTGTACTCCGTGCTCCGTGCGTAGATACTGCCACTAGTAACAGCAAGAGCAAGAACAACGACAACAGCAGCGACCAGGATGGCTCTTCTTCCTCAAGAGCGCTCCAAGGATTCGACCGAACTCCGGCCGCCATTCTGTCCCTTGAATTGCTGGACGAAAGTGCCTCTTCAGAACCAACTCCCATTGGCAGTAGCTGCACCTACAGCAATGATGACACGAGAAGTCTCTCAATTGGCCAGCGTGACAAGAAGAGTGCACTGACCGATGGTGATAAGGTTTCTGATGGTAACAATCGCCCTCGTTCCACGGTACGAGTAGTGGTAGGCGATGGGCTGGGGCGAGTGCGTGTGTGGACCCTCCGACTTCCTCGCGACCGTCAGAAAAAGCAAGTTCTTCCCACGCCAGAAAGTAATGTGGAAGACACTGACGAAAGCAGTTTTGACAGCAGTGACAATACTGGCAACAACAACGATGACGAGCAAAGCGAGCACGGCGAAGGTCAGTTCCCGAGTGATTTCGAGGACCCAGCGGCTGAAGAAGCAAGATGGCGAGAAGATGCTTGCTGGGGCGTGGGGCGGGACGCTACCCTTGCAGAACTTACAGAAGCTGCTGCGGACCAGGAGGCAGCTGCTCCTGCTTCGAACGGTGGAGCAGCCATCACGGCTACGGCTGCTCGAGCATGCGCGCTCTCAGCAGAGAAACTAGCACGCGATGCCGAAGCGAGGCGAGGTGCTGGTACACCCTGGGAGGTTGCGAATTATGCTCCGTGCAGCATCAAAGCAGCCGTGCCGCTGTTGAACCCCCTTGATCAGAGCAACCGTCGCCAATTGAGACCGTACAGACAAGCGCTGACCGCTAAAGCAACGACCGAATCAGCAACCCCTCCACCACCGGAGCCCTTGCTGCCCTCACTGCTGATGGGCTTGTCCGTGCCCTTTCAGAGTTCGTTGCTCAATTTGAGCACCCTCCAGGGAGCGCCTCTGCTCTACCCGCTCGTACGCGCGGGGTTGTCAGAAGCTGACGCGATGCTGGCTGCGGTGCGCAAGGTGGAAGCAGCCAAAGCCGCTCTTGTTGAAGCAAAGGATGGTGACGATGTTCCTCGTGAAGACTTTGACGTTCTAGCAGATGGTCAAAGAGAAGCTGCGAACCTAGACGGAGCTGATGGAAAAGCTCAAGACGAAGGTGAAGGAGCTCATGTTCGCCGCAGCTCAATCGATTCAGCGGAGAACAACACGCTAGCCTCGTCGATTTCGTCGTCAGCATCCACGGCAGAGGACGAGAATAA
>Ga0307930_1002963_pt1 | contig 12691 bp, 10 predicted proteins | sample OrgLakmetageno46_FD_203161 | JGI IMG/M metagenome (GOLD analysis project Ga0307930, IMG submission 203161) | Saline water microbial communities from Organic Lake, Antarctica - #46 | ecosystem: Environmental > Aquatic > Non-marine Saline and Alkaline > Saline | place: Antarctica: Organic Lake... | reverse complement strand
GACTTTATTTCGCGCTTTCGCCGAGGTGGATTCCAAGTGGATTCCCCGGTGAAGAAGCCAGTCGCTAGCGAAATGCCGCGCTGCGCCCCCCCGTATAGGTTTCGGGCCGGGGAGGAACCATGCCAAGGGGTGATGAAAGAGGTCAGACAGCTGCCAGCCAGAAGTAGTTTCAAGCGGTTAGCTCATCACTGTCTTTCGATGCGATGGCATGTGATCAATGATTGTCTGCTGGGTCTCTGCTTCCCAAAAATAGTAGATGCGCAAGCAACGCTTGGGATCGCGAGAGTTTCCGTTAGTTTTTATGTGCCAATCGACGTTGTAGCGTCTGCCTTTCCAATCCGTCGGATAAGTGTCACCCCCACAAGATGCATTGATGATCCCGTTCTCGACAGTGACATCCCGAAGCGAGCCTCCACCGTTGACGCGTGTTTCGTGGTGTTCCGTCGCAAGCCAAGCGATAGAGCGGGCCACCAATTCAACATTCTCGTACTCAGGCGATTTCAGCATGCGGCGCGCAGACGGCGTCAAAAGTACCCTGTCAGGATAGGTTTGATCCAGCCAATCGACGAAATCGCCCCATTCTAAAGGCAACGGAGGCTCTGTTGTTGGTGTTTCACCACCCTTAGCCAACGCATCCTGCAACTGTCGGACCTTGAACAACAGCGAACGGTTTTCTTGCTCGGCGGCAAGGGCGCGGGCCTCGGCGGCCTCGCTTAATTCAACATAGCCGTCAATCTCAGTGTTCTTTTCAGTAACCTCCTTGTCCAAACTGTCGATCAGTGACTGCGCCGCTTCCAGCAACTCTGCGTCAGGCGCAGCACGGTCGCTTTGGACTTTGGCCTTTAGACGGCGGCTGGTTGTTCGGACGCTGGAAAAATCCAAAACCTCTTTGCCAAGGCGTGTGGTGGAAATGCTGGTTTCAGCAGCAAGGTTCCGTAGCGAAGCAGCACAGGCATCTGCGCCCATTGCATCACGCAGATTTTCACCCAGGAACAAGCGATGACTATAAGGGTCATCTGTTGCGGAAAATCCTGGCATGTAGGCACGCACACCCGCACTGAAAACAGCGCGGTATTTCCCAAATCGTTTCGTCAGGACCCAAGTCTGTTCTTCAGGTATGCGCACGACACGCGCCATCCCTGCGACAGCTTTTGCCACCGACACATCATCAATCAGTGGTGTGCTGCCTTGGCCCTGCGGTACAACGAGAACGAAAACAGGTAGGCGGCGTTCTGGGTCTTCCAGGTGATCACAAAGGTCTTCGGCATCATTCTCGGTTCTGATCAGCCGGGGAATTTTCATGATCTCGCGCGACCCACGGATCAGGCCAGGTGTCTCGATCATCTGCAAAATTGTGCCGGGCACGTGAGGTTCAACCGAAAAATCGGCTTCTGTGGTGCTGACAACCAAACGCAAGCTCAAATGAGGGCGTTGCCCGACCGCGCCGCCGATGACCACCTCGGTGGACCAGATACGCCCCGCGACATTTTTGTCAGGGTCTTCGGCGCGCAATGCCCATAGGTCCATTGCGTCAGTGGAAATCCGCACGGCCGCGCTGTTGCGCCCGCCAGCCATCAAGTCAAAATCGCGGTGATCCCACGCCTCTTTGGGCAGGGCCGCGCCTGCGCGTTTGCTTGCCCATTTCAGAACAGCTTCACGGGCTGCGTTGGAAGACGCAGCAAAATCTTCGCCGTCCAACTGGGCAGAAACGCGCAGGATTTCGATGTTCCGCGCCGAGCGGGGCATCGTTCTGGCGAGGGGCGATAGGGCATCGGCGAAGCTGGTGGTCATGGAGTCTCCTGTCTGGCACAGGCTTTGCGTCCCCGCTTGGCCTTGGGGGCGTTGGCGCGGGCTTCGCGGATCCGGGCTAGGAGGGTTTCGGCGGGCTCATCCGAGGGGTCTTGGGGGACGAGATCGCCAGCGAAGGCCTTGGCCAGAATGCGCTGGTCGAGGTGGCCCACCAGTTTAAGGGCCTTTGCAGCCTCGGCGGCAAGGCGGTCGATCTTGGCGAAGGCGGTTTCGATCCGGCTTACGATTTCGCGTTGTTCGTCGAGGGGAGGGAGTGGCAACTTGAAAGCCTTCACTTTTCCCAGGCTCAGATTTGGTTGTACCCCGCCCTCCGCTTCGTCCCTTATTTCAAGATAAATGCTATCGAGAAATCCGAACAAGTATTCCTGATCGACTTTTGAAGCGTCGATCTCGTGGATCACAGCCAAAGCCTGATTGGTTGCTGCGGCTATTTCTAGCCTTGCAACCTGCCCGCGTGTCTTCCCCTCGCCGTACATGGCCATGAGCAAAGAGCCAGCGGGGAAAACTTTGCAATTCGTTTCTTGAATCGCAGCGTCAGTAATGTACCCAGAGGGCTTCGTGACCCACTTGCTGTTAACTGCACCGCTGGTGATCCAAGGCACTATGGCATTTTCGTAGAACCTTGCGACGCCTTTCTTGGGGGTGGCACCCGTGCCGACCTTTGCGATCATACCCAACTCGACCTGATTTTGGCGAGTTAAGAAAACGCTCTGATACAATGCCAGCTTATACCGCTCCACCAGCTTTGCGATGGCGGTGAGGTGGGTACGGGCGGTGGTGGTGCGGGCGGTGAGGGCGTCGAGCTTCCTCACAATCCGCCGTTGTTCGGGGAGTGGGGGAAGCGCAAGAGGTATTCCCGCCACGTCTTCCTTATTGAAACCATTCTGTGCTGAGCGCGAAACTTTCTGGAGCGGTTGCTGAAAAATGTCTGATTGCAGTAACCGCCGTACCCATTCGCGCTCAAGGTTACTTTCGTCAAATATCCAGCGGATCAATGCAACATTGTAGGCCCCAGCTTTTCCTGTGAGGATTTTACCAACGCTTGCGCCGTAGCGCCCAACCATTATGTCTTTTTCCGAACACTTCGGCCATTTTGGCGCATCATTGATGTACACTGCTTTATCATCTGACCCGAAGTCACGAATTTGCAGAAGCCGAATTCTACCAACTACTAGTTCTGGGAAAAACTCGGACTTTGGCGGCTGCGAGCCACCTTTGAAATCAAACAAATCGCCAAACGTCGCGGCAGTCCACCCCTTCGGCAGCCCCGTCATTCTGCCGCCTCCACCAGCGGCGCGGTGTCCAACTCCTCGGCCAGCCCCTCGATTTCCTCCAGTGCGGCCCGCAGATGCCCCATGATCGCGGTGGCAATCTCATCGGGTTCAGTCATCGCATCCTCGGGGTCGCCGCTTTCATCACGCAGCCATGTCCAGTCAAGGTTGTCGCCCCGCGCCGTGATCGCCTCGCGGGTCAGGCACCGCCAACGGCCCGCCTCTCCCTGTTCCTCGCGCGCCGACCCACCATGGGGATCGGGGCCGAACACGCCCTCGAATGCCGCGAAATGCGCCGCTGTCAGCGCGTTGGTCTTGCCAAAGGATGGCATGTTGCTGCGCAGGTCATAAAACCAGACCGCTTTGGTCGCATGCGTCGTGTGATTGGCCGGATAGACCTTGTCGGTCACGCGGGTGAAAAACAGCACATTGGTCTTGACCCCTTGGGCATAAAATATCCCCGTGGGCAGGCGCAAAACGGTGTGCAGGTTGCAGTTCACCATCAGGAACCGGCGCAGTTCCGCCCCCGCGCCATCGCCGAACAGGATGTTGTCGGGCATGACAATCGCACAGCGCCCGCCCGATTTCAGGCTGCGGATCGCATGTTCCAGAAACGGCATCGGCCCGACCCGCTCGCCCACTGTCAGGGTGAAATCTGGGCGGTTGGTGTTGGACGGCATCTTGTTGAAGGGTGGGTTTGTCAGGATCAGATCGGCCTTACCCAATGCCTCGCCCTGCGGTGCGCAGCTGTCTTCGCAGCCAACAAGGCTTTCAATGCCGTGCAGCAGCATGTTCATCACGCACAGGCGGTGCGTGTCTGGCACCCATTCATGGCCCCTGAATGCGAGGCGGCGTTGGAACCGGCCTTGGTCTTCGGACAGTTTGAACAGATCGTCCGTGGCGTCCTTGATGTAACGATCAGCGGCGATCAGAAAACCTGCTGTGCCAGCGGCGGGGTCTTGGACAATCTCGCCCGCCTGCGGTTTGACGATACGGATGATGCTGTCGATCAGGGCGCGGGGGGTGAAATACTGGCCCGCCTTGGACTTGGTGTCAGACATGACCTTTTGCATCAGGCCTTCATACATGTCGCCAAGACCATCCTCGCGGGCGGTGAACCAGTCGATTTTGTCGATGTTGGTGGTCAGTGTCTTGAGGTCTTTGGGTTCACGCAGGTGGGTGATGGCATCGGTGAAGATCGCCAGCACCATGGGATTATGAACGATCTTGGGATCACCGAGGTCGAGCAACAGTTTCTTGTAATAGCGTAGCTGGTCGCCGCCTTCGGCCTTGGAAAGTTCAGACCAGCTATATGCGGCGGGGATCAGACCCGCCTGGTTGGTTTCTTCCAGCATCTTGAGGAACAGCAGGTAAGTGAGTTCGTTGACATAGTGCAGAATAGAGATGCCCGCGCCTTGCAGCGTCTTGGCCTCGCGCCAGAGTTTGGCGACGATATCGGCGGTGTTCGGGTTCATGCGCTCACTTTCCAGAGTTCTTCGTTAAAATCGTGCAGGATGGTTTCCAGCTGACCATTAAACACTCGGTTCAGGCGGTTGAAGCCCCCTTGGGCAGCAAAGGTGCCTTGGTCTATGCTGTCGCGGTCCACGACGATTTCTTTGGTGATCTGGTCGGCAATGCGCCTCAGCCAGGTCTTTTGCGGGTCGGTCCATTTGGTTTTGGCGATGATTGCCTTGGTTGCCGTCTGGACGCGGGTTTCAAACGGGATCAGCGGATCGCCGAGGGCGGCTTGGCGCACATAGCCGATGATGGATGCGGCGATGTCTTCGTTAGAGGCGTCATTCCAAGCACGGCGCAGACTGGTTTCCGAAAAGCCCATTTTGTCGAGTTCCAACCGCAGATTGCGCAGTTCGGTGCGGGTCAGTTCGCGAGGGCGTTGGACAACGACGGAAAGGGCCGCGATGCGGTTTTGGTTGTTTTTCACAAACGAGGTGAAGGTATCGAGGAAGTCTTCAGGCTTGTCATACACGCCATAACCCGTGGTGACGGCGTGCATGCTGTCTTCGTGGTGCGAGATCGGGATCAGGTTCGGACCTGATCCGTCCGGGTTCCAGTCGAGGATTTTGCCAAGGCCCGCGAACCGTTTGGCATAGTCGGCGGTTTGTTCGGGGGAATGGTTCCTGAGGCGGTCACGAAGCTCCTCGGCGGTTTCGCCTGTGAGGTCTTTGATTGCCTCGGCCACCCTGCTTGGCAATTTGCGCAGCTTGCGGTGCAATTTGGCAAGAACCTGTTCACGCACCAGCTCGCGCTGATCTTCCTCCGTCACAGTCGCCAATTCGTCAAAGAGTTGCTCAAACGTCAGCTTGGGATTGCTGGCCACTGGTTTCATCTGCGTGAGCTTTTGCAGCGAGGCATAAAGATCTACGGCGTCGAAAATACGAAAGACATCTTTGCCAATCTCGTCGCATCGACGTGTCGCGCGGCCCAACATCTGTTCATACAGAATGCGGCTGTTCACGCGGCGGATGAATACAAGATTCGTGATTTTAGGCACGTCGATACCCGTGGTGAGCAGGTCCACTGTCACGGCTATCTGAGGGAATGCATCGTTGCGGAAAGATCGGATCAGTTTGCCGACCTTATCAACGCTGCCCGTAATCTTGCGGATGGATGCATCCTCTATCGATCCGTACTGGGCTTCAAACGCTTTTTTCAGCTCATGCACAATCATATCTGCATGGGCATCGGTCACCGCGAAGACCAACGTTTTCCCTTCGAGGCTGGGGTCAATGTGCTTTGCCAATTCTTCAGCCACGACTTGATTGAACGGCTGCGTGATGACTTTACGATTGAAGCCTTCAACTTGAAAGCTCAGCTCATCCGGAGTGATGACATTTTCAACCTCGCCAGTGTGGCTATCCATCACCTCGACATCGTCGCCAGCATCAAAAGTGATGCCAGCCCGGCTCAGCTCGGTCTGAAAGCGGATGGGCGGCTCATGGTCGATCAGCCAGCCGTCAACAACGGCTTCGCGGTAGGTGTACGTATAGATTGGATCGCCAAAGATCTGTGCTGTGTGCAGTGCGGGTGTCGCGGTGAGGCCGATCTTGACCGCGTCAAAATACTCCAAAACGCGGCGATACTTTGAGACATAATCCTCTTGGCCGCGAAAGCTCAGTTCGGCATCCGACATCTCACGGTCCAACAAATATCCCCGGTGGCATTCGTCGATCACCATCAAATCGTATTGGCCTATCGGGGGCACGTCAGCTGGATCTGAGTTGTAAAGAACCCGTTTGACCAGGCCTTGGATTGTGCAGATATGGACGCGCGTTTCGGGATCCGGGGTTATGTCTTCCAACCCCATGATGCCGAAGATCTGGCCAAAGGTTTTCGGCCCTTCAATTGCGGTGCTCATAAACTCGTCGCTGGTCTGGGTTCCTAAAGCAGAACGGTCCACAACGAAACAGATACGCCGGAAACGTTTGGTTGCCAGAAGGCGATAGAGCATAGCAATGGCAAGTTTTGTTTTGCCTGTACCCGTTGCCATCGCTATGAGCATTTCGCGCTTTTCGGTCGCGAGTGTCTTCTCTACTTCTTGGATGGCTGCTTTTTGATATGGTCGAAGCTCGAAACCAAAATCGAATGAACGGTTTTTAAGTGCCTCCTGCGATTTCTCTTTCTCTACTTGAAGCAGAGACATTAGTTCATCGGGGGTGAACCAGCCCATTAAGGCCCGGCGCAAATTATTGGGCAATCGAGTATCTCGGAACCAGATGCCACTCTCAGTTTCAACTTGCTTTAGATAAGGACGCCCATTCGTCGCAAAGACGAACGGTACCGAAAAGCCATCGTCCCAAGTATCGGAGTTTCGGGGCCAATCAAAGCCCTTTGAATACCGCTCTGACTGGTCAACTGCTGCAGAGATATTTTTGCGATAGCGCTTGGCCTCGACAATTCCGACGCACACCTCCCCTACGAAAAGGGCATAATCTGCGGGGCCAACTTTCGTTGGCCATTCTGCTATGGCCAGATTGCGACCTTTGATAGGGCGAACGCCCTTGCCATAGCGCAACTCGACGCTGTTTGCTTCCCATCCCCGATCGCGGAGCTGTTGATCGATCAGAGCGCGTGTCGCCTGCTCATCTAGATCAATCACCCCAGCAGCTTCGTTTGCAGCCATGACGAACGACATCTTGGCTGTCGGTGCTTGTCGTTGTGCCTGCTCAACGAACTCCTGCAGCTGTCGGTCGGCATCTTGCGCTAGAGCTTCCCACGTCATGCGCTCTTCGATTTCGCGTTGATGGCGCGCAGCCGCGCTTTCCGCCGCCAGAATGACTTGCTGCCTTTCCTCATCGGCTTTTTGCGCAGCTGTCAGGGCCTCGTTTCGTTCCGCGCGAAGTCGGTCCAGCTCTTGTTGAAGCTCTGTGTTTGGATTGAATGGCGGTTGTGGAGGCAGGAACGGACCAGCCGAGAACGCTCCGTCGGAAGTGCTGGCTCGAACATGCCAGACCCCAAGCTGAACTGACATTTTGAGACAGGCGAGAGCTTCCCGGTGATCGCCCTTCCCGTCATGGACCGCAGCATTGCCGAGTTTGCGGATGTGGTGAAGGACATCCAGCACACGCTCCGGTGCGGCGCGTTCATACTGCAACCGTCGAAGAATATCGGACTGAGTTTCGGCGACCTGGAGGTCAATACCAACCATCGCGGCATGGCGCCGAGTAAGGCGTTCACCAAACTGGCGGAGCTTTATGAGACTCGTGCTGGGGTCATCCTGAAAATAGCTCTCGGCCAGCCTGCCAAGATTGGCAAGCTCCCCGTCCAAATGATCCAAAAACTCAAAATTGCTACTCGGCTGATCCATCACACAATTTGTGCGTGAGAGATGAGAAGATTGCAACGGATCATATTCCCGCGAGGGATCGTTTATCTATGATGAGGCCGTACGGTTTAATATGGTTTTAGGCTTTTCGGCACTCACCAAGGTTTCTTGCGAGGCATCACCACCGTCACTTGTACCTCCCGCAGCATCCTGCCCACCATCAGCCCATCCCGTACCCAATCCAGCGCCTGCCACCAGTCGTCATAGCCGCGCCGCGCGGAGGCGATCTGTTCCGGATGCGGCCGCCAGGTGACTGGGCAAGCCAAGACCTCGACTGTGCGCCATTTGCCCCGGGTCAGCACCCGTTCCGTGCCGACAACGACGGTGGTCGACCGTTCGCCATGCTGATTGCGCTTGGTTTCTACCGGTACGCAGCGCGGGACAACGCCGGGCATCCAGTCGGGGGTCAGCCCGGCGCGGGCCAGTTCGGCCAAGCGGATGGCCATGCGGATGCCACCGAGGCTGTCGGGCATCGCCGCGACGGTGGCGGCGATCACCTCGGCATCCGCATGGGTGTAGCTGCCCATCTTGTGTTGGCCACCGTCCACTTTGCAGCCCAGCTCGGCACGCTGCATCAGGATATATTCAAGGCCGAACCCAAAGCCTTCTTCGACCCCATCCTTAGGCGGCGGTAGTTCCAGCTGCGCCTGTTCCACCCGGAACGCCCATTCCAGAACAGCCTGCACGCCCAGCGCGCGTTTCACCCGTCCGCCGCCAGCCCGGCTGATCCGTCCCTGCATGCTCATGGCAGCAATCCTTCAAAGAGGTTCATCTGCGCTGGGCTCTCCGGCTCCTCGCTCGGACGCCAGATCCACGGGCCCGAGGCCATGGGCACCCGCGAGAGTGCGCCACGCATGTGCTGCTGCCAGTGGGTGAACTCCGTTGCCGAGCAGGCGCAGAGCGCGTGCCCGATAGGCCAGCCCATCAGCCATCCGACGAAGATCGGATTGAGCCGCCGCCGTGCCCGGGCTTTCAGGATCCGTCGCGAGACGACCCGCCCATGCGAGGCAATCATCGAAGCCCAAAGCGGGCGCGAGATCGGGGCGTGCGGTGAGAACCGTGGCCCATCCGTCCTGATCACCGGGTCCGGGTGGGTGAAGCCCTGTTCCGCGCGGTAATGCAGGATGTCCATCCGGCTCTTGCCATCCGCCCGCGTCACGCTGGTCGGGCTGCTGCCCTTCCAGTTCTGCGCCGCCGGTGTGGGCCATTGGATCGCTTGCGCACTCAGCTTGGGCTCGCCCCGGCTGTTGATCTTGCCGCGCAGCCGGTCCACCTGGTCGTCCGCCACCGGCGTTTGCCATTGCGCCGCCTGCGCTGGCAGGGGTGGGGTCCCGCCTGAACCGTAGCGCTGCCCCGAACCGCCCTTCGCGCCATCTGTCGCCTTGGGCGTCGACCAGTTGGTGATGCCCAGTGCCAGCGCTTCCGCCTTGCGGGTGAAGTCGCTGTTCCCGGCCGGGTTGTAAGTAGCGGTGCCCGGATGCAGGCTCATCGGTGTGGGCCAGGATGAAGATGCGCAACCGCTGGTGCGGCGCGCCAACTTCTGCCGCGCTGAAGAGACCCGCCGCAGGCGTGTAGCCCATGTCCCAAAGCTCTCGCAGGACGGTCTCAAGGCCGAGGCTGACGTGACCCGAGACATTTTCGAGGAACACCCACTCGGGGGCGCATTCCCGGATGACGCGGGCGACCTCGGGCCAGAGGTGACGGGGATCGTTTGCGCCACCGCGTTTGCCAGCGGCACTGAAGGGCTGGCAGGGATATCCGGCGAGAACCGTGTCAAAGGCACCGCGGAAGGGCCGTGCGTCGAAGCTGCGCAGGTCGTCCCAAATTGGGGCCGGGGCGAAGTACCCAGTGCGCTGGGCGGCGACGAGGACGGCGCGGGGCCAGTCTTCCCATTCGACGAAGGCGCGGGTGTGATAGCCGGGTTCGGCCAGCATGAGGCCCAGATCAAGGCCTCCGCCGCCTGCGCAGAGGGACAATCCGTGCCGGGGACGTGACACCAGGCCATTCACCGCACTCCCCGCTGACGCAGCCTGTCCGCCGTCACCAGCCTCCGGGCCATCATCGCTTCGCACATGGCGTTGCTGATCATGCTGGCGGGCAGATATTCGTCGGAATTGACCTTGGCCGCATAGAACGCTGCCAGCTCATCGGGGCTGGGCGGGGGCTTCCCTTGGGCCTTGCGGCTGCGCTTGGCTTTCAGGGCGCTGCCACTTGCGGCAGCCTTCTGCGCATCGCGCCCTGCTACGCGTTCCATGAACCGATCCAGCGCCTTGGGACCATCGGGCGGATTGGGATGATCCTTCCGGGTCTCCATCGCGACCTCAACGATCCGGTCTTTGGAGAGTCCGAGGTCATCAATCCAGCGGCGAACGTGCAACCGCGCAGGCCCGCCCTGCCACCAAGCAGGGAGGCTGGCACTGGCGGCAAAGCCCAGCGCCCCGAGCAGCTCTGCGAAGAAATTCTCAAAATCAGAATCTCGCGCAGCCGCGTCCTCCTCCTCCTTTACTGGTTTACTTAAAGGTTCCCTTACAAGGTTAGTGTCCGGATTCCGGACACGGCTTTGGTCATTTTCCGGACACGGGTCGGGGCAAAATCCGGACACGGCTTGCGCATCAATCCCGTGTCCGGAATCTGGACACGGCTCGCCCGAAATGATGGTTGTGGGGTCGATTTCAGCCGAAGTTTCAGGGTCAAGGCCAAGGGGCGAAATCCCGTGTCCGATTTCCGGACGTGGAACCACATCAACGGGTGTGAAGCCCGGCTCGAAGCCCAAGATGTAGCGGGTGGGAAGCTGTCGTTTGGTCACAGGATCGATGCGCGGTACACGGCGCAACAGACCTGTGGCTTCCAACTGACCGATGTGTTCGTTCAGCGTTGATCGGCTGATCTCGGAATCATGGGCCAGCCGAACCTGTGAGGGAAAGCAGCCGTAATCCGGGTTGAACCGGTCGCACAGATGCCAGAGCACGATCTTGGTGGTGGGTTTCAGGCCGCGCTGCTTGATCGCCCAGTTGGTGGCGTCATGGCTCATGGAGCGGACCTCCGGGCGGGCGGCGCAATGCGCGTTGTGAAACCGTGGTCGGCCAGTGCGCCCAGCGCGTCGTCGAGGCTGCGCACCAGCGCCCAGCCGAAGCCTTGCGAAAGGACGGCATCGCGAAACGCCTCCTGTGCGGGGCGCAGGCGGCCCTTCGGCGCTTTCAACTCGAGGAACAGCACGCGACAATCGCAAATGACCAGTAGATCGGCAAAGCCCGCATGGACGCCCATGCCGACCAGGATCGCCTGGCGCTTGGCACCGCGGGGGCCGGGTTCGGTCACCTCGTTTGCGCAGTGATGAATGATGGCGGTGCGGGGCAGGACGATGCGAAAAGCTTGCACCACCGCACGCTGCAGATCTGCCTCCGGTGTTCCCCGGCGCGTCATGACGACGCCTCTGGATCTTGGTCCGACCGATGGCGATGGCGCACCGGACTGCGGGCCTCGAGCACCACCAGGAGCACAGTGGCGTCCTTGCGCTCTCTGGCCGTTTCCCCGTGACTGACAATCACGCGGGCTGCGAGGCGGATGAGCCCGTCCTGATGATGGGCGACATCGGCCAAGACAGCGCGCGCCTCGGCCAAGCGTTGCGCGCGCCAGCCCGGATCAATGGCGTCGCGGTGCGATCTGAAAGGCTGGGGCACGCTCATCGCCGACCCCGCGACGGTATCTTGCGTGCGTGTTCCCTGGCCTCAAGCCAGCTACGTACGGCGCTGCGCCGGTAGTAGACCTTGCGCCCGAGCTTGATGCTGTGGGGCCCGGTCCGTTTCGCATCCCAACGCCACAGCGTATCCTCGGATATCCCGAGGCTGATCGCGAGATCATGCCGACTGATCCAATCCTCCAGCAGGTCCATGTCAGGCCCTGATTGGTCGATGTCCTGTGTATCCAGCATCTGTTGATCCATTCCCTGTTTGCGCCCGAATGCGGGCAATTGCGTCATGAGGCGCAGGGGAGCAGATGGCGGGGGGTGGCAGGGTGGCATAAACCGGCGTATTCAACGCGCCCTTCGTGCCACCCCTTGTTTTATTGATCCTTTATCGAATTCCATTACCTCGCGTAGGCGAGTGCTTTCGTCCCTTTAACAACTAAAGGTTGCCGCATTACGTGCCGCCGGGATTGCGGCGGCACGTCTGTGACCAATGCCGCGCGCGCCCTTCATCAAAATTGTGAAAAGGACGAAGCGATGGCTTTACCGGCACGTGTATTCTGGACTTTGGAGAATTTGGCAGTGCGCTGGGGGTGCGCACCTGCTGAAATTGTGGGATGGGCCACAGAGGGGATCATTGAAATCGTCACCAGCATCGGGCTGGTTCAATGCGACGGCACCGAACCGCTGGTTGGACTGGTCGTGGTCTGCGCGGAGGACATCATGCCGTTGTTTCGGCGGAACCGCCCGGATTCCAAGGCGTGCATGATATGGCGCATCCGGCCGCAGCGCACTGCGACATGGAAGATCATCACCGATCCAGCCCAAGGCGTGGCAATTGAACTGGGTGACCTTCTGGTGACGGCAGGAACTGCCCAGCGCTTTGAGGATGAATACGATCCGCTGCAGCGCGTTCACGTCAGCCCCGGGCGGTCGTCGCGGCACGATTGGGAGGGGATGCTTCAAGCCCTGATGATCAGGTTGTTCGAGCATGGATTGCCGGAATCGCAGGCCGAGTTTGTGGCGGAAGGTCAGGATTGGTTCGTGGCGAATGCCAAGGATGGGTCTGTGCCGGACGAAAGC
>Ga0307930_1002952_pt1 | contig 12720 bp, 10 predicted proteins | sample OrgLakmetageno46_FD_203161 | JGI IMG/M metagenome (GOLD analysis project Ga0307930, IMG submission 203161) | Saline water microbial communities from Organic Lake, Antarctica - #46 | ecosystem: Environmental > Aquatic > Non-marine Saline and Alkaline > Saline | place: Antarctica: Organic Lake... | reverse complement strand
AAGATATTAGTCGAAAAGAAACGTTCGTTCTGATCAGACGAGTTCTTAATGGTTGAGATTTAGAAAACGACTGTACGTTTTTTTTACGTAATCTAATGAGTAGAGATTTGATTATTGAACTGTTATTAAAAATGGAGTTGCTTTTTAAAAAAGATGTCATTTAGTTATTAAGAGAATAAGAATTAATAATCAGTATTTATATATTAATTTTGTTATCGTTTTTTTATTGTTTTTAATACCGTTTCTACACCAACTAAAGGAAGCATAGTTTTAGTCAGTGGTAGAAGATTATCTAAAAATCAAGGAACAGTAGTGAGTGAGTGATGAGTAAGCTTCTCAAATTGTTCTCGAGAACGTTTATCAATGTGTGGGGAACGTAAAACAGTTTTTCTAGATCGTTTAGTAGGAAGAAATAGGATATTGTATTTAAAAACGGAACCTATTGAAACTAAAAAAAAAAAAACAACTGAAAGTAAAAAGAATAGTTTATACACGTAAAGCCATTCTTTTATACTTATTACCTGAGAGGTTGTTTTTTTTACATTATCGAATAGTAAGAAAACTCGTGGATACATAATATATACGTTATGTTTCTTGCTAATAGTGACATACGATGTAACGTGATGTTGTAGAAGTACCCCATTTAAAGATAACGACTTACACAGTTTGTTTCTTAACTTAGATATTAGACGGTAAATTATCGATTGGACTTTAAACAGTACCTTCTTTAAAAAGAATATATGGGCTGTTCTTAAGAAACTATGCGTATGTAATGTGTGATCAACAGTCTTTTTAAATAGTAAACCTCTTAGTTTCTTTATGTTTCTCATTTATTATGTTAAAAAAATAAAGGTGAGTTCTACAGGAATCGAACCTGTAACCGATAACTTAGAAGGTTATTGCTCTGCCTAATTGAGCTAAGAATAATAAAAGTAGCATAACAAATGTTCGTCTCGGTAGGAATTGAACCTACAACAAGTCCGTTATGAGCGGAACATTCTACCGTTGAATTACGAGACTGCAAAAATAGTTTTGATTAATGTTTTTAAATACAGATATGTAAACCCATAGATATAATACTGCCTTTAGATTTTTTTACAAACGAAGTAAAACTTCTATCAGACGAGAACATAAATTCAGAGCACTCTTTTTTATATAAAAGAATTTCATAAATCATAAATCTAGAAATAAATCGTATTGGTTTGGGCGAGTCAGATTTGATTTTTTTGGGTTTTAATGAAACAAAACCAGGTTTGGATCCACCAGTTTCTAGCATTAAATTTTTTTTTAAAAAAAAAGAAGTCGTAGGTCCTTTGATATTGAATTTATATTCTCCACTTATGGTCAAAAAAATAACTACTTGAAGCAATATATTATTATTTATGTGACTAGTTCTACTATTAAACTGATCACAAAAAAGAGCAGGTGAAATACTATACTGTCCTAAGAGTCCTCCCAATGGTGGACCAGTCGTGGCAGAGTTTGCTCTGATCTTAAAGCAAAGGACAGCTTTTAAAGTTGTCTTTTGCTTTTGTTTTTGGTTTTTTAAAGTAAGGTTCATTACAATAGGAACATGAAAATTATAAGAATGTCTGGAAATGGAATCGAACCATTATCGAAGGATTTTCAGTCCTTCGCTTTACCACTAAGCTATCCATGGTTAGAAAAAAAACAGGGTTTGGTTTGACCAAGGTTAGATTTGAACTAACAACCGGATGGTTAACAGCCATACGCTCTACCATTGAGCTACTTGGTGGTACGATTTATGTTTATATTCAGGGAAATGAGATTCGAACTCATATCCTCCGCCCCCAAAACGGACGTACTAACCGTTGTACTATTCCCGCATAACAAACAATAGAAAGGATATACACCAGATACCCACTATGGGATTCGAACCCATACCCTATAAAAAGGACAGATTTTAAGTCTGCCGTGTATACCGTTCCACCAAGTGGGAATGTGTAAAAGTTACAAAATGAATATAGTATACAGTATTAACCTAAAATGTATCTATGAAAGATACCTAACCTAATGTGTATAGAAATTCCATGGAACATTTGTGTTAAAATTTCGGAATCCTTGTACCAACCGAACAGGTTCATACGATATAGATTTTTCTAAGTAATCATATTTAACTTCTAAGAAACCACTTAAAGGAAAATCTTTTCTAAGAGGAAATCCTTTGAAACCATAATCATTTAATATTCGTCTTAAATCAAAATTATTATCATATAATATTCCGTACAAGTCTCAACTTTCTCTTTCGTACCACATAGCATTAGGATAGATGTACACAATGCTGTCCACAACCATAGTATCATCTACTAAAATATTCACGAATAGCCTGTTGTTGTAACAGACAGATAAGAGATTGTATATGGAACGAAATCTATATTTCTTTTCTAAAAAGTCTGAAGATAATAAGTCCACGAAACATTTATATTGTGAATTTATGTGATAATATAAAAAAAAAGAAAGTATTGTAATCTGTTTGCTTCAGCAAAACAATGTTAAATTATGATGCCTTATCGTTCTAAAAACAATATTTGCGAACAATGCAAATAAATAAGGGATCAGTTTTTTTTTAGTTTCATTTCTTAATTCCATACTTGGACCTTCTACTAATGCGACCTTCAACTGGTTTTAAATCAAATTTACCTCTAATAGGTTTATATCTTACTCCAATTAGGTCTTGGGCTCTACCTCCTCGTATTAAAACTACAGAATGTTTACTCAGTGTATGTCCCTCCCCTGGAATATGGCAAGTAATGATTTTGCCTCCCTTAAGCTTCACTTTTGCTACTTTTCGTCGGGCGGAGTTTGGTTTCTTTGGTTTCTCAATAAAAACTCGCTCAACGACTCCTTTTTTTTGCGGGCACTGCTTGAGATTAGGTACCATGGAGTTCTTTATTTTTGGTACACGTTTATTATATTTAACGAGCTGACGTAGTGTAGACATAAAAGTGGAATAAGAAAAAAGAACTATAAATAAATAGTTAAGTTATGAATTAAGCGTATATTATAGCTATTAATGCTAAATACCATATGATAATAACAGATATAAGTAAATAAGTGAACAAAAAGAAAAGAAAAATTCTTAAAAAACACAATAGACAAATTAGATAAGCAACTAAACTTGGTAAGTGAAGTTGGAAAATGGCAGCCGACCAGATGATAACTATTTCCTGATAAAAAAATACATTCTTCTGTTAGTTTATGTAGGTTAAGGTTATCCAATAGATTTCTACTCAACTCCGAAATAGCAGTTATATTCAAATTGGAAAAGATAGTTTTTATTGAAGATGTAACAAAAAAACGAGTTGAAAAAGAAGAATTCTTTTCTTCTATACCATTACTATCATTAATAAGGTACAAACGGTTACTATTTGCAGATAAAAAACGTTTTAGGAGAAGTCATTCAGTTGAGTTTAAACTAAAGTAGTTTAGAAAAAAGTAATAGGACATATTCGTATTTTGTTTATAAAACAAATTAGAAAAGTTTGTTTTGTACACGTTTTTTAGTAGCTTTTTATAAAAAAATAATATTATATATTAAAAAATATAGGTAAAGGTGTCAGACTCATAGTTTTATTTGTTATCTATAAAAAATTTCTTTTTTTATGTTGAAATATAATTCTGTTTCTCACTTATCCCCATTGTAAAGCAACTTTTCTTTGTTATATAAAAGCTCTTCATGCGTTTCAGTAGCGTACTCAAAGTTACCACTCATAACGATTGCGTCCACTGGACAAGCTTCTTGGCAAAAGCCACAATAAATACATTTAGTCATATCAATGTCATACCTTTTGGTACGTCGGCTGCCATTAATACGAATTTCACCTTCTATAGTGATCGCAAGAGCAGGGCATATGACTTCACATAACTTACAGGAAATACAACGTTCCTCACCTGTAGAATACCTTCGAAGTGCATGTTCCCCACGAAACCTTGAGCTTATGATTCCCTTTTCAAAAGGATACATAATTGTAACTTTTTTAAACCAGATATTTGCATAAGTAATAAACAATCCTTTTAAAAAATCTATTAAAAATAATAATATTAATTTTTGATGCATTTTAAGAAAACTAACATTCTTATAAGTAAATTATAAATTAAGAAACAGGTATTTAAATAAATAGTGAACATCTACTAATTAATTATAGTTGAAAAAGAAGGAACGATTAACCGTTTTAGGCGTACGAAAGAAATACATATTTTAGAATCGTAAGTATGGAAAAAAGACATAATAATATTAACAAGTACAGACAGAAGAGTAAACAATTAGTCTTAAACATTACTGGTTTTTGCTTCTAGCAGACGCCTTTATATAGTCTAATATATGAGCCTTGACATCAGAAGCGGTAGACGGTTTTTTGCTACTCACGTATTCGGCAAGGGTATCAAGTCCTACAACTTCACCAGGCCAGCGAGTAATGCCTTTTTGCATGACCTTAACAATAACCTCGTTTAAAGATAATACTGAGTCTGAGTTTAAGAGATAGTGTTCTACTACTGACAAGTAAATTGCTTTCTCAATATTCGATTCAGCAAAGTTAAGTGCCTTATTGAAGACTGCACGATCGTTCATATTTATTTTTTGACTTTCAAGTTTGTTAAACAATAACACATATTCTGATTCGTATCACAATGATATTTGGTGCTTGAATCCACTAGGTAGAGATTCAAGCTCGGTAAAATATCAATTACAGAAATGGTCAAATGAAAAGTTCGTAAGTTCGGTTTGGAAGGTAAAACCAAAGGTTCGTTCTGTGGCAAAAAGCACAGTAACATTATAATCATATAGAAAACCCCACAATGTGAATAATAAAAAAAAAACTAGTTTTTTTTTTAAACAATAACATTTTTTAGTTCTAATAACAAACATATATATATCTCAATTTTTGTTATAAATAATATATAGATTATAAATTTAAAAACAGGTGATAAACAACAACAAATTCTTATTTTAAGAATTAAGAAAGGTTCGTTTTAGTGTCTTCCATTCGTTGCTCAAACGTACCAAAAAGGATTGTTTCGTAAATAGTTATCAACGAGGTTAATTTTAATTCTTTATGTTGTATTACGTATGTACTTATAGTAACGTTACTTTTGCAAATGGAAGTAAAAAAAGTAGACCCTGTGCCTGAAACAATTCATCCATTCGTTTGTCCTTTGTTTTCTGTACAGTTTATAAGTTTCATAAAAAAAGGGAGCGTTGCGTAGAGAATAGAGAAGAGCAGGATTCGAACCTGCGTTTCCGATAAGAAACTTGATTTCCAATCAAGTGCTTTTGACCACTCAGCAATCTTCAATACGGTTATATATATCCTACAACATGAGAACATTACATGTCTAATGAAAGTGTATTGGTACAGTTAGTATGGCTTTTATTTAAACTTATAAAAAATAGTATACGGCAACGTTTATGAGAAAGGAAGACCGTTGGAAGAATAAATTACATTTGTCCAGCTACAAGTTCCCCTACAACTACCTTGTTACGACTTCACTTAAGTTATTTACTCCAATGTTAACAAGTAATTACTTTTTTTTACCACGTACAAATCGTAGAGGTAAAAAAAAGTATAAACTCCTTTTCGAAAAGAACAAACTTCTCAAGCGTGACGGGCGGTGTGTACGAGATCAAAATAGAAATTCACCGTACCGTTCTTATGTACGATTACTAGCAATTCCAGCTTTATATTCTCGAGTTTCAGAGAATAATCCGTACTTAGAATGAGTTTAAAGATTTGCTCCAGCTCACGCTATTGCTAACTATTTGTATCATTCTTTGTAGCACATGTATAGCCCAACTTATAAGGGCCATAATGACTTGACGTCATCCTCATTAGACCGATTTTAAAAAGGAGGCCTTTATTTATTAGATTTAGTTTGAAAAAACCAACTAATAAGGAGGGTTTTGCCCGTTTACCGAAATTAATCTTGACATTTTGCAACACGGGCTTACGACAGCCATGCAACACCTGTATAATAGTACTGTAAGAAGGACTGCTTGTAAAGATATAGCAGTACATTTATTTTATTTATTAACTAGATTAGTTAATAAAAAGTAGAAGTTAGAGACTTTATCTAACACTATGTGATACCAATATGGTATCACATAGTGTTAGATACCTATTATTTTCTAACGTACTTAACTATTATATTCAAAAGTTGGTAAGGTTTCTCGCGTTGTATCGAATTAAATCACATGCTCCACTGCTTAAATTTGATCTCCGTCAATTTCTTTAGGTTTTAATCTTGCGATCGTAGTTCCCAGGCGGAATATTTAACGCGTTAGCTGTAGCATATTCTTTTAAAAAAAAAACACTTAATATTCATCGTTGACGGCATAGACTACTAGGATAACCCTATTCGATCCCTATGCTTCCGTACCTTAATGTCAGTTAAACCAAGCTAGTTGCATTAGCCTTAGGTGTTCCTATACTATCTGTACATGAATTTGATCTCTCAATAGAAAGTTCCACTAACTTTAATGTTTAACTCAAAAGTAAAAAAGAAATGTAAAAGTTCAAAAAATTAATTCGTCGTTCTCATTACACACTAGATTACCATCTACATACCCTTTACGCCCAGTCATGAAGAGTAACACTTGCACCTCTCGTATTACCGCGGCGGCTGGCACGAGTATTGGCCGGTGCTAAATTCTTAACATCAATCACGATTTGAAAAAAAAAAGGATTTTACAACAGTTGTCTTCTTCATCCATGCAACATTACTGGGTCAGGCGTTAGCCCATTGCCCAAGATTCCTCACTGCTGACCTTATACAAGGGCAGGGCCGTTTCTCAATCCCTGTGTGGCTGTACAACCTCTCAGTCCAGCTAAGCATTTTTGGCTTGGTCTATAAAAACAGACCAACTACCTAAAACTATGCTAGTGTATCTATTCTAGCTAACATATAGCTATAAAGTTTAATAACCTTTCTGAAAAAGCTAAACATCTTATTTAGAATAGGTAACTATTTTTGCTAGCAAATTCTACACCCGTTCGCTACATAAACATCTAGTTAATATTTTATGAATATTTTTCGAAATAAAAAGACATAGGTATAACTTGCATGTGTAAAGTATGTTGCGAGCATTTACTCCGAGCCAGAATAAAACCCAATTAAGTATCGCTAATACATATTCGAAAAGAATACGCATTTTTTAGCTTAGAAACAATCTAAAGAAATCTTCCTTCTCATTGCCTATAAGGAGTTGCACCTTATTTGTTTTTTTTTTAAAAAGCGTCTTACTACATAAACGAAGGCATATACTAACGGAACATATAAAGTGCTGTAGGGTAAATGGGATTTGAACCCATATCTTTAGAGCATGAGTCTACTGATCTTTCATTAATCTATTACCCAAAAAAGAGGCGATGAGTACTTAATAACACAATATAGCCAACGTTATTGTTTAAGGATAAGGAGTACAGCGCAATACTAAATAAAGCAATCTAGACCTACTAATAAACTAGCCTCTAGCATAACTAGAGTAAAACTAATAGGAATTAACGCTTTCCAACCAAGCTTCATTAACTGGTCATATCGGTATCGAGGTAACGCTGCTCTTACTCATAAAAAGAAAAACATGTGGGCGCATACTTTTAAACTAAAAAAAAAGGCACCTGGTATAAATGGTACATCAAAGAAAAAGCTTCCTCACCCACCCCAAAAAAAAAGAACTGAAAGACTACTCATAATAATCATATTGCCGTACTCTGCCAAAAAAAAAAGTGCAAAAGCAATTGCTGAGTACTCAACATTATAACCGGCTACTAGTTCAGCTTCTGCTTCAGGAAGATCAAAAGGAGTACGATTTGTTTCGGCTAAAGAGATTATAAGAAACAAAATTCAAAAAGGAAATAGTGGAAAAATAAATCAAACATGTTCTTGACATTTAACAATGTCAACTAGGGAGAAACTACCAGAAATTAGTATGATTGATGAAAACGTAGCACCCATTGCGAGTTCGTAAGAAATCATCTGAGAACCAGAACGTATACCTCCAAGAAAAGCATATTTTGAATTACTAGATCATCCTGAAAACAAGATACCGTGAATAGATAAAGAAGATATTGCTAAAATAAATAAGGTTGAAAGGGGTAATTGTAATGAAATATAACCGTCTTGGACTGGAATAGTGAATCAAATTAATAATGTACAAAAGAACGTAACTAGTGGAGCACCTAAAAAAAGAAGTATATTTGAGCTGGACGGTAGTATTAGCTCTTTAAGTAATAGCTTTAGTCCATCAGCAATAGGTTGGAGAAGACCAAAAAGGCCGGCTATATTAGGACCTCTTCGACGTTGTATACTTGACATTGTTTTTCTTTCAAGTAGCGTAAAAAAAGCTATTGTTAATAATACAGAAACAATTACAACTAAAAAATTTAAAACATAAAATAGCATGTTTATTCGAGTATAGCATAAAGTATATAAAAAAAGTTATAAATTATTAGGTTAACATTAACAGTTTACCATTTATAAAGATACACCACAACATTATTAGGTTAGCGGTGACCTTTATAAGAAGAATACTTTTTTTTGAAAAATCATTTTTTTTTTTTTTTAACTCAAGTATAATGATTGATATGAGACATTCTCTCCTCTAGAACTCTATTTTTCTTCACTAAAAAGACATTTTTATTAACATCAGCAGTTAAATAGAAAATGTAATTCAGTAGATAACGGACGATACGAGAATGACTTCTATTTTCTAAAAAAGGTTTGTTTTTGTTTATTGGTTTGCTAAATAACGTGGCTTCTTTGAAGAAATGATCTACCATATAAAAAAGTTGTTTCTTGCTCGATAACCGTTTTGGTATAATTACGGATAAGTTTTTTTTTTTGTTTATTTCTCTTTCTTTAAAAAGACTTGTGTGGTAGTGCCCCATCAATAGGAAACTAAGCAGTTTCGTAGGGGAAATTTTAAATGATAACTTTAATTTTGTTAATATTTCTAGAGTCCATTTCGTAGCTTTTTCTTTCAAACCATTTTTTATTAGGTAATTTCTGAAAGTAGTTATTAATTTATTTTGTTCTAAAAAAATTGAAATAAAAAATGATCGAGAGATTTTCTCTCTTAGTAGGTTTTTTGTTTTGAAGAAGTTGTCTACGGTATGCTTCATTGACATGTAATCCGCATTTTTGATAATAAGGATCTTCTTATTTTTGGAAAGTATCCATTTTTTATATCTTTTTCTAAAATAACGTTTTTTTACTTTCCTATAAAATAGTTGACTTGCTAAATAATTAGAGGTGAAAACGTCAAGATTATTAGTATAACCTATTCAACCTAGAAAAAATTTACGCTGTGAGACTTTATACTTTTTGGGTGTACGTTGAGATCGGTAATTACGTAACTTGTATGTATAACGATCTAATACATTTGAAGCATATTGAAAAGTATTTAGACTAGCGATCTTAGAATTTATTGCTGTAGAGTTAGTTAAGTTAAGTTTAGAACGAGAAGAAATTAAATTTCTTCGAAGGGATTTTAAAAAATAATTAAACTGTTTAAACTTAAGAAATCATTTTTTTTTACGCAGCGTAGAAGAAAATGATTTCTTTGTATTTGATGTATATTTAGTAAAAATGCGTTTTAAATTACTAATTTCTTTTTGGATAAATTTAATTTTTGAGAACTCTTTTGGAAACTCTTTTGATAAATAAAAAAGTTCTTTTTCAGAAACTTTTTTATATTTGTTTAGCGAAATGACTAAGTTAGCTAAATATGAACTATCTTGAAGTTTAAAACGGCTGGACAATGACTGCACCGTGGTATTGTGTATTTCAAAGGGAGAATTGCTATCTATGCTAGGTGTTATTGCATCTAAATGTTTTGATGATAGTTTTTTTATAGATAGTTCATTTACCGAAAAGTAAGATATAAGTAAGTCATAGAACGTTAAACTACTTACTACATTTTTGCTAGAAAACCTATTTGTTATTCCTAACACAATGTGGTCTACTAACATATATAAGCTATACATTAATGCCTTATTAGTATCCCAAGCCTTGTACTTAGTGAATATATTTAAAAATTTAAAAGAAGAACAAATAGTTTTCATCAAAATAAAATTGCTCAATCATGGTACATGGTTAGTCGAAGTTTTTAGCTTTATATTACCGGTAAGTAATTGAACTAGTCAATTGCTTTTATGCCTATGATAAGATGAAAAATTACGGAGTTGGGTTGAGCTGTTTGATGAACCTTGTAGTAAATAGAAATCTTTATCAAAAACTAGTTTTCCATTATACAAAAAAAAACAGACATTGGTTTTTTTTAGAGACGTTGACAAGCGTTTAACTTTTTTTACGTTAAAGTAACGATGGTTTGAGAAAAAGAATCCTGAAAATGTATATAAGGAGAAAAGTTTTCTACTAGTAACTCTAGATAAAAAAAAAGACTCATTAATAGATTTATTACCGGAGAGATTCGATAGCTTTTCAAGTAAATAAAGATTATTAAGGTTCGATGATTGTTTTATAAATTTAGATTGAAGTATAAACTGGTGTTCTATATCTAATGTGCTACACATATAAGTTGAAAAGTAACAAAAATACCTGTTCAGAAAGTCTTGTATAATATTAGTAGAAGCAGTTTTATTAAAGACGGTTTTTTTAATAAGATTTTTTGAATCATTAAGAACGTGGAAGAAGTTCTTAAACATATTATGGTTGAATTGATAAACAATAGAAATACTACTTCGGCGTAAATATTGATATTGAGTTTTAATAGGAAGAATAGGCAATGATTGTTTACGGTTTACAACAGGCTTGTTGCCTTGAACGTAATTATTTGGTTTACTATATTTGTACTGATTAGACACAACTCTTTTATTCTTACGAGCTTGGGCTTGGTTCATAGACTTTGCTTTTATTATCACAGAAAGAGCTTCAAATGCCCACGTCGTACTGCGTGGGTTGCTAGTTTTATCTTTCAATTGTTCTTCGGTTCATTTTTTAATAAAATCAGCTTTTTTAGAACTCATATCAAATATAAATGGTGTATTAGTAATATAGAATATTAGTTGTTTGTAATTTATAAATTAAGGTAAGGTATAAAACAGAAATAAAGATGTACAATAGCTACTTAGTATCAGCGTATATTGCCAACGTTACCTTACTACTATGTACCAAAGAAAATGACTATAGACAAGGTTTCGATTACAATATCATGAACGTGCATTTAATAAGTATATTAACCACATATGTGTTATTTGTAGTATTAATATGTATATATATATTGGAAAGTATTAGTATAGTAAAAACCCAATGGATACGTATTATTAATAAAAGTTCCTTAATATCCGCGATGAGCTTAATCCTTTCAGGAGGGTTTTGAAGCTGGTCTCAATGAGGAACGGTTCAGTTGTACGATGTGAAAATACTCGTAACAATTATCATTATTATACTATTTTTCACAGCAGACATAATCATAAAACTATCATCCAAGCCAACAGGAATTCTACTTTTTTACAACGTGTATGTACTTTATCACCTCCCTCTTTTAAAATACAACGTTATTTGAAACTCGGAGATACACCAAAAAAATACTTTTCAATTACTAGATTTTTTTATGGTTAATTACAATAGTTCTTTTGTCATGATGTTAATGATAGCAGTTCTATTGATTGTAGCCAACAGTATAATTACTAACAGAAAAGAATGTTTGGTATTGATACAAACAAATAAGAGTTTAATTATTTAGACACAATTACAGTATATAATAAAAGCTATCGAATCGTTGATATAACTCAAGTATAAACCAGGAAACATTCCAAAAAAAACGCATACAATAAATAGTAAAAACAAGGAATATGACTCTTCACTTAGTAAATCAGAGGTCTTTCTTATGGAATATTTATGTCAGGATCTATACAATATTTTACTAAGCATAAAGAAAGCGGAACATGTTAAAAAGTAAAGAATAAATACAATTAATAAAGTGTAAAAATAATTATTAGACTTTTCAGATATAATAAATAGTAATCCCTCGGAGATATAACTTCCTATTAAAGGATACCCAATATTTACAAGATTAAATAGAAAAAAATATACTGAAAATATAGGACGTACATCAGCAAGCCCACTTAAATAGTTTAAATTTTTATTCTTCTCTTTATCATAAAGGTATCCAATGCAGCAAAATAACCCTGCAGAACAAAAAGAATGAAGTGCTCCCATCAAAAAGGCACTGAACATGCTGGTTTTACTTGTTTCAACTAACAAACAGAGCATTATGCTCATATGTATGATAGAAGTATATGCAGTGGCTCTTTTAAGATCGGTTTGAACTAAAAGTGACAATACATAATATAATGAAGAAAACAGTCCAATAATTAATAAAATAGATGCATATTCAGCATACCAATAAGAAAAAGAAGGAATGATAATTTTATAAAATCCAAATGGAGCCACTTTTAGAAGAACTGCAGCTAGTAGTACGGATGCTTCTGTTGAAGCTTCTACGTGCGCCTCAGGAAGTCATGAGGCAAATGGAAAGACTGGAAATTTAATCAGAAAAGAGAATGTAAATAGTATAAAAGAGGATCACAGCAAATGTAAATTATTGTTAGAGGAAGATGAATAAATATAATCCGAAATACTAAAACTATTATTAACCTTGTATAAAATACAGATACTTCACAACATACCTATTGATCCTAAAAGTGTAAAAAAAACTAAAAAAAAAGCAGCATGTCATCT
>Ga0307930_1002949_pt1 | contig 12726 bp, 18 predicted proteins | sample OrgLakmetageno46_FD_203161 | JGI IMG/M metagenome (GOLD analysis project Ga0307930, IMG submission 203161) | Saline water microbial communities from Organic Lake, Antarctica - #46 | ecosystem: Environmental > Aquatic > Non-marine Saline and Alkaline > Saline | place: Antarctica: Organic Lake... | reverse complement strand
ACATGGAGGGTGACATTTTCGCACGCTATAGAATGGACACTTTGAGTATATCAGAATAAAGTCACACAAAATTGATGAAAAACACATAATTGAAGCAGAAAAATATGAAATTGAGGAAGGCAATCATAGTTCATGGTGCATGCATGCCTAATATGTGCAGTTACTCGAGTTTGGTTCCGTAGTCATAACGGAGTTTAAGTAGGCACCTGCAGAAGCCGGGCACGCGAGACGCTGGCAAGCGTTGCCAACATAGCCAGGAAAACACTGACATGTGCCGGTTTTACGATTGCATGTGCCAGCGTTGGCGCACTCGACAGCCTGGTGGCCCTCGTCCGTAGCTATAGCCGGCGCGGCCCACGCTGGACCCAAGGGGCACACGCGCCGTGAGCAATCAGCGTCCGTGAAGCCTGCAAAGCACTCGCATTGATTGTAGATGTTGCAAGTGCCCTTGAATGAACAGTCATTAGGGCAGGCCAGAACTCGGGTCGCTACGAAGAGCCCCCAGATGGCTTTCGAGGTCCATGGCATTTTCAACGTACTGGGAACGGACCGCACAACAAAAATATTCTTCTCTTCTGCTCTAACATGATAATTGTTGGGAGTATTGAAAAACACAGCGTGAAAATGCGCTCGCTGATTGGTCGACTTCTATCAAATTCGTCAGCTTATAAACAACTCCGTCAAGCGTCAAGCTATAAGCAATAAGGAAGATCGCCAGGTCGGCGTTGTTATAGAGCTCAGCTCGTCTTGCGCCTATTGCTGATGAACATCCTTCGTATCTGTGAATGATTCGAGAATGCTGTCTTACCCCTAGTACTCTAACTGACTTTTTTTCTTCAGAGTGTCTAACTCGGTATCTTTTGTCTTGTTGCAGTCTTCAAGGAACTACTGCACCGTCCTTGCTTTCTTCGAAAGACACCCGAAAGACTACTATTCAAAGATATGGGTCGCCATGGTGGTGTTGATCCGCCAGGTCCTTTGTTCTTCGTGCCGAACGCGCTAGCGCCATGGCGCTCTCAAAACTGGAAGCGCCGAGGATTCGATGCGTCTGTCCCGGTGCCAACGCGCGCGGAAATGCGGAAGGAAGCCAAGCACGAGGTTGAAGAGCCTACGCCGCTCGCCGTTGAAGATCCTCCGCCACCTCCTGAGACTACCAACCCTATGACCGGTGGGTCTGACCCGGAGGCAGAAGAAGGCGAAGCGTCGACCTCGAGGTCGAAGAAGTCGCTGGCGCAGAGGGCCCGCGAGAAGAAGGCCGCGGCTGCACCGGCGAAGGACGGAATAGTGATTGGCATCATGGACTTGAAGATTGTCAAGGGAATGACGGTCAGTCTGGCCACCTACAACGTTTTCACTCCGAAGCTTGGCCACAGCGTATGGCGCAAACACTCAGGTACTTGAATAATCAAACTTTGCGTACTACTAGTGAGGCAAACAATCGTGAACTTCCTTATTGGAGTTGCTAACGAATGCCTCCTGCGACTGCATTTAGTAATAGCTTTCCTTCAATCCATTTTTGCTTCTTTTGCCTAGACTTTGTGTGGCTGCGCACCTTGCTCAAGACCCGTTACGAAGGCATGCTGGTGCCCTCTATCCCCCCACGGCTACTAGGCAATGCCTCGGTGGCCCTCTGCGAACCTCGGAAGCGGCTCCTGACGCAGTTCCTCACGCGGCTGGGCTTTGACGACCTCCTGCGCCGCGACCCTGCGGTCTTTGCGTTCATTAGCATTGCGGACGATGCTGTAAGTTGTCAAAAATCTATGGATGCGAATGGTTAGCTGGTCTTGCACCTCTCTTTCATGCGACGTACGGCGTGTTTGCTGATCGTAGCGTGGCCCTCTTTTTGAGAGTGTGGTCACGCTTTTGTTCGTTTGTTCGTCTAAAATAGGCAAAATTCCTCTTTGTCAAATCTCTTTATTGTCTCTTACCCTACCTTTCATCCATTTTCTTTGTCCTTCTTTTCTTTCCTTGTTCGGTTGTCCAAGCACTGGACGAAGTACATGAAGGACACCAACGTCGCGAGTGGAGCAGGAGCTGCATGGGTTGACAAATGCGTAGCTGCTGCCCCCGCCGACCCCGCTACCGCAGCTGCCGAAGTCACAGCCTACAAGGCTCGTTTTGCGGCCCACGAAAAGCATTTGGTGAAGCTGGATGCGACCGCGTCGGCCGTGGCTGCGGCCAGCCGGTCCCTCAATAAGGCCGTTAAGAAATGCGCCAGCGTGGCCACAGTTTACGCCAACGATGACGCAGGGCTAGGAGGCGAAGCGGCGACTCAGGTAAGAAAGCTGAATGCTTGCTGAATGCTTGCAAGCTAAAACCACAAGTTACCCTCTGTTTTAGTTCATTCCGCCTTGTCGTTTTTTTGCTCGTCTACACGGGTTTATATTTCTCGCGTGCAATCTGCTTCCTGACTCAGGTGCGCGCCTCCGTGGGCCATATGGCAGGAGCCTTCACGTCCTGGGCTCGCGACTCCGCTCTCGGGCCTGCCGTCCTCAACGAAGTGTTGAAAACTGGCGTTACGTACGAACTCCAGCAGGTACGAAATTCACGTTTGAGCGCGCCCTTCGAATTTGCTATCGAATTCGCCACAAGGATGTTCTTACAATAGTTACGTTTGACGTTGATCTGACTAAATGGCGTCATTTCCTTACCACTCGTTTCAATATGTTCCAAATTTTAGGTCCACGCCTTCAACGAGCTTTTGGCCGCTCGCGACGCGAAAGTCGCCGAAGTGGAGAAGCGCAAAAAGAAGCTGGAGAAGCACCAGGCTCTGAAGGCGAGTGGCGCCTCGGAGACTGCCGGGTCGCGTTTTTCGGGGTTTGCTCCCAAGAAAATGGTGAGCCAAAAGCAGAACATCGATGACGTCATCAAGCACGCTGCGTCGGACGTGAAAGACGCGGAAGGTAAGCGTGAATTAGAATGAAACAAAAAGGCTTCAAAGCAGTTGTAGTTAGGTTCTGCTTTCTGACTTTGAAGGGCTTCACCATTGCTGACTACACTGTTTGATACCAATGCCATGTCAATAGATCTATTGTTGTCCTTTATTTCAATCTCATCGTCACCATCGCCTCCTTCTTCTTTTCTTGTGTGTGGGTGTGTGCGGCGATTTTGTCTACAGACGAAGTGGCCTGCGCAGACGGCGCGCTGATGGGGTCGCAGTTCAAGAAATTCGACGACGAAATGCAGGAAGCGTTCGCGAGCTTGGTGGGGATGGTCTCGGTGGGGATGCTGAAAGTGCAAGATCACGGCAGCAACGCGTGGCACAAGGCGCTGGAAGGCACCGACGAGGACCGCATGACCAACAAAATCAAGGCAGTGATCCCCGAGTTCGACGACTATGGGGCAGTCGCCGACGGGAAAGACCACGTGGACGAAGAAGACGGCCTCGGCAGAAGCGACGGCACCGGTCTTTAGACCATGCATCTTGGCGGAAGTTGGAATTTAGTTTTTTTTGTAGTTGTGCCTCTTGTTCGAACTCTGCCGGTGTGCCTGCTACCGTCATTACTATTTGCCTGGGAGTGCGAGGTGCTTCAAGAAAGCGCAAAGAAAGCTCGCGCGGCACTGAAGACGCATGAAAGGAGAATCATAAGGTGGAACTGAGGAAAGAAAGGAAAGGTCCGCGCGGGATTTTGGTTTTCTTAGTTGTTTTGTGTTTGTGTCTTAGTAAGTCAAATGGCGCCTCTTATTGGCACTCCGCACTACAAATGACATGGCAGATAGCAGCTAGATCCCTAATTCGGATATCTCAGAGATGGAGGTCATTGTATGAGTCATGGGGAGATGGATTCGTAAGCGCGCGTGGTTTTAACAATTCCTGGAGCTGGTTTCTTCATTGAGGTCTATAGATAGTCTATAGACAGTTTATATGTAACATTCGTTATAAGTGGTAATGACATAACGTATAGCGAGCTCCCCAGGCAGCTGGCTAGCGTTAACCGATAGCGAGATAGGTGTAAGGCGCAGCGGTTCCGATTGCTGCGTCTTTCTCTCTTCTCTCGCACCTTAGAAAAAACGGTAAATTTATGACGAAGTTCTGCATTTCGGATCTTTTACAAAGAATAGAATGGCAGAGAAGCAATTTGGTATTAAGAATGGCTCTCTCTCTCTCTCTCTCTCTCTCTCTATTTTCCGCCGCCTTGGCGGCCAACGTTCACAGCCCAAAAGAGGCGCAAACAGGCAAAGGTCCCCGCACCCGCGGCAGCTAAACCCGACACCCCCGTCATGCCATGCAATGCCTGACCACAGGTAGGGCCCAAAAAGCCCGCTAGTGCAAACACCGAATGCTCGATACCCATCAAAGTGCCCTTGTAAGACGCGGGAACTGACCCGGTAGAGAGTGAGGTGAGCGTGGTGCTCATGGGGAACTGGAAGAGCGCGAGTAGGAAAGCTAGCCCCACGAAGGTAGGTTTGGCGAGGGCTGGGGTTAAGATTGGGAGCCCCGGGTGAAAGAGCGCCGCCTGAAAAAAGGAACGATTGAGCGCGGCGATGGATGAATGTGATCATCTTCTTGTTGTAATTACTTCATTCATTTTATTTCCAAATGAAGTTGTCACAATCCTCAGAAGTGCTACAAATATAAGTGTTCATCAGCCGCGTGCACTGTCATCCAGTCTCAACCCCGGTAACTCTCACCTGAGCAGCAAAGCCGCTGGTCATGGCTACGAGGCAAATGGCCACGAGGCCACGCTCACTGCCTACCGTTCGAGTCAGCTTCCCTAGACCCAAGCTGACCATCGCCGTGCCAAAAAAGATGGTCGACATCACTAACCTGTGAATTCAGAGAGAAAAATAGAAGAAAAAGAAAAAGAAGCCAGGAAATACAAGGGAGCACTAGAGTCGGTGAGCCTTGCTTCTTCAACGAATGTACAGCAAACTGAAAAGAGCTTGAGAAGAGAGTGCAATAAGGAAAAGTAGACAGGCTTCTGCACCGTTTGATAGCCTCCATTTTGCTCACCCGAGTTCAGCTTCGGTCACGCCAAAGTCGTTTTTCAGAATCAGAGGCCGCACGCTACCCACTGACGAGTTCACCACTGCGGCAATTAACTTCACAGCCAGCAAGGGCCAGGTCAAGCCAATCACCGCTCGCGCGCGCTCACTCCACGGCGCGTTGGAGTCGCCTTTGCTGCTGCCCTCGTTTGATTTGGCGTGCTCGTCTTTCTTTCCGTTGTGGTCGTCACCATCATCGCCGTTGCTGCTGCTGCTGTCGTCGACTTTGGACGGGAGCGATAACACCAACCCAGCTGCCAACAAGCAACCCACCACGGCAACTCGAGCAGCGATCAAGGTGCCTAGTCGTCCTCCAAGCGTAGGGCCTACTGTGCCTCCAATGGTGTAACTGGTAACCAAGGAAGAGGAGAAACAGAGACAATGTGAATGGAAGATTATGATCAATACTACACTAGGCTGTATAAAATCGCACGAAAATAAAGTGGATAAGTTTCAAGAAAAGCAACGAAACAAAATCATAGCCAAAACTTACGCCATCGTGAGGCGTCCCAATTGGCTCACGCGGTCTGGTCCAGGCACCGTGAGCTTCGCCACCGCAGTTTGCGCGCACAAAAAGCCCGTCATGAACACCGTCGGCAACTTGGAGATGTACAAATCGCGCAAAGAATCGGCTGCTGACAGAATGCCATACGAGGCGGCGCAGGCACAGAAATTGAGCGCAAACGCGAAGCGGATGCCTAGCTTGTCCAAGAGAAACCCAACGACCAGGGACCCCAAGATTTGCACCAACGAAAAGAAGCTCTGGAGCTGAGCGTACGACGCTGCCGATTCTTCTTTGTTGCTTTCACTGCCTCCACCGCCGTCTGCATTGAGCAAACGGTCTACCAGAAAAGGTTCCAGCGGCGACTGCAGCTGGTAGCAAAGTGCGTACCTTTTGAGTTACATAGGAATTCGCGCATGAAAATCAAGATTGAAGATGAGCAAGAAGGTTTCAATTCTTTCACGAAAGCCAGCGAGAACATCATCCAAAATGATTTCGATATGACTTCTAAGGAAATATATTCATCTATCCCCCGAACTAGCTACATGCGTTCGAAGAGTAATGTGAATACTGACGTACATCACAACAAGGAGGTCCACAATGAGAAGTTCCCGGGCGTAATTCGAGGGCATCTTGGACGCTAGCCTAACAGGCTCGTTCACTTCGGATGAGCCTTGAGAACTATTCTTGCCAGATCTTAAGGTGGGCGCCATGCGGTTCTCACTTGTTTGCTTGCCCTGACCCAAGAGCGCCTTGCTATCGTACGTACTGTAGTAGAGGTCTATCCATCCATCTATCTATCCTCAAAAAAAAAAGCGTTGGATTCCAGTTGAATTTCAAGTCGATTTCGGTCTTCCCCACTTTCCTCTTTCTTCGCTGTGATCAAAGACATCTAGGCTGTGAGCGCACCAAGCACAATGGCATCACCTCCTACGAGTGATGCAGCTCATCCTGCTCCTAAAAATTCTTTTTTCGATGGCATGGATGACGAGGAAGTGAAGAGCGACGGCGAAGACGATGACCGAGACCATCCAAGCGATCACAAAATGTCATCCAACGGTTCTTCGTCGCGGCCTGCACTGATGCCGAGGCAGATTTCGAGCAATCAGGCTCCAGGGAAAAACGACCAAGACACAATTCCCGATAGCGGCAGTGGTGGCAATGTTGGTGCTTTCGTGTACGTGCAAGGACCTTTGCGCCCGCAGCGGGACCCGCTTCCACCAGCAGCCGACACGGCCGCCCGATTGAGTTGGCTCGTAAAACATCACGGCCCAAACCAGTTCGGCGAGTTCTTTGTGCAGCGGCACCGCGAAAGCCTGAAAGAGACTACCTATTTTGCGTATGTGGCGACGCGCTCTGGCGCCAGTAACGGCGCTGCAGCAGCAGGATCTGAAGCAGCGAGTCAACCTCCACCATCAACGCCCCGCGAGTATGCTGCCGAGCGTGACATCATGATGTGGGGTCGGCGATGGCTCAAAGCGCGCGCATCACAGTACGTTATGTCTACGACTTACGATGACCTGTCTGTCGAGCGTCAAAAGCGGAGCTCTGGCTACCTTGGCAAACTCAAGGTTAGCTCAATGACTGCTTAACGCTTCTGGTGGCTTCTGTACCAAACAAGGGTTTGCGTCCCCTGATTTCCAGCAAATCGGCTATTTTCTTCTTCACTAATGCATTCAAAATCGTTTTTGTTTGGTCATGTGATTTATTTTTGTCAGGCAGTGCAAGGCGAGCGGTATTACGTGCTGTATGATTCCGGGGAAAAAGCCACGCAGACGAGGCGTGAGCTCGCCGCCATCGTGTACACGCACGAGCGCGCTGTTGCAGGCGTGGTAGAGCCAAAAATGGAAGTCGCCGTGCCGTCCGTGGCGCCAAGTGCCCAGGTGCCAGACAGCAACACGAATAGCTGCAGCAGCACTGTTGCGGCGAGCAAGGGCGCTCCTTCGCTCGATTGTGATTGGGTGGTTGCACGGCCGTCGGGGCCACAAGACCCGTGGAGCCTCAGCGGCTTGTTCTCCACTTCGCGCTACCAGGGGACCGAAAACTTTTTGCAGGCTGACGCGTTCACCGCGCTGCGCGAAATGCCGCCCGACGCCAGCTTGCAAGGGTTCACGAGCCGGTGGTGGGCGGCGGGGATGACCAGCGACATGGCCAAGCCGCCTCTGGGGATGGACAGCGTGAAGAACTTCCGCTTGCACCTGACGCTGCCCTCACAGCCGGGTGCCCGCGCTTCGGTGCGGGCCAAGGCGGGCGGCAGCACCAAAGCTGACTCAGCGATGGAGGTGCCCCTATTGGTGCTGGAGAAACTGGAAAAAGATACGTTTCGGGTGCGTTATTCCCAGCCCCTGAGCGCTTTCCAAGCATTCGGCGTTGTCCTTTCGCGATTCGATACCAAGCAAGTCAAATGAGAGTATCCGCCCAGCCCCAGAGCCTCCGGTAAGTTTAGACGGCAGGCTTTTATCTGATGGGCTCACAGTCGTAGGGTTTTATTCTCGATCATACTTTGTTCTAAATTACTTCCAGGGGTTTATAAATCATAAAAATTGCGAAGTAAAAAATGCAGCACCATATTTGCGATACATAATACATAGCAAAACCCAAAGGAGTTACAGCTATAAAGACTGCTTGGTTAGCTCCAGATACCTGATATCCACGTGCATCATCAAATGTTTGGTGTATGTGTATAAAAATCGCCGCATTCGGTTTCTTTTGAGTTCAGAAGTTTGAAAGTCAAGTGTAACTCAAATCGCATTATACAAAGCGATTATATGCGCCTAGCATTGGAATCGGAGTCCAGTCCTTCGAGGATAGGTGCTCTGTCGTGTGTTGAAAAACAAACGAAGTTGAATCAAAATTGAGAACTGGGTCAAGTGCCACGGGGACATCCATAAGCACCGCGCGGCTTATATCTCACAGCACGCTTGAGCACCACACCAGCGCCTTGCTGAGTAGCATTTTGAGTTTGTGATCGATCAATAAAAATTGCTGCCAATGGAAGTGCTGGACTTCATCGTGTCGTCGTCGTAGCGCACACCCGGCCAAAAGCTGTTGGCCTCGTCGTCGTAGTCTACGATGCCGACTTCGCCGATCCCGGCGCGGTGCTGGGCTCCCGTGGCCGTGGGCTCGGGCATGATCCCGCTCGCCGACACCAGCACCCCCATGATCACTGCTGAGAAACCAGCCATCTGCACCGGCAGCGGAGAAAGAAGGTAGATGACATGAGCATCTAAAAGCATGACTTTAAAAAAGCATACGCTCAAGGCGCAGAACGAGAGATCAAAAGAAAATACATCGCTTGGAGATGATACCACTTTTCATCAATTCACCTGGAAAGTGGTGTTCATCAGGGCACCAGACAATGCTTGGCCTGCTTTGGTCTGCACGGAGGCGGCGGCGTATTCGTACGAGAGTACGGACAAGTAGCCGCTCAGAACACTGAACACCATGATGATGCCAATGATGAAGGTGTCGCTCTGCCATCCGAAGGCAATGTACGCAAAGAACACCGCCATGAACAGCAGGCGCAAGCCAGCAATCCGCACGAGCTGGTCCTTGGTTTGAAGCCAGCTGGGCCGCGGCAGGCGGGTCAGGGGGCGCCCGACCAGGTCGGAGAACAGGCGCACGAAGTACAGCACCAGCTCCGTGTCGATGTGCCCCGCAGGTTTTACGTACGCGAAAAAGCCGGCGCTGAAAATGGAGCTCCAAATGTTGAGGAAAATGGCGACGCGGCACGGGTAAATGCGAGTCGACACGACTTCGTGCGTTTCGTCTTCGTCGCCGCCTCCTCCTTCGTGCGTGCTGCTGCTGCTACTGCTGCCGCGCTTCGCGTGTCCGTTGTTGGTGTACAGCCCGTTGCTTGACGAGCTGAGGAGCGAACCTTTGTTCAGCAAGCTAGCGTGCTCGTCTTCGTCAAATAAGCCTGGCACGTTGGTGCCACTGCTCCCACCGCTTCCTCCTCTTCCTCTTTGGGAGCTATGCGCGGCCGCGCGAGCGTCTTGGTCCTTCTCGGCAAAGCAAGCACGGGCGCGGGGGCTGCGGGACACCATCCACCACGACACGGTGCCCATGATGACCACGGTGGCGGTCACGAAGTAAAACGCCATAATGTGCGCCCGAGAAGCGTTGCCATCCAAGTGCAGCACGCTCACCATGATTACGGTATAGATTTCGGGAGTGCGAAAGCCCGTCTGCAAGTAAGCGACGCTCGAGCGAGGAAACATGCTGGCCAACTAGAGAGGCAGATTTCGAAGGATAGTAGCAGAGACATCAGAGATAGGGAGGAGCGGAGAAAGCGAGCAACAATAATTTTAATAATTAGAATGCAAAAGCCAATCATCGCGCATTAATTTGAATGACATAGCCGGATTAGCCGTGTTCTGGGAAAGAAAGGAGACTAGTGAGGGTTGCGAGCGCAAAAAGCGCCTTTCGTCTGACCTGAGAGGCAGTTCCGTGGATCATCCATGTGCCAGCGCCCATAACCACCATGCACAGGAGCATTATATTAGGCACGGTGTCTTCCTCGAACAAGTACGGAATGAACGGCATGTAAAACAGCAGCGTTACTTTCACGGCCATGCCCGCTAGGACGCGAAACATGAACGCGTTCGCACTGCCCATGTAGGCATCCATGATCGGGTCCCACCGCTGCTGGAGCAGCGAAATGGGGAGGCCCGGCAAGTAAAAAGCGCAGTAAAACTGCACGTAAAAGCTGGCGCCTTGCTTTTCTTTGAAGAACGATATAAGGCTCCCTGTGGCGTGTCATCAAATTATGAAGTTAGGTGATACACTTGACAAAATTTATCGCCGCAAGGAGCATGATGAGAGCCCAACTGCAGGGCAGTACGCAGTAAGGGCAGCACAATTTTCAAGTGAATCAGCTATACTTCTTTCCCCCATGCAAATTATCATTTGTCACAACGGTGCTCGTCATATACGAAACGCATTCCCGTTCTTATGCAAGACCTAGACGTACCTATGGATGTCCAGCTGACCATGTATCCGCAGCTTATTAATATCCATAAGTAGTTCAGGCGGCCAAGATCTTCTTCTGAGGTCTCGACTTCATGAGCTTTTCTTGCTTTCGAAGGTTCAGTCCACGAAGAGGGTGATTCCGCGTCTCGACTTTGAGGTGTATAAGGGTTTGAGATACTCGCATTTGGCTTGCCATGATCCGCCATGTTCTTAACCTAAGCTTTCAGCTCCTCAGGGCAACATTAAGTACACAAAGAGAGACTGCCTATTTCAGGCTAGTCCGCAGAGGTTCAACGAGACCGCGCCAGCTCTTTGCAGCACAAAGATATTGTCCTATTGTCCTCCTAAAAGCTATAAGCACGGCTATTTTTGGGAAGGACTCACTCACAAAAGAATCCCTCCAACTCTGTAAAGCATTACAGGGATATAAGTAGGGCTAGCTACGCTAGACGCCAGCTAGGCTAACTAACTTCGATGCACCATGCACCATGCACCGTGGCCGTGGCCATCCGGGCACGGGCACGGGCATGCGAGAAGTTCAGAAGTGTGCTTGATGAGCACCTCTTCTAGTATAGATCTCTTTGTACTTTATATTGGATGTCCGGTGCGCTCCTAGTGTTGCGAAATAACCCGGCGTATCGTATCTGGGGGTTTAGATTAGATTGGATTAGATCAGATCCAGGTCATATTCCCCAATTGCCAATCACCAATTCCCTTTACTCACATGAACCGTTGTTGTCGATGACAATTCGGCTATTAACTACTTAACTGGACTAGACTGCGCACTATAAATAAACGCAGGAGACAGGAGACAGCAGGAGAAGTCATCCGAGAAATAGGAAACGTTCGGAAACGCGTTCCTCGGGAGTTAGACATGATTTCAAGAAATAATTCGCCGTGAGCCTCTTCTGAGATGGTGTCTGTCGTATATTTCCTTCTTGCTTAAGGTGCGCCATACCCAGCGTTCTGGAGTTCGTGCGCATAAAAAGTGAAGCTCTGGATTCCGGGCACGCCCGCCTTGATCCCGTCCCGACGGAGCCAGGTTTCTGGGCGGTCAGGAATGATGGAGACGCGGCCACTGCTGGGGCCGTAGAGGCGGTTCATGGCTTCGCGGTGCTTCTTGCGCGCGGTTGAGTAGCCGTCCATGGCATCAGGATGGGCCGGCGGGGGCCCCCATTCTTGCGGGGGGCGAATGGTCTTGCGCACCAGCTGCGACGACTGCGCGTTGGCGATGTAGTCTCGGTTCATCAAGTACTTGTGAAATTGCTCGAAATCGCCGTCTGCGAGACATACAAGCGGCAATGTTGCAAAAAACATGAAGTGAGAATTCAAACACGAAACGAACCAGCGCAAAGCACACGCCTCGTAGCTTTGAAGAGTCTCATTGGAAGACACCCAACTACGTAAGCGTTCCAAAACGCTTGAGAAACAGACAGAAAAGGAATAAAATTCAGACTACATAAGTACTCTACAGCTGTGTAACTATTGCTTGGGCGGCGTGCACTTACTGCAGCCGTCTTCTTTGGAATCCAGCTGAGCCATCAATCGGTTCACAGCCTGGTCTTCGGAGTCGTAAAAGTAGTCGGGCCCAAGTCCCACTTCTCGAGGCACTTCGTTCGCCGTTTGGTTTTGAACCATGGTGCGCAGCAATTCGCGCTGCACTGTTCGTGGCGAGCAGCCTCTTAAATCCTGTTGTTTGGGTTGGATTAATTGCGCATGTAATGGAGGTGTAGACAGAGACAGCAGGGGAACGGATTAGCAACCAACCACCCAGAAACGAACGCAAAAAAGAAAATCAAACCAGGAAGTAACGGCGCTCAAGATGGCACAGAAAGATACGAAGTCATCACATGTGCCTTAGATTATTTTAGTATTTGTGGTATAAATTCGTGACAAACCTTTCGGTTGGCTTGAAAGTTTTCAGTGACAGAAAGGCGCGAGTCGTTTTGAAGTACTGCTTTGTTCAGCACCGCACCAAAGGGCACCTGCACACAAAGGTAAACAAAAACAACAAATTAGCCGCAGCAAGAAAACTGCCTTGTTAACAATGCAGTATTTGATTGCATCTTCGCACATCAAACGGCGCGCTCACCGGTGAAGGTGGGCGGCCCTTGGTGCGTGGGGTTTCGGCAAGATGTTCGACTTTGAACCGCTCGCGCTCCCACCACGGCCTCCCTGGCGACATGAAGCGGTAATTGGGGTCTAGCATTCCCGGCTCGCCCGCTGGTTGATCAATTTTGACCGGGTTTACTTTGAGGTCACTGCGA
>Ga0307930_1002942_pt1 | contig 12744 bp, 9 predicted proteins | sample OrgLakmetageno46_FD_203161 | JGI IMG/M metagenome (GOLD analysis project Ga0307930, IMG submission 203161) | Saline water microbial communities from Organic Lake, Antarctica - #46 | ecosystem: Environmental > Aquatic > Non-marine Saline and Alkaline > Saline | place: Antarctica: Organic Lake... | reverse complement strand
TGAAGAGTCAATGCTAAAAGCAATATCGTTTTCACCTTCATTTAACTGATGATCTACTTCTGTGTAGGTATCTCTTAAAAAGATATTATACCCTGGCATGACTTCAACTCTAACGTTCATTGTATAATCTACATCTCTGTAATTTCCAATCCAAAAGCTAAATACATCTTGGTCTTTAGGAAAAGGTCTTTTTTCGATAGCAAAATACTTTCCATCAGATTCTATTCCAATAGTTTCATTATCATTCCAAAATTTTAAAGCATCATCAGGACCAGCTTCTACATCGTAAGTAGCCCCAAATTTGAATCTCACACCATCCATCAAATTATTACTAGAATTGCTGAAGATATTTAAATCTATTTTTGAGCTAGGAACATCTCTGAAAACTACATTAGTTGAAGTACTGTCTGTTTTAAATTCTTCTTTAAAAGTCAATGAAGGGACATCATTTTGTGTGTCAATGTCACTATCAGTCTGAACATATACGGATTGATTAACCTGTAAATAGCGGAACTTTGCTGCAATTGTATTCTCGTCGGTAGGATCATTAGGAACTATTTCTACTGGGTCAGCATCTAGATCAATTGTGACAAAACCCCCTCTAGTACCCAAATTTGGTCTGTAAGCATAATAATAATTCTTGTCTAAATGTGTTGAACTATTTGCTAGAGTTGCTTTCATATCAACTTCAGCTTGGTATGGATTACCAATTAAAGAAAAGCCATTTGGGTTAGGGTTTAAATCGTTATCAATGTTTACATCACCAGTTGAAATAGTCCCCAAGGATCTTAATCTTGTATCTCCACCTATAGAAACATTATCTACATAAATATTTGTAGCTCTATCACCCCTAACCATAATTCCGTAGGCTTTACCAGCTTCCAAAGTTTTAGAATCTGTGTCTAAGATTGTTAACCAAGTTCCATTTTGTGAATCAAATTCAAAAAGAGATGGATTTCCTGTGAATGTGGCATCAAATCCATCCTCGCCTGTTGTACTGCCTGTGATGTGTGTGCCATAACCAGGATTTGGGTCCAAATTTTGTTCGTAATCATTAACTGTATTGTTAACTCCTTCTTGCCAGTTATCATTTATGGAAGTTGTGGTGTTTACAGAAGTAGTCATAAATCTAAAAGCTCTATTTCGCATAGGAATATAACGCTCAATCATAATTTCACCTTGGATAGTGTTACCGTTTTCAATTTCACTGATAATAGCTGTGTTAAATTCACTAGACTTAAAAGTTACTAGATTATTATCAGGAATAGTATGGTCGTAATTTGTGATTAAATCACCATTTGATAAATTTAAGCTATTGACCACATCAATATTACCAGAAACCAGATTTAGGCTGTTGTCGCTATTGATGTTATCAGAGTTGGTCATATCGATAGTCAAGTTGAACACTGAAGTGGTAGTACCTGTATAAAAATTCTTGGTTCCAGTTCCTTTAAATGCTAAAGTTGAGCTTCCTGCAGTATAGATACCATTATTTTCAAAATCACCATAAATATCAATTTGAGATTTATTGGTTTGTGAGATACTGGCACCAGTAGCTATTGACAAATTTTTCATTTCTATATCTTCAGAAAAAGTGGGATAATTAACTGAAATATTGATCAAAACATCGATATCTCTGTCAGGTAAACCTTTAGTCCAATTATTTACATTTTCGGCATCAGTAGAAATATCACCAGTCCAAACCGTAGGGTTTAATGCACAATAGTCTACACCTGGAAAATAGATTCTTCCATTATGAGTCCCAGTAATTGCTAAGGCTCCTGATGCCGTACCAACATCTCCTGTGATGTCAGAACTTGTAGAATCTGAAAGCGCACCAGCAGAGGACCACATTGCAAATGTAGAAAGACTTCTTAAATTAAAAAAAGGAGTACCTGTTGGGATAGCAAGAACAGAACTTGCACCTACGCTTACTGCACCTAACTTTGTAAACATCCTTCCCACATGGTCGGTATTTGCACCTAATGACACGGCTCCAGCACCACCACCTCCACCAACCAATGTACCTTTCATTATGGTACTAGCGCCCGTAGACATGGCTGCACTACTCACCCAGAATATATTTTCTGGTTTTGCATTTCCCGTCAATACTACAGTTGAACCCGCTACTGTAGTGAATGCTCCTGGGCCTCTAATAATAAACAAGGAATTTGGGTCTCCACCTCCATCCATTGTAAGTATTCCAGAAATAGATTGTGCTCCACCTATGTCATAGACTCCAGGAGACAAAACTTCTCCATTGCCAAAAACTAGAGGGTGAGTTACTCCGCCTGGATATGCAATTAATTCGTTGTATAAAGTTATCAAATCCGCTGCAGCTTGGGTTGCACAGAATGTTTCACTGCTGGACAATTCAATATTATTTAAAACGGGATTTGTATCAGAAACAGGTAATACCTTCATTTCTGACACTAATACATCACTAGTAGAAGTACTGTCTATAGTATCAACTTCAGAAATAGAATTAATAACCGAACCCTCCAATGAGGCAATACTTAATATAAGACTGATAATTGTTAATGTAAATTGTAAATTTTTCATGATTTATGTAGATTAATTTTTATAAAAAAACAATTGAAAGTAAAGAAGTTACCGTTGCCACTTTTAGAAAAAATGTTGGTAAGACTATTGTGGAAATTGGTATTTATACCAATCAAATTTGATGTAGAACAGTTATGGGAGTGTAAAGTATCATTTGAGCATTTTTCATCAGAAATACCTACTGGATAATCACAGTTGAAATCTGGGTTAAGATCTTGGGGACAGGCATTTACCGAAAATAGATGTGTGCTTAAAATGAAGACAAAAAATAAAAGTTTCATATTAAAACATTTTTACAAATTTATTTATAAGAAGAAAATGCGTGTTATTAATAAATGCTTGCAATTCACTATTATTTCTTTCAAAAGTTCGTTTTTTTTGAATTAAATCACCACTATGACTTTGTTTGTAGTACTTGTTCTATTATACAGTGTATGCAGTGAAATGATCATGATTTGATTTAATTGACAATTTTTCAAAAATTAAAAAAAAGCAATAATGATATATATTGAAGATCAACAAAGCTTTGTTCCTTTATGGTCTGCATTATATTTTGAAGAGATAAAACGATAAAATGCTTGTCTACTAGAGACTTCATTATAGATTTTCGAAATGTTAGAGAGATATAAGCTCTGATGGAAGTGAATTATAAAGCCAGCGTATAGGCGGTAGAGTTATTTTTACAATGGAATGTCCAAAAACTTAATAAATGCAAATGGAGCTGCAACACTAATTGGTGTGGCTAGTTTATGCATCAGAAGTTGATGGATATCATGTTATACCAAATTAGACCTATAATGACGCAATAAATCGTTTTACCGATATGAAATCGGCACAGGCTTTTTTCGCCTGCTTTTCATCAAAAATAATTACTGTAGCTAAGGCTATGCTAGTTATTTTTGATTTCAATCAATCAATCAAAAAATAATTCAATTTATTCATACGGCATTATAAATATAATTTGGTATTATTTATGCTATTGACTTTCCGGAGAAGGTAAAAATTGCTAAATCATGAAGTTTGTAAAGTATAATTAGTAAAATAAAATGACAGGATGGTTTTAAATGTGTGAAATGTCTTTGTTTTAAGGGATGTGGAAATCTGGAGATAGACACCACTGCTACAGTTGCAATTAGGTGGAAAGTGCTATGAAAAATGCTTTATTTTATAAAGCTAAATTCAGTTTGCAAAGGGTACCTTGTGTTGTATTTTAAATGAGCACGAGTATCAAATGTATTTCTAGTATTTATACAAGAAGATTATTTGATATACAACAAGGTAAAGTTTGGTGTCTTATCTGCAAGGTTAGAAAATCACTAAAAAGCAGTCAAAAACGTCCTTTAAGTGCACTTGTTCATGAAGAGGAATTTACTGTAGAAGGGAAAAGAGAAGCGAGGCAAGGAAGAAGATATGATTTTTAAAAAAAGCAGCGATAGGAGTACAATTAGACGTCGAACATCAAATAAGAAGAACGTACGTAAAGTCTACAGAGGATTATTTAGCGAAATCATTAACTTCAATATTTAAAAAATAATAAATCCTTTAGAAAAACTGGTTGCTGATAAGTGGAGAAATTGTGCTCCCCTTAAAAAGACTTATGCTACAGAGCAGCATAAAGTAATAACGGGAAAAACTTTAAAGAATTACATGTGGTGATTATGCAATTAAAATCTTGGTTAAGGCATATATCGTCTACAAAGTTATTTTGACGAATTTTGAATTAAAATCAATTGATTTTAATTCAAACAAGGTATTTTTTATAAGACCATTAAAATAGTGGTGATAGTTAACCCCATTTATTGTAAATATATAAAACAGAAGCTAAGTATATAATTCAAATAATCTATTTTGATACAGGGCATAAAAAAAGCCGAATCTTACGATTCGGCTTGATAAATTTTAGAAGTGATACTTATTTTGAAGATTTAGTTGCTAAAGCAAAAATAACCAATCCAAAACCAATTTTGTTCACCGCATCTCCTAGGTTATAAATAATATCCATAAAAGAAGCATCTACACCAAAATCATATCCAAATAATCCACCTGGAGTTCCTAAAATGTAACCTAAAGGATAAATAGACCATCCTGCAAGTACAAACCAAGCAAGAAATTTGTGAGCCTTTAAAACGTCTCCACCAGCAGCGACTGCTAATTTCTTAGCCTCACCGACCCATACAATGTAAACTATGACAAAGTAAGCTGCACCTGAAAGTGCTCCCCACTGCCAAGAAAAGTCTGGTGAAACAGCTTCTCCAAAGTATCCAGCAACCAACATAACTACTGACCAAAAAATCAGTTTCCACATTAAGCTAACTTTAGCTCCGGCAACTCTCAAAATTAAGAAGAATTCAACACACATAAGTGGTACTGTTAAGACCCAGTCTACATATCTAAAGAAAGTAGGTGATTCTCCAAATGCATCCCAATAATCTCTCATGTAGAAATAATGGACTGCTGCAATAAAAGTAATCAGACCTGATACTAATACTGATGTTCTCCATTTTTTATCAAATTGACTTAGTGATAAAAAGAAGAAGACAGATGCTGCCAACATGGCCATACTGCCTACAAAAAAAGTGAAACCGACGTAGTCATCATTTGCGACCTTTGCAACATCGGCCATTAAGTACATAAATGTTCTCATAGCGTTATAAAATTTAAGTTTGTTTAATCAAAGGTAGCAATAAATTAAACACTAAAATTTAGTTTTAAAAAAATATTTCAATTATTTTTGCAGTATATGGAATTTTACAAAAGGAATTTTTACGATTACATAATGCTTTTCAGTTTTCTCGCCATAGTGGGTTCAGAACTTCTTACATCTGAAATTCAATATGGTATAGCTATTTTGGGTATTTTTAGTTTAGGTATTTTACATGGGTCCAATGACCTATTTGTTATTGAAAATTTAAACTCGAATTCAGGAAAACCAAATTTCTATAAGTCCTTGTCTATTTACTTGGGAGTCGTTTTGTCCTTTGTAGCTATATTTTATTTTATCCCTGTTTTTGCTCTCGCTGCATTTGTCATTATAAGTTCTTATCATTTTGGAGAACAGCACTTTCATCATAAGTTACAAAACACTCAATCTTTTTGGTCTTCTCTATTTTTTCTGTTTTATGGACTCTTGGTTTTATTTTTAATTTTAAGCTTAAATTCAAAAGAAGTCATCCTCATTGTACAAGATATGACGGGTCTGCTTATTACCGATCAATTTTTAAAAATCATTCTTTTTATTTCAGCATTAGGAAGCATAAGTCTATTTGTAGTCTTATCCAAAACGAATCCAAAACTTAAATCCTCACTTTTTCCGAATGTGATATATCTTATTTTATTTACGGCTTTATTTGCTATTAGTGATGTAGTCTGGGGTTTTGCTAGTTATTTCGTGTTATGGCATAGCTTACCTTCTTTGAAAGATCAAGTTAATTCTTTATATGGAACCTTTAATTTTAAAAACTTTCTAAGCTATTTTAAAAAAGCCTTTCCATATTGGTTGGCCTCAATTATAGGTATGCTCGTTGTTGTATGGCTGTTTAAGGATTCTAAAAACTTTTTATCTCTTCTCTTTGCCTTTATAGCTGCCATTACCTTTCCACATGTATTTATAATGAGAAAACTATTCGATAAAAATTAATCTGTACTGATTTTCATTCGGAAACTTTGACTTATTTCATCAAAAACAATTAAATCTTTTGGAAATAAAGAATTGAAGGTTCCTTTTTGAATTAAGTCTGAAGGTCTTCCATAAGTGACTTTCCCTTGATCGATAAGAATAATCTTGTCACATAGTTGTAGTGCTAAATTGATTTCATGAGAAGCATAAAGAATACTTTTCTGAGACCGTTTTACTATCGATTTCAAAAGTTGCAGCACATAGGCTTTATGATACATATCTAAGTGAGTTGTGGGTTCATCCATCAAAATTAAAGGTGTGTTTTGAGCCAAGGCTCTGGCGATTAAAACTTTTTGAAACTGTCCGTCACTCAAAGCATCGCAAGTTTTATGTTGGTTCTGAAGTAATCCAACTTGTTTTATGGCTTCATCTACATGATTTAAATCTTTTTGACTTAAGTGTCCCAGCCAGTTGGTATACGGATGTCTTCCTAAGGCAACCAATTCAAATACAGAAAGTTGTTTGGATACAATTTCATTGGTTAATACCAAACTTTGCTTAGAAGCTAAATCTTTGTTTTGTAGACTAGAAATAGAGGCATTATCGATTAAAATATCACCTGTAAGTGCGGGGATTATACCCGATAAAGTTTTTAATAATGTGGATTTTCCAGAACCATTAATTCCAATTAAAGCGACAAGTTCACCAGGCTGAATTTCAAAATTTATTTGACTTGCGATTTCAATAGTCTCCCTCTTATCTTTATAGCCTATGCTTAAAGAATTCGCCGTTAGTATTGAGGAGGTAAATTTAGCTTTAGAAGACATTTTAAAATTTGAGTTTACGCTTTCTAACCAAAAGCCATATGACAACTGGCGCACCAAATATAGAGGTTACAGCATTAATAGGTAATGTGCTATCACTACCTGGTAATTGAGCTATAATATCGCAAAGAACCATCAAGAAAGCACCACCAAAAATAATATTGGGGAGTAAAATTTTATGGTCATTGGAAGTGACGAGCTGTCTCACTAAATGTGGTACTGCTAATCCTACAAAGGCAATTGGACCTGCAAATGCTGTTGCGCTTCCTGCAAAAATGGCAGTGGATAAAATAATCAGGATCCGATTTCTATTTAATTTTACACCCATGCTTTTGGCATAATTTTCCCCAAGAAGCAAAGCGTTTAGGTTTTTGAGACAACCAAGAGCAAGTCCAAGCCCAATTAACCAGCAAAAACTCAATAGGCCTACTTCTCCCCAAGCCAAATTTCCTAAACTACCAAAAGACCAAAAAATATATAATTGAAGTTCTTCTGCATTGCTAAAATAGGCAAGAACGCTAACCACAGCAGAAGTTAGACTTGCGACCATCAAACCAATAATAAGAAGTGTCATCGTGTCTTTTACTTTCTGGGCGGTCGCTAATACAGCGAGCATAACTAAAACACTCCCTAAACTAGCGGCGAGGATAATGGACCATTTTGAAAACACAAACTCTCCAAAAATACCAGAAAACAGTCCTGCACCCATCAATAAAATAGCAACCCCCAAACTTGCCCCACTGCTTAAGCCTAAAACATAAGGACCCGCTAAAGGATTTCTAAATAAGGTTTGCATCAGCAGTCCACTTATAGCAAGACCAGAGCCAATAAGCAAAGCTGTAAGTGTTTTTGGTAGTCTATAGTTGACTATGATATAGTCCCAGGTTGAATTTTCGATAGTAACGCCAAGTAAAATTTTTAGGACTTCATCTATGGGAATAGAAACAGAGCCCAAAGACAAACTCAATCCAATTCCAATAAGGAGTAAAACCACTAGACCTAGACTATTTGCTATGTTTCTATTCAATGGCTAAGGGCTTAAAAAAGGTGAAATTCTCATCTTTGAGTAAATCGGGGTGGAAGATTTTTACTAGATCTTTTAAAATTAAATCTGGCCGATTTGGACCTAGTTCATAAAAAAGAACGCCCCCAGTTTCCCCTGTAGTCCTAGCCATTGTAAAAATATTCTTTTGTTGAAAGGCATCAAATTCTTGATAGTGGGTATTGCTTTCCGTCAATTGCTCATAAGTGGTATGTTGCCCTGGAGATATCCAAAATTCAGCGTGTTTAGCATCCTGCAAGACTGTTTCAAAAGCTAAGGCAGCGCTGCCCTTTCCTTGGGTGTGACTATACATATAATCTGCGTGGGCATCTTCAAAAAATTGAGCCTGCCAGCTAGTTCCATAAGGAAGATACCAGCGATCTTGATGCATGGCTCCCGATATAACACTTGGTTTTTTAGTGGAGGTCTTGGCTAAGACTTTTAGAGAGTGATAGGATTGCTCAACGTCTTCAAAAGCTTTTATAGATTGGTCTAATTCTCCAAGAAAAACACCAAAAAATTTAATCCATTCAGCCTTACCAAGGGCACTTTTTTCAAGCCAGTCTCCATTATAGACCACAGGTATTCCAGACTCTTGTAATTTGCTTAAGGCCTTATTTTGTCCTTCCAGTGCAAAGCTAAAAATAACATCAGGATTTAGTTCTAAGACAATTTCGGTGTTTATAGCTTCATTTCTACCCAGTTCTTTGATTTTTCCCTCAGCTATAAATTCTCTAGCAGCTTTAGAAGAAATATAATCGAGATTGGGAAAACCAACGAGTTTTTCTAATTTATGAAGTGTGATTAAGGAGGGGATGTGGGTAGTAGATGTTGTAACTAGCCTTTCGATAGGTAAATCAATAACTGCATCGTAGAGCATTGAGGCAGGTAAGTCCATCTCTTTATTTTTTAAAATATAGACTAAGCCTTTTTCGGCTTCTTGCCATGGAGAATGGACAATAACTTTAGTAAAGTCCTTGTAATGGTGTATCGAAAATCCTTCAGCGTAAGTGATCTCAACTTCAGTAAAGCTTCCTAGATCTTCTTTTTTTTTTGTGTTATTGACACACGAAATTAGACCTATAAGAATTAATGCCAATAGAATTTTTTTCATCACTACAAATTTTGACAAAAGTATGATTAATTAATTCAAATTTTAAACTCCTCAATCATAGCTCATTAAAATTAAATTCAGAAAAAGCTATCATTCTTTAGGGAATGTTTAATTTTGTGATACATTTTGGTTCTTAAAGGTGTATTTCAACTTTTGAGATTAAAAGGGAATTTCGTTAAAATCGAAAGCTGTTCCCGCAACTGTGCGCTTAGTACGCTTTGTGCGTATGCTTTACTTTAAAACTTTAAAACCACTGTCTGTTAAGACGGGAAGGTTAAGTAAAGACGCAAGCCAGGAGACCTGCCTTAATGTATAATTTAAAAACGAAGACTTTCGGGATAAAAGTCGAGTGGCGTATGAAGTATTATATTTATATATACTTTTTGGTGTGTCTATGGACATCATCTACTCTTGCTCAATTGGACTCTATCCAAAAGCTGGAAGAGGTCATCGTTGTGGATCGACAAATAAGTCGTTTTTCCACTGGGCAGCGTATTCAAAACATCTCCAGCTCAACTCTTCAAAATACACCAGGTTTACTTACCGACGTCTTAGGACAAGAAACCACTATATTTTTTAAGCAAAATGGGTACGGGATGGTGTCGTCTCCAACCTTCAGAGGAACGACTGCACAACAGACCGCTGTGGTTTGGAATGGTTTTAATATCAATTCACAGTTCAATGGTCAAACCGATTTCAATACTTTATTGGTAGATGGTTTCGATGAGTTATCTGTAAGGCCAGGCGGAGGGAGCATCATCTATGGGACAGGGGCTATTGGAGGCAGTATTCATCTCAACAATCAGTTAAAATTTGACGGTAAAACTTCAGTGGTATTAAGCGCTAGAGCAGGGAGTTTTTCAACTTTTCAAAATTTATTAAAAGCTTCTACATCCACAGGTCGTTGGAGCTTATCTTTAGCTTTATCTAGGTTTTCTTCTAAAAATGATTACGATTGGCCTACTGCTAATCGGAAAAACCTGAATGGAGATTTCGAACATTATAATGCCAATTTGAGCCTTTCCACAAAACTAGGGGATGGGCATAGGCTAACTTATCATGGAATGTATTTTAATGGGGATAGAAATTTCTCCTTGTTGTTTCCATCAGATCCGCGATCAAATTATCTCAATGAAGACCATCGGCATATGCTGGAATGGGAGAAAGAATTTTCAAACTTAACCTCTGTGTTGAAGATGGCCTATTTTGGGGAGGATTTTCAATATACTGCCAATATAAATAACCCAAGCCCCACTGGTGCTTCAGCTCAAACTGCTATAGCAAGATATAGTTTGTTTTATACTTATAATGACTTCGATTTTAATGTCTTAAGTGAATATAACTATGGCACAGCAGATGGTGATAATGTCCAAGCCGATAGTCGAACTATTGCGAGTTTCGCTTTGCTCGCTAAACACCAATGGAAACAACTGACTTCTGAAGTGAGTTTTCGACAAGAATATTCTAATGTATATGACAGTCCTTTTTTATTTAGCACAGGTTTTAATTACGTGTTTTCAGACTATATAGAGGCTAAAGCTAAGGTGTCAAAGAACTTTAGAATCCCCACGTTTAATGATTTATACTGGGAGGGAAGTGGCCAAACTGATTTGCAGCCTGAAACTTCTAATCAGTTGGAAAGCTCTTTGATCTTTTCAAATGCTAAAAAAAATCATAGGTTTTCAATGACAGGATATTATAACGATATCAATAACTTAATCCGTTGGATACCCAATGTAAATAACATCTGGGAGCCAGAAAACGTAGATGAAGTACAAACTTATGGTCTTGAAGCACAACTAGAGTCAACATTTAAATTTGGAGAACATTTGTTCCAGTTGAACTCCTTATACGCTTATACGATTTCTGAAAACAAACAAACAGGATTTCAACTTACCTATGTTCCAATGCACAAGTTGACAAATGGGTTGACATACACTTGGAATCGACTTTCAGTGGAATTACAAAATCAATACATCGGAGAAATCTTTACAAGATCTAACAATAGCGAAGGTGACATTCTTGAAGATTACTTGCTTTGGAGCTCAGGGCTATCTTATAAATTCCCTAAGATTCAAAATCTTAAGCTATCCTTTCAAGTCAGGAATGTAACCGACGCTGCTTACCAAACTGTAGAAAACAGACCCATGCCGGGGAGGCACTTTTTTATTCAAACTTTAATTAATTTTTAAACACAAATCAATGAACACTTATTTTAAATTTTTAGTAATCGCTATTTCAGCTTTAGTTATTATCTCTTGTAGTAGCGATGATGACAACCCACAGCCAGTTATTCCCGATGGTGATTATTTTAACGGGGTTTTAATTCTTAATGAAGGAGGAAGCGCAGGAGGTTCAGTCTCTTTTTTGGGAGCTGATCAACAAGAGGTTGTGAATGATATTTTCGCAGATGCCAACGATGGGGAAGGACCAGGTCTTTTTCTTCAATCCATATTTTTTGATGATGAAAAGGCTTATATTATATCCAATGGATCTAATATAATCTCAGTTGTTAATCGATATACTTTTGAATTGCTAGGAACAGTAGATTCTGGCTTAAGCGTACCAAGGTATGGAACGGTTTTAAATGGAAAAGCCTATGTAACTAACCTTGCTGAATTTAATACAGATCAGGACGACTATGTCGCTATTGTCGATCTTGAAACTTTGGAAATTGAAGAAACTGTTATCGTTGGTGGTGCAGCAGAATATATAGTAAGCAGTAGCGGAGAGATTTATATTCAAAACGCATCTTTTGGCAATGGTAATACCATTTCAAAATTAAATCCAATGTCTAATACAATCACAGAAACTCTCGAAGTAGGGGAAGGGCTTAATTCAATGCGAGCTTATAACCAAAAGCTTTATACTTTGGATTCTGAAGGAGTAAAGCAAATTGATCTAGCAACTTTTACTGTGGAAACTGAAATAAATAAACCTGAGGCTTTAAGCTCTGTAAGTAATCTGAGAATAGAAAATGATCAACTGTATTACACATCAGGTACATCTGCTTTTACCACGTCAATTTCATCATCAGAATTATCTTCTGAAGCTATTTTCGATTACGGGAGTGACTCTGTATTTGGATCCTTTTATGGTTTTGAAGTGAACGAAGGCCAGATTTATGTTGGGGACGCAGGAGGTTTTACCTCTAACGGATCGTTATTCATTTACTCTTCAGAAGGGCAATTTGTAAAAGAGTTTAGTGTTGGTCTTGCACCCAACAGTTTTTACTTTCAGTAATCAAATCTTTAACCATTTTCAAGAGCTTCTGTTCCGACAGAAGCTTTTGTTGTTTATAAGTGAATCGAAATGATACTCAAATTTTTTAAAATTGTACTTTCGATTTATAAATAGGAACAATCTAAGTGCTTAAACGTTTAAAATCTGTAGTTCAACAATCTACTCTATTGAAAGTGAGTTCTTTCAATGGACTATCTGTTGTTATTAAAATGATCACAGGCCTTGGTGTTTCAAAGCTAACAGCTATTTATCTTGGCCCACAAGGCATCGCGATATTAGGAAACTTGAGAAATGTCTTAGAAATTTTTCATAAGTTTTCAAGTGGAGGATTAGCCAATGCAGT
>Ga0307930_1002939_pt1 | contig 12750 bp, 17 predicted proteins | sample OrgLakmetageno46_FD_203161 | JGI IMG/M metagenome (GOLD analysis project Ga0307930, IMG submission 203161) | Saline water microbial communities from Organic Lake, Antarctica - #46 | ecosystem: Environmental > Aquatic > Non-marine Saline and Alkaline > Saline | place: Antarctica: Organic Lake... | reverse complement strand
CAAATTCGCTCCAGAAGGCCAATGAAGGCTCCAACTGGCGCCTTTCCTCCGAACAAGTCGGCGGGACTGAGTGCTCGTTCGTGTGTCACGTTTCAGGTCCACGAGGCAATTCTCTGGGCTATTTTTTGCCCCGGCAGGGCATCGTCTCAGTGTTTTTCTCAGGCGTCGGGCGCCAGCCGATCTCAGCATCGCCTGTCCTCTTTCTTGCTAACGAAGGATGGATCACGGAAATCGCGTTTTCCAGAGCCAAAAAGTAGCCCTAAATGCTCCCCTAGTACCCCGGTTTTCCTCAAATAGCGGATTCGGGAGAGCATGCTGATTCTTACGGTGAACAAGTAAGGACAAGCAAGGCAGGCGACCGCGCCACAGGAGAGAGCAGAGACACGTGCAGAACCAGAGTTCACCCCAATAGTGCGACTTCCGAGGGGAAGGCTGGGGCCATAGCTGCGTACTCACGCGTGTTGCCGCCAGGCGCTCAGTGTCACTGGTCTATATCGCAAGCGCAAAACCGGCAACTGTGCGAGAAAAGATTAAAGAGTTTAAGGCGCTGTTTTTCCTGAAAAATCACTTTTTGAGCCGTTTTCCTGATGACCTACAGAATGAATCACCCACAGCATTTAAAAAATGCTCCACACTTTCTTAGCCATCGCGCGCCCCGTCACCATGCGGCCATCCGGCCCATCATAACATCTAACGCATCAATCTGGCTGAGTGCACTGGTCTAGTTGCGTTGCAGTATGCTAGATTTAATTGTTTTGGAAACAGGCTGCGTTGCTAGCTTGCTGCATTCTCGTCCTTGACACCGGTGTGTACCGCAGTCAGTCAGCCTGTGCTGCCCTTCAACAACCACGCCTAGCTAGGAATGCTGGTAGGTGAGGTAGTAGCGTTAGAATCAATTGATTTCAATATATATCGACATTTTCACACTAAACCGCTTTGCGTGCTAACGCCACACCATTATTTTTTTAATTGAATCCGTGTGTAGGAGAGCGATTACTACGACAATATGGGCATGCAGCCGCCGCAAGGTAAGGCAACAAAGACGTCTACCTCGTACAAGAGAAGCTGAGAAGAAAACAAAAGTCGTTCATGTCGCTTAGCGGCCACTCTAAAGGAGCGAGGGCTCTGATAAAGCTACCAACCATGAGTGACTCCTGCAAGTTTCACAGTCTTGAAGCTACAGATACTCTTGCATGATACTCAAGGAAGACTTTTTGAGAGCATCGAATTGGGCGTGAGATGAAAGAAAAGTGGACACTGTGATATACGAATTTCAACACAATTAATAGCGGGTAAAATTGGTTGCTGTATCTATAGATCACATCCGTTTCTCGCATGCTAACAATATCTGTACTTACTTCTCTGCGTCTTTATTTCATCGGCTCAACAGATCTGGCCAGTGCTTGGAAAGAGCAGCCGGAAAGAGCAGCCGGTAGCACTGCTATTAAGATGGTTAAAGTCAGATTTTAATAATCGCTGCCAGAACTAGCTTAGAAAGCCTGCTCTCGGATCTTCGCTGCTGCAACACCAACTCACTCCGACGAAGAGTGTTCACAGCCAGGTACCGGAGCGTTTACACGGCGTAGCAGGCGCATGACGACATCGCGTTAGCTGTTTCTGGATGATTGGGCACCCTTTGTCATTATTGTCGTTATTGCAATTATAATGCTCAATGGCGTACATGTAGGCAGCTTGAGCTCTCTTTACTAGAAAATTGAGTTGGAGAGCTGGAAGCAGACAAAAACGTCGACTGGCGACAATTCAACGAACGAGCAGTTAAAATTGATCGATGCATTCGCCGGGCGCATCTCAAGTTGCCCATTTACGATATCGTTTCAGAGCCGTTCGTCGGAGTGAGGGCTGAGGGTTTATCTCTGGCTTAAATTATGTCTTGATCGAGATAAAGCGCGACGTGTATAGTATAGCGCACCTCCGAAGCTCAAGGAACGCACCAATGCGAATTGATGCGGATTGAGCGCCTTAAACTCGACTCGGTTGTTCAGTTAAACTTTAATGTTTAATGAGGGCAGAACGAGCTTTTGTTTCTTAGTACCCTCTTGCCTCACATGCTTGGATGTGTGGGTTACGGTGAATTTCATCTCGGCCCCCGTGTTCCCCTCATGGTGATTTTTTTGCTTTAAAACGGGCAAATTTGGCTTCCTCTCCGCGTAAGGACTTCATTGAAATTTTTGCGCTCTTTATACGTGGCAATGCAGGTGATTTCTGGTAAATTTCTTACATCAGACCATTCTGTTTCGCTTTATAGAATTCTGCCTCATTTGCGCACTCTACCGCCTACATTACCGCCATATCTTCGTCTACCCCTTCTTCAGCAGCATGCCCGGTCGGGGTTCAGTTTCTACCGTGGAAGAGAGGAGGCAGTGCATTACGATCGTCTTCGGCGACTTATTGTGGAATTCTCTTGTGGTCGATAGAGCATCGAAGCAATATGACCATGTACATACCTTCCATTGATCAACTTCCTCGGTGGGGCTCGCGGGTGCTGACGGTAAGTTTCCCGTCACCCGCGCAGCCACTGAACTTATACATGATTTGCGAAGAAACTGTCCCCTGCGATTTCCCCTGCTTTGTGGCTTCTTTCATTTCTTTGTTCATCCTAGTGGGCCTAGGCTCGCAGCTTCTCGGTGGGTGAAAGCATCCTATCGGTGGAGTGGGTATGACCTCGGACTTGGAGGAGAGGAATTCGGTTCAGGATGAGGGTAAAACCCCCCCACCAAACTCGGATACATGTGAGTCTGAGCCTGAACACAATCGAATCTTTGTTCGACCTCGCTAAGTACTGCTTTTGGAGCGGAGAAGCTACTCCTGGTGTTCGTAGGCCTGTGTTTATTCGTGATCGCACAGCCTACAGCATTGCAGCCACGTGATCCATACTTCGTTAGCAAGAAAGAGGACAGGCGATGCTGAGATCGGCTGGCGCCCGGCGCCTGAGAAAAACACTGAGACGATGCCCTGCTGGGGCAAAAAATAGCCCAGAGAATTGCCTCGTGGACCTGAAACGTGACACACGAACGAGCACTCAGTCCCGCCGACTTGTTCGGAGGAAAGGCGCCAGTTGGAGCCTTCATTGGCCTTCTGGAGCGAATTTGCTAGCGCATATGCAGCTCAAGTGCATTCTGTATGTGCCTCTGTGACTGCTGTGTACTTGCCTTTCCTTGTTTTTGGGAGAGTATTCACTAGACTAGACTGTCTAAGTAGATTCTAATTCTCAGAATTTTGGTGCAGCCACTCCGGAGGAGCGTTAGTTTTTGAATAGGCGAACTTTTTTTCCCAGTTTGGTTCGTTTCCCATACACGAGCGAAATCCGGGCGCTGAGCTAGTAGACAGTTCAAACGGCAACTGAACTTGGGCTTGCCAAGAGCACGTTAGCCGTACGCTACGTTTACGGCGCTTCTTGCACTTTCATTCTGTCTCGTTCGGTATTCACTGCGAATACCACATTCTTTAATCCTTTTCTTGCTCTGCGAAGTCAGTGTTGAGAAAAAGCGTGAAAAGGAATACCCGATCGTGCCCCAAACTGGCCCCTAAAAAGTTGCGATGTTCAGGGCGGCGAATACCAGCCTAGATATGTTCGGAGGAGAAATCACAAATGCTGGTCGTGCTGCCGCGGCGTATGAAGATGGGCTACAAGAAGCTGGCGAAGTGGCTGCCGACGTTATTGAGCACGCCCATGCGACAGCACTAGATTATACCAACCGAGCGTCTGCTTTACAGGCGAGGATTGCGCAGAATGCACCGACAGTCAGGCAGTTGGGAGGGGCTGGATTGGAAATGGTGGAAAGTTCCTCGTCGTATTCAGGTGGCAATGGTCAAGTCGATACGAGTAGATTTCGGAAAGCGCCCGAGCAGCACTCTGCTCCGATTTACAGCCTCGTCGAAAAAGTACGCAAGCGATGCTTACTCGTGTTGCTGCGATCGTTCAAAATTCACATTGGAACTTCTCCCATATACAGGTTCCACTTGCGAATGGTGGGCACATGAACATGTTGTTTCTAACAAACGCTGATGCGGCAGACTTCGAATTCAGTGGTTTGTAACCATCAAGTAGACGTTGTACTCTTTCAATGAAATAGTTGTTGTTTCGATGATGATGATGCATTTCTCCGCCATGCACATATAGAATGAAGAGCTCGCAACTTTTAAGATTAATTGACAAATTTTCCCTATTTTCATATGTACGCATGTCGCATTGCCCTATTGCCCTCCGCACAGACATGGACGAAGTTATGAACGCACTGGAGATCATTCCTCGCCCCAGGCTCGTTGTCACGATTTTCAAAAGTCGCGTTCATGTTGGGTCAACTCCACTACAAACTACGTCACCAACAAGTCGCGACATGTTTACCAACACATGCTTCGTTGGAGAGCGCAACCGAGAAGATTTAGCCGTAACTGAAAAACGCATGGCGCTCTTTCTAAAGGAGCAATTACTCCCTATTTGCATAAAAACGCATGCTCTTGTGTTCATTCACGATTCAACGTGTGGCCTATCAGCTGCATTTGGATCGTTGTGCGAAACTGAACGGAATAAGAGGGATGGAGACCTTCCATTTACAGTCATGTGTTTGGCGGGTGCGCACAACATCTGCATGGTGAGATTTTATTTATGGAGTGTCTTATACATCACTTGGGTGTTGCTCACAAAATGGACGGGTATTCTTTACTGCAGCGCGCGGAGAGCGATATATCATCAACTGCTCAACGAATCCGTCGCGGAAGTCCCCGATGGAAACTATACAACAACAAGGTAGTACACAATTTCTACTCTGTAGGTGCTTCATCTGTACAAAATTCCTAGGTGCTTCATCTGTAGTACGGGCTGACAAGTTGAGAGTTGCGCAATTTCTCTTTATGAGTCATCAGTGGAGATCTACAATTGCTAAATTTCTTTGCATCTTGTCCTATGCTCAGATGGTCGATGTTTTCAAGGAAAAGACTGCGGTAAGACTATTTGTTATCAGTGAAGAGTGTTTGGCCATAAAGAAGACTCTTCATGGTTCAATGACAGTTGGATACACATATCATTTTCTCAGCTTTTACTTGCTCTTCTATTGACTCTCTATATCTTTTAGGTGATGGAAAGGATGGGCGATTTCCCCATGGGCACGACGCATGTCATTCTAGTCTCGAGTGTGAACGAGGAGAGCATGACCGCGGACACGAAAGCACTCGGAAGATTTAAGAACGCCTTTGTTGGTAATCTATCTCATGAGATGCCTTCGATGGCACTTTGCAGCTACTCTTTTGGTGGAGATGATTTCAGTCTTTTTGCAGATTATGTTGGGCGCAACCTTCCGCTTATCTGTATCGACAGCCGACCTCGCTTCGATCAAGACATTGACTTGGCAATCAATACAGCTGACGTGACTGAACTCAGTGCAAAGTTCGTTGAGCTGGCTAAAAACCATCTCGAATCTATCGACCGAGACCTTTTCGCAACTGGAAGCTGGAACTTTTTCGATTGTTCAATCATCTCTTACCTTCATTCACTGATGGGTAGTTTTGTTCAAGCGCGTCTTCGCCTCGAAAGTGGATCACCAAAAAGCACTGAAGCCAGGAAGAAACAGGTTCTTTTGTGACTTTTACTTTTGTTTTCACTAAGTATTTGAAGAGGGCATAAGGATAATTATTTGACACTGAATCACCTTTGTTTGGTTTGACCTCTGCTCTTGTTTACTATGCTTACATTTATTCTGCTTGACCAGTGGCTCTGGATGGCATTGAAAGAAAAGACGCGGGAAGCAGAGATTAATGGAAATGAAGGGCTTGAGGATGACCCAGAAAACTTGCTCGCCAAGTCTTTGGTGGAACTCATGCAAATGCTTTACCGCGCGCAAGACGCCAAGCGTCGAGAAATGGCCATCAGCGTCCTTGAGAACTTCCTCGAAGAATCCAAGGCTTGCACTACAATCGATGAATTCAATGTAGTGATTCAAAAGCATTCCCTGCAATGGTCTCAGTGGAACTTCTTCGTCAACCCTAATATAGAAGTAATCGGCGGCTCTCGTGGCGAGTGGCCGCTTGCTCTTCTCAATGACTTGACGAAAGCATCGACATTCTTTGAGTTGACGCCCTCGCTTCGTGATGGTCGAGTATTCACGAACTATGTAGCTGTTCGAAAAGGCGACGACAATGCGGAGTACCCCTTCGATCTGAGTCAACTACTCGAAACATCAGGGGAAATTGTTCGGAATCGGTGCAAGGAAATCTCCGAAGCTGAGTATGTAGGCTGGGAAATGAAAGATTATATGGCGGTACGATTGTTAAAATCATTTCACTTTAAATGAAATATCCTTCGTGAAGTGCGTCTCGTAGTTCCCTTTCTTCTTTCTCTAAACCGCTCTATCTTTATTTTTGATATTCGTTTCATTTCCTTCGAAGTGATCTTCCAGTTTTTACTCTTTTCTGATCGGGTTCTCATCTCACCATTTGGATCCTAGGTCCTTGATATCATCACAAGCAAGTGCACTCACTCGGGTAACTTACTGGAACTTACCAAGCTTTCCGCAACACTTGGAAAGATAGCCCGCATCAATCGCATTCCTCTTGTGAATTCTTTGGCTGGCGCCAGGGCTATAGCCTACGCATGGGATGCTGTGGATATTTGCAACCATGTAGCTTCAAAAATGAAAATCGTCACAAAAGTGTCGTATGCATTGTTGATCGTCCTTGGTATTCTCATCGGAGCGATCACCATCGTCCACATGAACCTTCGGGCTGAATTAATACCCGAAGAGAGAGGCCCGCTCATGAGTGATTCTGCTCTGAATGTGTTTACCACTATTTTTGCCCTGATCAATGGCGTCGTGGCTGGCGTTATCAACATCCTTGGTCCCTTTCAAAAGTGGACGCGACTTCGCGGAGCTGCCTTGGCAATTGAAAGTGAGATTTGGCAGTTTCGGACCCGTACAGGTAATCTGATACCATCTTACGTAGTCAAGGAATCTTGTGTCCGTAAAGGCCATCTAATGGTTATTTCTCCTATAGGTACGTACTCCTTAGATGCGTCTGAGGTCTGAGGTTGGTCAAGCCGAAAACGAATTGAAGCTTCGAGTTGAGTTTATCAAACAACAAGTCATGAAGGCTGCGGGTGTCTTGAACACATGTGAGTTCACTGACGCTTACATCCCCCGTCCCTTTAATGCCTGTAGTCTTCACTTGGCTCATATTTGTCAACTGAACCATTACACGCTGTCCAGATTTCATGTCGATGTTTGAAATTTTCGACCACCCGCAGCATTTGCACTTGTTCTGTCACGGACAGTACGAAGGTTGCTTTGTCGGAGGATCGTTTCAGAAGCACAAGAAGCATGCGCCGACTGCCACCAAGGAGAGCGCAAAGGAACTTTTAAAAGGCTCAAGCGACGATTTCTACATGCCTTGTCGGCCAGCGGATTATCTCAAGTTTCGCGTGGATGCAAAGCTACGTTTTTATCAAGGTCAGTAAAAAAAACCGAAGATCCAAAACTGAGACATTCTGATTAACACAATTCTTATTGCCTGAAAGAACAAATTGTGGGTGCTTGTTGCCAGGACGGTTGCCGTTATACAGCCAAATCAAGACATCAACGCAAACTCTTCTGATGGTGGGCGCCTTCTCCGGGGCGGTCCTTGCGCTCTTTGATGTCGCCTCATGGGCGGCAATTGCAACGGCAATTTTGGGAGGAGTGACAACTTGGTCGGAATTTCATGGAACTGAAGACAAACTTACGCGCTACTCTGACGCCATTTCTGAGATTGAATCCATCGTTCAATGGTATGTTACAGACCTGTTGTTGAAAAATGTTTCTAATTTTTGTCTGGAATCGCTGTCTTTCTTCTGAAATTTTGATACGTGACATAGTATCCTCATTTTGTTTTTGAATCACAAGGTGGAACATGCTACCTTTGGCCGATCACTTGAACATAGCCCGAGTGAATGAACTCATTGAGCGCTGCGAACTGGTCTTCCGAGATGAGCGTCAGGCATGGTACGACATAAGCCTCGTTTCTACTCTCGTGCTTATCTGCCACCCAATGACGATGTTTTATACTTTTGCCGTGTACAGGGTCTCGATGAATCTTGATCAAAAGAAAAAGTCTGATGCGGACAACAACGATGCCAACTCTGACAATGAAGAAGCCGGTGAAGAGAATGGCACACCAGTATAAAGAGTCTTGGGGGCTGCTGTGAGCGAAAGAATTAAGGCAATGCTTTCAAGGAAAGTATTAGCAGAAGAGAAAATAAAAGGCTGTTCTGGTTGTAAAAAACAAGCAATATAGGTGAGAGAGAGAGAGAGAAGAAAAAAAGAAGAAGAAGAAGAAGATTGAAATCCTTTCTTCAATTCAAACCCGGGGAAAAAGTTAGTGCGGCTCATTCAGATATGAAGCACGAGAAGTAGCCCAGGTCCCTGTTGAAGGAACTCCGGCATTTCAACGGCCGCACATCTACATCCACACGACGAACAAAGAACACAAAAAAGGCCGTATTCTTCGTTCTTCGCTACTGGCGATATCTAATTCCCACAAGTAATCCAGGGGCCCGTAAAAATGAAATAAGCAAGAAACAAAAAGGTGCCCGTCTGTGGGGGGGGCCGTAGGGCTTAGAGTACAGGAGCCTTCTACCTTCTTAACGTTACAATGGCTGCCCTGGCTTCACACTGGGTTAGGATTACCGAGGGAAATTCTGCGGGATTCCCGCGGAAAGGGAAATCTTCACCAATCACTCAGACGTGATTTCCGCGACGGGCGACGGGGATTTGGCAGTGCCTTTATGACTACGGCACGGAAATTCCAAGCGCAGAGTGATTTTGTTAGCCCTCGCGCAGGAAACCCGCGGAAACGAGAATCGCAGCCTTGGCTGAACCTTCACCATTGACATAGCCATGCGTAGCTGTGCGCTGTGTGCGCGTCGCATTCGCCGCACCAATAAACAACCGAATGGCCAGTATCTTATAATGGCAGCTCAAGGGGGGTCACTTCTGATATTTCACCCTTATTGGCCATGGTATTTAGTACATACAAATCGAAACAGGATTCTCCTAACCGAGCTCACACGGCCTTGTTCATGGAAATCAACAATTAGAGAAGCAGCGCCTTAACTAATATTCTAGCAGGATTCTTAAGGCCTACGGGCCAGCGACAGATGATAGGCCCAACGGCCCTTCCGGTATACAATTTTATAACCTAATGGAACTTTATTAGACTTCGAGACCATTGCCTGGCCAAAGGCAGGTACAATGAAGACAGTTTTATTTTGACACAACTCCTGAGCCCTTAAGGGCTGGAATTAGAAGGCAACAGGCAGAAATGCGAAGCAATTCGGCTCAAACTAGAGGAGAAGAGAATCAGGCCACTGCGAGAGTTATCAGCTCGACCTTTGAGGTCCTAGTAGCACTTCATGGGGGAAAGGGGGGGGGTCTCTGCCCATTTCCACTCCGTGAACGAAAAAGATTCGAAGTATCAATGGTCAGATCGACCGAACTACAGCCAGTTGCGGGTGAAAAGAAACACTCACGTAAAGAATTTGAGGGGTAAATATTAGTTATTTCTAAAAGAAACTGAGGAGTGTTGGCTTCAGTTTCTAGAAACGAGGGCCATTACCCCTCACCTGTCTGCTGGTCGCCTAAGAAATTGAGGGGGGCTTACGCAGGAATCAAAGAAACGGCTTAAGAAACGAGGGGACTGGCCGTTTTCCTGCTTTTGAGACAGGCCCCGAAGGACCGGAATTAGAAGACTAACAGGTAGAGAAGAAAAGCAAAGCAGCGCAAACTAGACCTAAGAAGCTAATCAGGCGCACATGCCCGAGTGACCATGGAAGTGGTAGCGGTCCAAAGTGGCACGCTCCTCCATGCTTTTTATCACCCGCAACCAACTGGCTGTAACTGAACGAGGAAGGATCTCCAAGGTCAAGGGTCCGCAACAAAAAATAGTTCGTCGCCGAAAATTCTCGTTCTCGTTCTCGCCGTTCTCGCTGTCTCTGTCTCACTACTTGCTGCACAAAAACGGCGACTTCACCATGACAGACGCCTCAGTCGATGCGCCTGCGACGGCGTTTCTAGGTGAGTTGCAATCGCCGATCATCTGCAGGATCAGGACGCGGACGCACCTCTACAAAACATCGCCCTCTTTCTCTGACTTGAATGAATCGCCACCCTTCACGAAGCTGCATACTCCTTATTTTTCGCTTTCGCTTTCAACTACGCTCTCTCTCTTCATTCACGTGCTTCTGGTGGCCTTCACTTTCTCGTGCAGACTGCTTCTGGAGTCTCGCTTCCACGGATTCAGCTCAGCGGGCATTTGCAGCCGCATCCTTGGCGACGCATGTGAGCAGTCCTGGAGGCGCCACACACCACGCCTACGCAGTGAAGCGCTTAGTGCGTGGCCTGTGTTCCAGCCGAGGCGGCGCGCGTCAAGGCTTTGCTGCTGGACTCGCTGCCATGCTTGCCGTGACCCAGGAGGATGAGGTAACTTACGCAAGATGATTTTCGGTCGGTAGATGTTTCATTACCCAGTTCACCTTCTTGAGGTGTCCACTGTACCGCTTTATTCCTTGCACCTCCGTCTCATTTAACTTATGCGATTTCTGATCAAACCTTTTGATGTTCAGCTTTATAACTGGTCGTCTCTATTTAAAATATTGCAACTCTATCTTTACTCATTGAATTTTGGTATCTCATGTTGAACACAGCTACCACTGGCTGGCGTCATCGACTTGTTAGTTCGTGAGACTGCACCAACGGCAGGCATGCGCGGCGCTGAAGAGCGCGACTTAACCCTCGGCCGGCTCTTTGGCTTGGCTGCTATTGCGCGTTATGCAAACTCGCCCAGCGAAAATTCTTCCAGCACAGACGCTGAGGCCGCGTCCAAAGCCACCTCTGCGGCAGTGGCGGAAGAAGTGGAGGAACATGCCTCGTCGTCGCGACAGACCGAGACTGCTCGCGCGGCGCCTACGGAAGCAGTTGCTCAGCGAGTGTTAACCCTCTTGTTGGAGGTCTTCAACCGCCGCCGGTGGGCGCGCGAAGCATCAGTGGCGGCTGTCCGCGATTTGTTGCAAGTGTCGCGACCTCGTGACGTGGCTCGCACCTTGCTGCCTCTGGTGGCGGCTGCACTCGAGTCAGAGGAGTCTGCCCGCAGTGCGAGTAAACGCCACAATCATAGCAGCAGCAGCAGTAGTGCGGACGCAGGAGCGCAGGTGCTAGGGCAATTGTCGCCCGATCATTTAGCTCTGGCGCTGTGCGCTGAGGAAGCGCTGCGAAGTTGCGCGCGAGCTGCCGACGACGATGACGACGACGATGATGACAGCGACGATGATGACGAAGAGGAGAAAGACGAAGAAGACGACGACGAGGGTGAAGAGCGAGCAGCAGCTGCTGGAATCCCCTCGCACGCTCAGGTTGCCACAGCAGCCGCTTTGTTCTGGCCAATTTTACGCCCGCCTGGCTTCGTCCGGTTGTCTGGAGATGCCGCGGACAACGGCGAGAACATGAGCGACGACGACGAAGACAGCGATAGCAGCGACGATAGCGACGGGGACGGCGAAGAAAAAGGCGAAGGCGAGGAGAGCATAGAAAAATATTCTAGTGGAGACTTCGACAGCATGCCTGGAGGCGAAGAATTTGCCGAATTCGAGGCGGAAGTGTTGGCGGAGGGGGTGCCTCGGGTCCTGCGGCCGGGAGCCGCGGCTGACGCCCTCTCCACACCGCTGCGGCTTGGGTCGTCGTCGTTTCCCCGATTGCACTTGAGCTGGGAGCTGGTGTTGGATGGCCTCCTGGTGGACCAGCAACTTGGCAGTGGTGGGGCTGACGGCAATGCTGACGACGAGAATGGACAGCACCGCGAAGCTCTGACGTATCCACCGCAGAGCATGGCGGCCGTGAAGGCCCTGTGGGGAGGCGCCGCTGGCACCGGCCTGGTTGGGGGCACCCACCAAATGAAGGGCACGGCCCTGGCTTTGCTGCCTCGAGTGGCGAGCCGCTTGCCGGCCGACCATGTCGGGGAAGTGGCGCTAACGCCATCGATAGTGAAATTGCTCCTCAACTCCACGGTGAGAAACCGAACTGCTTTGACTTCTTTTTTTTTTGAAAAAGAGGTGGCGCCTTTCCTGATGTTTTTTTTCTTTCCATTTTATGTTTTCTGTTATGCAGCATATACAGCAAGACTGCTTTGATTTCAGTCTTTTCCCCCCTCGTTCTCACTTTGCTTGGTGCCTGTTTGGGCTTATTTCTTGTCACCTCCTGCAGGCCAAAGAGGACAACATGCTGTGCGGCCAAGCGCGCGCGTCGCTTCGAGAGCTCGCTAGCAGCCGCCCGCACGACTCCGCCTGGCGCCTGGCCTGCGCCACGGCTCTGATGGTTCGGGACGACCAAGCGGCCTCGTTCAACTTTGATGCGCGCACCGGCACCGACACGGTGGGTGCCATACTCGAATATGATAAAATTGAAAAATATATGCTTGAAATAGATACCGCCGCCGTACCTTCTTTTCCTTCTTTTTTTTTTGCGATGAGGACTTTATCTGACACCTCTTTGTTGAGCCGTCTTAAGAACGCGGCCTTGACATGAAAGCGATAACTCCCTTAGCCGGGAACTCCTGAGCAAAAAAATGAACACGAATCGATTAAGAAAAGTGGAAGAAGACTTGAGTTGATATCACAGTAAAAAGCTCGTGTGCTAACGAATATTTCGATGAAGTTTTTACCGAAACATATGTACTTGTTCATAACTTATGTGTTCGCTCTGCCTGTGCACT
>Ga0307930_1002937_pt1 | contig 12754 bp, 13 predicted proteins | sample OrgLakmetageno46_FD_203161 | JGI IMG/M metagenome (GOLD analysis project Ga0307930, IMG submission 203161) | Saline water microbial communities from Organic Lake, Antarctica - #46 | ecosystem: Environmental > Aquatic > Non-marine Saline and Alkaline > Saline | place: Antarctica: Organic Lake... | reverse complement strand
CCCCAATAAACAAGAAGAAGAAAGAAAGAGAGTCAGAGAAGTGGACGGGATAAGGGTAGAACAAAAGGCAGGGAGCGAGGAAGAGAAATGCCGAAGGTCTCACATGTCTTGACACTAAAATTGCCTAAATGCTGCATATACCTGGAAGCCGATTGAGGAGGAAACTGCGAATCGTGCGCAAGTGCTTCTTCTTCGTCTTCTTGCGGTGCAGATGATGCCTCATTGGTCGTCTTCGATTTGCCATTTGCCCTCGTAGACGCTGACTTCACTTTCGCAGAGGGCAACGAAGGTGGTACGGAGGAGGAGGCAGCAGGCGACGAAGAAGAAGGCATTGAAAGAGCACGAGCGAGGGCCTCGAGGTGCTTTCTTCCCGGTGCAGTCGACTGCCTGGCAATGTATAACGCCTGCGCTTCAGACACCGCGAGGCGTTGGAGCAAGCCGCCTGGTCTGTTGCTGCTGTTGCCGCTGCTGCTGCTGCTAGCTCTCGTACTGCTGCGAAGCCTTTGCTTTATGTGTGGAGGCGTGAGAGGGTTTTCCACCGCTTTTTGAACGGCTTCCGCAGCACGCTCCGGGCTACGCGGAGTGTACGAAAGGAAAAGAAGCAATGCATATGCGCAGAAATTGAGAAAATAGAAAATGATAAGAGGAATGCGAACTCCACAACAAATCTGCACGAGTGCAATTTCAAAAAAAGGAAAGATATGTTGCACTGTATGCATCGCTGTCTGCCCACTCACCTAAGGAGATGCGCGTAGGAATAATACGCAGCTTCAAACTCCAGATCTGAGTCTTCATCGTCGTCATTTTTGCTACTACTTGTGCCAGTAGTCTTCTTCTTTTTCTTCGCCGACGTAGGGAATTCCTTGGATGAAGGTGAAAATTGACGACAAGAAGGAGCACTTTCACTCGCAGCCTGCGTCGGTTCCCGTTGCTGCTGCTGCTGGTGGTCTTCTTGTTCTGGCAGCTGATCTTCTTCTTTCTCTTGTTGATCGTCCATCTGATTCGTCGCTCTCTTTGCTGTTTTCGCTGAAAGCGCTGCTGCCTTGGCGGCTGCTGCTGAGATTCGATCGTGAGATATGTTGAAGCTCTTCTTGCGAGCGCTGCTGCTGCTGCTGTTGCTCGAGTTCGTAGAAGACAAGGAAGAAAGAGGAGTGGTTGCCGATGCTGTATGCGAATCTGCCGTCGAGAGATGGTGCTCTCCGCTTTCACTGCTGATAACACCACCGCTAGTGCTGCCACTACCATCGTCGTTATTGACAGTGCTCGCGTCAGAACCAGGTTGCGGTAGCAAGGGGCTGTCCATTTTGCCACTCACACTTCTGCTGCTGGGGCTCACACTCTGGCTGCTAGGGTCATTGTTGCTTTCGCTCTTGCTGCGATCAGGGCTTTCGTTGTCGTCGTGATCGCTACCGCTAGAGCAACTGCCGTTGTCTTCACTGTTCCCTTTCTTCTTGCCGCCACCGCCAGAACTCTTACCACTCCCAGGGCTCTTCTTCCTGCCTCCGCCGGGACTGCTGCTTTTGCTGCCTCGTTTTTCTTGCCCTCCTTCTCCTCTTCCGCTGCCTCTCCCTCGTTTTCTCGTCTCCCCGCCTCCATTGGTGCCACCGCCACCGCTACCCTTGCCTCCTCCTTTACCTCCTCCGCCACCACTGCCTCCACCGCCCTTGTTCGGTCGGTTGTTGGTCCCTTGTGCTGTTGCTTCATTCCCATTGTCAGACACCATAATCGCCAACAGTTCGGCCAAGGTCAGCTCTTCGACATCGCCGTCGTCGTATTGCACCTTCGAGGGGGAGGGGATAAATGGTGAATGGACAGTGAAATGAAATGAAATGCGCCTTGAAAAAGAGAAAGGAAGAAGGAGCGCAAAGAGCGCAGGTAGGAAGGATAACCAAGACTTGTATATGTCAAGGAAGCGCATGCATGGAGAGCGAGGTGTTGCGAAAACGAGGACGAAGGAAAGAGGCGAAAGTAGTTTCAGTAGTTTAAGGGATATGCGCTTTCAAGAAATTCAGATGCACACATACGCCAGCCCCTGTTGCAATACCTTGAAAAGTTCCACCGTAATGGTGGTGGTACCACGGCGCTGCTCGTCGGCAATTTTCGCCGATGGCGCGTGGCCAATCACAGTACCATTGAAAACGCCGTGCTTTTTGAAGTACTTCTGCACCTGCAGATGGAGAGAAAATGAGAGGGAAATACTAAAAGAGAGTCCTGATCTTCGTTTCCTCCTAACTTGATTTCTATTTTTCCTTCAATTCTAGAGCGGTGAAACTTCTTGACTCCTTATGCGCGTATTCTCGCTCGCAAAGCTCACTTTACGGTTCAGGAACTTCGTGCCCGTAAACGCCACGTCATCGCTGACGTCACTGCCCGAGGTGCCACTGCCCGCCGTGGAGCTCACTTCGTCTTCATCGTCATTTTCTTCTTTTTGCTGCTTGCCGATGCTCTTGGCGCTCGTGCGCCTCCGCACACCGCCACCGCTCGCAGCAGTGTTGCTGCTGCGGCCGCTCGTGCTGCTGCTGCTGCCGTCTCGACTGCCGCCCCCACCATAGTGACAGTGGCTGTTGTAGTGGCCTCCCTCACCAACGTTGCCATCTTCTTCGTCGTCGTCGTCGTCGTCTTCGTCGTCATCACCCTTGCCTCCTCCTCCTTTGCTTGCGTAGTCTTTGCCGCCTTCCGCACATTTTCGTTTGCCTCTCTTCATGGGTCCCTCTCCTCCTTCTCTGTGGTCTTCGATTGGCGTTCCCGAGAGGGCATCCACCTTTATGAAATTTGTCGTACGGGTAGGTCATTGAATGAGCATAAAGAAACGGATTAAGGTCAGAAAGAAGAAACCGTGATGACGGTGATGATGATGATGACGATCACGGCGAGGAGCACACACTACAATTACCCGCCTCCCATACCCGTTATCACCTATCCTAGACTTGACTCTTTTAATTTCTTTTCCTTGTCAACCCCTGTACAACTGTGATGTTCAGTCAATACCTCAACCATGAATTCGTGGTATAATTTCTTCTTTTCTCCCACTGACTTGCCCTGTTCGAACCCAAACACACGCCCCACCCCTGATATAACATTTTTTGAAGACGTTACCTCGGCCATGAACTCGTGGTCTTGCACCAAGGCCTCTGCCGCAAACAAAGCCACGGAATAAGGGTCCCCGCAGCCCCGGGCTGCCGCCAACACAAAGGGCTTGTTGGCGCGCAAGCTCGTAGACGCGTGCTTGAACGCAGCCCCGCCTTCGCCGGAGAGAGCTGCTAGCACGACGCCTGCATCATCCCGTAGCGCCTGCGTACAGAGAGAGGAGAGAGAAGGGGGAAAGGAATAGAAAAGACTAGAAAATGAAAGAGCAAAACTACAAATAACGAAGGAGTATACCCCCTTGATAAAGAATGGGGCCTTCAAGTCGGAGAGGAGAAAAAAGTCTTGCCCTTCATTCCTGCATTTGAATAACCTCTCGAGGCCACGAACCGGTGACGCAAACTGCAGTGCTTCGCCCTCAGTCGTCGATAGCGCTGCCAGCACTACGCTTTTGTCGTTTTGAACTTTGCTCGACGCGTGCGCCAGCGCCCACCCACATTGCTGCACGGCTGCCAGGACCTACATGTGTGTGCACGCGCGTGTGCGTGTGGGGGGGGGGGTACGGTAGGTAGTGGTGTAGAAGGGGGTGGTGACATTGGGCAGGAGGATTTGGAAACGTATGCAGTATCCGTGGGATGTCACCAACCCCGCCTTTGTTTCCTTTAGAAACGTACCAATTCTCGGTCATCGCGCAAAGGTGACGCAGCGTGTTCCAACGCGAACCCGTTATTGTGCACCGCTACACATGAGACAAGAACAGGATTGTGTCAGCGCCCACAACAAACAGGAATAGAGAAGTAAGATCAAGAAAGCGACTGATAGTGCTCTAGGCTGATAAGCACAGGAGCTTCGATGGAAATAGTACACATTGTGTAGATTTCTATCTGGTCCAGGTTCCGAGGCTGGCGTGCTTTCAAGCATCAAAGTAGAATAGATGTGGTTTCCAAAAATATTCGAATGAGGATGTCATCGCAAGCGATAGTCTAAGCCACCACACTATGGCCAGGAATTATAACGCCAGCGGCACACAGTACCGGCGAGGACGATGTCGCGATCGCTGCGCCAAGGGTTGCACTCGGGTTGCCGCAAAGCGTTGAGGCCGTCTTCGTTCACGGCAGCGAGGGCCGTGGCGCGGTCCCATTGTGGTGGTGGTGTGGTGCTAGGCTGGCTGCTCGACATGGTGGCAACGCTACTACTGCTGATGGTGGACGTGCTGCTATCGCTGCTCTTTCTTGCTTTTACCTATACTAGAGCTATTGCTGCTGGCGTTTGTCGAAGTGGGGCTGGGCTGAGTCGGCAGCAATCACCCCAAGGACGAAAGGAAGCAGCGCAATGTCGAAATGAAATGAGACACACTACAAAAAGAAACGGTTGGTATACCAAGGGAGGAAAGTGAATAAAAGTTGAAAGTGGCGGGGTAAAAAATGGAGGGTTTGGAAGAACGGGCCACTTTTTAGGCTTTGGGCCGCTATCACTACTTCCATGGCCGCTCTTGGGTGCGTATGTGCTCGGTCTGTTAGCACTAGGCAACCAATTGCGCTGTATTCTCTTTCGGCGCGTAGTCCTTTTAGTTTCGGCCCCTAAAGAGGTGCCGTGTAAAAAAAAAAGTACAGATAGTACGTACAGACCAGGTTCAGTACCTTGGAAGTACAGTGCACCTCACCTCTGAAACAAGTATTATATTAACCAACAGCTCAGGTTTTGTATACTCTCAATTCTTAATCCCCGCAATAAAAATTATGACGCCTCTACGTCTGTTGTGTGAAGCCCGTGATTTCCTGTACACTATAATGCGGGCGGTACGGGCGTATAAACCAAAGCAGCAGCAGGTCACTACTTCAGCAGCAGTTCTTTGAGAAGGGGAATCCGGCAACCCCAGCGAAGTATTCACGCAGTTTAAGTGCGCTTGCATAGGCACCCATGCAATGATCTCATCGAATTTAGGAATGATCAGGCATTAGCAAAGCACAAGTCAAGTTAGCACACGTCGAGTTTTAACAACAAAAGTTGCAGTCCAAGTCCGGTCTGTTGTACATTGTATATACAGACATGAAGGTGCTGAGAACGCCACTTCTAATTGCGATGTTACCTCTCAAATGATGCCGTCAATCGGACATTAAATCGCTTATGGACGAAATAGTAGTAGTAGAAATACATTTTGATGAAGGAGCGGCGGCGCACATGCGTTTTTACGACTAGTCTACACGTGCATTTCGTGGCCTCTATAAACTTATATCTCAGTAAGAAGAATTGTATTACTAGTATTTTGCCATGGTGCACGGATAAAGATATCAAAGTTTAATAGCTTTTGGTGCAACTTTGTTATCCTTACTCACTAATTATATTCATTTCGATGTACGTACTACAGTAGTACTAAGACAGACTACGTGAACGAGGTGCGTGCCACTAGTGAATTTGTTGAAATCTGTTCACATGAATAATTTTGAAGAATGATTGCTGTGGACCTGTAAAAATCATCACTGATCGAATTAAAACAACTATTTCGTTCGGCGGTATCTCGTGCTACAAATGGCTTCTGTCCTGAACCTTGAGCCTCCGTCTGGAGGTCGTGTTCTTCATGATGGTGCTCCTGGGCTCATTCGCAATCATATTCGCTGCGATCAAGCATTGTTCGACAAGGTGACAGTGTGAATTGTAGTAGGTCGCTTATCATTATTTCTTATGTTCAGTTTTCCGGAGAGAGCTCAATGTAGCAACAACAACTGATCTTGTTGCTTTCTACCTGCTTTTCTTGTCTGAATCAACAAAGGATGTTTTGAAGGAATCGCAGTTACTTGGTGCATGGAACCAACGGAGGCTTCGCATATTCATCAATCGCTTGGAGTATGGGACATTGAGCCCAGTCAATGGGAGATTTCAGCAGAAAGAGCGTCGCAAGTCACCAATTTACATGAGCCACCTTTTGAGTACTGCCGAGACCTGCATTGATGACAACAGGGACATCATTTTCACTATCTACGACGACAAAACGGCCGCAGTACGAATGGAACGTTTCCGCTTTGAGTCTTACGCAGAAGTGCGCGAAGTATCTGAAGTTCTGGCCACGCTTAAGGTGGAATAGAATGCATCTTGCGATAGTTAAAGCTACCTTTTGATGCTCCCATTTACTCATCTCTGTCTCACTTCTTTAAACGCTTGTCACTATCGATTGTTGCAGTTGCACCGCGAAAAAGTGGCAAAACGCCTTGCAGATGCCATCGACGAAAAGAAAATAGACGGATTGAGCCGCGCAATCGATGATGCAAAGCGTTACGATGTTGGAGGATCGCGTTTTACAATGAATGGTACGTCACGGAACTACGACTTTGGAGGTAGCAAATTCACAATCAACGGGACAGTTCTACACCTAGAAGCTGCCGAAAGCCTATTGAACATCTTGATAGAACAACGCCGTCTTGCAGAGGCCAAATTGAATCAAGCAATGGTAATACAAATTCCTGTTTCTAGGCCCATAAAGAACGCAATTAATTTGTTTGTGTCCGTTTCTTTCTGCAGAATGACCCCGATCCACCTGAATTTGCTCGCCTGATTGCTGCGATTGCTGACGCAAAAGAAGCACAAGTAAACACGGAATGGGCAGAAGTGTACTTGGACGAATTACGTGGGATTGTGTACAAAGGAAAGGAAAAATGGTCAGCTTTAAAGGCGAGTTCTGACGATGAGGATCTTTTAGGTCCTTTTTTGGACTCTGATGATACGAATAATGCATCGGCGGCACCCAAAACTGAACCAGAAATATTTGCTCAAATCTTTGAAGGGCCACCCCCTGCGTCGTCCACGCCTATTGCACCTGTGGGAGCGGTGGCAAATATATTCCATGGCCCCCCACCAGCCTCGTCCACGCTTGTTGCAAACGTGGGGCAAGTTCAAGTCGGTGGCCCAACTACTGTACTGAAGGCCATCCAACCCACCAGAGCTCAGCCTGCTGCGCAAGGTCAGTGGGATTATGACGCAATTGCGCAGGCATCACGCCAGGCAGAATTCCAGCGCAACGCTGCTATAGCATTGGCCCGAGTTCGAGCGCAAGACAAGAAAGCTGCGGATGAACAAGCGAGGCTTGAATGGTTACGAGTTCAAGAACGCCGAGAAGCGCAGCGGCAACGAGACATCATGGATGCGACAGCAAATAGGCGAATGTTGTTAGAACAGAAGCAATCACTTCCTGTTGAAAGAACTCAATCTGAAGAAACTGTTGAAGATCGGCGCGCTGCAGAAGCAGAAGAATGGGCCGCGGCAGGTTGGGCCGCTGCTGAACAGCGATTGGCCGCTGAAGAGGAGGCATGGAAACAGCGACTTGCAGCTGAAGAGGAGGCACGGAAACAGCGACTTGCAGCTGAAGAGGAGGCACGGAAACAGCGACTTGCAGCTGAAGAGGAGTCGCGGAAGCAGCGGTTGTGTGTGATGGAAGAAGAGGCTCGCAAACAGCGACTAGCAGCAGAGGAAGATGCGCGCAACCGTCGAATGGAAGCGGAGGAACGGAGCAAATTTATACTTGAGAAGGCTGCGCAGATGCAGAATTCCCGACGTCAGTCTCAAGGAGGGACAAGCATGCGCGCTGCCGCAGAGACAGCTGCGTCTACGGCACTCGCATCTGACAACGATGACCGGGTCCGAGCTTCCCAGGAGTCATCAGTAGCGGCGCGCGTAACTGCGATTCGAAGCACTATACAAGACCTCGAGCAAGACAGTGGCGATGGGCAAAGTCGGAAGTATCGATTCAAGCCATCGGGGCATCGTTTGGACCCCCAACAACAGCTCTGAAAGGCGCGGTGTTGTGGCGAAGTTTGGCAATGCCAGAAGGGTCCGCTTGCCTTTGATTGTAGTGGCGCGTATACATACCCACTGCGCGTAGGGAATTTAGATTGAAGAAAAGGTGGCGCCTACTGCTATGCCACCCTGCTCAATATGTAGCATTTACGTGCCGGCTAATAGTCAACGAAGTTAGATGAGTACTAGTATTTATGCGACCGCCTGACTCATTGGTTCGAACTCGAACTCGAACTAATACAAACCCAAATGACACATAAGCTCGAGCAACTTTTATTATCTATATCCCTATAAGTACCAGGGTACCCATGAACTGGATGCAGAAATGGGTGTCTAAATGTGATGAGGTGCTCTGCTGAGTACTGTTTGCTGTGCCTGTGTGCCGTGCGGCGAAGAATTTTCATAAAACTTAGCTACCACTCGCATCAAACTGCGTCCTCCTTCCTGTGCTTATGTCGAATTACTTTTAGAACACCGGGTTCTGCCTCGCTGGACTTCGGATGTCTTCCTGAAGTCATCCGGAGCCGATCCTTTGAAATGTACCTCGAACGTGTTCTGTTCTTCGCAGCAGCTCTGAACAGTTCAATACCGGGCGCTGAACGGCATGCTTTACTTTCGATTGAACCCAAATTTTGGCAATGGTCCAAATAGTCGGCTCTGAGAGTGCTCAAAGAAGTGTGGTTGTTCATCTCGTAAGGCAAGTCGAGCGCAACGGGAGGACTACAAAAGCAATTAGATTTTGGTGGGTACAACTGAGGTAGTACCTGTAAAAGACGCCCCATATTATAGACATAACGTCACAACGACATGCAATCATGCAATATAAATGCAATGCAATTGAACGCACCCAAGGGAAGGCAGCTGCTCTCTTGCCCCGAATATCGCTGCAATTTTGTAGCACAGGGTCTAGGAAGACGTTTCTCGATGAATTAAACTTGATACTAAAAGAAGCACGATCAAAATCCTTAGATTGGCTTTGACTATGCCGTTTTGACGGCTCGTCGCGTCGTAGCAAGGGCGGGCACGATCCTGAGGAGTAAAACCACAGCAATTTTAGGAGTGAAGTACCTTAGTGTGCTATCAAAAGCACACGTCCATTATCATAAAGACGCACCATGGGTTGATACAAGGGAAGCTTCAGACTGTGTCACAGAAATTGCGTCACGGTATCGAAGTATCTGCACGCCGAAATTCTTGAAGTAGAACACAGGTGCACAGAGCTCCGAAAACGACAGGCCAGCACGGTTCTGAATAAAAAGAGAGACAAGCGACTGGTCAGAAAAGCAGAGGCGAGAACAGGCATAGGATGCTCGCACGTTACCGTCGCTTCAGAACTGCTTCCCATGGCCGTTTCTCTGTCCATGCGCGGGTTCACGTTCAAGCGTTGTGTGATGGCATAGCCACCAGCAGTGCCATCGGGGATTTTTTGCCCCATGCGACGACCAAGATTCGATACTTGTTTCGCGCGCAAATCTGCACGAGTCTGATAGGCAAACACAACACAATGGCACTGTAAGCAAAATCAGGACGGAACGCATGCAAGATAATGCACGCATTACTGCAGAATTCTGAGTAGAAGCACCTTCTCTTTGATTCCTTTCGAAGAATTGGATCGTAGTGGGCCGTATGGAATGGACTCGTTCGTATATTCAAGAATAGCGCGTTGAAGGCTACCATTGAACCCTCCATAACCACGTGGTAAACTCATGTTTCGTGAAGCAGTGGCTCCATTTGTACTCTTGAGCTCAACTGCTCGTAGTGGATAATGGCCTGACCGATGACCACAACTGCCAGGCATGCCCAGCGAACCAAAGTGCCCCCCGCGGGACTGCTCGGCGCCGACTTCCACGAGCCCCGCTAACGGAAGCACGTTTTGCACGTACAACTCGCAGCAATAATCTGCAAACGGGTGGTAGGGGGCAGCGTAGGCGTCGAACGCCGCAGGAGTGCCAAACGCAAACGCGTCGTCTACTCGTGGAGAACTGTAGCACTTGGAGCCGTTCACTCGTTCCCCCAGCATTCTGTCCGGGCACAGACGGTCGTGGCAAAATTCACTGTGCGAGGTGGGCCCCCAAATGGCCAAGAAATTGCCGCCTGCTGCTTGTGCAGCTGCACGCCCTTGAAACTCGAGAGCGGCCCGCGTTAAATTCCATCGCACTGTGAGCAAGTGATTGGGCCGCATCCTTACGGTCGCGAGCGGTGGAATCCTACTTACTCCAGAACCATAATCTTCCGAATGAAACCAATGAGGGCGATCGCTTTCGTCTGCTCGGTACCAGCGGCGTAATAAGCCATGCCCCACCGAAAGTTTGTACCACTGGCTCAAGAAAGAGCCGATGTTCTCGTGGAAGAAATGGTCGTGAAATCGATCGTCTCTGTATCTGAGTTTGCACCACCCAGCTCCGTAACGAGCGTCATAGAACGCGCATACGATTTTGCTGAAATCTTCTTCAGGTTCCACCACCATTGCTTTCAAGGACTTTAATCGTTTCAGCCGGGCCTCGGTACGCATGGCTGCAGTCTCAGCCAAGTTCTTAGGATTGTTCCTCGGCGACCACACGTGCGCGAACACGTGCAAATCGGAGGGGCGCGAGGCATCGATCACGTTGAGTTCAATGAAGGGTAGAGTAAACTCTGCTGTACGGAGCTGCCCAGTTAAAAGGAGCGCGATTGGGCTCCGCGAGGTTGGATTGCCTGATGGCCATGTAAGGGATCGACAGCGTGCATCTAAATCCTGAGCGAAGTAAGAGTTGTGAACACCCTCAACCCGGTCGAAGTCGACTGTGCCAATAGGCCATGGGCGAAGATTGCGCTCATCGTTGGAATACTTTAAAGCTTCGATTTCACTTAAGCGTGCTTTGAGGCGTAGGTCGTCAGCCTTCCAGCCCCAAATTGAATCCGCCTCAACCGCATCACTAATCACAAATTGAGCAATGCTTGAGAGCTCGTGCAGGAATACGAAGGCTCTGACAAGCCTATTCCACAACATCAACAGCTAAGTATTAGTAGTAAATTTTGGCCTACCAGAATTCCTAGCAGAGATCACCGCAACTATCATCAACTACTACGGCAACTATTTATTTATCCGGACTATTATCTTCCATTTTATCGACTCAAATCTCAGATCTTCAGAGCTCCGAGCTCTGCTTGCTCTCATCTGCTCTCACAAACGTTCAGTAAAGTACAGCGAACAACGACGACGAAGAAGTCGAAGATTCTGAAAAAGATCTTTCTTTCCTGTTCAACAGTGCAGTAAGTACTCCTCAGCAACTCATCAGCGCATCCGCAGCATCTTACGAGTAGATGGGCTTGAGCGTGTAAAGGCTTCTCCAAAGTGACCAATGCGATCTCATAGTACTACCCTAGCCGTTGTATTCCTAGGCCTAGCCAATAGTTTCCCAGCCCCTGCCCCCGTCAATCATTTGCGAGCACCCCACCCTATTACCATACGACAAAGATTCCGCTCGGTCGGTTACAATTCTCGGGAGGTGTCTGAGTCAATAGCTGCCGACGAAGTTCAGGATGACATTCGTGCGGCTCAGAGACGATTTAAGGACGTAGCTCGCAATGCTGAAGTAAACTTTTACGGCAAGTGTGCAACGGCGTTTTGAGCCTGTCCTTTGGCGAACTCGCTCAGAACAAAAAAGCTACTTCGTTTATGACCGCGCCAACATAGATGCGTACAAACAACTCTAGCTAGCAAGCTGCATGCCTTCCACTACCTCATTGTTTCTCATAACACACCCCTTATGCATATGCCTGCAGATTTCGAATAGCGTTGTGCACTCTTTGACCATCTCTTTGGCTTATTTGTTTCGTACGACTCCCATCCACCACGTGAAGTAAACTGAAATTACTCTTGTCATTCGAAAATTAAACAGGCCAAGCCTTGCCTAGCGGCATCGTAAGCTTCTCGCTCGTTATCAACGTGCTCTTCGCACTTGATACTGCAGTTGCGAAGGACTTGCCATTTGTGAGCAATGATTCTACTGAAGCCATCGTACGTGCTCTCTATGCCGGAGTGCCAGCGCTCATCGCAGGTTGGTTGCATAAAAGGGAAAACACTTCAATGCCCGCTGAGAAAATCGGATGTACGAAGTTTATTATCCAAAAGCGCACTGAAAGGTTTTCTCGAATTGGGTATTTTTGTCCGACACACAGGTGCCCTCATTGAGGTTTGGCGCTTGCAACGCCTGGAGGAGTCCGCGAACACCTGCGCCGCACATGTGCAGACCGAGCTCGAAGCCTTGCTCCTTCCCTGTGAAAATGCTGATTCTACGAGCACGAGCACGGGCACTTCCGGAGCTTTGTATTCGCTCGCTCAGGAAGAAAGCTCAGAAAACGCTCACGCTACTACTACTACTACTGCTGCTGCTGCTGCTGCTACTGCTACTGCTACTGCTACAGCTAGCAACAATTTTGAAGAAGGAAGAGGCGCTGCAGGAGGAGAGAACCCCACTGTAGGCCCAAAGGCAGCAGCGGTGGCGGCTGCTGAGAAATTGAAAGCACGAGTGATGGCGGATGCTGCGGTGTCAGACCCGTCAGCAACTCTTCGCATTATACTCGCAGCGGTGAGTTGAATTGGCACTTATCTTCTCTAATCTACTCGAGAATGATGGCGGAAAGTGTGAATTGAAGATGGAAAGATAGGATTGATACCACTTCTTATGCTTCAAAGGAATTATAGTTGATCAACCTTTTCTAAATCTCTCGTAAAAATTCCTCTTGTCGCTAGGCGGCTCCCCTGTCCCTGCTCGCTGGCGCTCTCGGCAATATTGGCTTCGGCGAACGCGCGATTTCTGATTGGGCGGAGGGCAACGACGGCCAAGAGGATGAGGGTGTTCGAAGAAGCAGCAGCAGCAGCAGTGGTGCTAATAGCAGT
>Ga0307930_1002936_pt1 | contig 12754 bp, 12 predicted proteins | sample OrgLakmetageno46_FD_203161 | JGI IMG/M metagenome (GOLD analysis project Ga0307930, IMG submission 203161) | Saline water microbial communities from Organic Lake, Antarctica - #46 | ecosystem: Environmental > Aquatic > Non-marine Saline and Alkaline > Saline | place: Antarctica: Organic Lake... | reverse complement strand
GTTCGATGACATAAAACACAAAGTGTGGGGCTTTGATACCTGTCACTGCTCCGCTGCTAAATGTCACTTCAGCATCTTTCGCTTCATTGAATTCGTCGATAGTAATAAAGCCATTAATACGCATTCGTTCAAGCACTAATTGTTGTCGCCGATCGAGTGCATCACGGTTCGAGCCAAACGGTGATAGATAGGTTGGTGCTTGGGGGAGGGCTGCTAGGTAGGCTGCTTGGGCAAGCGATAGTTGACTTGAAGAGGTGCTAAAGAAACTTTGAGCCGCTTCTTCGATTCCATAAATGGTTCCACCGTAGGGCGATTCGTTTAGGTATACTTCCAGAATTTCTTCCTTGGTAAGCACTTGTTCAAGTTTGATTGATAGTATTGCCTCTTTGGCTTTGCGGGCTAGTGTTTGTTCTCGATCGAGGACCGAGTTTTTGATGACTTGTTGGGTAATGGTTGATCCACCTTGGCTAACACCTCCTTCGCTTAAGTTCGAGATGGCTGCCCGTAAAATCGCTCGAATGTCGATCCCCATATGATTATAAAATTGATCGTCCTCGATGGCGACAGTGGCGTTTTTGGCATGCCTCGACATTTCTTCGAGTGGGACGACAGTTCGTTTAACGTCTTGATGCAAGTCGTATAAAAGTATCTCACCCGTTCGGTCGTAGATTTTGGTTGATTGTAGTACGCGACGTTCTTCAAAGGCAGATAAGTCAGGAATTTCAAGGCTAGATACCCAAATCAACACCCCAGCCACAATAATAATAAACCCAGCGAGACACAAAATTAACGCATCAATGATGAGTTCTTTCCAATTTTTTTTAAACCAGTTACCGGGTAGTTTCATATAGATAGTAGTATATGGCCAATACTAGCATGATATGTCTAGACACCTTTGTACGAATGTGTGCTAGCATTATTTCACTATGTCATTGTCCAAAGAGCTCACCGCCCGCGGTTTTATCCACCAAACGTCAGCCGATCTCGAGGAGATTCTCGACGGGCCAAAACGTACCATATATCACGGTATAGATCCATCTGCTGATTCTGCACACGCAGGAAACTTAGTAATATGGTACTTATTGCGTCATTTAGCACAAGCGGGACACAAAATCATATTTTTAGTTGGTGGGGCAACTGGGCGAATTGGTGACCCCAAGCCAGACGCAGAGCGAACATTATTACCAGAGGAAACTATTGAATCAAATTTTGCTAGTATCCAAGAGCAAGCCAGAAACTTTATTGGCACAGAGGATATTGTTTTTGTTAATAATTATGACTGGTTTAAAGAAATTAAATTCATTGATTTTTTGCGTGACATTGGAAAGCACTTTACGGTTAATGAGTTGATTAAAAAGGATGCAATTGCTAATCGTTTATCAAGTGATATTGGATTATCGTACACAGAATTTGCTTACCCTCTGGTGCAAGGGTACGACTACTTAGAATTATTCCGGAAGTACGGAAGCGATGTACAGGTAGGGGGTTCGGATCAGTGGGGAAATATTATTTCTGGGGTAGATTTAGTGCGCCGTAAAGAGCAGGCGTCAGTATACGCACTGACAGTCCCGTTGGTAATTGATAAAGCCACCGGAAAGAAATTTGGTAAAAGTGAAGGTAATGCCGTGTGGATTGATCCAGTTAAAACCACCCCCTACCAGTTCTACCAATTTTGGTTGAATGCTAGTGATGAGAGTGTGATTGATTACTTTAAGTTATTCACCTTCATACCACTCGATGAAATAGCCACTCTAGAAAAAGATGCCGAGGTTAATCCAGGCGCCCGGGCCGCCCAAAAGAAATTAGCCTACGAGGTGACCAAGCTCGTGCACACACAACAGGCTGCAGATGCAGCAGCAGAAGTCTCAACGCTCTTGTTTGGTGGTGGTTCGATTGCTGATATATCTGATGAAGCGCGAGATATTTTACTTACGACAGCCCCAGTACAAGAAACCGCAGTTGGAACTTCTTTGGTGGATGTATTAGTAGCAGCCGAGTTGGCTACTAGCAAGCGAGAAGCTCGAACATTTATTGAAAGTAACGCGATAGCCCTGCAAGAGCAGAAAATCGATGATGTGGAGTATGTGTTGCAGGAAGATGATTTTGTACATGGGCTATCGTTACTGCGAAGAGGGAAGAAGCAGTTGTGTGTTTTGGTTCAAAAATAATTATTCCAACAAAAATAGATCAATAAGAACTCCAAATAAAAACAGACACCTACAAGTGTCTGTTTTTATTTGGAGTTCTTACATCTCATCTACGTCGTCGAAGCTGTCGTAGTCGACGTCTTCGGCGTCATCCTCTAGTTCGGCATCATCTTCCTCTTCTTCATCGTCATCTGATTCCGGTACTTCTTTGACCACTTTGTCATCGATGTGCCCAAATCCTTCAGTATCATCCTCGTCGTCGCTCTCGTCTTCTCCAGCTACTTCATCAAGCACATCGTCACCCAACGATGCGTCTTCGTCGTCTACATCTTCTACTTCGTCTTCGTTTGAAAGTTCATCTGTCATGCAAGATTGTTACGTATAGTTTGTATCAAATTCATGTGCGATAGACAACTCTATAGTGCACAATTCCGGCGATTTTATACGTTGCGGCCGAAATGTGCAAGGCAAGTAATACCAACAGCAATCGCATCGTACTCATCGTCAAGAGCGTCAAGGGGTACGTCAGGGACCAATTGTTTAACCATAGCGGTCATTGCCACCTTATCACTGTTTCCGTAGCCGGTGGTAGCGATTTTAATCGCCTGGGGGCTAAACTCGTGAACAATGCAGTGTTGCTGCATAGCAACGTAAATAATAATCCCCCGAGCCTGTGCTACACCCATAGCTGTCTTGACGTTTTTGTTAAAAAACAGCGTTTCAATCCCCAGTGTATCAACGTCATGGTCTTTGATAGTTTGGGTAACCGCGTCACCAACTACTTGTAGGCGTTGATTTAACTCAGCTTTTTTATCAGTCAATATACAGGTTGAGTACAGCAATTTTTCTTTACCATCGGCATATTCCATTACTGCCAGACCAACACGATCATACCCGGGGTCAACTGCTAAGACGCGCATATTTATTCAGTTGTGTCAGCGCCGGTGTAGACGTTGGTGACGTCGTCTTGCTCTTCGAGTTTTTCAATAAAGTCAGCGAGCTTGGCGCCAGCTTCGTCGTCGAGCTCGACTGGAGTATTGGGTGTGTAACCCTCCGCATCTTTAGTAAATGCCCAAGCAGCAGAACCAGGAGCACCAAGCTCTAGTCCACTTTTACTGAATATATGTTTAATTTCTGGGGCGGTGCGGTTGTTGTTGTCAGTGACTGCCTCGATCAGTAAGGGGACCCCACCAGGGCCGTAGCCTTCGTAGAGCACTTCTTCCATCGCGTTAGCGCCGTCACCAGATCCTTTAGCCAGAGCGCGTTCGATAGCGTCTTTGGGCATCGAGTCCTTCTTTGCTCGCTCGACCGCAGATAGTACGTTGGCAGAATCTTTACCACCACCAGCTTTTTTGACTTCCATGGTGATCAAGCGTGAGTGTTTAGAAAACAGCTTACTCCGTTGCGCATCAGTGGCACCTTTTTTGTGTTTGATTTTTGACCATTTATTATGTCCGGACATAGGTATACATTAATCTAAATTTTCTAAATGACTATATGCGTCAGGGCTGGCGGTACGTCCGCGTGGGGTGCGCTCGATCAGGCCGTGACGAATCAAGTAGGGTTCAATGACGTCTTCGATCGTGGAGGCTTCTTCGCCGGTGGCTGCGGCGATGGTGTTGAGACCAACTGGGCCACCGTTGAACTTATTGATGATGACATCGAGCACTGCTCGGTCAGGTGCACCCAGGCCAAGTGAGTCAATTTCAAGCAGGCCAAACGTCTGGTCAACGATATCTGACGTCAGGTCAGTACTTTCTAGTTGAGCCAAATCCCGACAACGTTTGAGGAGGTAGTTGGCGGTCCGGGGAGTAGCTCGACAGCGTTTGGCGATCCGCTCTAGTACTTCATCAGACGGTTTCATCCCTAATAACTCAGCCGAACGATCGAGGATCTGGGCGATTTCATTGTCACTATAGAACTCAAGTCGGAATGTTCCGCCAGAGAAGCGAGATCGTAGTGGGCTTGATAGTAATGAGATGCGGGTGGTAGCAGCCACCATGGTAAATGGTGGTAGCTCGAGCTGGACGGTTCGCGCGGATGGGCCTTTTCCGATGATGATATCAAGCACACCTGATTCCATGGCGGGGTAGAGGACCTCCTCGATACTTTTGCTCAAGCGGTGAATCTCGTCGATAAACAAAACATCACCAGGTGAGAGGTTGGTAAGGATGGCTGCCAGGTCACCAACTTTTTCGATTGCCGGACCAGAGGTAGTTTTCATGTTGGTGCCCAGGGTTTTAGCAACCAGGTTGGAAAGGGTGGTCTTACCGAGCCCTGGTGGGCCGTAGAGCAAAATATGCTCAGCGGCGTGACCGCGTTCCTTGGCGGCGGTCAATAAAATTCGGAGGTTTTCTTTGATCTTAGCTTGGCCGATGTACTCGTCCCAGGTTTGGGGTCGTAGGGTCCGGTCAAGATTCTGCGCATCGTCCCGGGTGATAGTTGGCGGTTTGTCTGTCATAAGTCTTTACACTATTGTACCAGCAAAATAAAAACATCGCTGAAGGTGTTGACAAATATTTAAACTGTGCTAATGTATACGGGATTCAATAGCTCTCTCGCTCGCAGCCACCGGCTGCAGCCCCGATTCTTCCCATTCCAAAACATAACTCTCTAAGCAACTTGTATGCGTTGCGAGGGATATTTGGCGCCCGGCCTAGACCGGGGTCGCTGCGTATTTCCTTAGCGCGGCATGCACTTTCAATGCGGAAGTCTTGCTTAGAGAGTTATAGTTTGGAACGAACAATTGGTCTATCGAAGATAGCACAGAAAAAGCTACCGTGGTCTTGACCACGGTCGCTTTGCCTTTTTGAATCTAAAGATTGGTACAGAATTACACAACGTGAGCCAGGAAATCATCATCGGCTTTTTTAGCTGCTCCTTTTGGGGTCACGCTAATTGCACTGGCGATACTTTGGGGGAGTTCAATAACTCGCTCGATTTCTCTGATGGAAGTAATTCCTTGCAGTAGTTTTCCAATTCCATCATGCAACATAGTGGGGATACCTTGTGATTTTGCAGCCTCGAGAATCATATGTTCTCGCGGGTCGCGCAAGACAACCTCTTCGACTGCTTCGTCCATTACGACGGCCTCGTAAATACCACTTCGGCCTTTGTATCCACTGTGGCCACACATCTCACAACCAGGTGCGGTAAAGATCTGTGTGTATTTAGGAATGGTCTCTGGATGGGGGTGGTCTGCCATCACGGTATCGATAATCAGCTGCTCTTCTTGGGTAGGTGCGTGACCAACTTTGCAGTGCTCGCACAAGAGTCGGACTAATCGTTGTCCTAACATGAGGTTTAACGAGCTACCAAAAATGCGTGGGTCGACCCCAAGGTCCATTAGTCGGGCAAATCCAGCCACTGCGCTGTTGGTGTGTAAGGTAGAGAATACTAAGTGACCAGTCTGAGAAGCGTGAATAGCAGTTTCGGCAACTTCGCGGTCGCGGATCTCACCAATCAGAATCACATCCGGGTCTTGCCGCAAAATCGCCCGCAAGCCAGAAGAGAAGGTGTAATCGTCACCGGTTTGGGTTTGTACGATTCCATCTAGTTTGTATTCTACTGGGTTTTCGATGGTGATTATTTTTACCCCTTCGGCGTGCACTTCTTGCAAGAAGGCATAGAGGGCCGTGGTTTTACCCGAGCCAGTTGGACCAGTAGTTATAATCAGACCGTTTGGTTTTTTGAGTTGCTGGTTTACTACTGCTTTGATGTAGGGGTTGAGTTGGAGTCGTTCCATTTTAAAACTCGCCACCGTTGGGTCGAGTAATCGCATCACGATTGATTCACCGGTAGCGCCAGGAATAACTGACGAACGCACCTCAACCTCATTGTCTCCAGTCTCAAAGGTGAAGCGTCCATCTTGGGCGGCAATCTTTGTGTTGAGTGTCATACCTGAAAGTAGTTTCAGTCTGGACATCATTCTGCCGTACATATAGTTATCTACATCAACTACATCATGGAGAACGCCGTCAAAGCGGTACCGGACACGGATGGCTTTATCTTCTGGCTCGATGTGAATATCAGATGCCCGCAGTGCTAGCGCGCCCGCAAAGATGAGCTCTAGGGTGGCTGAAATGCGGTAGTTATTGTTAGCTGTACTGATTTCTTTGAGAATCACTCCCACGTCTTCTTTTTTATTAATACGCTTGGTGAGAGTAGTGATATCTTCGGCGCTGATTTCGAATACGCCTTTTCGTTCGGCGGTGGCGCTGGTGATGTCTTTGTAGCGTACCCAAGCGTGCTCGATGCTGCTTTTGGATGTCATGTAGACATGTAGGGTATAGCCAGCACTTTGTAGTTGTTGGATGGCGGCTTTAGCTTCTGGTCGCCGGGGATCTAGTACTGCAACTGATAAGGTTTTTTGCAAGATTTCAAATCCGGTGAGGTTCGCGCCTCTAGCAAGGTTCTCTGGCACGGCTGCTAAGGCTTCTGGATTGATGGTATAGCCATGCAGGTCAATATACTCGTACCCTAGTTGTGGGGCGAGTGTGGCCGTTGCGCGCTCGGCTTCTTTTTCTCGTAAATCTGTTAATGTATCGGTAAGACCTGTGTCATCAAATTGCACCATATTGTCTATATCGTAGCACGTTGTTATAGTGCGGTTTATGAAAGAAGAACACTTTACTGTGGCTACCCCAGCTGATTTTAATCCAGTGATCGTTGCGGTGCTAAAAAAAGCCGTCGAGCATTCCGAGTCTGCTTCATTGGTGACGCTTACTGGCGACCTTGGTGCTGGTAAAACTACCTTTACCGGACAGCTAGCGGGCTACCTTGGAGTTACAGAACCAGTAGTGAGTCCGACCTTTGGCATTATGAAAAGTTATGAGCTACTAGATCATTCAGACTTTGATCGACTAGTGCATATTGATGCGTACCGAATTGAAGATATTTCAGAAGTTGGTCCTCTACGATTTGCTGAATTATTTCAAACACCCCGGACGCTTATTTGCCTTGAATGGCCTGAACAGATAGCTAGTGTACTACCTAAGCAAAAAGTGGCGGTAACGCTAGAGATCGGGAAAGGGGAGGAGCGAATTGTAGGCGTTGGGTAGGTCACTATCTGGTGGCTTATTTTTCGCAGGCTCCGATGTTCACAAACCGCAATGGGCGCGCACTCCCCGCCGACGCTCAAATTAAGCCACCAGATAGTGACTGGAGCACCCACTTTTTACGGACGTTTATTAGTGTCTATCCTTTAGAGCAATCCCGCGTCCAGAAAAATAAAGCATAAATTCCTTAAGTGAGACGGTGTGATTACTTTGTGTTTGATTGTTTTCAAAACCTGACGGGTTGTGAAGCGTAACCGTCTCTTCTTTTTTGTTGTAGCCGGTTACAAGTACTAGATGTCCACCAACTTGCGTCGCAGGTGCAGAAGTAAAACTACTGATATTCGGATTAACCGACACAATGACTAATCGCTGCTTGGAAAGAAGGTAGCACAAAGACTTAAAAGATATATGAGAATAGATAGTTGCTCTGAGGTTAAATTTACGAATCCACCGTACGTACGGTACGTATTGCATGCTAGAAATCCCACCGCCGTCTTTTTTGTAGACACCAACTTTGGCAGCATCTCGGGCAAGGGGGATGGTTTTAAATTCACCCTTTTTAAAAAATTGCAGTGCCATTACTGTGCAAGCCATTCCACAGATAGCTAGTACCCAGCGCTCATATTCTTTGACTGACCTGGCACCAGATTCTTCCCACATGAGGTCGCGGTCGATTGGTTGATTATCCTTGAGGACCATTTCAGCCCAGCTTGGGTTAGCAAATTGCGAAACGTACGGCACGCTTAATCGCACCCGTTCTGGGGTCCGGCTCAAGAGTGACCATATTTTAAGTGCTAGGTTGTTATATTGCCGTTTTATTTTATGAAGTAATTTCATGTAGGAACAGTGTATCAAAAAAGTTATACTGTGTATCATGGCTAAGAAAGATATCCCAACCCTCGTACTACTTGATTCACACGCTATTTTACACCGGGCGTACCACGCATTACCTGATTTTACCTCTCCAACTGGGGAACCAACCGGCGCCCTCTATGGTGTAACGACCATGCTATTAAAAATAATTGAAGATTTTAAACCGCAATACATCGCAGCTTGTTACGATTTGCCTGAGCCAACCTATCGACATGAAGCGTACCAGGCGTACAAAGGTGGTCGTAGTAAAACCGATGACGCCCTGATCACCCAAATCGGACAAGCTCGAAATATCTTTAAATACTTCGGCATTCCGATTTTTGAGAAACCAGGATTTGAAGCCGATGACTTGATTGGGACAATCGCGCACTTGACTGCCGGTACTCCAGAGTTGCGAGTAGTGATCGCCTCAGGGGACATGGATACACTCCAGTGTGTCGACAAAAAACGGGTTGAAGTGTTTACCCTCAAACGAGGAATTAATGACACTATTATTTACGACGAAGCTGCGGTCAAGGCTAGGTTCGGCTTTGGTCCCTCCATGGTGGTTGATTATAAAGGTCTGCGCGGCGACGCTTCAGACAACATTCCAGGAATTCGCGGAATCGGAGAAAAAACCGCGACCATCCTCCTAACTACATTTGGAACTCTGGAACAAATCTACGAAAAGTTAGAGAAGAAGGGTGGCGAAGAGAAATTTATTGCGGCCGGAATTACCAAACGAATGGTCGGTCTATTACGTGACGGAAAAGAAGACGCCGAGTTTTCAAAAATGCTCGCAACCATCCGTACTGATGCGATTGAAAGTTTTGATATTGATACAACCGAATGGCGTGAACACGCAGACGTAGAAAAAATCCAAAATCTCTTCAATGAGTTTGGGTTTAGAAACATGACCAGTCGGATTGAACGGCTGTTTAATGTTGTGTTGGTAGATGACGTAGCCGAAGCGACTAAAGTTGGTGAGGCTGAAATTACCAAAGCCTCGATCTTACTTTGGTTACTTGAAAGTGAACGAACTAACGCCACCTATCAGGACGTCGTTGAGTACGGTCGTTCATTCTTACAAACAACTACGTGGACAGAGACCGTCGCAGCTATTGAAGAAAAAGTCAAAGCTGAAGGATTGTGGGATTTATACGAACAGATTGAATTACCTCTGATACCAGTGTTCGAACAAATGAAATCAACTGGAATTATTCTTGATATTAAGTATCTCAAAAAACTGTCGACTAAATTACATAAAGAACTTACTTCACTTGAAGCTTCAATTTATAAACACGCGGGAGTAGAGTTCAACATCAATTCACCAAAACAGCTGGGAGAAGTATTATTTGATACGCTTGAGCTCAAACCTAAAAACGCTAAAAAAACCGGCGGTGGACAACGTAGTACCAAAGAATCAGAGTTAGAAAAACTGCAAGATGAACACCCGATCATTGCCGACATTTTGCGCTACCGAGAACTTAAAAAATTAGTTTCAACCTATATCGATAACCTGCCAGACATGGTTGGTACCGACGGTCGCCTGCATAGCACGTTGCTGCAGACTGGTACTTCAACTGGACGGATGGCGAGCAAAGATCCAAACTTGCAAAACATCCCGATGCGAACTGCCGAAGGGCGCATGGTCCGCGGTGCGTTTGTGGCAGAAAACGGCTATCAGTTGGTGGCGATTGATTATTCACAGATTGAGCTACGGATCGCGGCCATCATGTCCAAAGATCCGCAGATGATTGAGATTTTCAAACGCGGAGAGGACGTGCACAGTGGGGTAGCGTCGCGCGTATTTGGGGTAAGCGAATCAGAAGTAACCGCGGACATGCGCCGCAAAGCCAAGGTGATCAACTTTGGGATTTTGTACGGGATGGGAGTCAACGCCCTGCGGACAAATTTGGGCGATGACACACCGCGCGCCGAAGCGCAAGAATTCCTCAATGCGTATTTCAATACGTTCACTCGGTTAGCTGAATTTCTTGAAGAAACCAAATCCTTCGCCCGCGAGACAGGGTATACAGAAACCATGTTTAGCCGCCGCCGCCACTTTGCGGGTATCAGCTCACAGGTACCATTCATCCGCGCCCAAGCTGAGCGGATGGCGATTAACGCGCCGATTCAAGGAACTGGTGCTGACTGTATGCGCGTCGCCATGCGACAGATTCATGATTATATCGAGGGTCTCAAAGCACCGGACGACGTGCGAATGCTATTGCAGGTGCATGACGAACTAGTATTTGAAATCAAAGACAGTGATGTAAAAAAAGTCGTACCAGAGTTAGTGAAAATTATGGAAGCCGCACTAGAAGGAAAAGAAAATCATGGCGTACCCTTAGTGGCAGACGTAAAGGTGGGAGCTGACTGGAATAACATGATTGAGTTACAATAGTACCCATGTATAAACTCTACTTTGGAACCGATCGGCAGCGAGTGCGTGATGCGGCGACACACTTTCTAAAAGAGCAGGTGGCTCCAGACGGGACAGTCACCACACTTGATGCTGCTAGCTATAGTCCAGGGCAAATTGCTGATGCTCTAGGTGCTTCGTCGCTCTTTGGGGGAGCAGAGTGGTTTGTGATTGACACACCAGCAGCCAACGCTGATTTTATGGAAGAGGTGAAAAGCTCACTCAAAGAAATGAGCGAGTCACAAAATACCTTTCTCATCATGGAAGGTACACTTCTGGCACCAGCTAAAAAAGCCTATGCCAAGTACGCTGCCAGCAGTGAAGAATTCACTGCTGATAAAGTCGAGAGGTTTAATACCTTTGCTATGGCTGACGCACTTGCGAGTAAAGATCGTCGACAGTTGTGGGTGTTAATCCAAGAAGCAAAAGCTACCGGTCAAGCAGCCGAAGCAATTATCGGGATTCTCTGGTGGCAATTGAAAGCGTTGCGACTCGCCAGTGTCACAAACTCAGCTAGCGAAGCCGGGATGAAAGACTTTCCCTATAACAAAGCCAAACGGTCACTCACAAAATTTACCCCGGGTGATGTGACCACGTTGTCGCAGTCGCTGCTCGAGCTGTACCACGATGGTCACGGCGGTATCCGCGATATTGATCTAGCGCTCGAGGAGTGGGTACTCAGTGGTAAGTAGTAGGTTGTAATTGAATTGATGATGATTAGTAGAAACTGCCTTCATCATATATAGAATACTTACAGCAGTAAGTGGTACACTTTCTGTATGAAGCAGCTAGTAGAAAACGCGTTTAGCAAACCGGAAACTAAAATCTTTCATCTTGTACAAGATTTTTTTGCGTTACTCACGATTATTTCGATCGTATCTTTAGTGCTTGAAACTGTCCCATCCTTATCAAGTTATAGCCACACCTTTTTGATTATTGAGTGGGTGGCGGTGAGCTTGTTTACAATTGAGTACGCAAGTCGGCTGTATGTTTCAAAACCGACTTTGAAATACTCCTTTAGTTTTTTTGGGATTATTGATTTGGTAGCGATTGTGCCAACGTTCTTGGGCTTAGGAAATTTTACGTTCCTGAAGTCAGCTCGCGCGCTACGAATCATTCGATTGTTGCGAATGCTACGACTAGCAAAAATTACCCGCGGTGGTCTAGTTGATGATAACAATATGAGTGTTCTATCGCTTAACGTATTGATTTATTTTGTGACATTGTTATTTGCACTACTATTGACTGGGACTGCAATGTATTTGGTCGAGCCAGCTGCTGCCGCTTTTGCCAGCATTCCGGCTGGTATGTGGTGGTCGCTTAAAGTATTTATGGCTGGGATTCCTGTCACCGAGCCAGTTACTCAATTGGGGGAATTCTTTTTCGTACTGACCAGGTTTGTTGGGTTACTGCTGCTGGGGTTGTTGGTCGGGGTGGTAGGGAATGTGTTTCGGGTTTTGTTGGCAGGGGGTAAAAAATAGAGTATGGAAATATATTTTTTGAATCCAAAAATATTAGCTAGCGTTGGTCTATTATTAGATGTTGTAGGAGTAGCTATTTTATTTTTTTACGGTTTACCACCAAAAATTGCTCGTGATGGAAATCATTTTTTAACTATAGGTACCAATAGTAATGAAAAGAATAGAGAAAAAAGGTATGTATCGTACTCAAATTTAGGATTAACTCTTCTAATATTTGGTTTTGTATTACAAACGATTGCAGTGTGGTTATAAAATAGTGGTTAAGAATCATTCAGAACAATTCTTCAAGGGGTCCCTCTCGTTACACGAGCAGTATACCTTTTGGACAGATTGGTTCGCTCCGCTCCCAATCTGACTTAAAAGCTTTTCGAGCCCTCCGAAAAAAGTCTCCCAGACTTTTTTCTTGAAGGCGCACAAACAAAAAATCCCCGCAGGGATTCTTTTGCTGTGCACCAGACCGGGACAGAAATCGAACGAAAAACGATATTGAAACCGTCATTCAGAGCATTTCAGATTGCGCAACGGATCAAGATTGCGTCTAGCAGTCACTTTATAACTTGTGCGCCAGACCGGGACAGAAGTCGAACAAAAAGCGATATTGAGACCGTCATTCAGAATTTATCCGAATACACCATAGACCGGTGAGATTGCTAGCAGTCACTTTATAATTTGTGCACCAGACCGGGACAGAACTCGAACAAAAGATGAAATTCATAACGTAATCAGGTCACTCAACCACTACCGGCGACGGTAGGATGTTCGGCTTATCGAGCTACAGGCACAGGATGAAAC
>Ga0307930_1002933_pt1 | contig 12759 bp, 12 predicted proteins | sample OrgLakmetageno46_FD_203161 | JGI IMG/M metagenome (GOLD analysis project Ga0307930, IMG submission 203161) | Saline water microbial communities from Organic Lake, Antarctica - #46 | ecosystem: Environmental > Aquatic > Non-marine Saline and Alkaline > Saline | place: Antarctica: Organic Lake... | reverse complement strand
GGGTTTCGGGTTTCGGGTTTTTGGTTGTCGCACTTTGTATGGATTAAGTTGTATTTAGAATAAACTAAATCAAATCAAAGTCTACTCTCTATTTTATCTAATCTTAATTTACTAATAGCTTAAAGCTCATAGCTCAAAGCTAATAACTCAAGGCTAATCGCTAATAACTAAAATTACTCCTTAGGATCAAACTTACAAGAATCGAAACCAAAAACTTTATAAAGTGGACAAAAGTTGAAAAAGCTGGTCAACAGTAAAATAATTGCTAAGGACATCAGGACGAGGCCTACAAGACCAGTAATCAGGTTGAATAAATACAAAAGAGCAATTCCTAAAGCAATCAATGTTCGGATGGCTTTATCTAGTTTCCCCATATTTTTAGGTAATGCTGCCATTAAAATTTACGTTTTATTGGCCCTGTAATTTCATCGATGTCTTCTTTTACTTTTTCAGCCTCTTTATCGATTTGTTTAGAGATATCTACTTTGTTATACTCTTGTGTAACTTTCTCTGAAGATTTGTTGATTTCAGATTTAATTTCATCGGTTGCATTTCTCACAGAGTTAACTGCTTTCCCTAAATTCCGTGCGATGTCTGGAATTTTATCTGCACCAAAAACCATGATTACAATAAGTAAAATCACAGCAATCTCTCCACCACTAATGAAAAATAATATATTCATGCAGCAAATATACAAAATACTAAAGTGCTCAAATCTGCTTTATTTATAAATTCTTAGATTGATTTTTAAAAAGGTTTTTAGTTTGGATAAAATTATGAAAAAATTGAATCTTATTTATGGATGAATAGAACAAAGAAGTTTGATATTTTGAGGTGTTTTTGGAAAAGTAGGTATATTTGGGGATGCTATTATAAAACCGATTATACTTTTAAATGACTAATAAATACTCCATAAAATCCAAGCTAGCGGGATGTCATAAAGGCATTAAACAAAATATAATTAAATTGGTATAAGTTGTGTTTCATGCTATAAAAAACAACAAACCTTAACTATTTAGAATAAAAGAATGCTATTTAACTCTATTGACTTTGCAATATTCCTTCCCGTCATCTTTATTTTATATTGGTTAGTTAGTAAAAACCTAAGATTACAAAACTTATTAATTGTCCTCTCAAGTTACCTCTTTTATGGCTGGTGGGATTGGCGATTTTTATCGTTAATACTTTTTAGCACAATAATAGATTATTTAATTGGCATCAGTTTATCTAAGCAAGACCATAAAACCAAAAGAAAAATACTGCTTTGGACAAGCATTACAGTAAATCTTGGGTTTCTAGGTTTCTTTAAGTACTACAATTTTTTTCTTGATAATTTTATAACTGCTTTTTCGTTTTTTGGAACTGAAATAAATGCAAATTCCTTAGATATTATTTTACCAGTAGGAATTAGTTTTTATACATTTCAAACATTGAGCTATACAATCGATGTTTATAAACAAAGACTTAAGCCTACTAAAGATTTCATTGCGTTTTCTGCATTTGTGAGTTTCTTTCCTCAATTAGTTGCCGGACCTATTGAGCGAGCAAAAAATTTATTACCACAATTTTATACCAAACGAAATTTTGATTACTCAAATGCTGTTAATGGAATGAGACAAATACTTTGGGGATTATTTAAGAAGATGGTAATTGCAGATAATTGTGCCCAGTATGCCAATATCATTTTTAATGATTCATCTGAATATTCGGGAAGCACTTTAGTTCTTGGAGCAGTATTTTTTACATTCCAGATTTATGGAGATTTTTCAGGTTATTCAGATATTGCCATCGGAACAGCTCGTCTCTTTGGTTTTAATTTAAAACAAAATTTTGCTTTTCCATATTTTTCTAGGGACATTGCTGAGTTTTGGAGACGCTGGCATATATCTCTTTCTACTTGGTTTAGAGATTACTTATATATACCTCTTGGGGGAAGTCGTGGTGGCGCTTGGAGTAAAATTAGAAATGTATTTATTATTTTTTTAGTAAGCGGGTTTTGGCATGGAGCAAATTGGACGTTTATCATTTGGGGAGCTTTGAATGCCTTGTATTTCTTGCCTATTTTTATTACCAATAACAATAGGAATAATTTAAATGTTGTTGCTCAGGGTAAATATTTACCAAATACAAAAGAGTTTTTATTGATGTTAATCACATTTGCATTGACTGTTTTTGCTTGGATATTTTTTAGAGCAGAAAATATTAACCATGCTTTTAGCTACCTATCTGAGATATTCTCCATATCGCTATTGTCAATTCCAGAAATCCGTCCTGTAACTATTTTTATTTTACTATTCCTATTTATCACTATCGAATGGCTTGGAAGAGAAGGAGAATACGCCATTTCTAAAATATGCTTGAGATGTAATAAGCTAACAAGATGGGCGTTTTATTCATTTATAATAGCTTTAATAGGTATATTTATGCAAACAGAAGAGACCCCTTTCATTTATTTTCAATTTTAGGGATGAAAAAATTTATACAACATAGTATTCTCTTTTCATTTTTTGCCCTAGCCTTTTATATCTGTGCTGTTTTTGTATTTGGCAGTTATACATTGAGAAATTTGAAACCAAATATTAACTTTAAATTGGGTGGAAACACCTACTCTAGATTAATTGAAGTTAAAAAAATTGATAGTATTGACATACTCTTTCTAGGTTCATCCCACTCTTATAGAGGATTTGACACTAGAATTTTTAAAAAAAATGGATTGAATACTTTCAATTTAGGTTCTAGTGCGCAAACACCAATCCAAACACAAATCCTTTTAAAAAGATACCTAGATAGATTACAACCACAATTAATAATTTACGAGGTTTATCCACCTACTTTATCAATAGACGGAGTTGAGTCATCGCTGGATATAATTTCAAATGATAAAAATGATATCTATTCCTTTCAAATGGCTATTCACATAAACAAAATAAGAACATACAATACTTTACTATATGCAACAAGTCGAAAACTACTTCAATTAGACAACAATTTTTCAACACCTAAAGAAAAAGAGAAAGATTTATACATTAAAGGTGGATTTGTAGAAAAAGAAATAAGCTACTATCAACCTCAAAGTATTCCCAAAAATGAAATCATCCTAAATGAAACTCAATTAAAAACCTTTGTGAAAACACTAGATATCATAAAGAAAAAGAACATAAAACTACTTTTAGTATATGCGCCAATAACCAAAAGCCTTTATAGAAGCTATACAAATAATACATATTTTGACAGTTTGATGCATCGTTCTGGAAATTATTACAATTTTAATGAGATGATAAATTTAGTAGATACTTTACATTTTTATGATTCTCACCACTTAAATCAAAAAGGAGTTCGATTGTTTAATGAAAAAATCATAAAATTAATTGATGAATAGCACAAAAAAACCGCTCGAATAGTCGGCGCTACCTAAAATAACTAACTAAGAGTTCCCTCTGATTTGACCGTCAGATAGAGCTCATCCTCTTAAACAGCAAAAGAGACTTTAATGTTCTAGTCAAAAAAACAAAAACTCATATTATCCTGAAGTGTTTTTGGAAAAGTGAATATATTTGAAGTATACAATAATCACAAAAATGAAATTACAAAAAAAAAGAACCTACTACAGTAAATTTAGGAATTGGAATAATTCTATAGCTTAGGCTAGCATGCTTAGAACATAAGGATATTTTATGCTAAAAACGACGGCTTTTAAGTCGCCTATAATATTATTTTCGAGCCATTCTGTATTGAAAACGGTGAAAATTTGATTTTGATATTTACTTTAAATCGCTTAACTAAACTCATCCAACAGTAGGCCTTAAATATGAAATAATCAAAAGTATGAAAGCTTAATTTGAGCAGCAAACCAATAAGATTTCAGTTTTATCTTACTGAAAAACATTGTCTTAACATTGGCTTAACAAATGTTAGGCGTCTGTTTTAACAATCTACATTTGTCATTCAAATATATACATAATTAATTATGAAAAAATTTTTATTTACAGTATGCTATATTGCATGTTTAGGCTTTCAATCTCAAGCCCAAACTATTTCCGAACATGCTCTCGGACTAAGATTTGGTGGAAACAATGGATATGGGGCTGAAGTCTCTTATCAAAGAGCTTTAGGAAGTAACAATCGCCTAGAACTTGATCTTGGATGGAGAAATAACAAAAATTTTGATGCGTATAAACTGACTGCATTGTACCAATGGATTTGGAATATTGAAGGTGGTTTCAATTGGTATGTGGGACTAGGTGGTGGAGTAGGTAGCGTTAGTTATGATAATCGTTTTAATAATGACGACTTTGATGATGACGATGAATTTTTCTTGTTTGGTGCTGGTAATATTGGAATTGAATACAATTTCAACATTCCACTGCTTATCGCTTTAGATTTTCGTCCTGAAATTGGTTCGGGAAGATACAACAACGACCTAGATTTTGATATTGCCCTAGCTTTAAGGTATCAATTTTAATTCTGTAACATCATTGCAATTTAAGAGTACTTCATTTCCAAAATGGAGTACTTTTTTTTATGAATCTAGCAAACTAATCTTAGGTAGATAAAGAAAGTAGTTTGTTGATTATCTGTTTTATGATATTTTATTTAAGAAATCCTTTTTGAGTAAGCATTGAGAGCTTAAACGATAATTTTAGTATATTTACTTAATTGAACACCCAATAAAAAAGCGAGCGATTATTTATTTCGCTGTAAAGCATATAATCCATAAAATCAGCATTCAATTGAGCTAAATCTAATCAATAAACTCATTTTTAGACATGCAGCCATTCAATATAAAAGAACTATGAAAATAGGATATAAAAAGAAACGAAGATTACAACACTTAATTCCTGGGTTAGTTTGGTTGGTTTTTGGGAGTATAACAATTATTATATACCCTAATTATCTTTTGAATTGCGGGTACATATTGATGGGGTTTTTATACATGTTAAGTTTTCTATATGAAAAAAATACACATTATCTAATAATAGATAATGGAACCATCCAAAAAAACTACCTGAATACTAAAAAAATAAATCTAGATGACATCAAAGAAATCAAAGAAATTGCAGGAGATATAATCTTAAAAACAGCATCATCTGAAATGAGAATCAACACTGAAACAATTGATAATGAATCGCTTATAAAGTTAAGAGAGATATTTGAAAATTTAAATTTAGCATCAAAGTAAAAAATTTGTCATATCCTTACTCTTTAAAGGTGGTTATATCAATTGAAATCAAAAAAATTAAGCATCTCATCAGAAATTTAACTAATTTAAGGAATCTCTCTACAACGTATAAACAGCCCTAATAGTAATAAATCTAGGTTGTATAAAGGTTTCTGAGCTAAAAACCGACACATTATTTGCACTGTTTCTTACTTGAGAATCAATATCTAAAATATTGGTGGCTTTTATTTCATATTCCCATTTAGCGTCTTTGTCTTTACGGTAAGATAAGCTCGCATTCCAATTTTGAAAAGACTGAGATTGTCCATTTCCAAGATTCTGGTTGGTATAACTATAATCTGACCTTAAGGTTACTTTTTTCCATATATAAGCATCAAAATCAATACTTGGTGAATTAGTAATAAAAGTGGTTTCTCTCGAGCCCTGATTGTTATTTGTTATGCTGTAGCGGTATGTAAAACTTACATTGGGTGCGATTTTGAAATTCGTACGAATACTAGGTGTATAAGTTTGAGTAAATCCTTCGTTAAGTGATTGAAAACCTTGGATAAATTGATTGATTTTACTGTAATTAAAACTGGTATTTACACTTGTTCTTATTTTACCAAAAGTTTTTTGGATTCTACCAAATACATTTACATTTTCGTCTGCAAAATTAGAATTGAAAAAAGTACTGGTTCTAATTACATTTTCAAAGTTGGTTAAACTTCTAATTTGGTCTACATTGTTAGCATAAGAAGCTCTTGCAAATACATTGGTGTAATTAAAAAGGTTAAAACTGGTATAGACTAAACTCACATTATGAGAAAGTGCATTTTGTAATTCCGGCTCTCCAAATTGATAACTATTGAAATTATTCATAACCAATCCTTCAGCTAGTCGAGTTACATCAGTAAACTGATTTCGCATATCATAACGTAAAGTTAGCGCTTCACTCTTTTTAAATTGAATTCGAGCTTCTAAATCTGGTAAAAATCGAAAGAAATTATCCTCATAAGTTTCATTGAATTGAGTGTTTCTGTTCCCATAAGCATGTACAGAAAATCCTGGTGTTAATGTGAACATCCCACTTTTAAAACGATAATGAACACCTAGATATACGTCACTGAAATTGTATTCAATATCGTTGGTAGCCCTTCCTTCATTAAAAGTTGGAATTGGATTAAACTCGGTTCCGTCATCTAAAAATTGAAACAAATTGGAATTGAATTGTTGATTGCTTAGGATCACGCCTAAGGTTAAATTGATATTGCTTTTTTGATTAATGATGTTATAATAATCTAATTTAGCATCCAATTGATTGGATTTGATGCGTCTGTCTTGTCCCAAATTATAATTGGCAACATCGGTATTCAATCCTAAAGTATCTGCAGTAGTATCAAAAGCTTCAGCTTGTTCATCTACGAATCTAGCATTGTAAAAGGGATCTTCATTTTTAAATAAATGCTGCGCTTCAAAGGCAAATATATTATCTTCATCTAATGTGTAATAGTAATTGATATTTTGATTGATGCTAAATGGAGTTACCTCTTCTAATTGATTGGTGGTTCCTAAAACGGAAGAAAATGTTTCTTGATTTTGTGAATCATTAGAAACACGAGCTAGAAAATCATAATCTACTTGATTGCTCAAGTTAGGTTGATAGGAGGCACTTAACTTCAACAAGGCTTGGTTAGAACGTTCTGTATTGGATTGTTCTGTAAATTCATCGGGTATCCCTAAATCTGGATTGGTATATTGTACAAAGCTTTCTTCTCTAGAAAGAATACGACTGCTGTTCAAAATCACAAAACCACTGAAATCCAAATTTTGAGTTGGAGAATAACTGAAATTTGCAGTTGCCAATTGGTTTTCAATTTCCAAAGCATTACTTTGATTGGTTAAAAAATTTAAACTGTTATCTCCAAGATTTATACTCGTCCCACTACTTCTGCTTGGAGCTCTAAAACCACCTCCTAAACTTCTAATATCTCGCCTTGTTAAAGCCAATTCTCCTATATTATTAAGGTCTCCAATAAAATTTAGACTGTATTTCGGACTGTAATAAAACAGTTTTGGTTGTACTAAATACAATTCTTTATCTGGAGATGTTCCAGCCCCAGCAGTGACGCTACCAAACCAAAAGTTTTCTTTCCCTTCCTTTAGTTTAATATTCATTGCCACGTTATCTTGGTTGTTCCTCACTCCACTAAGTTGACCTACTTCTGCGTAATTTCTTAATACTTCAATTTTATCAACTGCATTGGATGGAATGTTTTTAGTGGCCAGTTTAGTGTCTCCATCAAAAAAATCTTTGCCATTCACCATAAGTTTGGTGACTACTTTTCCTTCAACTTCAATTTGTCCATCTTCGTTGATTTCAACACCTGGTAAATTTTCTACAATATCTTCTAATTTACGCTCCGTTCCATCCTTAAAAGAATCTGCGTTGTAAATCAACGTATCCCCTTTTATAACGATAGGCATTTCATATATCAACTCTACAGCATCTAAGGCTTCATCTGACATCAATACATAATCTTTATTAAGGTCGCTTTCTGCTATGGTAAGTTCTTCTTCAGTGGTTTTCATACCAATGTAACTAACTTGGATAAGGTAGGTTTTATTTTTACCTAGAGCTAAAGTGTACTTTCCATCTTGTTCGGTAATGGCGTAAGATTCTAGGTCTCCTGATTCTTTGTCTAAAGCCACAACATTGGCTAATTCAAGCGGATTATTAAGGCTATCTCTAACCACACCTTCTAATTTAATTTGTGCGTAGGTGTTACAAGAAATGCTGAACAACACGAAAAAGATAATTTTTTTCATGAGTGGAATTGAGTTAAACTCATATATGTATATTTTTTATTTTAAAATGATTTGGGATAATGACTAATTTCTTCTTCTACCTCTGTTGTTTCTCATTTCAATCATTTTACCACGAATGGTTTGTTGATATTCACTTTTTGTAATTACTTTCCCTTTATCTGGAGCTTCAATTTCAATTTTATCTTCTGGATTCATTACTATTTTAGAGCAAAGCATCGTTGTATTTCCTGCACTTACCTCTAAAATTAAACCAGGAAGACCCCAATATTCACCTGGGCCATGCCCCACAGGAATTTGAAGCGTATACCAAGCTTCTACTGCTGTCATTTCTACTTCAGGTTCTTTAACTTCCCCATTTTCTGCATCGGCTGTTTCCGCTTCGGTTTCGTTTCTTAAGTCACTCCACGAAAAGTCATACCATGTTAATTCTAAAGTTGGAACCATAGCAGTTGCTTTAAAACACATGTATTGTCCTATTTTTTTAGATTCTTTACCCATCTTCCAATCAATAGGTTGTAACTCATCTTGAACCAGAAATTTCTTCCCGTAGAATTCTTGACTTTGTGTTAATTTATTATCTTTCACATTCTTGTATTGTTCTCCCCTTGCGAAATTTTTCCCCCATGAATCAGTTGCACCAGAAATAGCATCTACTTGGTCTTCTTCATTAAATAAGGATTCTTCTTTATTAAAATCAAGCACATAGGTTTTTTCCAATCTATTCTTTAGTCTAGCTTGTATTTGCTTTTTCTGAGCTTCACTCATTCTTGCTCCCCAAGCTCCTAATTCCATTTTAGACTTAGAAAAATAATAAGCTTTACCCTGAAATTCTTTTACATCGGGGTTAAATGAAACTAATAAAAGAAAAGCGAGTGCAAATAATTTAAATGGTAGTGTTTTCATGATGTAATCGATATATTGTTGAACAAATCTAAACTAAGATTAAACATTTCTGGCTTGTATTTGTACAAAGATTAACAATAATTGATTTGTGTTGTAATTCAAAATAAGAAACACTATGTATGTCCGCTTTTATTCTAAAATGATTCTTTTATTGAAAACCATGATTTTACACCCCTCTAAATCTCCCCCTCAATGGGATACCTTTAACTCCTTCCCCTAAATGGGAAGGCTGGGATGGGGTGTATCTGTGTGTTAGCACACATTTGTACGCAACCTTTCGAGAAAAACTGCACCTACATAAAAAACATCTATGAAAAAAAATATTCTATTACTTACTTTATTGATTTTATGCCAGAGTTGTAACAAAACAGACGATGATACTGAAATTGTTTGCACGACGGATTGCACGATTTTAAAAGGGAGATTTGTTACAGAAAACAATACACCTTTAAAAGACATTAAATTAAGACTTAATTATCGAATTTCGAACGCACCTTTCAGCGCAAATACTCGAATTATTAAAGAAACGAAAACAGATGAAAACGGATTCTATAATATGGAATTCTATTTAGAAGATAATGAAATCGGAGAAAATGGACAAGGATTTTTTGCTTTCTTAATTGATGAATCAAATCTTAATCCTGAAAACTATATTAGCAGAAATGACATATACATTGGAGAAACTATTTATTCTTTACCAACTCGTGATACAATAATTGACAAGTCCTTTTATATTCCAACTAAAGATTTTATTACTGTAACACTAAATAATTTTGTTCCATTAGGAGATAATGACCGTTTTGAAGTAAAAACACTTTATCCATCTGGTCTAAAAATAGGTCAAAACGAACTTATCGATTCGGAATATGCTTCTCAATCGAGTGGTTTTGGAAATTATAGGTCAACTAATCAAGTCGAGACATTTGAAAATGTTATAGTTGCAAGAAATGAAACGAATTTAATAAGAATCGAAAAGATTAAAAATGGAGTCGGAACAACAGAAGATATTCTAATTTTTGTCCCAGAAAATAACGACATTGAATTAACTTACGAATATTAAAAAAACGTGTGCTAACACCGTCTATAATTTATTGCTAGTTCTAGCTTACTTACGAAAATCCTCGCGGATTTTCTATTCGGTTTTTATTTGCTAAATTAGGTGCTTAAACACGCAACAAACCATATACAACAACGTTATATTTTGAAACGCTCAGATTTTAGCAACTTGCCAACTTACGGATATACAATATAAATACTTTGCTTTTAAGTTTATTATACAAATGATGTATGTATTCTTTATAATCCTAATTATGACCATTTACTCCCAATTTTTCTCCTCTTTCTTCATATATTTTTCAATCTTCTTATTCTCCCAATCTTTTCCGAAAATAAAATTTGGCCCAAATACTCCCATAAAGTGAAAAAACAATCCGATACCCCAAAATAGGGCGGTGGAATAGGTTCCAAAACTTGTAAAACCTTGATTTGAATTTAAAGCAATAACTAAAATCAAAAATATGTTTACAGCAATATACACAGCCAAATGCCAATAAAAGCCTACAATGGCATCTACTTTCTTTTTAGCTCTTATATATGCTTGTTCCTTTTTGAAATCTGAATTTGCATTGTTGTTTGTGTAATTTAAATTGTCTTTTTCCATGATTCTATTGTTATGATTAGTAGAGTATTCCTTTTAGTTATTATTCACCTATTTTGACTTTAATTCCTCTTTCTCAATTTTATTTTGAGCAACTTATTTCCTAAAAGTCTCTAAGTCTTTTTTCATTAATTCTTCAATTTTGCGCTCCTCCCAGTCTTCCCCAAATATTAGATTTATACCAAATACTGAAAATGCATGCAAACCAATTGCAATTCCCCATACCATCCAAACTATAAAGGTTTCAAATTCAAAAAAAGCGGTTTCAAAACTATCTCCATTGTTCATGTTATTACTAATTTTTACTACAGAAATTACAGTATTAATAACAACATAAACAGTCAAGTGGGTGTAAAATCGTTTCAACTTTTCTACTTTATTTTTAGCTTTTATCAATTTAAGATTCGTGTCTTGTGTTTTCATAAGTGTATTTTTTAATTCCAAGTATTAGTCCGTTCCTCTTTGCGCATGTATTCTTCAATTTTGCGTTCTTCCCATTTTTTACCAAATGCGCCGTCATCTACAAAGACATTATAGGCTTGAAATCCTAAGCTGATTCCCCAACCTATCATTGGAAACCAAAACCATTGTATAGTTTGTCTTGAAAATGTATACCAAATAAAAATCAAGAAAGGGATGACTAAGCAATAGGCTATTAAACTGTAATAAAAAGATTTTAAAAGCTCTACTCGCTCTCTTGCCTTAAGGTAATCATCATTTAAATTCTGAGGTCTTTGATTTGTTTGTGTCATAATTGATACTTGTTTTGTAAGCATAGGTATTGCAACTGCAAAATCCTTTTCACTTTGGTTAATAATTATTTTTCTATTGGATAAAAGTTGGTACCGTTGCTTGATATTTTCCAAACCAACACCACTTCCCTTTTTTACATTTTGCTTTAATTGAAGGTTATTTAGCACCACTAGCTGATTTCCATCTTCATATATTTTAATATGCAAAGGATTGCTTGCAGATACGCTATTGTGCTTTACTGCATTTTCCAATAGAAGTTGCAAAGACAAAGGCACTACTTTGCTCTCTGGATTTGATGCTTTTTCAGGAATTTCAAAAACAATACTATCTTCAAATCTCATTTTTAATAAAGTCATGTAGGTTCTAGCAAAGTTCAATTCCTCATCTACTGGAATTAATTCTTTGTTCTTTTGTTCCAAAACATAGCGGTATACTTTTGATAATGAGGTAGTAAACTCTTGAGCGTTTTCTGTATTTTCTTCTATTAAACTGGTTAACACATTTAAACTATTGAATAAAAAATGTGGATCCAATTGATTTTTTAACGCATCAAATTTTGCACTTGCGGTTCCGGCGATTACTTTTTGCTCTTGTACTTTTGTTTTTTGAAGCTCCTTGTAATAATATACTGCATGAAAAAACAGAGACATGATTAAAGTAAAAGCTAAAGCAATAAGATAGTACTCAATTCTTTCGTTTTTTAAGAAATTTTCTCCCTCATTTCCCTCCAAAACCATTGATATAAAAGCGCGTATAAAAAAAATGGTGACAAGCGTTAAACTTACAGACCCAAAAAAACCAATTGGCATTCTTAACTTACTGTATCTTTTCCATACTACTTTGGAATTCAGATAATCAAAAAAATAAGCATTTACTAAAGTTAGTGGAATAGAGAAAATCATGTAATACAAAAGGGACTTAAAAAAGCTTTCATTTAAAGCGATACTTATACCAGAAAAATACCTAATGGTTTGATCTATAATCATAACTACAAATCCTATTAAAATCCCTGATACTATATTTTGAATAAACTTTTTCATCTTTATATACTGTTTAGCAGTAGCTGTTTTTAATTTTTATTTGAAATATCACCCTTCTTTTTCATTATCCATTTTCAATTACAAAAAGAAGCTTTATCGGGCTTAAAGTTAGTAAAAACTTTGTTTGACTTTTTGTTGATACAAATATGCTACACCTATCTTGTTTCATAAAAAAAGAAATGCTGAATTGTAGAAAATCAATGATGAATTGTAGACCTATTAAAGACTTCGTATATTGAGTGTAAAATAAACTCATTTCTTTAAATGATAAAATCAAAATAGGAATTTCTCACTGTTTTAGCCCCTATAAAACAAGAGTAATATTTTAAATTTCGATTAGTATTCATTTTTTGTTTTTTTGGTTATTTATTTGCTTAATCGTAAAGTTATTTCCAATTTTTTTTCAGGCCTTTTAAGAG
>Ga0307930_1002930_pt1 | contig 12776 bp, 9 predicted proteins | sample OrgLakmetageno46_FD_203161 | JGI IMG/M metagenome (GOLD analysis project Ga0307930, IMG submission 203161) | Saline water microbial communities from Organic Lake, Antarctica - #46 | ecosystem: Environmental > Aquatic > Non-marine Saline and Alkaline > Saline | place: Antarctica: Organic Lake... | reverse complement strand
CCTCAGTGCACGGCCTTGAGATGCCCGTGGGTGAGTGCCCTTGTATTGCCCGTGGTGCGTGTCCCTTCTTGTGCCCGTGGTCCGCCTGATGTTTTGTTTACTGCACATGTACAACAGAACTGTAGTAGTATGTAGTACAGTACGAAAAAAAGGGCGGACATGAACCACGAACGAAACTCCATTTGATATAAAGGATTACAGTACGACTGAAACTCTTTCTTGGATTTTCGCAATATTTTTCGACTTTCCGCGTCTCCCCCGAGGGGAGGACTGGTGTTAGCATCTGTAGCTATACAGAAGAAGGGCACTTACTGTATCACTTAGACGGCACCATAGAAATCCCCTGGCCCGGCTCGGTAGCCTTACTCGGGGTTCATGTAGCTGCCATATGTTTCTTCGTCATGTTCGCTGCGGTACTTGCTGCGGTTGAAGTACCCGCGGGGCTTTTTTTCGGAGAAGGATTCGAAGATTCCATTGCGAGTGATCAGGTAATCGATTATCATCGGTTGTCAAATCAAGGTCAAGGGGATCCTGCTTTTCGCAAAGCTGAGAGAGCAGCGCCGATAATGCACTTCAGCGTTTACTCGAACTCGAACTAATACAAACCCAAATGGCACAAAAGCCAACGCTGCGGTGAGAAGTGGGAATGCGCGTGCGTTGCGCAAACAAAGCAAGTGCAGAATGATTCAGGAGGGAGAGGGGAACTGGCCAAATTCCTCGGGAAATTCGCAAAAAGCGAGGTATGTGCAGGTGTTGCGCACCCCGCAGGGCAATAAAGAGGAGGCGCGCGAGTAAAAAAGATTGTGACATGCGGAACACGAGATTCTTCTCTTGAGCCAAACGAGGCTTCGACGGGGCAGGATCTCCTTCCTCGTTCGCAGAGTGGCAGTGAATAGAAAAGCCCCCCTTAAAATAAAAATAACAACATTCAAGTCGGCCTCTTGTGGCCTAGCGGCCCCTCCCTATGATAGAGCTAAACCCATAAATCTTCGATCAAACGCCACGGTCGCTACTCGTGGTCATCTTCCAGTGTTTGTTGAAACCCTCGCAAGGCACTCCACTTCGAGACTCGAGGGCATGCCTTCTGCGTATACCCCGACGAGTGCAGGTTCCGCGCTCGTGATCGGCAAGATAGTGCCGAAAATGTTTATAACTGCCATAAAAATTAATTAATACTTTACTGTGCATGCCTTTGTTGATCAAACGAGAGTCCCACGGATAATTCAAGTACCAAGCGGTGCTATAAATCCATAACGGAAGGGCCCATTATCTGCCGGTGGCCCGAAGTTCCTAGGAATCCTTTCCATTCCCCGATGCCCACGCTGCATATGACTGTGTCTACCGGACGGACCGTGGAGTATTATTGTTTATCAATTTTACGACGACAAGAAGGCATGGTGGCATAATAACGAGTTAAAGAAATCAGTCGGCTCGGTTGTGTGTAAGGTGCTCCGTGCGGGGTGTATGGGACATCGTTACGTACGAGCACGAGGGAGGTTTTGGGGGGTCGCATCGGTCCCAGATAAAGTAACCCCCTTGGTCGGGTGTCAGTTGTCGTCGGATCTGTCGAAGTGCGCGGCTTCTTTGCTTTGGATGTTAAGGGATTTCCGCATAAAGTGCTCGTCCGTGGTCTCCATATACGCAGTCGTGGTAAGCCCATGTCCAAGAAGAGAAGAAGCACTAAGGCAACAAATCTTTTTCAAGGCGCACGAAGTTGAGCTCTTCTTTGGGTTGGCCGAAGATAGCTCCCGGTACATCCGGAAAAGGCTGAGTAATGCCAGTGCCCCTATACCTGCGGCTGTAATACCATGTCAATAGCTCTGATCGCACAGATATGACCTGTAAGGCATAGCAATCGGCTTCAAGAAAGTTTCTCTTCCCGAAACTGAAAAAAAAGCAAAGACTTAAGGAGATATCGAACTTGAAGGAAGCTAGCAAGCTAAGAGCTAAGGGGAATCCCACTTTGCTCACCCAGAGAACTGCTATATTGGCACCCATTTCGTCGCGGGCATGCGTTTCAGCAGCTTCCAAGAGCATCGCACCTGCGCCCAGACCTTGCTCGTCAGGGTCCACAGCTAACATGCCTATTTGTTTATTATCATTTTAAATACAAAGATGTTAAACATTTCAAAGTTGATCCATTCTTAAAAATCACAGAAAAGTTTCTAATGATTATTGAAACAATACGGTGCAAAGCGATGTAGATGCGTCGTGTAACTGTGGATATCGCACCGATTTCGGCCTCATTCGACCCGTCATGGCATTTTACATGCACAGTGCCAACGAGCAGCCGGTTTGATTCGTCGCTGCATTTGGAAAGAATCGCGTCCCGTGTTGATGCAGCTTCACGAAGAGCAGCAGGTCCCATAACTGTTGGAGAATCCCACTCCAAGTGAGCTTGCTTAGCTCGAAATGCTGCGAGCGAATTCCCAATTTCATTTTCCTGAGAGCGTGAGGCGACAAGAAATTGTTCCTGGTTCCGACCCAATCGTTGACAGTTCGCGAAAATTTCATCTGGAGAAACGACGTTATCAAATGGTCAAGTCCTATGTGAAGAAATCGTCATTTGGTTTTTAATCATATCCAGGGGAAATACCTATTTCATTTGGGCTTGTTCTAGTTCCACTAATGAGATGGCGTTCTGTGGTCCAAGCCTCAATGGGCTCCGCTCCAGGGCCGCTAGTCTTCCCGCGGTAAGCCCAATTGACAACCTAAAATACAATGATCCAATCGTGATTGCTTCAGGTGTCATTGCATACAAGTATTAAGATGCTTAACCTCAGCAATCGCTGTGCTGCTCAATAATTTTGGCAATTTTTCAAGTTCTACTCCGGCACCGTTGTCAACTGATCCGACAATGTCACTCGAAGAAATCGCTGGAGTCACACGCAAGTCCCTTAACTTGACGGCAATGTTCAAGCCAAGTCCAGCATTGCGCCTTGCGCTTGCAACAAGCAACCGCCGCCCTGCGAATGTTCTGAAAGTTAGGCTAGGAAGCGTCCTATGCCATGCTTTCGAGCCACGAAATATAGCAAACAAGAGTACACAATACTTCATCTAAGAATGTGCGACGTTCTGCCCGACTCAGTGTAGCTCATACAGCGGACTCAGTTTGCTCTCACACTTCATAGAAGTACTATAGAGAGAATTGTCGAATTGTCGCAATATTATTTGAAGACACGTCAGATGACGGACGTCAGAACATGCAGAAAGTGAAGCGCAGATTATGCCACAATATTTAGACAATAGTCACTATTGAACTGATAGCTTAGCACAGCTAACTCAGTAGCTCTACCTCGAGGAGTGTCCATTGCTGATACTGACTCATATTCAGAAGGTAGGCTCTGGAGCAATAAGTAAGTCAAAATGCAGGCTAGTAATTTTCGACTCGTTGTTGGACTTTTTCTTTTAAATCTGGCTGATGGGTTGCTGCCAGTATTGAGCCATCGACATTCACCCACTTCTATTAGTACGGATGATGGTGACAGTCCCAATAGTCTAGTATGCAGCGGCGACAATCTTAGCTGTGACCGCAGGGAAGCCTTATCAGCATTTTCACTGGTCGCGGCTGCGGCTATCATAGCTTTACCTGCAACTGCATCAGCAGCATCTGTTGCACTGCCTGAAACTTCCTCTATCGCAGCCAGGAGTAGCTCGGAGTTGTCTCGTGGGGCCTCAGTAGACTACGGCGCAATTCTAAAGAAGGCTAGCAAGAAAGCTGTAGGAGGTGGCAAGGCTGGTGCAGCAGCCGCAGTAGCGCAAGTCACTACACTCATGTGGCTTCGCACGCTCATGAACTACCAGTACCGTTACGGAGGCACTCTCCAAGAAGCGGCGAGCACGCTATGGGCCGAAGGTGGAGTGCCCCGCTTCTACCAAGGCCTTCCTTTTGCGCTAGTACAAGGCCCCGCGTCGCGCTTTGGTGACACGGCAGCCAACGCCTTCGTGCTTGCGCTGCTAGCAGATGTGAACATTGACGTTGGCCTGAAAACGGTGAATCGATTGTTCGCGTGTAGTATAGTTCTCTTCGACTAATTCACTCTCAGTTCACTCCTTAATACGTTCACCATTGCGCACTTAACGTCAATTGTGTGGCTGTGTCGTTCATCAGGTTGCTTGTTCTGGCGCGGCCGCGCTCTGGCGCATTGGCATCATGCCTGTGGATACTGTAAAAACCACCTTGCAAGTTCAAGGCGGCGCTGAAGGCGTAGAGCAGCTTAAAACAAGGCTACAAGAGCGGGGTTTCGGGACTCTGTACGAAGGAGCGCTCGCTACTTCAGCGGCTACCTTCGTCGGGCACTACCCGTGGTTTGCTACCTACAACTACTTGTCCGTCACTTTCCCGCCGCCGCCTCCTGGGAGCCCCCAACTCGCCACCCTGGCGCACAACGCAGGGCTCGGCCTCTGCGCGTCCATCGTCAGCGACACGTGCTCAAACTCGCTGCGCGTGGTGAAAACCACGAAGCAAACTGCGGAGGAGCCCATGTCGTACCCCGCTGCTGTGACCAAAGTCCTGAGCGAAGGCGGCGTCACCGCGCTCTTCGGCCGCGGCCTCGCTACTCGTTTCCTCACCAATGGCCTACAGGGCATGCTTTTCTCGGTCTTGTGGAAGTATTTTGAGCGAACCTTGAACGCAGGTGGTGTTTAGAAGACCAAGGTTGGTTTGGTGGGCCCTCCAATTTTAATGTAGAGGCCGATGTTGCTTGTGCTCCTCGCTATGCTTTATTTTATAAGTAGGTGTTGTTCGTTGTTTATGACTTATGTGTAACTCATGTCGAATAAGTGAATCGAGCATGCACTGCTACTACAACACCAGAGGCATTTACTTCCAGCTTTCTGGACTCTATATGCCTCCTCCTTAGAGTTCTGACACAGACGCCAGGGATTCGGAATTAGGAGGCCAGCATTCAGAGAAACGAAGCAAAGCGGCTCGCACTAAGAAAGGAGCCAATACAGGAAGGAGGCAGGGAAGCCAAAGCTCAAAGCTAATCAGGCACTGCTTTATTTGCCTTTTAGTTTTTAATTGCACTTGCGCGTTGCGCACATCGCACGCGCCTTTGCTTCTACCCGCAGCTCTAGCTTTTATGTCGATTGGGTTTGTATTTGCTCGAGTTCGGGTTCGATTGCTGTGTATGACGCTGTATAGGCGGAAGTCATTACCAGCAGAAGTAGAGCATAAATGTATACGTCAAATAGTTTAATGCTATCCTCATTAAATCAACCAATTCCCCCCTTAGGGGCCTTGGGGGGCAGAGAAGAAAAAAAATAGAAAGGGCCTTTCTCCGTGCTGCATAGCACGCAGCAAACCAAAGAGGCCCTTAACAGGGTAAAGTCAATGAACACGGCTAGAGCGGCCCTGTTCTTGCCTTAGCCATAAGCTGCTATGGGGCCGTTTACTCTGACATTAATCTCATCTTGGACCTCGCTGCTCAGGAAATGGCTCGCAAACATACGTCATTAAATCATATCGGCTTTTCGGAAGCCGTAGCCTGCAAGGCAGAATCACACGCAAATGGGGTCACGCAATTGCTCTGGGGTGGGCGACTCCTCTCCTGGATCGCCAGAGGGACTTTGGAGTAGCCCCGTTATCCTCTGCGGGTGAAATCTCCTCTCTTGAGCAGCACTCTCAGAGCACGGAACAGTGAGCCACTTCGGACCGTTACCAATACTTCCACCGCCACTCGGGAAAAACAACATGGCTGAAATAAATTGAAAACAGTAACCAAGCAGCCCAACAGCCCAACACCCAACGCCACTCACAAAAGTTTGCTGTAGTAGTCGCTAAAGGCACCAAGCACACTGCAGCTGCTCTGCTTATCTAGTCCATCTCAGTTCTTCTTGTGTAACCTTCGGGAGGGGTGCACGCGCCCGGCCTTGGGTCGCAAGGCGGGGAGCGAGCGCCAAACATACATACTTCTAAGTGCAGCACCGGCTCAATTACTTTGGGGCCTGTGTTTAAAACTTTTGCCTGATTAGCCTCCGTTCTAATGTAAGCTGGGCCTGTAAAAATGGCGCCCTGTCTGTTGGATACTAAATCCAGCTTCCCCCCCTTCGGGAGGGCTCAGATAAAAACATAAAAAGATATTTCTTTTTGTACGGTCTAAAGAAATTCGTGGTGTCTTGCTCCTCTGCGAAAGGGAATTCATATCCCATCATATCCCGTCCAAAAAATTTAGGATGCAGACAAAAGGGCGCTTTGGACCGCTGCCATCACTTCCATGGTCGCTCGGAAATGTGTGCATAGTTATCTCCTTCTGCTTTAAGTTTTACACTGCATTCCCTTTCTCACTGCTAGAAAAGATCCCGCAGGTGTCAAGATATGATTCGTTACGTTTATCGCGGCTTCATGTGTGTGCACTCAAGGCCGTATGGATGCCCCGAGTCAGACAAAAAGGACACTCAGCCCAGTCAGACTTGTTCTGGAGGATTCGTCAAATGCAGCTTTATGCCATTTGTTGTTGTTGCATTGCAATTGGGGAGTTTAATCTAACCCAATCTAATCTAGCCCAGATTAAAGTTGAATGAATTAGGTGCGTGCACCGAACGTTCGACCGCCAGGACCCTGGACTGGACCAAACGCCCCTCGAGTTTATTGGTTACGGTGGCAAGGCCGCCTGCATCAAACACAAGAACTCTGAGCCAAGCTTTCATCTGGCATGGCTTCGAGGACTCCCTGCACTGTCCAATATTTCCCTGGAGCACTCAATAAATTGGCTACACAATTGCCTCATTCGTATTTAAGCACTCTGGGGGGATTAGATTAGATTAGATTATACTCCCCAATTGCAAAGAAACAACAACAAACAAACAGCAAAAAGCTGCGTTTTGATGAACCCTCCAGAACAAGGGACTGGACTTCAAAACTAACAGAGAGGGTGCTATTTAATCGGCGTCCACAGATCTTCCCGAGCTAGACTTCATGCTAGGCATTCGAGGGTAAATCTCGAAGGCTCACAGAATTCGGAAGAAGGGGTTATTTGTTCGTCTGGGACCGCGATTGCTAATTTCGTGGTCGGGAATTTGTGCTTAGTTGATTAGTGGAGTGTCAAAGTGCCAAAGTCTTAGAGCTGTCCTGTATGTCTTGTGCTGGCACTTTCTGTCTGCCAGTCACGAATAATGGCGCTGTGTGCTGTGTGTCAAAAAAAGGCTCCGTCGTCGTTCTCGTCTCCGCTGGTGGGAACTCACCTTTAATGATAGGATTTAAGGATGCGGAGATGCGGGTACTCTGGACCATGATTACCACTTTGATGGCCGCTCGGGCATGTGCGCTTGATTTGTTGAACTAACATCCCATTGGCGCTAAGGCCACTACTTGTTAGCTCTCGTAATATTCCAATGCCCTTAAAAGCTGTCAGGACCCATGTTGCATTTACTAAAGGAATGCTTTAAGTCTGATTCGGGTAACCCTGCTGATGTATACCTTGCTCTATCAGTTACTAAATTTAGCCCAAACTCGTTCCTTGGGGGGGAGGGGGGAATGGGGCCCTCAGAAAATAATATTTTTTTGCGGTGCTGAATCATTTATGCCTTTTGTCATGCAAGTAGAAATACAAAGCAATACAGCAACTCCTAGAAGAACAACTAATCAGGCACACAAGCCCAAGTGGCCGTGGAATTGATGAGAGCTCCCCGGATTCAAAGAAATGCCCTTGTGATACGTAACACATAGCAACCAAAGTCTCTATGCGCAAAACAATTGCAACCATTCCCTCTCGAGGTGTCCATCTGAATCAGGAGGTTGGGGAAAGGAGTAACCTGGTTTCTTACAATAAACCTCGTGAACTTCGTAGAATAAATTCTTCAGAGGATGTGCATGCTTCGAGCCTGTCCTTGACACTTACCTTTCACTGCTCAAAATCCTTTGAAATGCCCCTACTAGAGCCCTAGGGACAAGCGCCTTCTCTCACATCTTATTCCGATTTATAAAAGAGGACATCGAAGCAGCTACTTAAGAGTAGCATACTTAGAACAAGATCTACAGAGATGGCAATTGCCTACGTCGCATACGGGCTCCGCTATGACTGGAGTATGCTCCCATGGACTACTTTGTCAAGGCTCCGCTCAAGACACTTCGACAAAAAAATCAACCGAAGGGGGATTCGAACCCAGGTCAAAAAGCGGTCGGAAAGTCGCTAAATCCACGTCTGCACTCCCCGACATCTGCCTCGGACTTGCGGGAACTTTCATAGTAATTTGAATTCTCATGAAGTAGTATAAAATCTGTCGTAAAATAGCTCGGGGCTCGGGGTTTGTTACTTCGGTCGTCTAAAAGTAATAGCCTTGGTAATAGCTAGCTGGCTAAAGCTGGCTAGCTACAGCACAGCGCTATCTGTAGACTCTAGGTTACAGCTCTGTATTACACACAGACGACTACAGATGATCAGATGATCGTAATTAAGCTACACGTGGTAGCTTTTTGACCATTTGCAAGATAGTAAGATAGTTCAAGCACTCACTGGTGCTACTTAGACTAATCGTACACATAAGTAACTTCGCAAGTAGCGTCAAGTAGAGTCGAGCATCGAGTTCATAAGATATCGAACAGCACTATCGACTTTTGAATGAGGACTTTATCCAAATAGTTTCGCACATTTGCAGTTGACGGCATCGAATTTGCCTTTCTCTGCGCCATCGCATTTAAATCCGAGAAGAGGAAAGTAACTGGGATGCTTGTGTAAGTATACTACTGTACAGCAGGACTTGTCAACAAGTCAACATCCTCTTACTTTATCATTACACGAACTCATCCTGCGTCTTCGGCTTTGGGTGATTGCAGACTGCGAGTCGTAAGTAAAGCCATTGTGTTCAAAGCAATTAGGCAAGGAATTTCGATGGCTGTCGCTCAAAAGCGTGCTAGAAAGCACATTGAAAATGCGGCGGAAGAAGAGGGTATAAACGTCCATTCTGCAACGACTGACGTATGCAACGCAAATCCAAAAGAGACAACATTGAAGCGCAAAAATTGTTTATACGATGAACACGGTTGCGATCAAGCGAGTCAGGATTGTTGTGGTAAGTACGTAGCTCACGGCGGTGGCCGTCGCTGCGATGAGGTGGGCTGCGACAAGTTGCGCGCTTGTGCAAGCGGCAAATGTACTGCCCACGGCGGTGGCAAGCGCTGCGAGGAGCCGGGGTGCGGTAAGTCGAGTCGTGGTGCTGACGGCAAATGTACTGCTCATGGAGGCGGTCCGCGCTGTGAGGAGCCTGGGTGCAATAACACGAGCCGTGGTGGTGTGGGTGGAAGATGTATATCCCATGGAGGTGGTCATCGCTGCGACGAGCCAGGGTGTGGAAGGCCGAGCCAGGGCACAGAAGGCAAGTGCGTAGCTCACGGCGGCGGTCGGCGCTGCAACGAGCCGGATTGTGAGCAGCTAAGCAAGGGCACAAGCGGCAAGTGCACAGCTCACGGCGGCGGCCGTCGCTGCGATGAGGTGGGCTGCGACAAGTTGCGCGCTTGTGCAAGCGGCAAATGTACTGCCCACGGCGGTGGCAAGCGCTGCGAGGAGCCGGGGTGCAGTAAGTCGAGCCGTGGAGCTGACGGCAAATGTACTGCTCATGGAGGCGGTCCGCGCTGTGAGGAGCCTGGGTGCAATAACACGAGCCGTGGTGGTGTGGGTGGAAGATGCATATCCCATGGATGTGGTCATCGCTGCGACGAGCCAGGGTGTGGAAGGCCGAGCCAGGGCACTGGAGGCAAGTGCGTAGCTCACGGCGGCGGTCGGCGCTGCAACGAGCCGGATTGTGAGCAGCTAAGCAAGGGCACAAGCAGCAAGTGCACAGCTCACGGCGGCGGCCGTCGCTGCGATGAGGTGGGCTGCGAAAAGTTGGGCTTTGGTCTCGTTGGTAAGTGCAAAGCCCACGGCGGTGGCAAGCGCTGCGAGGAGCCGGGGTGCAGTAAGTCGAGTCATAGTGTGAAGGGTCGGTGCATAGCCCACGGTAGAAGTCTGCGCTATGCTAAATCGGATGTCACCGAATGCCTAGATAGTGCAGAGCGGTGCGTCTTGTTGCGATGGGCTGTCCTTTAAAGCCTTTTTAAAGCCACGCAGTAGAAATAATGGAATATTTCTCTACTTTAATGTACGAGTGGCCGTGTGCAACCCACAATAGCATGGAATGTATTCTTGAGCCTGGGTTTAAGCGGAAATTGATCAAGAATTATGGCGGCTGTTGCTGTTGAGAGCTGAGAAGGAACTTGCCCTTTTTTCTTTCGTGATTGATGGGCATAAACTTTAAATTATAACTTCGTTGAAGTGCAAGGGAATTTTATACGAGGCTCAAGACAAGCACACTTCTATAGGCTTGAAACAAGTATACATTTTTTTCCTGCCTCTCCTGCGCTCAGCCAAAAAGGCCATAATAATACGGCAATTACATAAAGCACATTTAAAATATGAGGTCTTTATAGAAGCCATTAAACACCGCCCATATGCTAATTCCTATACGATCTTCGTAACTGAAATCCTTGATAAAGCAAATAAGGGGGATTTATCCCCGAACGAAATTTTCTTTCGTAGAGTAGGTTGAATGTCGGTATGGTTTTTGATAAAACGATTAAAGAATAGGGGTGAAAGTGGGAATAACAGCGAACAGCTAACAGATAACAGTAACACAATAGTTCCATTGTACTAGCATCAAAAATTGCCAGTTTCATTTTGTTCTGATTAAATACTTCGTTCCTCCGTCTTCCATTTTCTGCCTTAATACTGGCGCCTTGGCTTTTAATTTGAGGTTTGACTTTAAGGTGGTCGCTAAGATCAAAGCTAGATATGTTCTTAATCGGAAAATTTGATAATTTATGGACCTGCAAAGCCGCATACCGTCAAGCACTTCTCACGTGTGCTCAGTGTGCACGTCGATAATCAATAAAAAGCCAACTTTGGTCGTTCCGCGATCACATCTCGCTATAAATCGGGCCCGGGAGTGAAAATCGCAACTCAATTTTCACAATTCCTTAGGTACTTCAGTGCGATTACGTTTACGACTAAATTTCCCCTGTTTATGGTTTTTGACGTCGGACATTATACTTCGCATGTCAAGGATCACCTTAGACAGTGCTGAGTGCTTTATGCCTTCCTGTCATTACCTCCATTGACTTCTAAGAAAATGGTTCCTAGTTCGTGCTTCGGCTCCGACTCCCTATGGCTTTGCAATTCAAACGGGGCGTCCTTGCTCTGTGGAGTGGGCTGATCTTAACAATGGCATCGCCATTTGTGGAATAAACTTCGATTCATGATGCTTGTCGCAAACCAACAAGCAATCAAACAGTGCGAGTTTTAACCCTCTAATGCAAATAATTTATTCATGAACCACGCAATTCTGAGCAGCATCCACATCAGTTTGCTGTCGTGTCCATACGAAAAGCCCCTCATCGCCAACGTCCCGCACCCATTGAATTATAAGCATATCCTTTACGGAAACAAAAGAAAAATCGTGAGTTACTCGCACCAATGCCACTATATAACATTGTTTTGATTCACGAAACAAAATTACAAAATTGTTGGAAAATTTACCTGGTCGAGGTAAGTGATGCCCCATGTCTCAGAGCCACTTGCATAATCGACAATAAAAGACGAAGGCCCCTCGCAAGTCAGTTCTGCCAAAACAGGGCCATCGGTTGACGGTTGCACAAGCAAAGTACCACCACGCTTCAAGCCATACCCACTTTTTGAGGGTTTGCCAGCTTGCAGAGGCATTTCCACAAACAGTATACCGTCATTAGCTGAAGCGGCTTCAGCAAGGAAGGACCTGTTGCTCCCGAGCTCACCTCGGAGAATGAGTCGACCCTCCAAGAGGTTAGACGCAAACGCTGGGCTAGGCAGTGGCGATACAGCCGCAAGGTCAGCGCATATTGAGGCTGCTCCAGCTTGGTCTGAGAAAACTCCACCAGTAGAAGCCTCTAACAATTGAGCCTTAGACCGCTTAATTGCCTTGGCTAGCGCCGTAATGACTGGTCGGTCGTCGACACCTTTGACCATGGACTTCAGCTGATTCAATGACAGTATGTCAGGTCCTTGCTCGTGGAAGTTTTGTTGACTTCCACGTGGATCTGGATTATCGTCATTGACCTTCGATGCGATCGCTGTGTTGTGCGCCCACGTATTGCTCTTGGAACGCTGCCCTAGAAATCGCCACGAAAACAAGGCGTGCGAATGCTGAACAAAGACGTTGAAAACGAATACTGACATGACAACGAAATGCCTCATCCTCATCAATAGATTCACTCGACGAAAATTTTCCTATTTCTTCAAATGCCCTCACTTCTGCAACCTAATATTTTTTTTGGTGTTATCAGCACCTATAAATTTGAGGGCCTTGAGAATTTGTTGCCACGGAACTACAGCAGCTCGGATTAATTAGCTACTTAACTCTAGCTTATATTATATTGCAAGCCACTCAGCACAAAAGCTTAGCACGTATTGGATGCCGCTCTCGAGCAGTTGTTGAATGTGGGAAAGACGAGTTTAGTGCAATTTCACGACTAAGTATACAAAGCGGTGATGGGTGATGGATGGATGGGTGATGAAATGAAAGGATAATACTACTGTACTGTAGGAGGCGAGGAAGACGTTGTGAGTTGTGAGCATGTGCATAATCTGTGCATGATGTGTGCATCAGTCAGCAAGATTCAAGAAAATCCTTGATTCAGATAATTCCTGTAAGCATTACAGGTCCTTCCAGCTCTTTCACATGCGACTGATGCGCTGATCACACAGCTTGAACCTTGCCCGAACAACACAGGCCTCGAAGGGCCGAAATTAGAAGACTAACAGGTAGAG
>Ga0307930_1002926_pt1 | contig 12780 bp, 11 predicted proteins | sample OrgLakmetageno46_FD_203161 | JGI IMG/M metagenome (GOLD analysis project Ga0307930, IMG submission 203161) | Saline water microbial communities from Organic Lake, Antarctica - #46 | ecosystem: Environmental > Aquatic > Non-marine Saline and Alkaline > Saline | place: Antarctica: Organic Lake... | reverse complement strand
ATGGTAGTCTCTGACATGTGGCATATCCTTTTCTCGGCAGAGAATCGACGGCGTCTGAACACCGCCATGATATGCCGCCCCTCAGGGCATCACCAACTTTCGCGCGTTTCTCGCGGCGGGCACACGGACGGTCTCATTGGTGAGGCCGGGGTCGGTCAGATCACCTGGGTGGCGGCGCAGAAAATGATAAGCGACGCGGCGGCCGATGCCATCAAATTCGATTCCCTGGCGGATCAGCCCGGCCCCCGGCAGGGTGCGGTTCATGTCGAGCGGCAGCATCTCGGCAGGGAGCATCTGCAATTGCAGGGGAACCGTCAGGCCGTCCTCGGCACGGCGGGGTCGGATGCGAATGAAGACTTCGCCCGACAGGAATACCTCGCGCGCGGCCCGGCGCTGCAACCCGTAGAAGTCTGTCAGCCCTTCGGCATCGGCATCATCGGTCCAGGCCAGCCACAGCGCTTGTAGCTCTTCCTTCTTGGAAGCATCGGCAATGGTTGACGAAGGCTTGATCCCGTCACCGACAACATTGCTGGCGAAGCTTTCCACGGCATTTGCGGCATAACCGTTGTTCCGGACCAGCCAGCGGGCGCGGGCGGTGATCGTGTCACCCGATGCCGCAATCAGCGTGTTCACATGGGCGCGGCTGGCCCGGAAACCCCGAAGCCGTCGATGCGCTTGTGCGGCGTCAAATCCGCCGATGATGCTGCCGATGCGCTGCCGGAAAGCTTCAAACGCCATGGATCACAGACCCTTCGAGGCCACGGCGCCCCAGCGCCGACGACGCGGCGTGCCGGTGGTGGCGGTCGCAATCCGGGTTTCCAGATCGCTGATCGCGTTCGCCAGTTCCGCGTCCGAGCCATAGTTGATCGATTTGCCGTCATAGCTGACCGACCGGACACCCGCGTAGCGCGCCTCCTGCAGCGCCGCCAACAGGGCGCGCATTCGTTCCAGATCCATCTCAATCCCTCATGAAGTTCGGTGTGTAAGCCCGGCGTTTCCGCCGTGGCGTTGTCGGTGTTCCAGCCTTTTGCGCGGCAGGCATTGTTGGTTCAGATGGGACGTCCGGTTGCGGCGCCGGGCGCGTTTCCACCCCAGCCTGTTCCTCAAGCCGCCGCCAAGTCGCCTCATCCCAGCGATCTGCGCCCATGATCCAGGCCGCCGCACGGGCATAGACGCGGGTGTCGAGCGCCTCGTTACGCTCCCGCATCTTCTGCCATTCGGGGTGGCTGTAGCCGCGCTTGTTGCGCACGGTGACCAGCTGTTCGGCCACCAGCTGCTTCAGCCATTCGGTGTCGATCCAGTCAGGCAGATGGACCGTGCCGGGGGCGTCCAGCACGCCCAGCGCCAGATCTTCGTCCGAGGGACGTTCCAGCCGCAGGAAGCGATAGGTCTCAGTCTTGAACGTCGCGGTGGCCACGGACCACAGCCGCGCGCCCCGACGCAGACGTTTGCCGCCGATGGTCGCATCGACGAAGGTCGGGCCCGACACCGGCGTCGCGCGGTTGAAGCCTTCGAGGCCCTTGATTGGGGCAACCTGATCGAAGCCTTGCTTGCGCGCCCAAGCGTAAACTGCCGGGGCCTCGTAGCCCGTGTCGATGGCCAGCTTGCCGATCACCATCACCGCGCCATTGGCGCAGGCCCAAGTCCGACCGAGTAGTGTCGTGAGCTTGTCCCAGCAGGCCGGATCATCGGGTCCGCCCGCTATGACGATGTGATCCACGAGCCAGCTTTCCAGCCCACGCCCCCAGGCCCAGACATCGACCTCGATCCGGTCTTTCTGCACATCGACGCCAGCCGTCAGGAAGAGACCGCCAACCGGGATCTGCGCGCCCGTATAACTTTCGCGCCGCTCTGCCAGCCGCTGCCATTCCGGCGCATCGCCAGACTCGACCCATGTCTCGGCCAGCAGGGTGTTGCGCGCGGCGCGCAGCATTTCTTCCGAACCCTGCGCCGCCAGCCAGTCGCGTGCGATCTGCTGCCAGCTTTTCCAGCCGAGCGGTGAATAGAGCGCTGAGAGGTGGAAGCCGATGGAGTGTGGATCGGCGGATACAGCCGTCGCCCGCCATTCGCCCCGCTCCAACATCTGCGTCTTGTGGTGCTCGGCGATGGGTTTGTCGCAGCCTTCGCAATGGTAGGCCGCCGTGTCTGGACGTCCCTTGTCCCAGCGCAGCCTCTCGAACTGCAGCCACTGCATGGCCCCACAATGTGGGCAGGGCACGAAGTACCGACGCTGGTCCGATGCCTCGTATTCCCGTTCGATCCGGCTGATGCCCCGGATCGTTGGGGTCGAGACCATGAACACCTTGCGACGATGCGAGAAGGTCGTCGTCCGCGCTTCGGCCAGCATGACCGGATCACCTTCCTCGTCGGCAGAGGCCGGATAGGCATCCACCTCGTCGAGGAAGATGTAGCGCGCGGGCATCGACCGCAGGCCGGTTGCAGAGTTGGCGCCGGTCAAGACCAGGATGCCGCCGGGAAATTCCTTCGACAGCATCGAATTGCCCGCGTCGCGCGACCGGGCCGGGTTCACCCGTTCGCGAAGTGCGGGACTTTCCGCGATTAGTGGATCGAGCCGTCCACGCGAGGTGCGCTTGGCCATCTCGACTGTCGGCAGCACCGCCAGCATTGGGCCCGGCGCGTGGTGGATGACGAAGCCGATCCAGTTGTTGCCAGCTTCAGTCGCGCCGACCTGCGCGGCCTTCATGAACGAGATGCGCTGTGCTGCGTGGCGCGGCGACAGCACGTCCATGATTTCACGCAGATAGGGCGTCCGCGCAGTGCGGTATTGGCCGGGTTCGGCCGAGGCCCGCGAGGACAGCTTGCGGTGCTGATCCGCCCATTCCGACACCGTCAGGTCCGGATCGGGTCGCATGCCGCGACGCCAGGACCGCAGGATGTCTTCCGCACCGTCAAAGCCGAGGTCGAGCCCGTCTGTCAGCTGATCATCGGTCAGATCGCTGGTTGTCGTGTCGCCGTTATTCGAGGCTGACCCGGAGATCGGCAAGGGCGTCGAGTTGCGCTCTGACATGGGTTTCCAGCACCCTCTGCAGGATCGCGGCCTCGATATTCATTGGCTTGGCCGTTTGTTTTTCCACCTCCGCTGCCACTTCGGCTGCCATCAATGCCGCGACTCTGCTGGGCCAGGTGACCCAGACATCGCGTTCCTGTCGCGCAAGGCGAAACACCAGCGTTTCTGCCCGGGCGCGATCGACCAGCGTGCCCTTCTTTTTCTGGATCGCCAGTTGGCGTTCCTGCGCCTGGTAGACTGTCAGCGCGGTGCGGGCTTTCAGGTAGGACGAGCTGTCGGCCGGGCCGCTGAATGCAGCATCGCCACCGGTGCTCCGCCGCTGCTGGTCGGGGTCGGTCATGTCGGCCCGGCGCACATCGGAGGCGGCGGCATTGATCGAGCCATCGCTGTAGACCACCAAACGCCCGGCCTTGCGTGCCTTCTGGATCGCCCCGCGCGAGATGCCGGAATGGGCGGAATACTCGCGCTCGCTCATTCCTTCCATAGTGTCGCCCGCTTCGATTAAAGCAATGATATTGCTTGTTATTCAGTTGATTACACTCGCCAATAGAGCGAATCCGGGTGCAGCAAAACGATGCAACTCACCCCCGGAGATCCCGCCATGACCACGAAGACCCAAGCCCCCAGCGAAGCCCTACTGCTGGAAATCGCCACCACGCATTTCCACAGCATCGAGACACTGGAGACGCAGAACAGCGACCGCCTCGACTTTCACGATGTGTCGGTCTGGTCGATCCGCGCCGCACTGGAGTCGGCCTTCGCGGCTGGACAAGCCGCAGCCCGCTGAACAGGAGAGCAGCCATGACCATCCGCCGTACCACCACCTCGAATGACAAAGCCCTGAACGCCTTCGTTTCTGCCAAAGCTGACATCGACACGATGCTGGAGCGGCTGACCGCCCTCAGCGATGACCATTTTGAAACCAACCCGGACGAGATCAACTGGGGCGACGTTGGCACCCTCAACCACTACGCCAGCCTGCTGCGTCAGATCACCGACAGCGCCTTCAAGGTAGGCGAATACGCCGAGTGAGGCGACCCAGCCTTGAGCCTGCCCCGCGATGGCGGGGCTTGGCCTCATAGAAGCGTGCCGCATCCCGCGCGCCGTGAACGCAGAGGCCACCATGACCAAACTCACCGAAACCCAAGCAATCATTCTCAGCGCCGGAGCCCAGCGCGCGAGCAATCTCGCGATGCCGTTGCCAAAGGGGCTGCACGGCGCTGCCGCAAAAAAGGTCATCAGCATGATGATTGGACGCGGTTGGCTCGAAGAGGTCGATGCTGACCTGCGCAAAGGCGAGTCGCTCTGGCGCGAGACCGGCGATGGTCACGGTACCACGCTCGTCGTCACTGACGCGGGGCTGCTGGCCATCGGGGTGGAGCCGGTTGTGTTGAAAACCATGGCTTCCATTCGCCAACGTGCTGCCGAGGTGCCGATTGCGAAAGTGCCAACTCCGAGATCCGGGACCAAGCAGGCGCAGATCATCACCCTTTTGCAGCGTACCGAAGGGGCAACTATCGCCGAGATTGTTGTGGCAACTGGCTGGCAAGCTCACAGCGCGAGGGGCATGATTTCCGGAGCGCTGAAGAAAAAGCTGGGCCTGCCTGTTACCTCGGAGAAGGTCGATGGGCGTGGGACGGTGTATCGGATTTCGTAGCGCCGCAAACGAGACAAAGTACTTTCCAGCTATAATGGCGCGTCAGGCCGCTATTGCGTCTGTGAACTGATTGCGTCGCGGCGCTAGAATGTCAGGCGACTTGGGCAAAGCCCTCTGGCCGAAACCGGACCATCGCCTCGGGGCCTCGGGGATCAAGGTCGAACAGCGCAGGTCTTGCCTGAAGATAACTGCGCCATGTCTTCTCGGGAAAGGTGCTGATCCGAATGCCATGTTGCACATGCATTTTGGGCGCGAGGTCAGCAATACGCATCCCGGCACCCTTCTTGCTGTGTGCGCTTATCATGGCCCTGATCTTTCCATCCATCTCAGTGATCTCGCCTCGTGTTTTGGGCACGAGCTTGAGTGCTTGCTGATTTCCGACTTCGACAAAGCTCGAACAGGTGGCTCTGAAAGACTGCGGCGCCTTTGCCTCGCCTATACCGATGACCTTTGCGCCGTGTTCGCGCAGTCTGAGCGCAAGATGCGTGAAATCGCCGTCGGATGTGGCAATGATGAAGCAGTGCATTCCTCTAGAGAGGATCAGTTCCATCGCATCAAGGGCGAGAAGAATGTCGGCAGCGTTCTTTCCTGTGCCCGCATGAACGAGACGATAACCAATCGAGGCATGCCAGTCTGATGCAAGCTTTGCATCAAGATACGCGCGCACCACAGAAGGGTCGCCGTGCTCCGCGGCAATACCCAGAATGGCTGCGGCGTGTTTCCCGCTGATGTTGTCTCCATCTACAAGCACTGCCACAGGCTGAGTCATGTCCATCACCGTCTAATGTCTGATGTAAAACCGATATCCGAAGATTGCGCCCAAATTTCGGCATCACCACAAAGCGAGTGTATTGGTTTCCGTTGGCCAGCCGCTAATTCTCAATTCGACCCGGCAGGATTGGCGCGTTCATGCCGCCAGCCTTTTCGCCTTCAGGTCGGCGAAGGTCTCACCCGTTTTCGCAAGAACAGCATTGGCGCCGGTAAATTTTTGCCAACGCTCAATGGCCACATCGACATAGGCCGGGTTTAACTCGATGCCGAGGCAGACGCGGCCGGTGGTTTCGGCCGCTATCAGCGTGGTGCCAGACCCCATGAAGGGTTCAAACACCGCCTGACCCGGGCTGGAGTTGTTCAGGATTGGCCGCCGCATACATTCGACAGGTTTCTGGGTGCCGTGTACCGTGGCCGCGTCCTGATCCTTGCCGGAAATGTGCCAAAGCGTGGTCTGCTTCCGGTCACCCGCCCAATGCCCCTTGCCGGTCTTCTTCACCGCATACCAGCACGGTTCGTGCTGCCAGTGATAGTCGCCACGGCTGAGGACGAGGCGATCCTTGGCCCAGATGATCTGCGACCGCACATTGAAGCCAGCCGCCACCAGGCTCTCAGCCACCGTCGCTGCATGCAGCGCGCCGTGCCAGACATAGGCGACATCGCCGGGAAACAGCGTCCAAGCCTCGCGCCAGTCCGCGCGGTCATCGTTCAGCACCTTGCCGGTGCGCTTGGTCTTGGCCGCCCCAGCCTGGTTGCGCCAGGACGGGTCATATTCCACGCCATAGGGCGGATCCGTCACCATCAGCAGCGGCTTCACATCGCCAAGCAGCCGCCCGACCACATCGGCGAACGTACTATCGCCACAGATCAGCCGGTGCGAGCCGAGCTGCCAAAGATCGCCCGAGACCGAAACTGGCGTGACTGGGGGTTCGGGAATGTCGTCTTCGCCTTCGACAGCGCCACCTTGAAGCTGATCCGGATCGCGCAGCAGGGCATCCAGATCCTCGTCGGTTATGCCTAGCAGCGACAGGTCAAAATCCTCAGCCAGCAAGCCCGCTATCTCGTCACGCAGCATCGCCTCGTCCCATTCGCCCAGCTCGGTCAGCTTATTGTCAGCGATGCGGTAGGCCCGCCGCTCGGCCTCGTCGAGGTGGCTGAGCCGGATCACCGGCACTTCCTTCAGGCCCAGCATCGCCGCCGCCAGCACCCGGCCATGCCCGGCAATCAGTTCGCCATCGTCGGCGATCATGCAGGGCACAGTCCAACCGAACTTCGCCATGCTGGCGGCGATCTTGGCCACCTGGTCCGTGCCGTGGATCTTGGCGTTGCGGGCATAGGGGCGCAGCCGGTCGAGCGGCCAAGTCTCGATCTGGCTCGGCGCAAAGACCAGGTCCATGGGGCGGTTCTCAATTTGGGCAGGGCGGATACGACGATGCGCGCGGCCAGGCATGGCCACTGCAAAAATTTGGATCCGCGATGTGGGGAAAGGAAAGCGCCCAAGAGGGGTATCCTCCGGGCGCTATTCTTCGATGATCAATAGGTAGGTCAAGGGGGGCAGCTTTGTCAAATGGAAAACCGACTTGGATTCAATGGCTTCCAGGTAGGTGGCTTCCCGTGGCTGGCTTCCGGCTGGGTGGCTTCCGCAAACTGGATTCCCTGGATTCCAAAAAGAATCCAGCGCGCCAAGATGGTGATTCTGCAAGCCTTTGATAATGAGTCGCTTTTTCCGAGATGGAGCGTCAGGTGGCTTCCGCCTGGATTCCCCGGTGAAAGTGCCTGTCGCTAGCGAAATGCTGCGCTGCGCCCCCCCGCATACGTTCGGGGCCGGGGAGGAACCATGCCGAGGGGGGCAAGCAACGAAATCGACCGAGAGGTACTGTTGGTATCAGCGCCGTTCAGCGCGCTGCAACGCTGCCTGCCAGCAGATCCAGTCATGCTCCCTTTAGAAAGTCATCGACGAATTCGGATACCGGCGCGATCCCTGTCACTAAAAGGTGATCCCGCGCGCGGGTGCAAGCGACATATAGAAGATGCCGTTCTGTGTTGTAGACCTCTTCAAGGTCAGCATCGTCAGCCACAGACTCGATACGATCCGATTGGGGAATGACGTCGTCGTCGCAGGCCATCACCACAACCGAGCGGAACTCCAGACCCTTGGCGAAGTGCATCGTGCTGATGGCGACAGCACCCACCTCGACCTCGACCTTGTCGTTCAACTCGACAGCGCGCGCGCCCGCAGCTTTCACTGCAGCGCGCGCCCGTTTCAGTTCGGCATCCGACCGCACGAAAACACCCACCTCACTTGGCGCGCAGCCTTCCTGAAGTCGATCCGAGATCCACTTGCCCACTATGCTGCATTCGTGATCAGTGTCTGTGCAGGCAATGACTGTTGGCGGCGTGCCGTCAAACATCGACACAGTACCGCGTCGCCCCTCCGAGTTTCCATCGACGTCAGAGACCGTTGCCGGTAGCAGCCGGTCGGCATGAAGCCGGATCTGATGCGAAGTGCGGTAATTGATGCGCAGCGTATTGGAACGACCGCGGACATCTAGGCCCAGCGATTTCCAAGAAAATGGTTGCTGGAAAATGCGTTGCCCAAGATCACCCGCAAAGAAAAGGCCTTCGTTGCGGCCCAAAGCCATCGCTGCGAAGAACCGCGCTTCTGCCACGCCTAGATCCTGTGCCTCGTCGATTACCGCAAAATCATAGGGCCTAGCACTGTTCGCAGTCAGGCTTTCAGTCAACTGTCCGAATACGTCAGCCCAAGTCACAATGCTCCTTTCCACCAGTCCTGCCCTCACGCGTTCAAAGATGGACCAAAGGGTTTCGCGCTGTTTGCCACCAATCCTGGTCTTCCGGCCGAGGCGGGACACGTCCCGGTAATCATCCCAAGAGCGCAGTTGCCAAGCATCGACAACGTCGTCCCACTCACCAACCAGAAAGTGGGTCGAGAAGCGGTGACCTTCGACCTCCGATGCTGCTTTAATGATCAGAGAGCGGATCATAGCAGGAGCGGCGATCTGGGGTTGGCCGAACTGTTCAGAGTAGAGGTCATAGCCCACCGCCGAGATCGCTTTAATGACGATCCGGGCAGACAGGGCTGGCTCGCCTGCCACCAAGCTTGCCAATTTGACGCGAAGTGAATTGGCCAGCGCTTTTGAAAAAGTCGTCAGCAGTACGGTAGAGTCGGGATTGACCCTCGCCAGATGCACCGCCCGGTGCAGCGCCACGATGGTTTTGCCTGTTCCCGCAGATCCAGACACGCGGGTCGGGCCAGTGAAGGATCGCTCGACCAGGTCGGCTTGCGCAGGATGCAGAAACACGGCCCATTTGTCCCAAGGGTAGTCCAGCGCCTGCTTCAGTTCTTCGGCATTGGTCAGCACCCTGAAACGGCGCTGGGCATCCGGATGGGCAAAGGGGTCTGCCTCCACCGGAGCTGGCACTGGTGGTTGAGGCTTTTCGCCCACGGCCAGTTTAAGTAGGGCTTCCTGTGCTTCTTGCGGCAGGTGCTCGATGATCTCGAACAGGGTGTCTTCTGTTGCTCCGCGGACGTCATTCACCCATTCTTCGGGCACGCCGAAGGACATAAGCTCGAATTTGCGTAGGTTGTCGAACAGCGGCCGAGTGGGTTCGGCAACAGGCGCAGTGACCTCGGGCACATCTTTTGGCTTGAAGACCTCTACTACTTCGACGCGCTCGCGTACCTCGACCAGCTGCATGGCGCCAGTCGTCGGGTGGCGTTCGATTTTGCGGCGTTCAGCCCATTTATAGGCGTCGTCGTGATGATCGACATAGACCAACAGGATGCTGGAGGCGGTGCGATGAACGATCAGGCGGATGTCGGAGTTCACCCGCACCGACCAAAAATTTGTGTCCTTCGCTCGGTCGAGTTTGTGGAATGACAAGCCGTTTGAGCTCGGATCCAGCTGCAAATCGAACGCAGTCGTTTTGGCAGCCTTCTGCTCCTGCGCCGTGAGGCGGGTCAGGCTGTCGGTAAAGGTATCGGCGATGCGGAATTCCATGCGCTACTCCTCTTTCGCTGACAGAATTTCATTTTTCAGCCGCTCGTGCATCGGAGCGAAAAGCGTCATCAACCTGTCCGACGGATAAGCCGTTGAAATATAGCCACCCTCACCGACGTTCAGGTGAATGTCCGGTGGGTTTCGGTTCAGCATCATCTTGATGCACCCGGCATCGAGCGAGCGAAGCTGCCCGTCAGGGGTATGAAAACAATAGGGCACCGGCGCATCGAGGGCCAAATACAAACCAACGAAGATTTTCTCGAATGTATTCACCCAAATCGTGTTGCCTTCCCCAGTATCGCGCAAATCCTTAGGGCGATAAAACTTGGGGGTTTGACCCTTGGATATCACATGGTGGGACTTCCCGTCATTCATGGGCGGAATGAAGAATGGAATATCGACGGCGTCGGTTGCACTTTTCATTCCATCACTCCACCGCAAACACTTTCATCACCTCGTCGCCGAGGTGATTGATCACCTTCACCGCGATCCGGCCTGACTTCGGTTTTGCAAATGGGCGCGAGGTGTCGGAATACAGGCTGTCCCAGGCCTCCTCGTCAATCTCGGCCTTCAATGTGGTTTTCAGGGCCTTGTAGGGGTCGTTGGCACCAAGGAAATAGGCGTGTCGGACGAAGAACGATTCCTCGTTGTAGTCGGTGTCCAGCATCCACAGGGCGATGCCTTCGGTGCCCTCGGATTGGACCTCGCCGGTCTGGGGCTTGAACACGTCCACGCCGTAGACCTGCACTGTCACCATGCCGTCCTCCACATCGGCGATGCGAATATCTGGTTCACCGAAGATCACGAACAGATTGCCGGCGCCGGTGGTTTTCAAATCCTTGGCCATATGCATGTCGGGGTTCATCCGGGCCTTCAGCACCTTGATGCGGCCCAGCTTGTCGAACTCCGATGAATGGGCGTCATAGTTGAAGGCGCAGGCGATCAGCACGTCGAAACCGGCGTCGCCTGCCTCGCGTGCGGCGGCGACCAGATCAGGGCGCGACACTGTGCCGAACTCGGGGCCGATGAACACGCCTGCGCGGCGCTGCACGTCGCCTTCCATGAATGTGCCTTCGGCGCTGATGTGGTCGCCGGGCCAGCCTTTGAGGGTGGTGAAGGTGATCCTGTCTTCCTTATGGGCCTGCTGCACGCCTGCGGCCTTGAGGTTCTCGAGGATCATATGGGCGAAGTCGGTGAAATCGTCCGAGCGTTCTGCCGCGCGGCGTTTGCCTTCGGCGGCTTCGTGCAGGTCGATCAACTCGTCGTTCCAATCCACGGCGAGGGTGCGGTGGGGCGACAGCGACTCCACGGTAAAGGGGCCAGCGACGCGGGTTTTACCTTTGTCGGCAAAGGGTTTGTCATAGAGGAATTCGAAATCGGCCTTGGCGGCGATGCTGGCGTCGATTTCGCGCTGGCGGGCGATGCGGGCCTCCCAGAACTCGGTCAGCAGGGATTTGGCGGGGGCGGACCATCCGTCAGGTGCCTCGCGCGGCACTTCCCATTCCAGCAGTTTGAACGATGCGACTTCTTCTCCCGAGGGGAGGGTTTCCGGCACGCCTTCGCTAAAGGTGATCTTGCGGCCCTTGCGCCCGCCGGTCTCGACCTTGAAGGGCGGGGCAGTGTCGAGGAGGGCGTGGTTCAGCTCGGCCAGCTTTTGTTCGACGGCTGGCTGCATCTTGTCCCAGATCACGTCGATCTCGGCGTTATTGGCGATATCCTTTAGCATAATGTGCGGGACACGTTCATAAACGAAACCTTGGCGGACAGAGCCATAGGTGGGTGTGGTTTTAGGCGGCGTGCGTGTGATCTCTCCCTCTTTTTCCTGACCTTCTTTGCTGTCGGCCAGAACGTAGTAGGGATACCGCGCGCCCATCAAACGGGATCGCGCAAGGGCAATGGCCACGCGCGAGGTGTCTATTGTGATCCAGCGGCGGCCCCATTGTTCGGCAACATAGGCCGTAGTGCCAGAACCGCAGGTGGGATCGAGAACAATGTCGCCGGGGTCAGTGGTCATCAGGATGCAGCGTTTGATTACTTCGGCTGCAGTTTGAACAACATAGATTTTGTCACCTACAAACCCTCGCTCTCCTGTTCCAAGCCACATATTATTCATTGGGTAAACTGGGTAATCTTCAAGAAATCTCTTATACTCTAAACGATTTCCAAAGTTGACAATTCGTCTTGCGTTAATCAATCGAGAAAAGCCGATTTGACTAGTTTTCCAAAAACCCGCACGTGGAACATAGCTCTTGCCATCGAGTAACACAGGTAAACGCGAGTTTTCTCCTCCGCTTTGAGAAACAAGTGGTGTCCCATCTAACGGCCATTCGTGCTTGGGAATAAGTTTGGGATTTGCGATCTCATCCTTCCGTAGCGTTCTTATTCCCCATGTTTCCTGATCTTCTGCGAATGTATATCCGGTAGCGCCAGTTTCTCCGATTGCCTTTCGAAATAAAAGCTGACGATACTTCCCGTTCACCTTGCTTTTACAAGCCCAAAGAATGTAGTCGGTCACGCCTGATACGTAATCGCTGGTTGATCCCTGTGTTTTTTCGACAACAATTTCGGCAATGAAGTTGTTCTCGCCAAACACTTCCTCCATCAGCGCCCGCACGCGATGCACATTCTCGTCGCCGATCTGCACAAAGATACTGCCGCTGTCGGTCAGCAAATCCCGCGCCACGGTCAGCCGGTCGCGCAGATAGGTCAGGTAGGAATGGATGCCGTCGCGCCATGTGTCGCGAAAGGCGCGGACCTGTTCAGGCTCGCGCGGGCGGTGATCCTTGGACCCGTCTTTGACATCGCGCGTGGTGGTGGACCACTGGAAGTTGGAGTTGAACTTGATGCCATAGGGCGGGTCGAAATAGATGCACTGCACCTGACCGCGCAACCCCTCGCGTTCGGCCAGTGACGCCATCACCGACAGGCTGTCGCCGGAAATTATCCGGTTCGACCAATGCTGATCGTGTTGGTAGAACTCTGTCGCGGCCTCGGCATCGGGCAGGCCGTTGAAATCGGCGAACATGTCAAACTGCGGCGCTTCCTCTGCCGCCTTGGCGCGGGTGGCGCTGGCGCGTTTCAGATCGTCGATGATCGCCTTGGGATGCACCTTTTCCTGAATATAGAGCGGCGGCGCCTGCACGATCAGATCGGACCAATCCGCCATATCCTTACCGCGCCAGACCAGTTGCGGATCGAGATCCTTGTTGCGCCGCTCATACGCCAGCTGGATCGGCGTCTTGTCCTGCTCGCGCATGATGCTCTCGAACTCCGCCGTCGGAATGTTCTTGCGCGTGGCGTCA
>Ga0307930_1002923_pt1 | contig 12789 bp, 19 predicted proteins | sample OrgLakmetageno46_FD_203161 | JGI IMG/M metagenome (GOLD analysis project Ga0307930, IMG submission 203161) | Saline water microbial communities from Organic Lake, Antarctica - #46 | ecosystem: Environmental > Aquatic > Non-marine Saline and Alkaline > Saline | place: Antarctica: Organic Lake... | reverse complement strand
GTAGCTTGCTTTGGTTTTGAAGCTACAACGCTTTCTCTATTCTGTTTGCTTGTTTGTTGTTGACCTAAGTTGTCATCAATTTTAGCACCTGCTTCAAGTTGTTCAGTATATGAGTTTACTTCTGAACGAATAAACACACCTGATTTAACTCCTTCTTTAAGTGAGTGTAATGACTCTCTAATTCCGTATCTACCCATATATAGAGCTGTCTCCATATCTATTCCTGAAACATTAGGGTCAATCATAAAGTCATATACATCTAAAACTGTTAGTATGTTTCTATAATTACCTGCTTTGCTCTCAGCGTGCATTTCGTAAATAACTCTACCATAGGTTGCTGCAATCTCTTTTGCCATGTAATCTTTCATAGCCCAGTTTCCATGTTGTGGTTGTTTGTCTCTATCCTTGAGTGCATTAAGGTTTCTTGCTTCGTTCTCTTTTGCCTTGTTTGACCCACTTGAATAATCGAAATCCATTGGTGCATCAATTTTACTAATTAGCATGTCTAAGAACTCTCTCATCTGAAATAACTTAACATTAGCACGAGATGTGTTAGTATTTATCCTTTTTTGGGCAAATACTTCCGTTTCTATCTCTTTCCAAGACGAATGTCTCTTCGTTTGGTACTCTCTAGCGATTAAAATCTCTTTTTTTGCTTGATTAAATAGTTTATCTCGTAAACTCTTCTTAACTTGGGGTATTTTTTTTCTAATTACTATAGTCATATTGTATTATTTATATTATATTCCCATGTATTGGTCAATACCTTCCTCTTCGTAGAGGTCTTCATCAAGATAATCGTCATACTTGCGAGGAGATTCTGCAATATCCAATTGATATGCTAAGGCATCAATAACATCATCATGTTTTCCTTTAGGGAAACTATTAAGCTCATCTTCTAAATCGTCTGCTTCTTTTTCAATGTGAATGATAGCATTATTAGAATATCTAGGGATAAGACCCTGAATACGAGTGTATTTATTTACACCCTTGTGACTTAACATTTTAAGTGGTAAATAAAAGTTACGTTTTCTCATTTCGATATCTAAGAATGGTTTAACAGCTGATTCAAAAGAAACAGCCTCTATCCCAATCCATTCAGGTTTATACCTGTTGTACATTATAAATAATCTATCTAAAAACTCAGCTGGATTAAGTTTAATCTTATTAGACTTAACGTGCCACGTTCCATCCTCATCTACAAAGTTTATAATTTCTCCAATGTAGTCAGATTGTTCTTTTTGAGAGAAAGCAACGTCATATGTTATGTAACACATAGTTCTTTTTTTAAGAACTTCTTCCATAGGAACGCTTTTAATCCAATCCGTTTTAAATAACTTAGCTTCATCGTCTACAGGCGTTCCCTGATACAGAGCTGAGAACTCATAAGGACCAATATCTTTTCTAATAGCGTTAAGGTTTTCTAAGTTGAACCAATCTTCCCATAGAGCTTCTCCTGTCTTTCGATAGGGCTCATCTTTTACAGCAATCGCTGGATAATGTAAAACATCCCATAATCCTTCCTCTGCATCTTCTAAAATTTTACCAGCAAGGTCATCATCGTGCCATCTCGTAAGAATAACAATAATAGCACCTCCTGGCATCACACGAGTACGAGCTGTTGATTGATACCAAGAATAAATTTGGTTTCGAACCGTTTCTGACTCAGCCTCTTGCCTGTTTTTGATAGGGTCATCAATAATAAGAATATCAGCACCCTTTCCTGTTACAGAACCTCCAACACCAACAGCGTTGTAGACTCCACGACCATCTGTGTTCCATTTACTTTTACTTTGTGAATCCGTAGCAAGTTCAGTTGTAAATATCTTACGATACTGTTCTGAGTTAACTAGGTTTCTAACTTGTCTACCAAAATCGGTAGCAAGGTCTCCTGAATAGGAAGCCTGAATGATTTGCCTATCTTTATTCTTACCCATTAGCCATGCTGGGAATCTAATTGAGCCAATCTCTGACTTACCATGTCGAGGTGGCATAAAAATCATAAGTCTTTTTATTTCTCCATCTTCAACTTTTTGAAGTTTCTTAATAATTTCTTCATGATGCCAATTAAAATTAAAACCTCTTGGGTCTTCAAACGTATAGTCAATAAAATCTTTTAAATATCTACGAGCTAGTTCACGTTTTGCTAATTCCCTTGATGCTAATTCTTTTGGGCTACTTCTCTTCTCCATCTTCAACTTTTACGTCTACAACTTCGCCAGTTGCCATCTCATGCAACTCTGCATCTGATAAACCTCTAAGGTCTTCTTTTGTGCTCTTAGAGTTTGATGTTGACTCGTCATTCATAAGTCTTCCTAGTGTAATAGAATCTTTCATTACGTTTCTTATGTCATTAGTTCTTTCTTTTTCAATATTACCTGCTGACATTCTTCTTGATAGTTCTTTTCCTGCAAGACTAGCTATTGTAGCTGTAGTCTCAACAAGTCGTGGAACATACTCTCTGAAAGCCTTAGCTCTGTACACATTACTTGGTGACCGTTGCATAGCTTCTGTATAACCAGCCTCTTTTAAGGCTTTACCCCAAACAAAATCAGCACTTGGGTTATCAATCTGTCTCATTATGATTTTGATAAGACCCATTTGCTTTGCTGTTGGCGTAACAGTTCTTTCTTTTCTCTTTTTTACCTTATCTGCCATATTTTTATATTTACTAATAATACATTTATTATATATATGCCATAGGTTTAAGTAAATAGGCAAAGAAAAAACCCTATTTCTAGGATTCTTCACAAAACTTTGAAAGAGAAACAGGATATTCTTTATTACCCCACCACTTCTCAGCTTTTATTTTATCTTCTTCTGTAAATTCTCTATCACAGGTATGGTTATCTGTTTTTGAGCAACAAAAGGTTTTGTCTCTGTATGATAGCATATTATTTTTCTTTAAGTTTATTTATAAATCTTTCATCTTCTATACTAAATATATCTACGCCTACTCCTTGGTGTTCTTTTCTATTACCACCTGTAATTGCATTAAATTGATAATTTATTTCTACATCTCTATTTGAGTTATAAATATGCTGTGCAATACGTTGGTCTTTTGGTACGTTTAGTAATTCTCTTATTTTTTCTATATCATTCATTTTAGTATTTCTATTAGCTGATTAATTACCTCTTGCGTTTGTGTTTCTACTGTTTTGGATAGGTCTAGTTTAGTCCACGTTCTTTTTAAGTCATCATTTAAAATCATTAAATACCCATTATCTACAAACATTGTAGTTTGATTGTCTTTAGCACCCAATGCCCTCATCAGGTCGCCCATTGTAGATGGTTTACCGAGGTTTTTAATGACGTCTTCATTTTTAACACGCTCGTATCTATCTGTATCAAACTCACCGAATCCGTTTCTTCCAGATATTATAATCATTGGTACTGGGTTAGGAACTTCGGAATATTTTTCTTGAACAGTTATCGTACACCCAAACTCCAAAGGTATATCTATTCCTGTACCTTTGCAGGATTCGCAAGTATCTACATCAGGATATGAACCCAAACCTATAGATTCTTCAATGACTTCTACTGTTCCATATCCCCCACAATCCCCACAAGCATGGTTTATCTTCTGTAGTTTTTTTCTTAGTTTTAGGTTATTCATGGTCTTGGTTTATTGATTTGATAAGTTCGTTCACAGCAAAGGGAGCTCCCGAAAATCTATCTCTTTGTATGATTTCTTCTGCTTTAGCCACAATCCTCTCCCTCTCTTGTTGTAGTTCTTGTTTGATTTCATTTCTATACCATTCTTTAATCCAAGCATGTTCTTTTTCATAACTTAATGGTACATAATCATCTTGTAATTCAGAGTATCTAATACAGGCTTCTACCCATTCTTCATGTGCTACATCAAACCTCTCCTCTAGTTTTGTTCCTTCTTTTTTCATATTTTTTTTGATTAATTTCTTGTTATCTATTAATAAATACAATATATCACTTAGTAAAAAAACATGCAATTGACATGTTTAATTATAAGTGTTGTTTACATTCGATTTTTTTTGCAAGTTTTTATTCACAAGCCAAACAAACATTCTCAGGGTCAGCTTCTTTTTGTTCTCCTGCTGTTTCTTCAGCTGTAAACGGGTCTAAAATTTCTTTTGTCATAATATTGTTTAAAATAAGTCTTCACTAGTAATACTCTTGCTTCGTTTGTTATAATTGACAGAACGCTTGTCAAAAAAGTCTCCATGCTTTGTTCCTACTATCTCATCATCAAACCAGTCAGCTTGTCTAACTAATTCTTCATCTATTTCAAATATTTCTTCAAAACCAATTGCTTTTAATGATTTATTGAATCTATTCTTAGTAAATTCTTTGACTACATTTTTTGGTAGAAAATCCATCTCTCCTTTTTCGAATATCCAGTCAATAATCTTTTCTTCTGCTTCATATGCTTCAACACAAAGTTTATTAATTACATTTGCATTGTCCTTGTCAAACCAATCAGGGTTTTCTTTTTTAATAATGTTAATTAAGTCTATTCCAAAGTTGCCATGAATCTGTTCCTCCTTACTTGTAGCTTCAACAACGTTAGAGATACCTTTAAGTACATTCTTATGCTTGTTAAACGCCATAATAATTAAAAACTGAGAAAATAAAGAAACGTGCTCTATAAATAATGAAAATAACATAATAGATTCAGCATATTCCTTATTATCGAGGCTCTGTGACTTGCTTAGAGATTTATCTAAGTATTTTACTCGACCCATAATAACAGGGTTGTTGTTTAAGTTCTCAAATTCGTCATTAAGACCAAGGACCTCAAGTAAATGAGAATAGGCATCATGATGTCTTACTTCTGATTCAGCAAATGTTATTCCAACAGCTCCAATCTCGGGCTTAGGCATTTTTTTTGATATATCTCCCCAAAAAGATTTAACTGCTACCTCAATTTGAGATATAGCAAGCATAGAATTTTTAATAGCAGATTTTTCAACCTCATTAAGGTTTACATTAAAGTCTTGAACATCACTTGTAAAATTAAATTCTGTATGAATCCAATAAGAGTGCCGAATTGCATCTACATAATGATTCAGATTAGGGTATTCGTAAGGTTTTAAAGCCACACGTTTTTTAAATATATTTTTTTTCATAAGCTCAAATTTTATCAAAATTTTTTTTATAAGTCAACTATCTTTTATTTAAGTTTTTAAAGATATGTTTTATAACTTCAATACATCCCATCAAAACAAGATAGTACGTTTAATTTTTTCATATATTATTTAACTGCATCAATCCGAGCCTCTGCAATCTTACAGTATTCAGGGTCTAATTCTATACCTATAAAGTCAAAGCCCTCTAGTACACAAGCCTTACCTGTTGAACCTGAACCCATAAAAGGGTCTAGTACAGTTCCACCTACTGGTGTTACAAGGCGTACAAGGTATTGCATAAGTGCTGTTGGTTTAACTGTTGGATGGGAATTGGCTGATTGAGTGTTTTTCTTTTCTCCAGCAAGTCCTTGCCTTACCCTTTCTTTCTCCTTAAATTCCTCCAACCCCTCATTCCTATCTTTCTTTGAAGCCTTAGCTGTATAAAAATATCTAGCCTTATCTCCTAGTCCTGCTGTCGCCTCATCACTTCCGTCATGTATGAAGTTTGCAGGGAATCTGCCTTGAGCAACAAACACATCTCGTCTTTCTTTATGGTTTGTATCTTTCCATACAGCATTTTCATGTTTTTTAGATGTATCACCTTTGTTGTTTTTATTTGCATCTTCTTTATTGTATTCAACCCTACACCCATCAATATTTATCCCACCTGTTCCCCACTCTAGCACGTTCTTAGCAATAGTCTTTTCAGATAAAGGCTTTCTTGCTACTACGATTGGCTCGTGTGCAGGCTTTAGTGCTGTACCCCAGCCTTCGTATGGTGATGAGCCTTTGGTTACTTCATATTCTCCTGATTTGCCATCTATATTATTATTGCTACCTGTAAATATTTTTCCTTTAACTATTTCCGAATTTCTCTCATTACCCTGCAACTTATCAACTGACTTTCCTATGTTATGAGATTTAGGAAACCCTGAACCATATACCCACATAATTTGGTCTCTAATTTCAAACCCAGCATCTTCAATGTTTACTGCCATTCTGTGATACGTTCTTGAACCTGCAAAAGATAATAGATGCCCTCCTGGTTTTAATACTCGCATTACCTCTACCCATAGCTCTGTACTAGGTACATCATAATCCCATTTCTTACCCATAAACTTTAAACCGTATGGTGGGTCAGTTACTACTGCGTCAATACTATTTTCTTCTAATGTTTTTAATTCTTTTAAACTATCTCCGTTGATTATTTTCATATTTTTTTATAATTAATTTCTAATATCTAAATATAGTATATTAATATAAAAAAAATACAAGTTGACATATCTTCTTAGTTGTAGGGTAAGTTTGAAAATTGGTCAGATTTTTTTAGGGGTATGGTTTTCTTTTTATTTTTTACAGAGAGTGACCCCCCCCTCCCCCCAATATTGGATTTCAAGGTGTTTTTCAACCATAGGGGTGGCTCTAATAGGCTCTGTAAGGCTCATTAAGGTACCTCTAAGGCGTTGTATCATTAAAATGGTACTAGAATGCCACTTTGATATTATAACGGCTTAAAACGGCTGTTTTACTGGTTTAATGTCGGACAATATGTATTTTGCGACGTTAGAATTGTTTCTTGCTCTTTTTTTTAAATGTGTTATTACTCATTGACCCTGATACGCTTATATAATACGTTAAAACCCTTTGATATTGCTATATTTCATATATGTGCTCTTATAAGATACTATATTTAAATAACATCAGTTTCATACCATTAATATATTAATAAGTTGCTACTCTCTCTATATAGAATAGGGATAAACTTTTTTGTTTTTCTTTTCGGCGGCTTGTTTATTTATACATTAAAAAAACACTTGTTATAGTGTTTTTTATGCTAGTATTATATATGCAATTAATATCAATATAATAGTAATACTAAACATTAATATATCCATTGTATTAGTATTATATTTATTTTTACGCCTGGACCGCTTTATGCTTTCAAAATTATTAATCATGATAAATAGTTTTTTAATTCGTTTAATGTATGTATATCATCTGATATATAATTTATTATTTGGTAGTCATTTTCTTTTATAGCTTCGTCTATATCCTCTTTATTCCACCCTTGGCAATCAGTAGACCATTCTATAAATTGAGCTTTAGTGTTTTTTATCATAATATTATATAGTTAGTTTATAGTTCTTTTTTATCTTTTTGAGTCTTTATATCTCTATAATCTCTCAAGCTGATATATCTATATTATCATATTGAAAAAACCATGCAACATTTACATGATTAGTTTTCTATTGCATAGCATATTGCTGCAAATATTATACTTGCTATTATATATGACATATTAGTTAAAAATCTTACCGTTAGATAAAAACATATAGTCATTTATATCACATAATTCCTGGAATGACTCCTCACTATCTAAATCCTCGATATATTCATAACCTATTTTTTTTATATCCAGGCATAAAGGGATATAAAAATCATTATTGAAATCATCAGTATCTAGGTAATTATCATCTAAATCATATATATCAATATCAGTTGACATCTCATGATAATAATGTCCTCTATGCTTTATAATATAGGTATTTTTTTTATTATCAGTTAATACACCTTCAAACATAACACCATCACCCTGGCAATAACTCAAGGAATATAATAATTTTATGCTATCAAATGTATAACCTGCTTTTTTTAGGCGTTCCTCGACTAGTTCCTGAAGTAATTCATTTAAAAAATCATAGTTAGTCTCACTGTTAAAAATACTATTGTCATATAATGCTTTTTGTTTTGCTTCCTGGTTTAGTTCCTGGAACTTGAAAACCTCGTATTTTTTGGTTATTATCATATTATTATTATTTATTAATTAATGTCATAGTAGTATTTTCAGACCAGGACTCATTTGCTATCTCATACATATGATAAAAATAATCATCATTATCATCTTTTTTTGATTCTATATAATAAAGTAAAAAACTATCGATATCATTTTCTTCTATCCAATAACTTTGGTTATCCTTCCATTTATTATATTCTTTTTTATTGTCATTTATAAATAAATTAAGATTATCCAGGGATATTTCTAAACTCATGCTGTAGCTATCCGTTTGATAATTATAAAATTTAGGACTATACGACCCTTCTGATTCTATTGATAGAATTACATCATCCAGGGTATTATCATTAAGATATTTCAGGCTTGCTGCTGCTAATTGCTCTCTTATTGCTACGGTATCAAAATTCCAATCAAAATCATCATAATCATGATTAGAATTATTATTATCATTATAGTATTCTATAGCTTGCTCGGTTTCATTATCACCGTTGAAAATTTGATACATGTCTATCGTATACGGCGTATTTTGATTATTTATTTTGATTATCATATTTCATATTATTTAACTCTTTTTTTAATAAATCTATTTTTTCCTGTTGTTTTGATATATCTTTTCTTTTTGATTCTATAGCTCTTGCTATAGCTTTTTCTTTCAAAAATATACTTGTTATATGCTGGTTTTCTTTTATACTCTCAATAATATTACAAGGTACTTTTTTGATTCTTTGTCTTGTATCTGATATTTTTTTTAATTCCAATAAATGATAATTTTCTGGTTTCAGGTACTCTGAACCCCTACACAGATTACAATACCCGCTATCGTTGGGATTCTCGGTTTGTTTCTCGCAATATCCACATTTATATATTTTTTCTTGCAAGTCTCTTATGTTTTTTATATATTTAGGTTGAATATAATAACCTTCCTTTATATCTTTATTAGGAAATTGTATCTCTGACCATTCAAAAATTCTCAAATTAGTATCACGAGTATTGTATTGATTATCAAAAATATATGATGTATCTAGTATATGAAACATGTTTTTTTTAGTCAAAACTCTATCCCTGTTATGTTGAAAACCTGAAACGTGAAAAGGCTTGTTATTTTTCAATGTTAATACCATCTTATCATATTCTTTTTTTTCTGATTCTATAGATATATCATACCTGTAGTTTATTGTTTTTAATTTCATAATATTAATTTAATGTATTAATAGCTTTTATAATGGTATCATATTGCTGCTCTAAATCTTTGTATACCTGAGTATCTTTTTTATTTTTACTATTCATGATATCAATTATTTCAATTTTTTGGTCATTTAGTAATGATAATACTAAATTTAGGTTGTTTTTTTTGCAACCTGATAATTTTACATTACCCGTTAATTTTACCTGTAAATCACTAAAACCTTTGGTTATTGCTATATGCTTGCTAGTAGTGTTACTGTACCCTTTAGTATTACATACATATTTTATACCATTTTTAGAATGTATAGGAAATAGCAGCGGGTAATGGTAACCATAACTATATATAGTATCACCATTAGCAAATAAAGAATTTGTCATGCCGCTTAAATTTTTACCTTCTCGCATATCCTGGAATTTTTTTTCTATAAATTTTTCGTTAGTCATTTTTTTGATTAGTTAGTTTAAATAAGTTTCTTTGTTATCATTACAAGCGTAATATATAAAATTACCTTGATTTGATAATTCTATAATATAGTAATAAAATATATCATGCAACTATACAATATACATATTTTATGTTGTAATTTTTATATATATTTATATAATTTTATACTATATATGTATATATATTTATATATATTTATTATAACACATATTATTAAAAAAGAAAGTATTTATTATAAAACAAAAATCAAATCCAGCAACCCCTTTCCATTTTTTTCTAATTTTTCAATTTTTCAAAAACACTCTTGTACAAGGTGTTTGAAAATTCGTCGACCCTAAAACCTTAGTGTACAGGCTGTTTGAAAAACATTTCACTCTAAAATAAAAGAGAGGGGTACTAAAAAACACAGGGGTTAAGCTGTGTTATAGGGGGGTGTTAGTTATGCTTTTTAATAAAGTCTATTATCTCTTCAACTGAACGGTCATCTGATAAGTTTAATACAGATTCATAATCTTTGTCCATCAAATTTGTCCTATCAAGACCTACTCCATATCCTGATTCTACACAACCAAACAACTCTCTAACTCTAAATATAATTCTTCGAAAGAAAGATGGGTGAAATATACTAACTAATGCTGATATGTTTAGTGCTTGTAGCTTACTCTTAGTAGATAGTTTAATCCAACTATTTGGATTACCAAGAGACATAATACTCATCCACCATGTGTTTATAGATATTCTATGTCCTGCTGCTTCTAATAATGATACAGCAACTATTAAATTTACAACATTTCTCATAACATCTTCTGCATTTGTGTAGGCATAATAAGATGCTTGAACATCAATATGTAGAAACTTATCAGGCATTGTTTCATCATATGAATTATAGAACGCTTCAGGCTCTCCCTGCATTACTAATCCAACATCAAAATATATACCCTCAACATCTCTAGTTATACCTACCTCTTTTTCTGTATACTTCCTAATTTTTTCATTAATTTTATCTTTTGATTTTTTAACTACATCATCAATCATTTTTTTGTCACCATCAATCATTAACTCAATAGCGTGTTCCATGTCTCTTGATGCTGTAAAGGTTGAATTACCTTCTTTACCTGCATTGTGACTTGTATGAGTTTCATCTTCTTGAATAACAAATTCCTTTAAAGATTCTCTACTGTTTATCTCTATATACTGCACTTTTCTTTTAAGAAGTTTTGCACAAACTAGAGGTGCTTCTGATGATTTTGTTTTTCCAAAATATAAACCATCTTTGTCTTCAAAGTATTCGTGATAAATACCATACTTTTTTGGGTCTATTTTCCAACGAGCTTGTTTTGCTATCTTAGACATATTACCAAGGTAGTACGTCTTCTTCTACTTCGACTTTAACTTCTCCTGTTGTTGCTACCTTAGTTGATGGTTTTCTAATACCTAATCCTTTCTTAATAAAAGCAACAGTATCTTCGTCATGACCTTTCATGATAGTCATTTCGGCAGCTTCATATACTGAGAATCCAGCTTGAATTAACTTAGCTCCATAGATTGATACTCTAGGTGATACCACAATATCTCTATTGTTTTCCTCACATTCTTTTCTTAGGTTTCTAACTTTTTCTAACCACTCATCATTACCACAAATAATCTTCTCTAGTGCTTCGTCAATAAGAAAATCAATTGTAATAAATCTATCTAGTGTAGCTGCATCTAATTGATTACGACCAACAAAACGTGTATCAGCTCCGTTACCAAAGGTGTTTGCTGTTGCAACGAACCTAAAGTTTTCATGTGCATAAACCATTTTATCAGGAAATGAACAGAATCCGTTAGAGATAGCAGAGTTTACTACAATCAATACGTTTGGATTACCTGCATCAATTTCATCCATAAGGAATACTCCACCATTTTCAAATGATTCACGAAACCCTGTAGACTTGTAGTTACCATTAGCATCTACGAACCCTAGGATATCTGACTTAGTAGTTTGAATACCTACTGAAATAGCATTGAAAGCTATCTCTAATACCTTTGATACTTGCTCTACTGATGATGTTTTACCTGTACCTGGCATACCTACAATTAATATAGGTAAGTTAGATTGAATAGCCTTAACAAGATTATCAAACTGAAAGTGAGTAATTTGTTTTTTCTTTCCTTTTGGTGTTTTAATCTCAATAACTTTAGGAATTTTAATATCCATTAATGCTTCTTTAATAACAGCATCTTTAAATTCTTGCTCGTTATCTGAAATGTATGTTGAAGTTACTAATCTAATAGCTTCATCCATAGATTCTTTTGATAGTCCTTCTTCTTTAATAGTCTTAGTAAGTGATTCTACTAAGATATCGTTTATGTCCTTTTTTTTCTTTGTCATAATTTTAATTAGTTATTTGATAAATGACATCTCATACATTTAATAGTCTTACCGTCTTCTCTTTGTACTACTACATAATTTACACCATGCTTCTTACAAGTTTTAATAATTTTATCCTGTGCCATAATTTTTTAGTTTAAGTTAATAATGTTATCTCTCTTCATAACATATACAATATATCATACCTAGTGATTAATACAATTGACATAATATATTTTCTGTGTTGTTAGATTATTGTGTCTAAATCAACAGGTTTAAGGTTATGATTTTCAGGTGCTATATCGTAATGATAACCAGCATCATATCCTTCTATAGCTCTATGTGAATAATGACCACTACCATGTAGATGACCATGTATGTTCATGTGTACTTTATGATAAGGTGTACCAATAGAATTTTCTGCTAATATAGGCATATGGCTAAAGAGTATTTCTTTTTTATTATGTCTAATTCTCATGGTTTCACAAACGTTATCCCAACCTCTGTTGTAATACCAGTTGTAACTTTTACTATCATGATTACCTCTAACAAGGATTACTTTTTTAAATTTCTTTTTCATTTCCTTGACGAATCTATTGTTCCACTCTCTTTCATTCTTAAATGCTATGTCTCCTAAGTGAATTAAAACATCTCCTGATATATTGTGAAAATTTTTCATAATTTTTTCTGAGAAATCCTTACCTCTTTTTGTCTTTAACATTTCATGGTCAAAGTGTGTGTCAGTTGTTAATATATATTTCATATACACAAACTATATATTATTGTATGAGATTGTAAATTGACATATTAAAAAAACCATGGGGTTAGCATGGTTTAGTTCGATAAGGGGTTAGCATATCATTTGGATATAATACCTCCTTTTTCTATTAAATTTTTCATGATTTCT
>Ga0307930_1002919_pt1 | contig 12801 bp, 11 predicted proteins | sample OrgLakmetageno46_FD_203161 | JGI IMG/M metagenome (GOLD analysis project Ga0307930, IMG submission 203161) | Saline water microbial communities from Organic Lake, Antarctica - #46 | ecosystem: Environmental > Aquatic > Non-marine Saline and Alkaline > Saline | place: Antarctica: Organic Lake... | reverse complement strand
AATAGGCGCCTTGCGCGCTGAAAGGCACACTTTGACCTCTGCCGAGTGGACTTCGTGTTCCGCATGTCACGAGCTTCTTTGCTCGCGCGCCTTCCTCTTTATTGTTCTGTGGAGTGCGCAACACCCACAACTTCCTCGCTTTTTGCAAATTTTCCGAGGAATTTGGCCCATGCCCCTCTCCCTCCTGAATCATTCCGCGCTTGGTTTGTTTGCGCAACGCACGCGCATTCCCACTTCTGCCCGCAGCATTGGCTTCTGTGCCACTTGGGTTTGTATTAGTTCGAGTTCGAGTTCGAGGTCAAGTTTTCACGTAACCCCCTGTAGCCTGACTGTAGCAAGCAACGTACACGCAGCACGCGCAGCAACGCAACGATAAGTCGGACGACTACTGCGACATCGACTGCATCAGCACCGAGTAGCCAGGGGCAGCTACAGAACCGCTGCACAGGTTACATGGACATTTTTATGAAATGTCAGTGCTTCTGATATTAGAACCTAGCCGTGCGGTTATACTATTATGAGCAGGAGCTTGTAGTGTGTCTTGTTTAGTTGTACAGCAGGGTGTACTTCACTACTTAACTTAGGTCTAAAACGTAAGTCTGTGGCCTAATGGATGAATCTGATGACCCCATTCACTCGCGGCGGCATTCGATGGCATCATTTATCTATGATTGCTGGGTGCTGGGAGAGGGTTGCAGTGCAGAGATCGCATTAGCAGCACACTTCTTTGACGGCTCGTACACGGCGCTTGAAATCTACATCATCGAAGGCGCGCCAGCAGTTGAGCCTAGTCCCTGTTGGGTGAAATTTGAGTCTGCAGCAAACCTATCTTACGAGCGATTTTCAGCCGAGTACATGGCTACGAACACGCCCGTATTGATTGGAGACCTCACTTCTCTGTGGCCTGCCAATGAAGAGTGGACAACTGCAGCAAGTGAACACTTTGATTCAGAAGACACTTCACTAGTTCCTGACCTTGAGATGCTTGCAGAGCGATACGGTGACGCAGAAGTTCAGGTACGACGAGCACTGCTGTAATGTTTGTAACCGACCATTTTTTTCATTCTCCTGGTAAATTAGCCTTAATGCGCGGCCTCACTTCGTCGAAATACAGGTTGAAGCAGCTGCACCGGTCGATAACGAGAATTCAGACACTAGCAACTCTACTGTACAGGGCTACAGCCAAACACGAGCGTTTATGCGCTTTGCTGATTTCGCACAAGACCCGAGCGGTGGATATGTGAAAGATTGGCACTTTCGTGCCGCTTTTCCTAGTGACGCTGCCGACATGGTGCCCACACCTCCGTTGTTTCAAGACGATTGGCTCAACAGTTACGCAAGGAGGCATGATGTCTCAAGCAGCGGTGCTGATATCAACGACGATGACAAGCACCGATCAAGCGACTATGAGTTTGTGTATGTGGGTGGCGCCGGCACTGCTACCCATTTGCACACTGACGTCGTAAGTCTAATTTCGTTGGTTGAAACACGTGTGCTTTTGTTTGCCTGTTCAGTTCGTGCCAAAACATTAAAAACTCTTTATCGACCATCGCATGCTATTTGCTACCTCAGGTTGGTTCCAACTCGTGGAGTGCGCATATTTGTGGCGTGAAGCGGTGGCGATTTCTACCTCCGCACTTAGCTTATTTATGCAGAGACGTCTTTGGCCATCGCCTTGCTCCTGACTTCTTGCATACAACGCCCACATCTCCTGACTTGATGCCGAAGGAGAAAGCATATAGTAGCACTGCATTGCATACGTCGAAGACGTTAAGTTCGCAGCAACGACAAGAAAAAGAGCTGAGTGCTAATGCATGCGGCAGAGGTGCCATGTGGGCGTTTCCGTTGTTACACGCAGCACGCTACCATGAGGTACTGTGCATGCTGTTGGTGGCCTTGCACAAAATTATAGCATGGCTGAATCTATAACTACCATACTTGGCCAACCCTATTTGATGCCTCACATTATCATTTTGTTTCATTGGTTGCATACATGAAGGTGAAGCAACGCGCAGGCAGCGCACTGTTTGTACCGTCGGAATGGCTTCACACTGTCGCCAACCTTGAGCCTAGCCTCTCTGTCAATGCCAATTGGTTTAATGCTCACAACTTGAAGTTTTGCTTTCGACGCTTGCGCCGCGGCCATGCTATCAAACATGCTCGCGATCAACTTACACTTGCTCGCGAAGCGCTCAAGCGACGTACTCTTTCGATGGCGACAACGTCGTCGATTTTGCCATCGGCCTCATCTGATGAGGGCCCACAGGAACAACACTGCCATGATAACAGCAGTTGCAGCAATAGTAGTAGCAGCATTAGCAGCTGTAGTGATAGCAGTACAACCTTGCCTCCACCAAGTTTGCCTCTGCAAGTGCCTGATGATGAACTATCAGCAGACTTACCAGGAGGAGAGATGCCTGCTGGAAAAGCCCCGTTTGACATCGAAGATTTGGTGCGTCTGATGGCCTGGAAAGCTCGATCCACACTAGCACAACGCCCAACGGCTGCATTATTGCCGAAAGAATGCAGTGGTGGTACGTTCTCAATGAATATTCAAGCAATGATGGCAGTGGCGAAGGCTACTTCACATGAGGAATGCTTTCCAGAATCGATACGCCGTGACGCTGCGGAGATCCTTGATTTGCTCTCAGGTGCTGAGGAGAGCGGGCCTGCCTAATTACGCTTAAATTCGGAGGGTCCCTTGGAAGGCGAAAATTTAGGCAAGAAATACGAAATCCGGCTTCCATGTGCATTTGCGAATAGAGATCTATAAGCAAGGGGCTTTTTGGTAGTTGGGGCTCAGTAGTCACCTATCAGTATAGTTCGTATTTCGTTTACTGAAAGCTGGAAGGTAGCCTGCCAAGGTAGGAAGATACGCGGGATCCTCTAAGTAATTTAGATTTAGACTAATTTAGACTAATTTTAATCAAAACACCTGATTTCAAGTCCAATCCGCGGGAGTCTATGAATCAAGTCAATACATGAAACCGCGCTAAGTATATCACTATCCACCCCAGTTATTAATCACCAGCAATGGGTTGAAAATTTTCTGTGTGCCCGAACTAAATCAGGAAGTTTTTCCGCCGCCGATGCGCCCTCAGTCGCCAGAGAGGAGTTCAGTTGGCCGCAAGCGGCGTCAATGTCATCTCCTCGCGTCGTTCGCAGGGCTACAGACACCCCCCCTGCCTCGACCTCAGCTTGAAAGGCCGCAATGCGGGCGTCGCTGGGGCGCTGATAGGAAGGTGGCGCACCCCGCCACGGGTTGAATGGAATCAAGTTCACATACGCAGCCATGCCGTCTAGGAGCCGCACCTAGAAAGGCATTACACGTACAAGAGCGTGTTCGGCAAACGATATTAAAAATACTGGTACACGGATATAGATGTACACATGCACAGTCAGAATCAATCACAGAGTACAGAATACTGAGAGAGCGGTCTAAGCAAAAGCTGACTAGCAGCGGTAGAAATATAAACTCACTAGCTCCCGTGCCTCCGCCAAGGAATCGTTTATGCCCGCAATTAAAATGTATTCAAACTGGATTCGCCGCGTGCCTGACCGGCGAGGGTACGCTTTGCAAGCAGCGAGCAGCTCCTTCAGAGGCCACTGTTTGTTGGCAGGCACAATTTCATCACGGAGCTCGTCGGTGACCTGTCAGTTTGGAAAATCAATAGAGTGGGAGGATATGTGAATATAATGGTTTTAAAAACATGTCAAAATAGAATACATTGAAGAGGCAAATTGGTGGGAGCTGGCGTAAGGGCAGAGTACAATGGTATCAAATAAAGCGATGCTCACCGCATGAAGAGAAATCGCAAGGCCGACGCTGAGATCTTGGCCAACACTCTTGATGAATGGCACTACCCCACTCGTGCTTAGTGTGATGCGCCTCCGCGAGATACCAATTCCATCCGCGTCCATGATGATTTGCAAGGCCTGTGATAGTGGTCAGTGCATTGCCACAGTTGATGCCTGAGGTTGAAAATATAACTGTGCATTTGCATTGTGGATACAATTCGTATCAAATGAAGGACTGAAGAAATAAATAAATTGAATCGAATACAAAGAGAAGTATCGCAAGCGCTAGACAAAGTTACGCACTTTTTTCACGTTTTTGTAGTTGTACAGCGGTTCGCCTTGGCCCATCATCACTACATTCGACACCTGCCTCGGCGCATCCCCGTTGATGAAGCGGCCTGCGTCCCCCAGACGTCGCCGCGCCACCAGGAGCTGCGACACAATTTCACGGCTCGTCAAGTTGCGCACTCGCTTTTGAGCCCCAGTAGCGCAAAACGAGCACGCCAGGGAGCACCCGCACTGCGACGACAAGCACGCTGACCCGCGAACGCCGCGGTGGGATGTGGTTGGGTCGAGTTCAGGGATGTACACGGTTTCCACCGTAGTTTTAGGGTCGAACCGCAGCAACCACTTGCGCGTGCCGTCGACGGAGACGCGGTCGCTTGCTACCATGGTGTTGTCGTCCAGAGGCGCAAAGTGCGCCTGAAGCAGACCTTGGTTGCGCTTGGAGAGAGATCGTAGGTCGCTGAACGAGGTAGCGCCTTGCTGGTAGATCCCTTGCCACACTTGCTGCGCTGCTGCAGGTGGAATATTCAGCGCTGACAGCGAAGCAAACAGTTCTGTTTTACTCTGGCCTATAAGGCTAGGCCGGCTAGACTTTTCCGCTGCTAGTTGATGCGTGGGTGCAGGTGTAGTCGAAAATGATGGCCCAAGCCTAAACGATGTTCGATGGTATACACTCGTCCTCATTGTTAGCTTCCTAATCCAGTATTTAAATGAGAGCAGCACTAGGGCGCGTAGCTAACTGACGAACTGAAGAACTTCCACAATTGCTGTATGCCGTAGCTAAACCCTAACTGAAGCGCCTGTGGAGTTAGCTACTTCAGGTATGCAGCTAAGTTGCGTGCAAAGACGATAAGCTTCTTGATGACCGCGTGAAAGTGGCTCGAGCTACTCGCGCAGCAAGAGAGACAACCGTCTAGCTCATTCAGCCTGAGCTTCACGCAATTGATCTAGCCGATCTAGGCTAGTCTAGCTATTTACTGTACTGTAGCTTTTAGCACGGCGTCAAGCCCACATACATTTTGGAGAACTGCTATGCTGGAGTCGACAAAAACACGTCTCTGCTCTAATATAAAATAGAATAATAATGGCAGCCCCAATCTGAAACCTCAAGTGTCAGCGCCTCAGCCGCTCCCGCTCAGCCTTCTCAGCCTCAACCACAAGCCAGTTCAGCTCCAAAGCACGAACGCGAAACCAGCAGCTTATTGCTCCAGGGCACTCTAGGCCCTGCTCAATTCACCCTTTTAGGGGAAGTAAAGACCGGATTTAGACGAGAAGGAGAAGTAATTACTAAATACTAATTACAGTCAAAATTAAATATTAAATGCATAATGATGGCCGTTGGCTAGGGTCGAGTTCAGGATTAAAATCGCAATCAATTCTCGCAAGTCGATCTCGTAACGAGTTACGAGAATTAATGACAGCACATGGGACTTGGCTGTACTGCAAACAATTAAACTGAGGGCACACAACACGGATCGCACATTGTGCCCATTGTGCGAGCTGATGAATAAGGAGGGGATTCACTTCACCTCGATATGAACCTCCACGACAGCGCCGATGCGGAGCAACTCAATGAGGGCCTCACCCACTGCCTGTGTCAACATCACCACTGGCACGCGCACTCGACCACCGCTCCAGCGGCTCCCAATATCGTCAAACCCGCCGCTGCTGGTTAAGGCACCCAGAGACGGCACTCTTGGTGTCTCAGCCCAAGCAGCACGCAATCGCGGGCCAAACAGTGAAGCGATCTCTTCGCTGTAGCTGATGTCATAAATATTACTTTCCATGGCTGGCGCTGCCATCAGCCACGCCGCTAATTCTTTTGCCATTGGAGGCGGTTCAGCAGCTACTTGTAGGAGCTCTTGCGATAGTAGCGATGGTGATTGCGAGCTCGAAGATGACGGTGCTTGGTCTACCAAGAGCACTGCCGCTGCGCCCCTGTCTTGTGCTCGCCATGCTTTGGCACGAAAACTGCAACCGCCCCGCAAGACCAGCGCTGCCCATTCCTCATTGTTATCGAGCTCCGCAGGTTTGTTGGCCGCCTCATGAAGTTCATCGCTGTCAGCAGTGGTATCTCTACTACTTTCATATAGATGGGATTCTTCAACTTCCGTAGGCACACTTCCTTGACTTTGCTCGATGCCATGGCCAGGACAACTATCTCTCGGTGCAGCATTCAAAGATGGCGCCATGTGCAAAGTAAATCCGTTTACAACTTTTGAAGCACTGTCAGCGTTTTGGTTAGCTGGAGGATGGCGGCCAAGGGGCACCGCTTCGTGATCTGGACCGGCCGAAGAATATTCGGCCAAAGCACAAGGAAAGTGTATTTGCTTCTTAGCTTGAAGAGTCGCGCAGTTGCTCTCCTTAGAGCACGTAATGGAGTGCCCTTCATTGGTCGGGCTCGAGACAGATATGGTCAAGTAGCACCTAGCTTCAGCAGGCGCCAATCCTTTACGTATCTGATTGCACAACCACAAACAAATACATACCGTCAAACAATGTATCTAGAAGGGCTGAGAGGGAAACAAAGACACACGCCGCATACATTGAGCCAACATGTGCGCATCTTGGAGTTATCATGCATTTAAAGTTCGCATTCTAATACGAAAAGCAAGGTATCCACCTCAGCTTCAGCTTGTCTTTTAACGGCTTCGGCACTGCCAGGCAAAAGGGCGGCATTGGCACGATGGTGCCATTCGTAATCGCTCAAGGATAAGTCCTTGCACGCTGTTGGAGTCCACACAAGCGCTAATGATGCTTCTACTTCCATTCCAGCATTGATGTTGTCTTCTGCATCGTGGCCTAGCCCAGAGCTACTTTGGGCTCGAAAGTGAGCATCGCATGCTTCGCGAGCATGATTCATGGCCAACGACAGAGCTGCGAGTTCAAGCGCTACTAGGCCATCCACTTCTGAGGTCTGATTGCTGCTGCCGGTGTCCATTGGAGAAGAGGAAGCAGAGTCAACTGCAGAAGAAGTACAAGGGCATTCACACAACCCATGACTGCTACCACTACCGCTAGTGCAGCTGCTGCTGTTGCTATGGTTGAACTCCTTTCTATCAGATGTGTCGCCGTCTTCCTTCTTCCTTCCCTCGCCAGGTTGAGCATTGAGGCACACCAGAACGCGGTCTAAGCGGGCCCGTGCAGCGTCGTAAACCCACGAATCATACGTCGTCAGAGCAGTCAACTGGGCCATGGCTGGAGGTGGAAGCTTGAGTGGAGGTTTGCTCCCACGGTTTACACCGCCACGCGAGTACAGCAAACTGTGAGGCCAGGATGGATGGTTGTTTGCTGCATGGATACCAAGAAAATGCTTCAAAGCAACGAGCGACTCGTCAAACCTCTCTAGCACCATGACTAGCTCGCTGCCTCTGGCGTTAGTGCCGCTGGTGCTGCTACTGCTGCTTTCATCTTTTTGGCAACGGCAAACTTCGCCATTGCCACTTCTTGTGCTGGTGCTGCTACTGCTGCCACTGTTACCACCGTTACCACTGTTACTACGCTCGAAGTGGTGAGGGCGGCGCGTGATGCTCCAGTGCCCTGCTGCGATACGGTCAGCCAACAGGCGCACTGCTGCACCATGTAACGCCGATTGACTCTCTGTGTGGTTGCTGCTAGCGCTTTGTACACCCCTGCTGCGGTTAAAGGAAGCACTACCGCTTGCAGTGCCACTGGTACTGCCTTGATCACCAGCATTTCTACCTTCTCGTTCACCTTCAACGTGGAATAAGTCAGCTCCACCGAGCTCCGTGCTCATGCCATTGAAAGCCCACGGTGATGGAGTACCGGGCGGGTCCGCCAAGTGCAATTCCTGCCCTTGATTGGATGCCAACCATGCGTCTGCAATCAATTCAATCGCCACCTCGACTGCCGACAACAACTTTGGAGGTAACTCGCTGCTGTTGCTGCTACTGCTGCTGCTGTGGTTAGACTTGATCCTTGGCGGAGACCACCATTGCTCGTTGGAAGAGTCAACAGCTCCTAATGGTGCGTTCACTAGCGTGTAGCCTCGTCGCTTCGGCAAGTCGTAAAAATTGAAGGCCGAAAGCCAACGTAACACGGGGTTGCGAACAATCGACAGAACCAAGACGTCGCGGCCTGAAGGTAGAAAATCAACCATGAGGGAAAATGAGCAAATATGCCTTTAGTGCACGCGCTTTGTAGCTAGATGTGGATTCAGAACCTGGAACAAGCGTGTGCATGAAGGGCGAGTACGGGCCGTGGCTCGACCACATGTCGAGGGCACTAGGCCTTGGAGCACCTCCGGTATCATTAGTTGTTCTCGCATTTGAAACAGTAGGCTGTGCTGCAGCCGCTGCCGACGCAGCTAGCCCAATGTGCCAGGCTTGTGCTCTAGCAAGTGCGCGATCAAACACATCGTTTTCAAATTCCCACCTAACGCAAACGCGACACGAGGTACGTTGCGTAATCAAGTCATCATCGAGAAACCTCAAGTTAGGTACCTAAGAAAGCTCATCGCTCCTGTGAAAGCCCCACGACTTGACTCTTACCGATGTGCATCCAGGCCGAGCGGAGGAACGAAGCATGGCCTACGAACGGACTGATGGAAGTCGGAGAAGCGGTGCAACAGCGTAGCTACCGTCGAACTGCCCGTCTTGTGAGTTTTCACGAAAATGATAGGCCGCGAGCCACATAATGAATCAACAAATAGCTCTTTGCGGTCGTGATCTAGCTCGCCAGCTGCAAACACAGTGGTCGCCGCAAGGCTAAGCCGAAGATACGTCCTTACCATAACTGTTCATGTATTAACGCTGATACATACTCGCTCAGGACATCTAGTCGATTCGAGTGAGCACTACGTGCAATTGCTACACTACTTTCTTCATATTTTGACGATTTAAAAACATAAATAGATGGGGGTACAGGCAGCCTACTACTGAGCTCTGATAGCTAGGATCAGTAAGGATGCTCTAGTTCATAATGCACAAAATCTTTACAACGGATACCCGCCATAGTTATGGCGACATGGTTCAAAGTAAGCTGCTTCCCCACCCGCAGTGAGGGCCTTGAAAGGGTTAAAAGAGATACCCTAAAGTTCAAAGTAGGAGCAAAGAAGTCCAAGGAGTCGATTCTGAGGCACCTAGCAGCCACCGGGCTTCCTTTCTCCGGACTTTTTTCGCTCCGGAAGTTCCTGGCTCCAGGTCTTCACTGAAAGTAAGAGCTCACGATGCTCTAAAATAGTTGCCGTAATCGCCCAGAATGAGACAAGAGCCACGGGAACTCCACTAAATTCAATTCGAGTAAGCCATCATCAGTAGCCGTTACTACTGAGGCTTTTCACTCTGGCGGTGCGGAGGGGCGTGCGAGGCGTTAGCTACGGGCGCTACTATGAACTATGCGCTACACCTCAATGAACAATTACGCCAATAGCGCTTTGCGTATTGCCTTAATTCCTCTTTAACAAACAAGAAGCACGTCTATAATTCCATTGGCTTTTGGTGCGTTGCTTTCATCTAATTAAGTAATGGCAGTTTATTGATCTAACTCTAGCAGCGATCGCAGGTTTATCCTCGAGTCCTTTGGGTATCTTTTCGCCAGCCTCCTTGTACGCAGCTACGAGTCAAGCAACAACGAGGTCTTTCAGGCGCCTTAAGAGCACTCTACGTGAGCCTGAGCTTAGAGGACTCAGTGGCTCCTCTGGTTCTGCCTCGGCTGCTTCTTCCTCGAACTGCCGCTTCGCCATAAGACGTAGGCAGTCCTCATCAGTTGCAAAGGCATCGAAGAACTACCACAAGCTATACCTGTTCCTTGCCCTGATTGGAGTAGAAAGGCAAAGTACCGCGCTTAGAATTGTCTTACACGCCCACTGCATTACACCTGCAAGCTTTGCTGAGGCCACCTCTGTGCTCGAAATCAGTGGACCCCAAGCTGAAGTAGTCTTCACCTTCGTTTCACCACCTGCCCCTGAGCATGATGAAGATCTTGAGGTGGACGTGAGAGTAGAAAGACGCTGCTGCCACGGCGGTAGTATCAATCTATACCAACCCATACCACCTATAAAAACCATACCCAAAACACCATAACGAATGCTATGCATAATACCACCCACAATTTCCAATGAAATCCCAATAAAATCATATGAATGCTACGCATCTTAATTAGGAAGGAAATTATGTAGGATTTAGTAGTAGTATGAATGGTGGTATTTAAGTATGGTCCGCCGTGACAGCTGCACTATAGATGCTGCTGTGTTGACTGTCGCGCTCTCAGAAGGGAGCTGTGATGGAAAAATTGAGATTGAATTGGCGAAATCGGGGACTGCTGGAGTAGGCAAAGCGAGCAATAGTGCTTTCAATTGGGCGAGTTGACTCGAGATTTCCTCGTGCATTTCTCGTACTGCCAGGTTGATCTGTGCAACAGTGCACTGCAATGTTGACACAGCATCTGACAGCGGTGCCAAGAATTCGTGTTCTGTTCGCCCTCATAGTAATGCTCAAATTGTTTGCGTTGAAGCGATCGCCCACCAACACGAACCAGTGGCGAAGCGCATCATCAGGCGACAAGATGGGCGCTGCCATAGTAGATGTAGAAGAGGAAGAGGCAGAACCTATGCTCCTATCAAAATCACAATTCTATGCCTCGTGCAACTATGCTTGGACACACGGCATTTTGCGATTTATATGTTTGCGTGCTGGGTAGCTCTCGTCATGACGCCTTCTCGACTAATTTCATAGGCCTGACGCCTTCTCGTTATGACGCCTTTATATGCTTGCAAGAAAAATATCATAGTCGATGACGCCTTCTCGTCGACCCTCATTTGAGCGCCATTTTTTTTTTGCTACCAGCAACAACTCCCTGACAATGAATGGATTTTGAAAGAAGTTTTCTTAAAATTGTCGGCCTAGCTGGCTGAATATTTTCAACAGCACGAGGCACGCCACTTGACACCATCGATTTCGCAAAGGCAGCAACGTAGGACACCGACTACTTCATCATAGTCCATCCAATGAGAATACCGAAGCCATAGCCATCTCACGTAAATAGCCCATTAGCTCATAGTGGCTGAACGTCGATAAATCATTCACATTGTACCATCTCGTTGCACATGATTAGAAACAACAACCAAGTCTCGCTTGCTTCGTGCTTTAGTATATCTTCTTGTACAAAAGCCTTGCACTAAAGCTACAGCGACTAGCTAGCCCATTGAGGAGCCAAGTACAGATAGAGAAGAGAAGCCTCATTGAATGAAGTTTGCAATCGCGCAAGCTTCCATCGTACCTAGAAGATAATGCACAGCGTGGGAAGTAATGATAATGAAGTTTCGTCGAAGAGCTACTTAAGAGCCAAATAAAAGCTATTTGAGCCTTCATTCCTGGTACCAATGCTTCCAGGATCCTCGAGCTGACTCAAGCATTCATTGAGGCTTCTTCAGAGTAGCTTTGGTGTACTCTTAAGCTCATTCTATTGCTATAAGCAGCATTGTTGTGGCTAGAAACTCAGTAGCTTTAGCTTTAGCTTGGCACAAAAATCGAGCAAAAAGAGAACCGTAAGTTCCGGAGTTCCCGTATCTCCGGAAAAAGTCTTTGTTGTGGAGAAGAAAGAAGTTTAAAAGTATTCTTGCAGACCAATAGAATCTCCTACGTAGGTTGAAGCAAAACAACAACAAAAAGAGAGGGAGGAACGAACACTCATCAAATCATCGCAATAGACGCCAGGGAGCTCTGCTTGAAGAGGCTATCAGTTTTTGAATGTTTGGACGCGTGTCACTCTTCGCAATCGTTGCTTTGATTGGGCAGGCTTCTGTGTTGGCCTGGCAGCCAGCTACTCACCCCTTGCCACGACCAGCGCCGCGCTCGTTGTTTGGTGGAGGAGCCAAGGATGGCGACAAGAAAAAGACGGGCGGCATCGGCGCCACAGTAGACCAGTTCAAAAAGATGCAAGAAATGCAGCAAAAATCAAAGAAAATGCAAGAAGACTTGCAAGCAGCTCGGCTCACGGGCAAGAGCGCTGACGGTTTAACCACCGTAGTAGTGAACGGCCAAGCAACCCCCTTGGAGGCGACGGTGGGGAACATTGACGCCGGCGCGGATGCCGTGGGAAAAGACCTGCTTGAAGCCTTGCTCGATGCGAATGAGCAAGCAAAGAAGGTTATGGCTGATTCAGTCCAAGAGCTAATGGCTGCGTCCGGTGGTATGGGTATGCCAGGTATGCCAGGCATGTAAAGCTGAACTACTAGTTCCTGCACATGTCGCATGCTGGAGGCTGTCTGCGGACTTTGATGTACAAACTAGCTGCATCATTGGACTGTGCAGCACATTACACAAGTTTAACGGAGTAAAAAAAGTCGAATGAGACTTGGTACCTATGACGACCTAACCATTGCTTATGTAATTGTCGCTAAGCAGTGCACAGTGCAGTACAGTCAGTACACAAGACACGTAATAACGGCCATAGCAAAATAAAAATAATTTAGTAATTTATGAGGGTTGTTCGGCATGTAGTTCTCTAGTCGCTTAAAGTCCCTGCAAATAAATGCTTTTGGCGTTGGTCGCCTTCGCCCCAGCTATTTTTTGGCGATTCTCGAACTCAAACTCGAACTAATACAAACCACAAACCCAAATGACACAGAAGCCAATGCTGCGGGCAGAAGTGTACGCGCGCGCGTGCGTTGCGCGCAAGTCGAAATCGTAAGGAGGATAGTGTGTAGAGGGCAGGAAGCATAATACTTCCACTCCCTTCTAAAGTGGAAACTGTCGC
>Ga0307930_1002918_pt1 | contig 12802 bp, 13 predicted proteins | sample OrgLakmetageno46_FD_203161 | JGI IMG/M metagenome (GOLD analysis project Ga0307930, IMG submission 203161) | Saline water microbial communities from Organic Lake, Antarctica - #46 | ecosystem: Environmental > Aquatic > Non-marine Saline and Alkaline > Saline | place: Antarctica: Organic Lake... | reverse complement strand
CAATGCCCCTCTCCCTCCTGAATCATTCCGCACTTGCTTTGTTTGCGCAACGCACGCGCATTCCCACTTCTGCCCGCAGCATTGGCTTCTGTGCCATTTGGGTTTGTATTAGTTCGAGTTCGAGTCGGCGACAATACAGTAGATTAGATTAGATTATACTCCCCAATTGCAAAGAAACAACAACAAATAGCACAAAGCTGCGTTTTGATAAATCCTCGAGAACAAGTCTGACTGGGCTGAGTGTCCATTTGCGTAATGCAATTTTCATCTTTACTCTCATGAACCCTGCATAGGATCAATTCTCGGAAGGAGACATAGGTTTCGAGTACGTCCGCGATCTCCACTCCGACCTATCCTCTGCTATAACACGCCATTCCTTGAAGTTGGCCGGTAGTCCTTTGCGCTTTAAAGCCTTCTTTGAAGTCCGACCCCATGTAACAGTCAAAGATTGCTGGCTAAGGCTCAGGCTCAGGCAAATAGAGCAGCGAGAAGGACAGTAAAATGGAAGTAAGAGGGACATATAATCGCAGACTTCCTTTCAATTCAAGGAACCCTAATGCATCTGTTTTTTTAAACTCCGAAGACAGTTCATAGTAATTAAATAATACATTTAGAATTTACAACAACAGCAACGCACGGCAAGGGATCTGTAAAATAGTGATGAAGCGACGCGCATTCGCATCAACAGCGACGCCAAGTGAATGCATCCACGTATTCCCAAGTCCATTGTAGAGCAAGTATGCCTGATGAAAATATTCTTAAGAACAAGAGCCGCCCATTTTCTTTCCTGCCTGGCAAATGAATTGAAACTGGGAACTCTCAGGTTTCTGGCTGCCAGCCCCATGGAAAAGAGCCTTTAAGGAAGGGTTCTGTGCTTCCGCTGCCTTGAGAGAAGCCGCCACCTCGCTCTTCACTATGCCCGTGAGCGCTGCTGTCCTTGCTTCTCCCACACTGGCCCCATGGTGCGCCGCTGCCTGGCGCTGGGCTTCTCTGGCAGCTTTCGCCGCTCTTTTCGCTGCACGCCTTTCGTCGACGCCGTTGCCACCTTCTTGCGCTTCCCCTGAGTCCTGATCAGCTTTGCGCTTGTCCTTGCCGTTCGACTTGGCCTCCGCTTTCGCGCTGGCCTTCGCCGCTTTCGCTTCTGCTTTCGCCGCTCGCTCCAGGGCCCGGCGCGTGTCGAGTTCAGTTACCATGCGCTTCCGCTCCTCGTCTCCCGGCACGAGCTTGATGATGTCTTCGGCGGTCACGGGGCCGTACTCTTCCTGCAGTGCGTCTAGCCCTACTTGCTTGATGGCCTTCTCCGAGAGCGCCGTGACCCGCTCGTCGCCCTGTTGGATACCTGTGCGCCGCAGCACTACAAACGGGTGCCGGCCGTTCATTTCAACACCAGCCACGGGGCAGCTAAAGGGCGCCCACGTTTCCAGCCCAACTAAATCGTCTCGGCCAGGACGCGGTGCAGGGTTAGGGAAGAAACGGCAATCAATGACATCCCGCAAGCCTCGGATGTGGTGGAACTCAGGCGGGAGAGTCTTGTCCACCAGCGCCTGCAGCACCGAACAGAAGAGAAGCAAGGGGCAGAAGAGAATTGAGGAAAAAATAGTGCCGAATGAATCAATATACGTTTAACAGGAGAATAGTATCATTGAAACAGTTACCTGACCAATGTATACTCGGAAGTGTTGGCCTTTGCGAATCTAATTGTACGCATGCCTAATAATCATTCTAGCAAAGTGAACGGGATGTAGAGATTGGGGTAGGCGAAAAAAAAAAGCGATGTTGCGAGGTCATTACCTTAAGCAACCCTTCTTTTGCGAAGAGTGAGCCTAGTTCATCTGCTACAACCAGCGTGTCCGCTTCCAACGGAGTATTCGTCAAGCAGCAAGTGCGCGTGCGAATCAAGGCCTGTTCGCGCTTGTCCGGTTCTGCCCTCTGCTCCTTTTCATACTTCGAGCATTCCATAGTGCCCTGCATGTACTGCCTCCCATTAGGATGACATCCACCATCGCCACCCATTTTTATCAATGCAAGCTAGAACCTTGTGAACTTTGGCTTCCGCAAGTGTTTATTAAGATAGAGGTTTGTTTGTTAATGCTTCTACTCATACAGCGAGAGCGTTGCGTGTCGCGTGAAGCGTCGAAATAAATATTCACAAGATGCATCAGAAGATCAGAAGGGGAAAAGGTTGTCGTTCTGTCTTTTGGGTACAGTCAAATTTCTGAAAGAACAGAAGAACATGAAGAATACGAAGCACAGAAGAGTGTTGCATCCACGTCACGGAGGTCAATAATCGAATGCTGACTCGACGTTGTTGGAATTGCAATTAACTACTCAGACGCAACTTAAACTTCGCGTCAGCTATCCATACATCGTCACCGACCAAGTCTAAAGTACTTCACTTCGATTTAATTGGCTGCGAACTCGACGCCGAGATACGCGCACTGCTTTACTAATTTGGCTTCGCCGTCTATGAGTCACTAGAAGTTGGCTGCGAGTAGTCGTCGTTACCATCACTTGTCATTCATTTGTCGGTGATCAGCGAATCCCTTTTCACGAGTTCCTCGAACACCTCACAGAAGCTGTAAATCCTTGTGCACTCGAATAGCTCCTTTTCTTAAGGGTTGTTTATGCAGTCTGTTCCAGATTCAACCCCAGCCAATAATGCATCAACCTCACCAACGCATGCATCAGTTCCCCCAGCGTCATGTGTTACCTCAGGCCCTGTACATTCGCGCGCAGCCCTCATCGGTAAGTACACCTAGCTGCAATTCTACTTTCTATTCAAGTACTTTTGTGGACAAACGTGTTTTTGCTGTTTCTTCCTTGGTGTCTACATCCTTCAGTAGATTTCCAAACCGTCGCGCTCTCAATTATATCGGTGTTTCACTCTTTTTCGTGAAGGAAGTACTTCTTAAAATGACCACTCTTCTTTCCTATCCCAGGTGCACGCCCTGTGACATTTGAGCGTATGTCTGCTGGCCAGGCTTCAGCTATTGCTTCATCTTTGAAGCGCGCTCAACCGCAACCTGTGGGTAAAACCGCCAGCGTGTTTGGCGGAGGCGTTGCTCACAGCGCCCCCTCGCACCGCGGGGGGCCCGTCCAGGGAGTAGTGCTGCACGGAGTGTCAAGTGCTTCCAATTCAGACGCTGCGAGAAATAGTGGTAACGGTAGCAGGACTGGAAGTGGGAGTCGCAGTGGTGTGGCCGCGTTTCAAAACACGCCGTCAGTATCGGAGGCCGCCCAGGCAACGAACACGAGAACTCTTTCTGGGAGCCCCGCCGCCACCGCAGGACGAAGCAAGAGGAGATCAAACTGCGAAGACGACGGTTCTTCGAGCACTGATTCGAACGAATCCAGTGGCGGCGGGAGCGGCGGCAGGAAGCCGCCTGTGCCGATAGTGCCGAAGTGCGCTGACGTGGTGGTACATGGTGGCGTGAAAATGCCCCCGATGCCCCCAGTCGAGTTTTTGAGGCGCATCCTAGTGCTCCACCGCTACGACGTGGGGCTGGTCTGCAGCTTGAACACCTCGGGGTCTTATTATCACCGCAAACCCACTCCTGAGCAGGTGAGCCATTGGCAGTGCGCTCTTCGCCCTTTTTCTGGTCTTGCGCTGTTTTGGTTTACTCGATCTCATGTCACACCTTTCGAGCATTAACCTTGGCCTTCATTTTGTTCATGACTAATCTTGAAGTTTACGCTCACTGCTTGTTTTTTTTCAGATCGCGGCGTACGACATGGAGATCGTGCGCGCCGTGCGGTCCTCTGAATTCGAGCGACTGGGCAAGCTCAAGCGCGAGGGGCGCAGCATGGACGCGTGCAACCGCTTCGGGGAGTCGGTGCTGCACATGGCCTGTCGCCGCGGCAGCACGGAAATGGTGCAGTTCTTGACCCACGACTGTGGTCTGGGCGTGAACATCAGCGACGACTTTGGCCGCACGCCTTTGCACGGTACGCGCGGGCGCACTGAGAATGAATAGCTTCTGCACTTGTTGTGCTCGCAATATCCTCTTTGGGGCAACACGAGGCCCTTTTTTGAATGGCATCAAACGCCTCGCCTAGTTTTCCTTCTATCATCTAAAACAAAGTTCTCATTCTTTTGCGCTTTTCTCCCCCGTGCGCATGCTTCTGTCATTTTCAGATGCGTGCTGGACGCCTGACCCCAATTTCGAAGTGGTTGCCCTGCTCTTGAACGCCGACCGTCACCTGGTGATGGTGGCCGACTCGCGGGCCTCGCTGCCCCTCGCGTACATTCACGAAGATCTGTGGGGCCGCTGGTGCAATTTCTTGATGGCGCAGCGGGACGTGTGGTGGAACGCGGCTCGAGCGCCCGAGTGGGACTCCCATCTCGCGGCGAGCCGGAATTCAATCGCTAAGGAGACTGAAGCCGCTGCTACCGCTGCCAGCGCCAGTGTCGGTGCGAGTACTGCGGACACTGCTGTAGCGAGCTCGGCCAGAGTAAGCAACGTGGAGTGCAGCGCAACATCGAGAGTATCACCAACAGCAGCGCCTGTGCCAGTGACTGGAGCGCCTGCGGAAGTGCCGCCCACGAATCTTAGGGCAGAAGAATAGGAGTCGACTTGAAGCGGTCTGGGCTAACTGGGACGGAGAACTGAAATGTTCTTGAAGACGTAATTCAGATAGAAGACTTCCCTCTTTAGTACTGGCGTTTTTGATTCGTTCTGGTCATAACTCACAATGCTTTGAAGCTTGAAGAGTTTAGAGTTGATATACTATATACGAAATACGAAGAAGAGGGAAAAGCGAAAAGCAACTTCGGTGTCTTATCTTAGTGTCTCTGCCTCGGAGAACTCGGCTAGACCTCGGGCTCTAAAACGGCATGAATAAAGTGCAGAGATCTCTAGTTTAATTCTAGTACCACCCCCATCCGCATCCCCTCATAAACATAAACATAAACCCCTCACCGCACAGCTGTCACCGCACAATCCCACGGCCACTCAACACACAACACACAACACTCAACACGGCCGACTTGTTCAAAGGAAAGACACCAGCTAGAGATGGAGCCTTATTTGGCCTTCTTCTGGAGCGCTTTTCCTGGTGCATGTGAAGCTCAAGCGCATTCTAGCCCTTCTTTGGCGGCTGCTTAATTGCCCTATGCGGGTGGAAACTTGGCTCTTTAGCAAACTCTCGTGGCACGGAAGAGCGGGCCTATTTGGACCGCTGACATCACTTCTCCACTTTCTTGCTTTTATCTTATATGGCCATACGAACACGTGGATCTTCACCCGATTTGTACCTCTTTGAAGGTCCTTTGGGGCATGTGTAACTCTAGACTTCCCGTGCAACTCGCTTGCCGGTAATCCAATTAGTCGCTTCTACCTCCTTTGCCCTTCACTTCCTCTTCCTTATTCATTGGGCCTACCCAAATCGGTTGTAGTATGTTTTCTTTTAGGTCCAGTAGCGACAAGACTAAGGGCCCATGCGCCAATTCTTTTATCCTTTGGGAGCTGCTGAGTCAAAAGAAAGGGCTTGTGTGTTGTTTGGCGATTCTTTGTTTTTGTTCTTACTTCGTCGCTTCGTCGCTACCTCGCTAATTGGACTCAGACTTGACTACACCCAATTCCATCAAGATCTACATTTACCCATGCCCTCTTAGAGGTCTAGTTCTGGCCTTATTAATGCGCCTAAAGAGGGAATTGACAGGCCACCACACGGTGTTGGTTTGTTTGAGAAAATTATCGAGAAGATGTTCGTACGATTTCGCTTTCTTACTTTGATCAGGCGTTAAAGTAGTCCAATGTGCGCAGTTATTGTGCATGAACACGGCCGCCTTAATCCCATCTCTCTGCGTATACTCATCTCAAAATAATCACGGCGAATTCAAAGGCAGATGCACATCGACTTCAGTGGAGGTGGAGGGGAGCCCAGACTTGATTCCCCATACGTTCATACGTACAGAACAAAACAAAGCCATCGATCTCTGACTGGTGGTTTGTTCTCCCTGTAGTGAGTGCTAACGTGCTAACCTCAAAATAATGATGACGACAGTAAGTAGGAAGAGTTAGAACAATGACAGAGATGATAATCCCGAACCTCTACCCCACGCCCCACGCCCCACGCCCCACGCGCTGCACTGGACATATACGTTCTCGGAAGATCTCAGAGTCTTAGGTGTAATACTTAAGCAACCTACCCCTAGGATTCTCCATATCGACGTCTTCGCATGCATCGAAGCCGATGCAAACGAAATAGGCCACAGCAATCACGCTGCGTTCTGCTTATTATATGCGAATGCGACTGCAGAACCTTCTGCTCCTTTTGCTCGTTTCATACGCGGCAGGGGCTCGATTTACATGCACTGCTCCAGCTGGCAATCAATCCTTCACACTTTGTGTATGCGCCAAGTACGTGATTTAACATCTAAGAAGCCAAGAGACAATCATACTGTACTACTGTATGATTCATTTTATTTTTCGTTATGCCTATCTTTGCTCTTCTCCATTTTCTTTTAAGTTGTATGTGTCTTTATCAATATAATTGTTTAACATGACGTTTTTGTTTTCAAATTCTTTTAATTGTGCTGTTAATAATGACTTCCTGTTATTGGTGTTTTGGGTTGGTAATTGGTTGGTATAGATTCATACTACCGCCGTGACAACCCCATGTATTATTCGGATTTTGCCTTTCCTAGATGTGGTTCAACGTCAATCATGCATAGTTTATACCAAGGCATAGTTGGGCACCCGTACAACCACACCGGTAGGCCCTACGTGCACGAGTGGTGGAAGTGGCGCGGCGGGCGATCGAATTTGCTCTCAGAACAGTCGAATCCTCGCACTCCACGCCAGCATGGGCTGTGGGTAACCCGCGATCCGCTTGAGAGATACGTATCTGCGTACCACTCAAAAGTGAAATGCTGCTCGAGCGGAGTTCCCCCTTTGAGGCCCTGTATGGAGGACACGAACGACGCGGGAGCACTGGTTCGTGATTTGTTGCAACTGAATGGCAACGCTACCAAGCTCCCGTGCTTGCCTTTTCGAGACTTCGTCGATTAGTTGCACTTGTCGCAATCTAACGGGCTTGCAGGGATCCTGAACCCACATTTCCGACCACGAGACGTGTCTTGTAGAGACCTTGAAGGAACAATGCCAACGTACACGGGGAGCATCGACGATGTGTCGATGGCGCTGCATAATTTGGACGGCTTTGGTTTAGCGCCCATGCCGAGTGAGCCTTTACATCTGCACCAAAGCAGGAACACCATGAAGCATTCTTTTCGGCCTTCGTGGAGTGACGTGCGTGTCCTTTGTGCCGTAGCTGCGAGCGAATACGCTGCAATGAAATTGCCACTACCGCCGTGGTGCCGAAACAACACGACTACTACTATGGAATTACCCGTTTTCCTCAACCAGAGAAGCCCGCGGGGTGGCTCCCGTAGAGCAAGCAGGCTTGGACTCCGCCGTAGATGAATAAACTCTTGAGCTTTATAGGGCCACAAGTTTCCTGCGACCTGGATTCTGAATAGGGCGACATACTTTTGGCCGTGCGGATAGCGGTTAGTATGCAGTATGCGGCTAGAGATAAAATATCTAAGTCATCCATATATCTCTGAGAGCGAATTCGCTAGCGCATTTGCAGCTCAAGTGCATTCTTTATGTGCCTCTGTGACTGCTGTGTACTTGCCTTTCTTTGTTTTTGGGAGTGTATTAACTAGACTAGACTCTGAGATAGAAAGCTCCTAAAAAGAGGTGGCTATAAAACCGGATTTCCCCCTGTAATTATGGGAACTGAACTCCTTATTCTTCATTTTTGATTACTAATTTTCGAGTTTTTAATAAATTATAATTCGCGCTTCTTGATCATAAGGTGGAGTGCGGGAAACACAAGGGCATTACTTTTCTTGGGGCCTCACTTTCTTGAAGGCATTCTAAATTGCCCTTCTTCTATACATATTATGCTTCAGCTGCTCGTGCTGTTCTCATTTGTATCTCAAATTGCTGACTAGAGAGGTGCCTTCCAATGAAATTCGCCTTCTTTCTCGCCGTGCGTCGTCTGCTTTTCATTCTTTTACGGCAGAGGCGGGCTAAATATCGAGGGAATTTACCTCTCTGTCCCTCTCGATAGAGAGCAGACCTCAATCAAGGGCTGTAGGGCGGGGGCGCTACATGAGGCGGGGGGTCATCCATAGACATTTGCTTGTGCATTCTTGACCCAACTTTCTTGGGGACTTCGAGGGCCTTGAGACGGTTCACCTGGAGAAAATCAAGAAACATCACCACAAAAGACCAAAGACTTTACGGTACAAGGGGCTATCAACATACTTCGGTCAAAAAGAAAATAGCCTTTCGCGCAAGTTTATCTACCACTTCGAAACAACATGAAATCTGGAACTTACACGCACACCTTCTGTGCAGTCGTGAGTTCTTTCTCGTCATCTCAAACCTATTATCCTCTCAGTTAAAACAATTCATATCTCCACTAGCTCCACCTACGCTGCCACAACCCATACCACCAACCACTCTCACCACTACTTCCCACTACGCCTACAATTTACCACCACCCCTGTCACTCCCACCCACCCACCTGAACGTCGAGCATGGCGTACACGGGCTTATGGTCCGACAAACGGCACGCCCAACTGCAACTGTACGCGACGCATTCCACCGTCTTGGCGTGCGCGCTGCTGCTGATGCTGCTGCTGCTGTTGGACCCACGGTTGGTGCCTTGTTGCTGTTGGACCCACGGTTGGTGCTTGGCCCGATCGCGCCACAGGACGCGGTCAGTCCAGGCTGGGCAGCGCTTGGGGTCATAGACGTCGTCGCCCACCTTACATGTAGTACACGTTGAATGAATGGAACGCATGAGTACAATAACCAATGTAACAAGTGTGTCTAAAGTATGAAGCTGTTCGATGGCATTGTCGTTAACAACTGTCCACCTTTACTCACCCCCCCTTTTTTTAACCCTCTTCTCCCTTCACACACGCACCATGACGCGGTAAGTAGGCCGGAATTGCAGGGGCGCTTCGTCAAAGCCAACAAAGGCCCTGCCCTGTAGACAAAGAGCAGAAAAATAGTGGGGGAAGGGGCGGAGGGTGACATAAATGCGTTCTTTCTCAATGCATATCCTGCACCGTAAATGCAAGCAACATGTATTGGGAACATGCAGAAACCTCCTCCTATGTCTCCTCGTGGCATGCGGAAGCCTCCTCTTATTGTGCTATAAATGCTACGTATCGCTCTCTCATGGATTGCTATTTACCGCAGCCCGCACAGCGCTCAGCTGGTCAGCGGCGGCCCACTGCGACCGAAAGGTTGAGCCTAAGCCTTCGACATGACTCGAAGGGGCGTTCCCGAGCCCCTTGGACTCGAGCTCGGCGCGGCATTCGATGCCATCCACAGATTCGTGCAACGCGTAGTTCAGGTCCCCAGCCCACACCTTTTCAAATGTGTGGGATGAAACGAGCAACGGAGCGAATGAGGATTCATAAGATTAGAGGTGTCCGCACTTTACCATGTCTAAAAAACACACCCAACACTTGGCCTTCTTTAAATGAAGTAACGTTCAAGCAGTATTTTCAAAAAATAAAATAATTATAAATCAACAACGAATTTGCCCCTCCAAGTAAACCTCTCACCACAAGGTCATGGTCCAGAATGCCAAAGAAGTCTTTTTTCGGGTCGGCACCGCCCGCTCGGAAGTCTCCTTCGTCAAACAACACGCTTTCGCCGGCTGCTGCTAAGCGATGCGCAGCGGCTGCGCCCAAATACGCCACGCCAGCCATCAGCCGTTGCCCGCGCGACTGGTGAGGCTCTCCAGCAGCTCCAGAGGAAGAAGAGCCACGCTGTTCCGCTTCCTCGCCCCCCTTTCGAAGGGTTAATCCGTGTTCCCGGTGGTGCGGGTCGAGGTGGTGGTCAGCAGTGGCAGAGGTGGGGTTAGAGTCACCCCCATGAAGAGGGGGAAAGAGCTTGGCCCGCACGGCGAGGTCGTAGCACTCGTTGCGATGGTCGACGTGGTCCCGACCGCTCGCGAAGTGGGACGCGACTGCGCACAGGGAAGGGCCGTTTACCCCGAGCTCAGCGCGCCACACGCAGGAGCCCTGTTGAGAAAGAACAGGAGGTTTACTTCGTGAAGAAGAAGATTGGTGCCTCGAATAACAAGACAATATTTAAATGAAACCACCCAAGCCTAGGTCGACAGGCTGTGGGAATATTCATTCGAGAGAAAACACGTCAAGTGGACTAAGGAATCGGGATCATATTTGCCTACACGGAAGCACGTTCAACGCTAATGCAAACCAAGGGAATAGCGTGCACATGCCAACCTTATTCCCAAGGAGGCCCCCAAAGCCGGTCTTCACGTTCGCCGTTTGCATGTGCGTCAGCTGCGCGGCCGTCTTGGCCGTGCCGAACACCAATAGCGCAAGCCCCACCTGCGTGGAAGACCCAATGAACACGTACTCTGGCGGTGCACTAGCGGTCTCAGTAGATGGCTGTGCGGATCGCCATCCCGCTACCGCGCCGTAGATTGCGGCCAATAAACCGTCCCGCCAAGCAGCTACCCTAGCGTGGTGGTCTTCCGAAGGCGTAAACGTGGACTCCATCACCACGTTTAAAGGATTCAAGTCCATCACCTTTTTTTGCACACCAGATAAATGACGAAATAAGGTCTTCGCCGTCAGATGAGGCAGGAAAAGGTATAAACTGACGAAACAATAGACCACCCTTGACCGCATGTTGAGCTCACACGATTTATCCTTCGTGCAGCTCTCGCGAGAATTATTGTACATTGGCTGCTCGGATAGAAGAGGAGATTAACCGCACAACATTTGAATAAAGTAAGAGACACAACCTCATCACCTCTTCTAGAGCAAAGAAGAACAAGTCTGGCAAGGGCTCTCCCGGCCTCACAATGGCGTCCACCCAAGGTGCAAGAGCACCTGGCGCAATACGCTCGAGCGTGCCGTCCTCCTGGGTACATAGGGATAATACAGGTTATGAACGTCAATGACAGAGTCTAGATGGGGGAATGCAGCAAACGATATAAGTACTTAGCCTCACAAAGCTTTGACCGTCTTAACATTTAGGCTAGTGTCTTGGAAAAAGAATGATATGAAGGCAGCTCAGCCACATAAAAGCCGCTGCACTTTATGCCGACGCTAAGAAAGAAGAGACAGTACTGTCGATTACCTGCCGCTCCGGCCGCCCACGGGCATTGTAAGTCCCAGAAAAGATGCGAAGCGGTCTCTTCGGCTTCACTTTTTCGGGTGCTGGAGCCGGCTGATGTAAAAAGGCGCCGTGAACATCAGGAGGAGGCGGCACCTTGAGCACTGAGACTGAGGATGCCTGCACTATTGTTGGCGTCGACTTAGGGCGAGGTGGCAACGCCGGTGGATGCGCCACTGCTGGCGGAGTAACTTCGTCCATCTAGAGACTCAAAATGGTGCGCAAGTGCCCGACACCTATACAAAACTCTCCGCTCTCACAAAATGCCCACAAGTCCACTGTACAAGTCCTCAACAAACAGGAGGGCTCAGAATCCTCAGAAAGAAGAGACCCAACTCTCGGTGTCGGAAAGAAAAGATATGCGCCCGCTGGTTTATTAGATGTTTTCTGTAATGTGTCAGCACATCATCATCGGAAATCAGCGAAACTATCAATCAGCACCAACACAACGTGGCACCTACCTACTTCAACTCTTTAGAACACACACACCACCGTTGTTTGTAAGCACCTTAAGCGAGCCGCCCAAATCTTGGGAATGAAGACCACCGCGGCTTATATCGCTATGGGCGCATGCGCGTTACCCTGCGCCAGCCCCTTCGTTGTGCATGGAGGTGCTGTTGCGCATTCGCGATCAAATCATCCTGGTTATGTGCAGACAAATTTCGACTCAAAAACTCTTCGAAGATCTACGATGCGATTTGACGACCTGAATGATAGCTTCTTCCCTCCAAATCACGTTGAATCCACGGCACATGAGGAGACAACTCGGGAGTCATCTCAGGCTTCAAGGAGTAGTAGCAATAGATGGGAACCAACTGAAGTTCAGCTTTCGCACCCTGACTTTCCCCACACAGCTGCTCCTCTGCAGCAAAGCAGCGGCCTCTTGGACCCTCGTGTCATTGGCGCCATTATGGATTTGGCTGGGCCAGACGATCCTACTTTAGCAGAATTCTTCGAAGACTTTACTTCCAGCGGTCCGATGGCTTCGATGCACCACTTGGGTCGACCCGGGGTCGCGTCTCGTCTCTCCGCCCTCATGGGGGAAGTCACCGCGCAGGGCCGCCCCTCGAGCGCTCCTCGCGCCGCACCTGGTAACAGCGGATGGGGCCGCCGCGGCTTTTGATTTTTATAGCATGGCGTGACTCTATGCGACTGGAATGATCCGCGAATCCAACGAATGATTCTTGCTCGAAGCTTGTGTTCCCTCAATGTTTACTCATCCAAGGGCAGGCCTCAAATATGCCAATGGAATGCCCTTGCTTTGTATCTTTATTTCATTTATATTTATATTTAATTGACCTCAGTGCCCATGTGTGCTCTGGCGTCGCCTCAATAGCGCTGCTGATTTTAGAGTGTGAACTCGATTCTCCAAAAGGCGAAAAGCATAATTATGAATATGAATATGATTATCAAGCAAATAATAATAATAGACCCAGAACTATGCAGTAAGGAACCCTCCATTCAACCCCGGAGTTATTCATTCTTAAACACGTATACTCGAACTCGAACTAATACAAACCCAAATGGCACAGAAGCCAATGCTGCGGGCAGAAGTGGGAATGCGCGTGCGTTGCGCAAACAAAGCAAGTGCGGAATGATTCAGGAGGGAGAGGGGCATT
>Ga0307930_1002917_pt1 | contig 12810 bp, 11 predicted proteins | sample OrgLakmetageno46_FD_203161 | JGI IMG/M metagenome (GOLD analysis project Ga0307930, IMG submission 203161) | Saline water microbial communities from Organic Lake, Antarctica - #46 | ecosystem: Environmental > Aquatic > Non-marine Saline and Alkaline > Saline | place: Antarctica: Organic Lake... | reverse complement strand
TTTCGCTTTTATCGACTTCACTTTTTGCACAAATTGGGGGCATTGAAGATTCAGTTCTTGATGTCTCGGATACTATCAGAACCATTTTTCCAATCATTTTAGGAATCATCTTCCTTATTGGTTTTCTTTTTAATGCAGGACACTTTTTCGGGGAAAACGCTGACCTTAAAAAAGGGATAACAAGGGTTCTTGTCTTCGTCCTTATTGCAGGTGCGGTAGTTGGCATATTTACATATCTAATTTCAATCGTAGTCTAACCCTTTAAGAGGGATTTAATTTCCAAGCACTATGAAAAAATTCGAGGTCTATAAAAACATTAGGAAACGAGCAGTCATATTTGGCCTGCCCATTTCCCTGTTTGCCTTAATGATGGTTTCCAGTCTTGCGTCGCTTTTAATAATCATATTCTCCTTCAGTTTCGTAATGATTATCGTCATACTGATTTTTAATGCTGCTTTATACATCGCGTTAACAAGAATCAATCAAAATCCACAACTTTTTCAGGTGATCAAGGCCTTCCCTAGAATTATAAGTAATAAAAGAAATTCAGGATTCGATTATGAACAAGATTAACTTTTCGGCATATCAACCCATTGCAGATATTCAAGACAATATCGTATTTGCCAATAATGGCAATGTGGTCTTATGCTATGAAGGGAATCTACCAGAAATCTATTCGCTATCCGAAAAGGACTTTGAGGATATGCACGGTGCTTGGTTTCAAGCTTTGAAATCACTACCAGTTGGAACTGTGGTTCATAAGCAGGATATCTATTTAAAGAAATCTTATTCTTCGGAACAGCTTCCCAATAAAACCTTTTTAGAAAAAGCCACACACGAGCATTTTAAAGGTCGTGGACATATTGAACACAAGTGTTATCTGTTCTTCATTCTGACCAAAAATAAAGGGCTCAACAATCCAAAATATGTCAATCCCTTCCGTAAGGTTTCAAAGGGAATTGTTCAAGAACTGGATGACAACATTAAGAGCTTCGTCAACTCGATTAGCGATTCGGTTTGCTTTATCAATAATAGTCGAAAAATGGCATTTCTTCCGCTTAAAGTGGAAGAAATTCAACAGTTGACCAATAGCTATTTCAATGGATTCAATGAAGGCTTTGACACCGACATTATTCTAGACAAAAAAAGCGTCAATATTGGCGAAAACCATTTTGATGCCCTTGCCATCAATAGCGAACTGTGCTTTGGCGAAAGTGTACAGAGTAGCAAGACCAATGAGAAATTCACATCTGACGATTTTGTGTTTCATCAAGGGTTTATTGATGGTCTAGGGCTTACGCTTAATGAAAATCATATCGTCAACCAAATCCTGTATTTGGATGATAAACAGAAGTGGCGCAAGCTGCTCGATAAGAAAATCGAGGAACTGAACAAGAGTTCCAATTTCGGTTCACAGAACAAAGTAGTGCTTGGCAAAATTCAGCACATTCTCGACCAAATCAATGCAGATGATAATGCCCGAATTGTGCGTGGTCATCTCAATATTGTCTATTGGTCTAAAAATGCCAAAGAACTAGATAAGATTACCTCGAAAATAAAGACCGAATTCAAGGAATTGGATATCGTCCCATACTATCCAAGAGGCGAAGAACGCAAGAATTATATACTAAATAGTTATTGCTGTTTTTCTTCAAATTTCTCGAATGACGATTTTTATGTAACCGATTTAAAACACGCACTTTGCCTGTTCATCAATAACACCAATTACAAATCGGATGCAACCGGAATTATTTTCAATGACCGTGAAAATAATATCCCTGTTCTTAAAGATGTTTGGGACGACAAAAAGAAACGCATCAAAGCTAGAAACTTTGCCATTTTCGCGCCAACAGGCGAAGGGAAATCATTTTTAGCGAATAACATCTTGCGTCAATATTTTGAAAGTGGCGTTCGCTTAGTCATCATTGATTTAGGTGGCTCGTACACTAAATTTGCAAAGCTCTATCCTGAAAAATACACTGTGCTTCGCTACGAGAGCGGAAAGAACTTAGGTATTAATCCATTTTACATCAGAAATGTAAATGAACTGACACCGGAACGTCTTGAAGATTTATCGATATTTCTCTTTGAACTGTTTGCTTCGGATTTAAAAGTAACCAAAGCACAATCGGTTTCCATCAAGAAAATACTTCGACACTATTACGATAGTACTTCAGATAATCATTCTCTGGAAGGCTTCTACAGTTTTATAGAAAGTAATCAAAAAGATCTTCTTGAGAATCTAAAAATCCATCCCGACTACTTCAATGTCACAAGTTTTTTGCACGTAATGTCAGAATACGTCGGCGATGGTCTATATAGTTTTCTATTTGAAGTTAGCGAAGACCAGACCTATAGAATCGAGGATAAAAGGTTAATCGTTTTTGAACTGGATGAAGTAAAGGATAATAAGGAAATTCTTTCGGTAATGTTGAAGCTGATAAAATCCGCTATCCAAAGAACAATATGGAAAAACAGAGCTGAAAAGGGCATTATCCTTTTTGATGAGTTTGCTAAGCAATTGAAGTTTGAAAACGTACTGGAAAGTGTGGAATTCTATTACCAAGCCATCCGTAAACAGAACGGTGCGATTGGAATTATTCTACAATCCATAAATCAGCTTCCTAACAACTCAACATCGGCAAGCATCTTGGAAAATACGCAGGTCATCTATAGTCTGAACAACGAAAAAGGCTATGACGAGTTGGTCAAAAGACTCAACCTTTCCAGCCACGACCTTAACCAATTAAAATCTATCAAGAACAATCTTTCCGGTCCACGGAAATACACAGAAATGTTCATCAAAATAGGAAAGGAAAGTAACATTTTCAGGCTTGAAGTTCCGAAGGAAGTGTATGCAGCTTATTTGACTGATGGACAAGAAAATGAGGACATAATGAAGCTGTATGAGAAACATCATGATATGGAAGAAGCCATAATTCAATTCACTTCTAAAACATAAAATTATGAAGAGAAAAATTCTAATACTCGCAATTGCACTTCTGTTCAGCTTGAATATTAAAGCCCAAGGAATGCCCACTTATGACAATACCAATTTTATCAGTTTGGTAAAACAACTGATAGAATCAGGAAAGCAAACTGCAAACATCATTAAGACTGTCCAGTTCTTAAAAACACAAAAAGAGAACATTGAAAAGGTAAATAATGTGGTTAGGGAATTAAAAGCTGTACGTGAGATAGGACGGAATAACCAACGCCTCATCCAAATGATGCAAAATGATTTAAGAGACATCCTTGATAGCCCATACATCAAGCCAAATGAAGTTTCAAGAGTTTCGGAATCCTTCACTGCTATTGTCGAGAATTCCTTGGATACAATGGATTTTATAGACGGAATTCTTTCGAGTGATTATCTCAAAATGACTGATTCAGAACGTGCGGAAATTCTAAAAGAAAAGGAACTAGAATCAAAGGAAATGGTATCCAACGTCAAAACTAAGACTAGACGATATAAGGATATTATTTCCTTCAGAAAAATGCAGGATAAAATAAATAACCGCGAAACAAATTATTAAAAAATGACCGCAACCATTCTTTTAGGAATCGGACTGGAATATATCGATACCGTTTTCCAGTCCATACAGAACAGCAGTTTCTCGCAATACACAATTGCGGGAATGAAAACGCTTGCTGTCTTGTTTTTTCTGGTCAATATTCTTAAAAAATATAATGAAGGTATCGCTGATAAGGATGGCTACACTTGGGGGCTAAGCCCTGGGGAACTGGCCAAGAATTTTGCAATAGTAATTCTTGTCATTTTTTCGACACAAATACTAGGCTTTTTTGATAGCATACTTGTTTCCATAGAAGCACAATATAGTGATACAGCACCAGCATTGTTGCCTTTGCAGATGCAGGACATTCCCATTGAGGAAGATGTAAGTATAATTGAAGTAGCACAAGCAGCTATGACACTCTTATATGAAGCCTTAATAACACCTCTTTATGGTTTTAAGATATTTGCCTTCATTATTAGCCTCTTCCTTTGGATTTTGGATTTGTTCATCTACCCATTATTTCTTGCAGAACGCTATTTTTTATTAGGAATAATGCAAGCCTTTTTTCCGTTGATTATAAGTCTAGCAGTTTTTGAAAAATTCCGTTCACTCGCCTACACGTTTTTCAAATTGTACGCTGCGGTATATATGCTTGTACCTGCATTCTTTTTGGTCAATGTATTTGTAAACGCACTATACACAGAAATAAATACAAATTTCTGGACGAATCTGTTTGGAACAGATGTGGGGCAAGGCTTTTTCGCACCAGTCGTTCAGCTTGGTTCGGTAGGTTTTATTGTCTTCCTGAAATTCAAGCTATATAGACGTGCGACATCCTTCACACTAAGATTATTTACCAGCTAATTTAAAAGAGAATGAAATCACCCTACAAAAATATTTATAATATCCTAAAATTAAATCGATTCATCGTTTTGGCGGTTGTCGTTTGTGCTTTAGTAACCAGTACCGTTTCGGTTTGGATGGCATTCACTACCAATAAAAATGCACTCAATAGTGCTTTTGCAATTAATACTGATGGCAGCATTATTCCGCTAAAACTCGTTACCCAAAAAGAGAATTTTAAGGTCGAAGCGCTGGCGCATTTAGATCTGTTCCACAAATACTTCTATAACATTGATGCCAGCAATTACGAACGCAATTTGGAAAAAGCACTTTGGCTTGGCAATAGTACAATTGATAACCTATACCTACAGAAAAAAGCTGATGGTGTTTATAATCGGCTATTACAATATTCATTGGTTCAAAGAGTCTTGAGTATCAATTCAAAAGTTATCGAGAATAAAAATTCTTACAGTTTTACAACTACAACCATTTTTGAAATAAATAGAGGCTCTATTGTCGATACCTACGAACTAGTTTCAACCGGAAACCTAATTATGGTTGACCGAAACTTCCCAAACAATCCGCACGGATTATTGATTACCGATTACTTCGAGAACACTTTAAAAAAACTAAATGATAAAAGTTGAAAGCCCATAATCCCGAAATAAATTCGGGACAAGTTTGGCATTAAAAAACCACTATTATGAAGATAGAAAAGAACAAAATAGTATTTGCAGCAGTATTGGCTTTGATTTTCATATTCCTGATTTCATATTCCGTGATGGTAATGGGCGATGATGAAAGTGAAAATGAAAACCTTGAACAGACCTTGATACCCGATCTAGAAGAAAATCAAAAGGAATATGATTCTAAACTGGATGCTATAAATGATTTGAAAGAAGTGCGTGAGAATAACGCACCTAGTATTTATGACGAAAAGCTGATTGATTCTTTGGGTTACTACGACCCTGATTTACCTGAACGTGAGAAGAAACGTATTGTGGATAGCATCTATGATGCTGGAAGGATTCAATATTTGGAAAAACGCTATCAGAACTTCGGAAATAAGAAAGCTGTGCCACAGAATCCACAGAAAATTGGTTCAGCTGATTATAAAAGGGATCAAAAAATTCAAGCAAAAGAATTGGGTTTGGAACATCAATTATTCTTTGCAGCTTCGCCTAAACCAAATGAACTTTCAGTTATCGAAAATACAGATGCTACCATTCAGGTAATTGTAGATGGCGACCAAGTTGTAAGAGCGAATACGCGATTGAGAATGCGCCTTACTAAAGCTGCATTGATAAATGGTAAACAAATGCCCAAGAATGCACTAGTATTTGGATTTATCAGTTTTCAGCCTAATCGCGCAATAATTGACATTGAAAATATTAGGCATCATCCTACCAAACTTAGAGCGTTCGATTTACTAGATGGTAGTGAAGGTATTTACGTAGAGAATAATTTTCGTGCAGAAGCTACTACAGAAGTGCTGGACGATATTATAGGAGATATCAATATTCCGACTGTTCCGCAGGTAGGCGGTATTACTAATGTGCTTAGACGTAGCAATCGAAACGTAAAAGTAACGGTATTGAACAATTACAGATTAATTCTAAAACCTAAGTTGTAAGCCCATACAGGGCATTTAAAATCTCACTATTATGAAAACATATATTATTATTTCGGCTTTGATCATTTCATCTTTCTCACCTCGACTTTGCTTGGCACAGGCTACAACGCAAATTCTTGACACCATTTATGCTAATGACACTAAAAATGTTGCGCTATTCTTCCCAGAACCTATTCGGCAAGGGGTTACTGGTGCAGATAATTTTGTATTTACTTATAATCGAGAAAAAGAACAGTATTTCGGGTTGCTTCAAGCCAAGCCTGGAAAAGAAAGTAATCTATTGGTTATCAATAGAAATGGTTCAATTTTTTCGTATATTGTAATGTATAAATCTCAGCTTTCAAAGCTGAACTATTTCGTGCCAAAAACAAGTAGTATTGGCAACGAGGTACCTATTTCTACCGATACTACCAAAGTAACCAAGATTGAAGGTTCAGTTGATAATAAAACCTTTTACTACACCAAATTCTCGTCTTACCTTCTTAGAAGGAAGCAGCGCATAGGTACGATACAAAAACGAAATGATAACATCATTTTGAGTGTTGAGAATATAGTTTTTGATAAGGAAGAGCTCTATTTCGTTATAGAAATTGAGAACAAATCAACCTTGGATTACGATTTAAATTTTCTTAACCTTTCGATTGAAACTCGGCAAAAAGGCAAAAGAAAATCGTTACAAAAACTGTTTCTAGAACCCATATATAAATACAATTTACAGTCTAGAATAGGAGAAGGTAAAGTTGTAAGATTAGTTTATATAATGCCTAAATTTTCAATAAGCAATGACCGTAGATTGGTTGTAGAGCTGAATGAGAAAAACGGGGAAAGAGATTTAAAATTGAAGGTATCGCACAAATATATCAATAACCCAAATTAATAATATTATGAAAAGAATCGTCATTTGTTCACTCGTACTTTTATTCATTTCCTGTTCAGGAAATAAGAATATGTCCCCTTCTGAAACTGCCACAATCGTAGCGAAAAGCTTCTTCTCAAAAGATGAATCTGCCCTAAAAAAACATACAACACCAGAAGGATATGCTAGTTTGATTACGGTTCAAAATATGCTGCCTGATTCTGATGAAGACATCAAAGTAGAAATCTTAGATGAAGCCATTGATGAAGACATAGCTTGGGTAAAATATAGCTCTACCTATGATGGAAAATCTGGTGTTTTCAAATTGATCAAAGAGAATGAAGTTTGGAAAGTCACTAATAAAGGGCCTAGAGAAAAAGGGCCTTTTTAAAAAATGGTTCTACTGTGAATTTTAAAATTTAATTCAAACTACAAACTATCATTGTAGATTAGTTCAATTGAGCTTTTAAATATCTGGAACTCTGGGTTAGGGTGACTATTTAGTTCGATTATAAGGTCATTATAATGTTCTTTGGATAATCTCAATTTTCCTATTGCTAAAGCGTATAAAAATTCCAGTATAGCCTCGCCTTGATACTCGTCAAGTGATTTCAGAAAAGTCTTTAATAACATGAGCATATCCGTAGAAATCTTTTTGCTACAGGAATAATTTAACTCTTCATTTCTTGCCGCCCTCAGGAGAGATGCTTGAATTATTCCATCATTAAAACGATTAAAAACAAAGGGGTCTAAAACATTTCTCACAAAACTGGTCTGAAACAATCCATCTTCTTCATTATTACGCATATTATTCAGTACGCAAGAAATGGTAAAATACACATCTGATTGAGCTACATTTTGGTAGTATTTATTATCGTTAAAAAAAACTGAGTTTTTTCTTATTTCAAGTTCATTACTGCCTACACTTGAATAAAATAGTTTTTGGCTTCCACCTCGATTTGTAGTGTCTGAAAATGCTCTCAAAATATCAACTCTATCGTTGATAAATTTAGAAGGCACATCCAATACTTCTTGAACTGACTGTAAATAATCAAGTTCTTCTTCCCAAGGTGTATTCGAACTTGAATTATCGCAGTTTATGGTCTCTATCTCTACCAATGAACTATTCTCTGGACCATAGAGACCATACTTGACATTTGTTCTGAGCTCAGCAAATTTCTTTGGGTCGCTAACTCGGTTTATTCCGATAAAATAGATTAACCTAATGTTCTCATAGTTCCGAAAAAACCTGCTTAGATAAAGTAGATTCTTTCCATTTGAAATACAAGAACCTACGATTAATATAGAGCCTGAAGTTTTACTCTCTATAGTGTCTTCCTTTAATTCGGATTGATTTATTACAGTGATTTTATTCTTTGCAAAATCTTTGATTTCATTTTTGATGTACTTCGACAATAGCAAGGAACCTTTATCATTGAGGTGGACAATATGGCTTATAGATGCTGGCACATATTGATTAATGTAAGCATCTAATTTGCTTTTGTGACTTTTGAAACACTCATTAGTAATGTTGCCAATGATATTTTCATAGTCTATATAGAGGTTATATTTTTTTCTTGAAGTCGAATCTTCACTATACGATACTTTTAGAGATGTTCCAGACGCGTTGTTATGTTTGAAAACTTCAACAAAGTTTTTTAATGATTTTGGAATATATTTAGAGGCACTAATATTTCTGGGGTAAATGACTGGTTCATCTAAATTGAAAGAGTCGCCTATAATGCTTATGGGCGTAGAGTGGTTTTTACAATAAATACAGTCTTCGTTTGGTTTTGATTGTTCATAAAGAGGAATACCATAGTCTAATTTTTCGCTTTTTTCTAAATTACACAAAACCCTTTCTTGAACTATGGGCGAGTCTTTATCGATTGGCATATAATAAAGGGTGCATATTTCGTCCGAGCTTATTTCTGGGTGGTTCTTTTGAATATAATTTATGAGTCCACCAGATGTAGATGCAGAAATAAGAAATATGGATTTATGATAAAAGACGGATTGGCTATTGTACAAGCCATCGTATGACTTAAAAGATTCAATATTAATTTCTTTATCTTGTTTGAATCTCTTCAAATATTTGGTCATTGAATATGCAACGACATTAATAGACAGGGTGTCACAATAAATATTATCGAAATCTAATTTACTAAATAGGTGCAGGGTGTTGAGTGCTATAAAGTCAATTTGACTTTTAAAGACCAAAACGTTAGCAGTTCTAAGAAATTTTGATGAGTGTTTTCCTGAAGGAAAAACAAAATGATGGGAAATTCCATTACTTTCAACTAACCCACCATTATCCTCGAAAATTTTAACCAAACCTTGATTCAATATTTCTTTCTTATTTTTTGCCAAAAATCCTTTCTTTGGAAAACTGAAAGAATCTTTATCATAAGGTACGTAAGAAACATTGTCTGATAAAGAAGATTCTTCAACTTTTGGAATACTCTTAAAGATGGCTTCTAAATTGGCTTCAACACTTTTTTGTACATCCATATTCTCTTGACAATGCAAAAAGACTAATGTGCTTGTTTGATGAAAATATTTGAAGTATTCAGTAAGTTCATTTTTCAAGGTGTTAAAATCAAAAGCTATGTCCGGGTTGAACACTATCGTAGCATTTTTATGCTTTTTGTCTACGAGTTTGGCATTGTATATATAGTATTTACCCATAATCTAATTTTTAAACGGGTATAAAATACTTATGTATGAACCCTGAGCCTTAATTTGGTTTTCAAAACCATTCTGGTTCCAGTCATCTATCACTAAATCCTTTAGATTATCTATTTTGACTGGTTCATAATTATCCTTAATCAAATCACGATATACACTATATTTGTCTGTAGAGATTTTTAGAAATCCTTTCTTATCTAAAATTCTCAGAATTCTATCTAAACCAATTCCTTTTTTTGATTTCAAATTTGATGTAGATGAAGTTTGATTTTTAATAAGACACTTTTTTATGATACTTAAATCATCGATTTCATTTTTTTGGTGAAACTTATCAATAAAACCAACTCCAGAATCAAAAACCACAATTTCCAAATAATATACCTGCTTTAAATGGTTAAGATATTCCCTTTCTATGCTCTTATGATTAAAAAACGTAGCTATTGGTGTGCCTTTATAGTCTTCAGTAATTTTTTCCTTTTTGTTTATATGAAAACGCAGATATGCACCCCTAACACTTGAAGATATTTCGACAGAGTTCGAGTCTGTTCTTCCCCATTCGAAAGTATTCTTTGTTAACTCATAGACAATAGCTCCGATATCTTCAAGGATATCTTCTACTTCATTTAGATTTTGCTTTTTGAAAGTCAGAATATTTTTTGTGAGTATCTTCTTTACTGTGTTAGCAATTTTTTCTTCGTCATCATTAAAGCCATTTGAGTTTTCCAAAAGTCTAATCAAACCTTTGCTTTTAGATAGATGGTCTGTATTAACCCAGATGTGCTTATTACCTTTGAATTTTTCATATGAATTCATCTTTATAAAAAATTCATTTTGTTTTTCTCTTAGAAGGCTTTTAATATTTCCCCCATCTTTATCTACAAATTCAGCAGTATTCCAAAGCAAAGAAATTATTGGGTAGCTGTATTCCTGCTCATAGAATTTATCTAATTCACTTGAACCGAAATCAAGTTTTACAATTTTAATATCACAATTACTGTTTATGGTAATAATCAGTTTTAAAATATCTGCCAATAATCCAAAACGGTATTGCGCTAAATCACTTGGAATCAATAAAGCTATAGGTTTACCTTCAATGTTACTTATTTTGCAATAAGTTTCTGCAAGATGCTTAGGGGTTGTATGTTTAATTATTTTTATTTCGGTCATTTGACTTTTTGGTTGCTCACAAAAATATAATTTTCAATTTTTTAGTTTTTTTCAAGGTTGATTTGCCAATATCCTTGCGTACCGCCTTGACGTGTTAAAAATCCTTTATTCTTAATAGCTGTAATATGTTTTCCAACAGCAGATTCATTTATAGTTAAAGCTTCAGCTATTTCAGTATAAGTAATAGCAGTATTGTTTGCAATAAGTTTAAGAACTTCTTTTTGTCTTTTAGTCAGAACATCAGTTGTATCGATTACACCACCCGTTGCACCACCTCTTACACCACCTTCTCTGTCATCTGCTTTAACAGTAGATTCATCAGTAACTTCTTTAGCAATAAGAGTCATTCTAAGAAAGTTATCTGAAAAACTAAAGCTTTCTTTGCTATAGTGTTCTAAAATACGGGGAATACCTGAGCCTAACTGTTCCACCAGTTCTAAATCTTTAAAAATACGCATCAGTTCTTTGTTTCGTGGAACTGAAAAGCCTTCGAAGAATTCTTGTTTACTCAACCCTTCTGGCAAACTACCTGCCGATGTGATTTCAATTCTATCGGTAAAGATTTCAAATTTTGGGGTAATTTCGTTGGTATAATCATTGTGCACAAACGCGTTGATGATAGCCTCGCGCAAAGCGATCGGATTCCAAAGGTTTGCTTGTTGTCTTTCTTTAGCTGTGATTTTTGTGGTGGTTCTGTTCTCTATGGCAATTTTATCTATGACTTGTTTAGTAGCTTTTACCAAACATTCGTGACCGTATTCGTTACTTTCAATTAAATCAGTTCGGGTTATACCGGAATACTTTGCAACCTTAATTGAGGTATTATTCTTATCTGCAAAAAGATAGGCAGCATAATTAAACGCACCGTCTTCGGTTAATAATTCTAAGTTCTTTGCAAATGCTTTGCCGAGGATATGTCCAGATTCCTCATAATATATTTTCAGTTGGCTGAAACTTAAATCCTGCCGACCTGATTTAATTTTACTGATGGAATTTCGGGTACGTTTGGCAAAGAGTTCGTCTATCATCTTTTGTGGCATCGGCTCAGCTGCTGATCCCAGGCGAATAAAACAACCCTTTTCACTCATCCCATATTTTTTGAGATAATAGGGCTTTTCGGAACCGCTTGCCACGATGATTTTTATAATATTCTTGCCGTCTCTTTCCTCGCTAACAATATCGAACAGACCAAGAGCGGAAGGACGAATATTGTTCTTTAGCCTGTCTTTAATTTTCAATTGGTCGCCATCAGCATCTGTCAAAACATAAGTATTCCCTTCTTTATCAATACCAATATAGATAATGCCACCTTCACGGTAGTTCAGAAAAGCGATAACCTCTTTTTCAAGTCCATCGGATAATTCTCGTTTGTATTCTATACGGTTTGTTTCGGTCATTATTTTAATGAAATTGAGCGATAAGGATACTTATGCAATAAAAAATTTTTCGTTCAACAAAGTTTTCATTTTATCCAACAATAGTTCTTTCCATTTTTCTTGGAACTTTACATATTCATTCAAGTTCAAATCAACATCCGGAATTAGATGAGCGTTCAAAAATTGGGTTCTATTATTTTCATTGGTTTCTTTCTCAACCCAATATAATAAATTCGTATTACTCTTGGACATATTTTTATTAGCATCTAACATTTGTAAATTATAGATAGAATTGTAAGTATGCCAACCATAGTTTTCTTTATCGGAAACCCCAAGATTATCAAATTCAAATGCTGAATGGATATGGTCTTTATGAAAAATATTATTCCTGTAATCTGAATATAATAGAGATAGGATTGAAAAAGCATATTGAATATCCTTATGTGTAAAAAGCACTTCTTCGATAAATTCATCGCCAACGCTGGTATGCTTCCTTATATGATTAAAAATGGAATTGACCGAAAAAGATGCATTAAGCAGTCTTAACATCTCATTTCTAAGTTCCAAGTCATAATTGTTTTCTCTCATCTTTTTGGCAAAAGGTGCAACCACTTCAAAGAGATTTTATGCACGCTGAGTTCAACCCATAAGTGCGAAACCTTTATTCTTTAGAGTTTCAATTGGATTATGATAATTAAATTTTCTAATTGGTCTGTAATTTAATAATCT
>Ga0307930_1002916_pt1 | contig 12813 bp, 13 predicted proteins | sample OrgLakmetageno46_FD_203161 | JGI IMG/M metagenome (GOLD analysis project Ga0307930, IMG submission 203161) | Saline water microbial communities from Organic Lake, Antarctica - #46 | ecosystem: Environmental > Aquatic > Non-marine Saline and Alkaline > Saline | place: Antarctica: Organic Lake... | reverse complement strand
GTGCAGATGTGCAGTAAACAAAACACCAGGCGGGCCACGGGCACAAGAAGGGACACGCACCACGGGCAATACAAGGGCACTCACCCATGGGCATCTCAAGGCCGTGCACTGAGGTGCTAAGAACACGCACCTACGCCTCCGCAGCAATCACATTGCTCCGAATCCGCGCATCGCGCGGGCACCTGAACTTGTCTTCTATTAAGTAAAAATGGCAGCACTCGATGCTCCTGACGTCGCATCATCGAACACACAATTTCGCTTCACGCAAGGCAGCAACGATTGGGATGGTAATCATTGCAGAAAGCTTGAATTTCATTCGACTAACGAATAGGCTGCTCTTGAAAGATTTGCGCTTCTCCACAATGTAGTAACTGACCCATTGGCTCTCTCTCTCGATGTGGCATGTGTTTCTTCACAGTGAGCGACGATGGGCGGACAGTGAGCTCACAAGCCAACTCGCACAGAGTTGCTCTACTGGAGCCCACCTTTGAAATCGACGAGGATGGTAGGAACTTCTACGCATGCAACTTCTGACATGAACTATGTTCAACTCTCATGCCTAACAAACAGTAACATTCATTCCTTCTTCTCAACCTTCAAAACGTTCAAAACAGCTACGGTAGACCTCGAAGTAACTCCACCGCCAGGAGGATGTCAAATCATGGTGGCACAATTTGTTGGCGCAGATTATTTCCTAGCCCAGGTCCTGTAGGTTGATAGCTTGCCTCTCTTAGACTCCTTGAGGAAGTATTAGAAATACTCGACACCGATTGAGAGGACGCGAGGAGAGTCCCAATATATATATTAGAATTACTTTTCAAAAATTGACGCACTACTTTTTTGAATATTGTATATTTAGCTTCCTAGCTTGAGTATGTATTGATACCTGTCCATCTTTGATGACCGTTTTATGCGTCTGTGACCAGGGCCGCGACACGTATCGCACGGAGGCTGACGAGGTCGCTGAAAGTGCGGCGCAGAACGGAAGTGCGCCGCCGCTGCCACCACAGGAACCTGAATACGCAATCACGTTTTCGAGCGACGGCGAGATGGACGGCGCAGACCAAGTAAGTAGTGTTTTGCCCCTTTTGAAAAAGAAATATACGTGTCCATGTGCTCTGCCCTAATTTGAAATTGAGTGACGCGGGAACCACGGCTTCTAGACGTCTCGCGTAACACCTTTTGGTTTTCGAACTCAGGTGCCCGTGTGGGCAGTAGCACCATGGCAACGCCGCGACCACATTCGCTTGCGCTACAGCGCCAAAAGGCGAACAGTGACTCTTGCACGCAATGGCGGACCACCTTCACCTGAGCTCGCGTTCGCGGGCGGGCCGCCACCTTTGCCGACGCCTCCATCAGCGTCAGAAGCAGCCCCTGAAGCCAGCGCTCCATCTACGGAACGTACAGTGGCGTCGCCACAGCAGCGGCTGTGTGTCTGCGTGGTGTCACGATCGGATGACATTTTCGGCGCGTCACGGTTTCACGTCTTGCGTGCCCTGAATTCTGAGGAAGCCGCCCTGTACACGCGAGATGCGAGCTCAGTTTTATGATGGAAGAAGAGTTAGGAACAAATCGGTAAATTTTGACAACAGGAAGTTACCCTTGTTGTCCACAAGTGCGCACTTACGTACCAACGGCAACATGTCCTCTATCTTTTTCGCGAACTTTTTCAGAATGGCTAGATATAGTAAAATGGTTTGGATTATCGCAGACGATGGGTACCTACAGTGGTGTACTACATTCGTACGAATAGCGCAAGGCACATACGGGGCATTAACCCAGTCCTTAATTCGTTCCTGTTGAACAGCTCTACAACCCAATTCCTTACTTATTCAGCTCACACAGAATCATTGTCGTGCCTATGGAGACAGCGCGCCGCTTACTTGGCTTGTCTGTTTGTATCGATTATACTCTATAATTGCAAAGGAACATCAACAAATAGTAGGGGCTGCTCATTCTTTAACCCCCCAGAAAAGTACAAGGTTCTGGCTGGGCTGAGTGCCCTTTAGAGTAATACAGTGTTCGTGTGTTCGTGTTCATCTTTTTACTCTAATGCGCCCTGTAGGGCCAATTCTGGATTCTCGGAAGGGGGCATTGGCTTCAAGTACGAGAGCACACCCCAGTCGCGTTTAAAATCAATCAAGTACTTAATTTAAGCCACATGTAGTCGGATTTAGGCAAATATAAACACCAGCCCTAACAAGTACGTCCGCGATCTCCATGTCCATTCCTTCCTATCCTCCGATATAGCGCGCCATGCGCCATTCCTTGATGTTAGCATGGCAAATACAAAACACTAAACAGTTTCCTCGAAGTATACGTTTTACAAAGAGAGCCAGGTGTTTATAGAGCAAAGAGCAGTCACGTTTGCTGCCCGTCCCCCCACGCGGAAATTTAATTTTCAACGATATCGAAGTGATTCGCGTTCGCACTTAGAAATACCCTAGACGTAAATTTGGCGCGTGAATCACGCGCAGCAGACGCGCAAACTGCGCTTAAATCACACAGAAGGAAATTTAAAGCCCCCACGCGCGAATTGCGCGTGTACGTGTACGTGAAACCGTGAAACGAAACCTTGCGCCCGTTTCGGTTTCGGTGTTCAAGCAAATTCACTTAATCGTGACTTTTGGTTCTAGAGTTCTAGATTGCAATAGGAAGTCTTAGGTCTTACTTCGATTAACCGTCTTGTCTAGTCTAGTTAATACTTTGTGGCAAATAGCAACAGAAAAATATAACTTTCAGAACAAGTCTGACTGGGCACTCACCATTACCGCTGATATTGATATCATTCTACGAGCTACCAACACAAAAACCCAAGAAAGCGATGTGGGGTTGCTATCTTCCGCATTGATAAATGTTCGAGCACTCTCTACTACTATACACCCCTCGAATAAAGCAGGGCTCATGCAGACGCTACAAATTACCAACCACCTGTAATCCGTAATAAACCAAGCCACCACGCATGATCGTGCCGGTCCAAGGCAACTCGTTATTGAAGTAGGTGTCGTTACAAACTTCCCTTCAGTAACGACACGGCAGCAGGGGCATTTTTGCTCCAACTCAAAGAAGAAAATGACATCTCCGCAGCGGAACTGCTGCGCACATTACGCGCTTCCAGTGCCATTCCACCGCTTTCCGCTCCGTCTCTGTTTAGCCCCATCCGGGTGCGGCAGCCAGGCCCGGCGGGCCGGCCGACGGCTCGGCATTCCAGCCCGCCCCGGCCGAGCCGTCCCCCGAAAAGGTTATGTCTTCGCCGTCGTGCTTGTCGTCGCTGTCTTCCTCCACTCCGAAAAACGCCACCGCGCCGCTGTTGCCGTTGCCGTTCTTCTTCTCGTCTGCGCCACCACCGCTGCCTTCATCTCCTTTCTCAGCCGCAGCAGAGCTATCCTTGCCCTCTGCCGAGTCTTTTGCTGCTCGGGCCTTGTTCGCCGCGGCCCGTGCCACATCCCGGGCTTTCTGCTCTTCGTGCTTCTTCAGCAGCTCTTGCACCATTTCTACGGCCTTTTTGACTCCTTCCTTGGCACCAAACACCTTGGCCACGGTGGTCGGCACTTCCGAGTCGGCTTGAGGACCCGACATTCCCTTGGGCACGTCCACGTTCGCGCCCGTGGATTCCTTGATGTTCTTGATGGTGCTGCCCATGCGGCCAATGATCATTCCCACTGCGGCCACCGGCACCGCCACGTCTTGGCACACTTCGCCCTTGCCGAGCTTCGCGTGGGCGGGGGTGAATTCGTCCTTCAAGATCTTGTGCACCATGGCCGACGCTTTAACCACTTGCTCCCGCGACCCCGTCACCTTCACCATGTCTTCGACGCTCAACAAGTCCACGGCGGCGCCGCTCGTGTCCCGAATGTCCCGAATCACCGCGCCCTTTTTGCCGATGATGGCCGCGAGGTGCGACTTCCCGTCGGGACCTTTCACCGAAATCTTTTCCACCTGCGAGTTGGCGTCAAGCAACGCCTGCAAGGTTGCGACCTGATTCAGAAAGACACGCAAAAAAGCAAAAAAGACGACATTCAAAAGAGGAAGGAGAATTATCTTTAGCATAGCGCATCAAATATTCCATTCTGTTTGTTCATTCAACTGTAAATTGTACTGCTGTTGTTATTCAGCACGTTCAGTGCCACATTTGTCTCAATATCTTAGCTTTATACCGCTGCAGCCACTTGCGCGGTGTCGCCCTCCACCGTGACATAGGTCTTGCCGGCTTCCAGGTTGACCTTCGCGCCGCTGTCTTCTTGCACCTGGCGAATGGTGGCGCCCTTGGGGCCGAGCACCACGAAACGACCACGCTCCGACCCCAATTCCACCTTTTAGGAGGGAGGAAAAAAATGGTAGATTAAAAACACACACACACACACACTCGCATGGAAGTGCATCAAGTATTATTATACTTTCACGTGGTAGCAGTGTGATTGAACGGGCACATAACGCAGGCACGGAGGAAAGAGGGTGAAGAAAGGAGCAACAATAATAAAAAGAAGGGGGGAGGCATGGGATGCAGCCGCAGGAGTTGTGATGATGGATTCAACTAGCTTTCCTATTGATTGAATATACCTCTTCCCGGCACTCCGGCGGCGGCCCTCCTGCCATGTACAGCTCCACCAAATTCTTGGCCGCTTCCACTTGCGACGGGAGGCCGCTGAGGCTCAAACCTTCTGAGACCCCCACCGTGCCGCCGGCCACCCGGGAGACGGAAGCGCCCGATTCGGCGATGATTTTCTTGATGGTGGCCCCTGCCTTGCCCATCACCGACGGCATTTTGTTGCCCACCTTGAAGGTGTTTACGGTTGATCATAATTATAAATAGTTTTGACAAATTGTAAGCAAGGATTGGTGGGAGTTGAAGCAACGACAGCTCTTTCTCGTAAAGCAAGAAATACTGAAACACCGTGCTAGCATAGAGACAAAGACCATCCCATCTTGAAACCCAGGCAGAGATGCCCCCCCTCAGTAATGTCGCTTTTTCATACCTCGAGCACAATCTCCACACGCGCATCTTTAGCGGCCTGCTCTCGCGCCAAAATGTCAGTGATGAGGGCAGCCGCAGTCGCCACACTCATCTAGAAGCGAGGCACATAGGTGGGTTGAGAGCGCGCCAATAAGAAAGAGAAGCGAAATTGGTGACAGAAGAGAAAGACGAGGATCGAAGGAGGCGTCTCCAAAGTACAGAAAAAGGTCTATAAGCATTACTCATCCTACTCTTATGGTCAAGCAAATTTAAAACACCTAAAAGAACCTTTAGCTCAAACGTATCTCAGTCGTACTAAGCTTGATTCGTGTGCGCGCACTCAAGCCTACATGTCCCTATCCTACCTCGTCGCCAGTGATGGTGCATAGACTGCTGCCTGCCACCGACCCGCCTGACCCGTCTTTGCTGCGGTCGCCTACTTTGATCTTCGCGCCGCTTTGCTCCGTGATGGCTTTGATCGTGGCCCCCGACTTCCCAATCACCGAGGACACGAACACCCCGAGGTCAATCACCGTGGAAGGTTGCCCGCTGGCCGCAGCAGCAGCAGCACCGTCCTCGTCCGTGCCCTCGCCACCGCTCCCAGGCTCCGCTTCGGCCGCGGCTTGTGCTGCGGCAGCTTTCGACTTCTTGCCCCGGTTCGTCTTCACCGTCGACCACTCCTCTTCTTCCTCCGCGGCTGCGGTCAGGGACGCGTCGGCAGCACCGGTCGCCGCCGAGGACTCCATCGCCTGCCAGAGCGCCCGGGTGTTCGAATCGTCGCTGCTGGGAGCGTTACTCCTGCTGCTGCTAGTGCTCGCGGGGGCTGCCGCCGCGTCCCTGACCGCAGCTGGAGCTGCAGCGGCCTTGGCCTTCTTCTTCTTGGACTTCTTGCTACCTGCTGCCTTCTTTGCAGCTGCTTCTTCCTCTGCCTTTGCCGCGGCTGCGGCTGCCTCTGCTGCCGCTTGTGCTGCTGCAGCTGCTGCAGCTTCAGCGGCTGCCGCGGCGGCGGCGGCTGCCTCTCGCTCTGCCTTGGCCGCGGCTTCTGCTTCCAAGGCAGCAACTTTTTCCTTCTCTTTAGCTGCCTTGGCTGCTGCGTCGCCGTTGCCCTTGCTCTTTTTAGCTTTCTTTTTTGGGGCAGCAGGCTCAGGAGTAGGCTCCGGATCGGGCTCAGGCGCAGGCGCCGCCTCCTTGGCGGCTTTCTTTTCTTTCTTGGTGCTGGATGCTTTCTTCTTTTGCCCGCTGACTTTCGCTGGCGCCGCTGACTCAGACCGTGGGGCATCCTAATGGTTCAAAGCAGACGTAAGCACCACCAACCATTATGAAAAAGCACAACGAAAAGGTGGTTCGCCTCTTCATTTGATACATGAGCCGAGAAGCTTGGCACTGAGCTAACCAGTCGCCTCCTTCATAGTAAGTCTAAATGTAGCAGCAAAGCTGAGGCTCACCTTCGAGTTGTTGCTCATGCAGAAGGCAATGCCGCCGACAGCCGCGGCTGTGGCGCACCCACCGATCTGATTTTTGAGGAAGCCAAACGCAAGCAAGCATAGATAAAAGAAGAACCAAAGAGGCGCACATCGTGACAACAAACCCTTAACACTTGAAACCAGAGCAATCAAAGGATGCTTCACAATAACTCTGAATGTTTAGCCTAACGATGAAATGAGTGACAGGTGGGCATTTTTCATTTATGCAGTACTGGCTCCCACGCAGGAGCCATTGCTGGTCGCAGCTCGAGCACACCTCAGCTGCAAATAACTCCGTCATCGATTCCCAGAACACAATCAAATCTATGCAAAAGTGAAGAACGGGCGTGCAACACGGGCTCACCACGAGCGGGTTCGAGAGGACGTCCATTCTCGCCGAGGCCTTGTGGACTGTGGACAGTGAAGGAGTGAAGGTCGACAAGACGACACGACGACAAAAAAGCAAAAAAAAGGACCACGTAATCCAACGGATCTGAATGTTTGTACACCTGTCTCAAGAAATGGGACTAATATAGTAAAGAAAAATTATAGAAAGTGTGTTTAAGGATTTCAGGACATCAGTACTTGGATGAGAGATCTGTGCACCAAGCAGCATTTCAACGCGGAAATTAAAAATACACAGGAGCACAAAGAACAAAGAGCAATTGGGAGGATCGCCTAGGGCGCAAATGGCAGCAGGAGATGGATAACAGCGGAGGAGGAGGATGAGGAGAGAGGACGTTGACGTTGGGCGTTGGACGGAGGGTTTCAACTGTCGCCGTCCAGTTAGGGGACGATAACAATGAGGGCTGGTTATGGCTGTTATTGGCATTAATCCATACCCTCTGTCACCGCCCAGATAGGGGGGCGGTAATTTCATCATCCCTTGTCTGGATGGCGACAACAACTTACTAAATGGGTAGCGTTCGGGGTTCGGGGCCCGGTGAAGATAATACATTTCCTGGCAGGAAGTTGCTGTATTAGGTAGCAGCTTTGTTGTGTTGGTAAGCGAAATGTGCAGCTAGATCGTGTATCGCACCAGAGCAGCAAACCCTCGGTGACAGTGATACAAGCCACGTAGCCCAGATCAACGAAGGAGCCAGCAGATAGGGAAAGCACACATCACCCATAGCGCATAATGCGCATAGCGAAGAAAAATTTGATTGAATTCGAGTTCAGGGTTGGCAGCCCATATGAATATGCTTAAGCGACCTAGGGTATGGGTGCGTGCTCACCTGAACAATGCTCCGCGTCTCAAGGTAGCGTTTCACGTCCACGCGTGATTCACGCGTGGAGGCAGTAAATTTCCTTTTCGCATGATTTAAGCGCGATTTACGCGTTATTCACGCGCCAAATTTGCGTCGAGGGCATTTTTGAGACAGGCCCCGAAGGGCCGGAATTAGATGACTAACAGGTAGAAAAGCACAATTTTTTTCAATGCGGACTTGAAACGTGAACCACTTCGGTATCCTTGGAAATCAACTTCCTGCGTAATTTACGCGCAATTCCTAATTCCTAACCCAGCCGCGTCTGCTGCTGTGTGATTATCATGTTTTTGTCTTGGGTTATGGTAGTGTTTGAAATCGAAATAGACTACGCAGATAATTACTAATAATTACGAAAAAGCATAGACATATATGTATATATATGACAAAATTCAAATCCAAATCCAGTTGGCAACTGGGTACAATTTGAATTATACCGGGCTACTCGGCGCTTCGCTAGTAGTTTAGTAGTTACTACTTGGCATCTCGGCCATGCGTTCTCTCATTCAATACAGCCAGCTGCCTGCGACCGGAGCTCCATCATTGTTCGCGTAGCTGGAGCTGGAAGATCTCATCATTTCTCATCTCTTGAAGTCATGAAGTCATGAGACAATGCCTTTTGCGCTGCTTCCCTGTATACGCCAAGCACCATCTTTTGAGGTGGGAAAGCTTTTTGTTTACGTTCGGAAGAACGACTTCACGGTCAGTGGTTTGAACTCGTCTTCGTACTCTTCGCCGCCCACTTCGTCGTCTTCGCCTTCGTAGTACTCCGCGCCCCCCTCGGGCTGCACCGCTTGCAGTTCCATGTCGAAGTGCAAAGTCGCTTCTTCCACTGACGACAACAAGCGCTGCAGGTCGGCGGTCACCTGCGCCGCTCCTCGCTTGTGCTCGTAAATGGCCTGCTCGTAGTTCGGAATCATTCGAATCTAGACGCGCAGGAAAAAAGAGAAGAAGAAAGGCGCGCCATGAGAAGGAGGGACCAACAATGAAGATGTGAACAACGTCAGATAGCAGTGGAGGAAAAGGTAAGTTGGCTCCATTCAACTTCAAATCTGCTGCAACGGCAGCTATTGCCAGAGAAATATCTCTACATGTTCAAAGTTTACTGTAATTTCTATTGTGCTCATTTGGTACAGGGCTGCATGCGCGTTCGTCGCTCGCGTGCTTGCCATTTACCTTTTCCCTCAACACAGGCGGCACGTCCACGAGGGCCTGCTGAAGCTCGTTGTCGAGCACGCTAAAGATGGACGCTACCCGCTCTGCCAAGCGCAGTGCCAGCGTGGCGTCGGCGGCCGTTTGCGAGGCGCTGCTCACCGCCTGTTTAAGGAGAAAGTTATAAGGAGGGCGATCAAGCGTGAGTTTGTGGATGCGCAGAGGACGAGGCAAAAAGGCATAAGATCCCCCTAGCACTCTAAAAATCGTGTGCCTAAAATACAGGCAGCTCATTAGAATAAGACCGAAGCAAGCGCGGAGATTGGAAAATAGATCGAGAGGCAGCACTATGCAATTTCTCGTGCGCGTTCAACAAGGATCTACGGGATGAATACCTTGTACATGTCTTCAAGTTCCTCCTTGGTGACCGGTAACGATGCACCTCCGTGGAGGCAGTCGCCTAGGCACTTGGCGACGTCTTTGGCCGTAAACTTGTACGCCTGTTGACAAAAGAATAGAAGAAGCAAGCAAGCCGTTGGAGAGAGAAGCAACGATTAGACACATGAGCGCGGACATCGCAAGCACTGCACACATTCATGTATTATCGCGCGGGAAGAAATTCCAACGATGCGTTGTGGATACTGGTTTTAAGCAATAAAAAGTCAAAGAAGCAGGATCATTCTGGCGCGAATAAAAGAGGCTATGATGCTCAACACACTGAGGAGTGAAAGACAGTTCGACACAGAGAGGGCGAAGTTGACCTTGATGGACTGCTCGAGGTTGATGATTTTCTTCGCCGACAAGGAAAGCGCATTTGAGTGTTCTGCAGTACAATCAAGTTGAATTTCCAGGAGTTCCGCACGCATAGATGGTTGCACACGAGGGGTTGAGAAGGAAAGGGTGCAGCGGCATGGGAGGTTCAGCAGTGCGGTCGATATGGTAGTGCATACACAGTAAAGAACAAAGGCGAGTCAATTTCAGAGGAAATGCTCAAGTCAATGATTTCTCATAACATATGTCGGACTATGAGCAGCAGCGTTTTCTGATTTGAAGCAAGGCCTCACAAAGCATCATCTTTCTCTATCGTTCAAGAGCGCGTGGGTGCCCCCCCCCCTTGGGCAAACGGGGAGCGCTTTAACAGCAGTTGGACAAAAGGTAGCGTCTAAAGCCAGGGGCAGTTCGTAAGCGTGCTTCAATTTATGCAATTTCACGTCAAGAAGAGTGGTCTCCTCATTTGCGATCGTGTACCTTTGTTTTTTGTCTCTGAGAGCTGTGCTCGGCGGTCGAGGGAGTAAATCTCGTTCTCTCGTGTCCGATCCGGGTGCTCCAAATCGTCACGCAAGCGATCGATTTCTTCCTGGGCCGCCGCCAGCTGGTCTTCCAGCTCCACTACGCGCAACCGCAAGTCTTCGTCCGACATCTAGTGTGCGCTCCCTGAACCAAACTGCGCGAGTACCAACGTCGAGTCTCAACTTTTACCGTTGTTGTTTTGTTGCTTTGCTTTTTTTTGTGCACCCTACCAGCAGGGGAGGAACTCTCGGAGGGTGTCGTGAGCGTAGAGAGTTTGATCCTTTGTGGGGGTTAGAAAAAAATATACGTCGGGCCGGAAACGCGGAAACCGGAAACGAAGCAGCTCGGACATTATTCCGCACGTGTTGTAAAAATGGCCCGTGGAGGAAGATGAGCCGCGGTATTCAGAAGGGCTAGGAAAGCTATAAACCTTACCTAGTTGCTGTATTTCATACGCCTAGTTCCTACAGCCAATCTCGTCTGCTTCCCTCTGATTTTCCGATCGGGAAAATGCCTGCTTGGAAGAGACTACTTGCGATTGCTTTCGGAATACCGGGTATGTGTGGCGTGGGTAGTGTTCAGCTCGGCAGAAGGACCCTCGAAGCTCAAGCAGGCCAAAGGAAATCGCCACACATGTGTATTGTCACCCATCACGAGCAGCATTTGGGCCCAACGATGCCGTCTTGCGCAACCGTAGAACGCGACGCCAAGAGATGGCTTGCCGACAACAACGACGATGACGTGGGCGTTGACGCCACCGCAACGGCTTTGATGCGAGAAGCCTGGACAGTTCGGCTCGCAGCTTGCGGCTCGCTCGCAGCGGCGTGCACTGCAGGCTTCTCTTACATTCTTGCTAACGCACCTGCACGCTTCAGCCGCCTCGACCGTGGTGCGTTCTTACTCGTAGGATTAGTAATTGAATGCCTTACTTACTAAAAACTCCGAGCACATTCAGTTGTCTCTGCCTTGATCGACAAGTACGGTCGAAAATCTAAATTTTTTTCTATCGCGCAACTCATCTTTCAAGCCTTTTCCATGCCAACTAGATGGCTTTCCGGAGGGCTTAACGCGTGACCTGCGCAGTCGCCTCGCTCAACTCGACAACACTTGCAAGCGCACCGGTAAAGCACAACATATTCGCCCTTTGATGCTGATCCCAGATGATTCATTTTAGAACCACATTTCGTGAAATGTGTGATTGCATACTTCTGCTTCCATTTCATTTTGTGTGGGGAAATTTCAGGTGCTACTCTTCCAGACGCGTCAGTGGATCCAACCGGGGACGGCAACGGTGGGAACGTCGAGCTCTCAGAGAAAGCAAAAGCAACCGCCAGTGACCGCGAAAGGAGAGAGCGATTGCGGCGCCCTGTCATTGGAGACCCGTTGTACGGAAACACTAGCCCCGCAGGGGCTGATGGTGGTGTGAGCAGGAAGAACACTGTGGAGGACTTGTGGTGTGCTGGCAGCGGTGATGCTTGGGCGAACGTGTCTCTCGATGTGCCTTCGCCTGCCATTTATAGCCCTTCAAAGGTGGACATCAGGAAGATGAGCTCAATGAACATGTCTCATAATGATTGTATCTACTGCTCCCTCGGTTTGCTTGTCTATTCATCCCTTGAAGTCTACTTTTCAAATACTTTTCACTTGGCATCTTTTCCTCGTTTGTCTCTTGTGGTTGTAGGGCCATCGACCGATGTCCTGGTGCAGTGTCGCGCTGTTGCGGCTGGCAGCAGCCCTCTTGCCCGAATGCGATATCGTAGGCCATGCTGACTCTAATCTCATGCTCTTCAACACGCTGAACGGCCACACATCCAATGGTTCGAGTGAACAAACAGATGTGAAGTAGCAATTACTTACCGCTGCAACCTCTCGATTCATGTAAAATTGTATTTCTCTTTTGAACTTGTCTTCAATGTGCTCACCTCGTGCGTCAAACTTGTGTCCCCGCTTGGTGTGCTTCATGATACAGGCGCAGGGATAGACACTTCTTTAGCGTCGCTCTTTCAGTCGCCACATTCGACCAGTGCGCTCTGGTCGAGTTCCTCGCATAGACCGACGCGTACTGGCAGTGGTGATGAATCAGCCAATGAGGTGTTCGCCACTGCAGCTGCTCCTGACGCTTCGCTCGTGTTGTTGCCACGTGTCGCTGCCACGGCTGTGCACGGACCTCTGCACCAATGGTGGTGCCAGCCGCTTACTGCTGCGACAGGGAGTCAACCCACCCGCGGTGGCAGCAGCAGTGATAGCGCTATAAACAATGACGGCAGTGACAGTGCGCGAGTGCGACATCAGCATCAGCGACGGCAACGGCGGCGGCATTTGCTCGCAGAGACCACCATTAACGGAGCTGGCAGTGCACTGAGGAACACTTCTGCCTCCATGGCGCTCGCTGTTCTTGCTGGCAGCAGTGACGTGGCATCCTTGGGCGGTGCTAGTGGCGTCATGGTAGGAGACGTCAATGCTTTAAGTGGATCCTCGGAGCGCGCTGTCGCCATGCGGCTGATCAAAGCCTCCAGCAGCACCACTTTGCGCACCGCTCTGAGCATGTCAGCGTTGGCCCTCCGGCGCGCGCGCTCAGTGTCTGGCTGCAGCACCCTCGGCCCACCCTCGAAAATGACGCCAACCGTAGGCAATGGCGACGAAAAGATGCGCAGCGGCGGCGGCAGCAGCATTCGAAGCAGAAGCAGCA
>Ga0307930_1002915_pt1 | contig 12816 bp, 14 predicted proteins | sample OrgLakmetageno46_FD_203161 | JGI IMG/M metagenome (GOLD analysis project Ga0307930, IMG submission 203161) | Saline water microbial communities from Organic Lake, Antarctica - #46 | ecosystem: Environmental > Aquatic > Non-marine Saline and Alkaline > Saline | place: Antarctica: Organic Lake... | reverse complement strand
CCCGGACCGCTGCTTTCTCTTATGGAGCAGCCAGCGGTCCGGTAGCTCAACTGGATAGAGCAGCTGACTTCTAAGCCGGAGGTCTGGGGCCGTAAGAAGATGTAACTACAACGGGTTAGGAAAACCTCAGCGGCTTGCGAACCGTTTTCCGAACCGTTATCAAAGAGCCACGGTCCCGTAGCTCAACTGGATAGAGCACCTCACTTCTAATGAGGATGTTGGGGGTTCGAGTCCTCCCGGGATCGCCATTTTTCTACTCAAGCCATTCAAAACTGGCACATTTCCTGCCTAGCTGCTATCCAAGCGCTGACTTCAATTTCAGTGCGGGCGGACAATGGGTAAGGACTATGTGGGGGCCATCGCGGCCAGCGGATTGACGATTCACGAGCCGATTGAGGTAGGTGATCCTGAGCTTTGGATACCTACGCCGGACCTTGAGCATATCCTAAGCGAAGCCCTTGTAGGGATTGATGGCTTAGACGTACCAATCAGGACAAGATCGAAGCTGGTCAAACAGCACGTTTGTCGCGCTCTGGGCTATCCGGTTCCCAAGAGCTTCACCAAAATTCAGCCGCGTTTCTATGGGCAGATGTTCGACACCTACGCCCAGAAGGCGAACAACCTTCAAATCTGGAATGAAGAGCTATCGCCGTCGCGCCGGTATGTTCTCCTCCGGGTTGATGATGCGGGTGTCATAACGCGCGTCAAGGTGGTCAATGGGGAGGAGCTAGCTCAGCTCGACACCACGGGAACGCTGACGCAGAAGTATCAGGCACGGTTGGTTCCCGGGGAAGCGGGAGCGGAACTTATTGCGCCAGCCGACACTGACACGCTCTTGCCGCACGTCCGCGCAGGTGCCAACCTTGCCGAACACGTCAGCCCAATAGATCACCCAGCCCACGGCCTCATCCTGCCCATTGGCGAGGTATTTGACCGGCTAGGCGGTGCAGTGGGCCGGTCATTCCCCGATGCAGGCCGTGACCAAGAACGCAACCGGGGAGCCGCGCTGCACCGCATCGTCTGCGAACTTCTGGGCTACGCAGACTACCGTGACGATGGGCGGTTTCCAGATGTTCGGAACCAGCTGCTTGAGGTGAAGCTACAGACCTCCCCGACAATCGACTTGGGCCTAGTCCTTCCCGCCAGCGAGGACCCACTGGACGTGCCTCAAATCGAGGGGACACAGGTTCGCCATTGCGACGTTCGCTATGCGTTATTCTCCGCCCATACGGACGGGGCAAACGTGACGTTGACAAACTTGTACCTCACCACTGGTGCGAGCTTCTTCACCCGCTTTCCCCAATTTGGCGGGAAAGTGCTGAACAAGAAGCTCCAGATACCGTTGCCCTCAGACTTCTTCGACAGGTAGCCCGAACGCTGCCCAGACCATCTCGTCAATCCGCTTCTCCAACTCGGGCTCGGGGCCATCAGCCAGCCGCGTGTAGAGGTCGCGGCAAGCCTCAACAATCGCGCGCGCGCCGTCGCTGGCGGGGTCTGGTAAAGGAAATTGTTCGACATACTGCGTGATGAAGCGCCTCCGCCCGGCGTACAGCTTGTTGTTGAACCGCCGGTCATAGAACCGCTCGATGAATGTCGAGTTGGCTACGCCAAGGGCAAGCCATAGCAAATCCTCGTTGCCGGTCAGCCAGTAGCAGTCCCCGTTGACGACGGTTCCCTCTAGGTCCATCCAGAATGTCGGCTGTTCGCATATGTCCCGAAAAACCAGCTTTGGGCCGGGCCAGTCCGCCGGGTTTTGTGGCACCCAAATCTCATACCACTCTCGCCCTGCCTCAATCACATAGCTGCGGCCTTCTAGGGTCTGGCGATGTTCTTCAAGGTAGGCGCGGCTTGCCGGGTATTGTGCCAAATCCACCGTCTGCTTGCGACCATCAACCATGTGGTGAGGATACAAGACTTTCCTATGGGGTGGCTCGGGCCGGAACCTTTGCGCCGTGTGGTGCGTGGTCAGTGTGCGGTGCAGCTCCAATTCCGTATCCCAAGCCTTGGGGATGAAAACCTTGTCAGCGCAAGTCTTGATGCCAACCCTAATTTTTCCAATTTCGCGGAAGGTCCGCCAAGTATTCTGTTGAACGGTCGCAAGCCACTGCTCAACCCCTTCCGATGCCAGCCGCCAAACTCCGGCTGGATCGTTGCCGTTGTCTAACGTGCCGTGCTGGACAAGGAAGGCCCGGCCATCGGGCACCGCAACCGCTCCTTCATGCTCAAGCGCTGTAAGAGCATCCGTGGAAGTGAACTCGGGTTCCGCTTTGGTTTGGTAGATCGAATGGAAGGAAGGTGTCTGAGCTTCATTGCCGCTGCCCCGCGCGATCAGGACAGCGGGCAAAACCGCCGCTTCAAACAGCTTTGTGTCGCCCAAGTCATAGACCTCGCGCAAGCGGAGGTCATTCATCATCCCTGCGCGCGCTGATGCGCCGCCTTTGGTCGTCATAAATCGGTTGGATACGATGAACCCAGCCGCACCGTCCGGCCCCAGTACGGTCGCCATGCCCAGCAAGAAGGCGTGATATAGGTCCACTCGCCCAGACAGCCCGAACTGCGACGCGAGCTGGCGCGCACGCTCAGCTCCGATGATCTGTGTTCTGACATATGGTGGGTTTGCGATTATCAGATCGTATTGTTCAGCGGCCCCGAACAGCCCCCCGGCGAAGTCGTCTAGGACGTGGTCAAGGAAACTGCCGATGTGCAGCTTTAACACTGCGCTGGGGTGTTCACGCGATAACCGGGCGCGGGCCTCCTCCAAAGCGTCGGGGTCTGTTTCAAACCCATACACCTCGACAGGCCCATCAAGGCGGTCCAGAAGGGCAAGCAGCAACTCTCCATGCCCAACAGCGGGATCAAGGACGCGAGTGGGGCGATTGGAAACGGGGGCCGCATTAGCCACGATACGGCCCGCAACAAAGTCGGCAAGAGCCCGAGGGGTGTAGGTGACTCCATCAGACTTGGTTTCGCCCACATCCTCGTACCGCTTGGAAAACCGAACTGCCTCCGTCATTTACTCGCCCTTGTTCTTCTATTGTTCGCACCCATACTTATCCCCGCGCACCGTTCCCGTCTATCGCAATCCGTTTAGCACAGTTTCAAAAGGGACTCTTTGCCGTTGACAGACGGGTAGCGAAAAGCGGACACATAAGTATCTTGCAACAGAAGCGCCCGGCAACGGGCCACGCCACAGCCCGGTGCACGGCCCGGGGGCAAGATCGGCGGAGGCTGGACCCCTCCTTGAACCTCAAGGTAGTGCTGCCCAAAGGCGGCAAACCCCGAGATAGGTAGCCGAACACGTGAACACCAGAACTCAATCGAGTGCTGGCGTCGGTGTTTTGGCTTATGTCCGTTCCTAGATGCCAGCGCTCCAACTCAATGGAGTAAAAGCTATGACCAACAATCCGAATGCCGAGCAAAGGCACGTGATACGCGAGCAGATGAACTGGCTGGCAGAAATGTCAGATGGCGGAAAGTGGGGATGCCCATATATTGAAGTGCTTATGTCGCACATTGGGGCAATGGTGGCCGAACAGGTAAACGCAAGTTTGGTCTCAGCCTCGGATAAACAGCGCGTCCAAATCAACGCTCTTGCCGCGATTGCGGCTTGGGCTCACGACCAGTCGTTTGAAAATCAAACCGGTGACACTTCCGAGTTGCAGTTAGCATTCGACTATCTGTTTCAGTGCGCGAGAGATGCGCAAAAGGCTGTCGAAGCGCATCAGGCCATTGATCAAACCTAACCCACCCCGAAAACGCCCCGCCGGATCAATCCGGCGGGGCTCTTATTCAGTGGGCTCTGCCATATGGAGACGCGCCACCCTGAAAGCTGCCGTTTTCGGGGTCAGTGCAGGACGGAGCGCGGCAACCAGAGGTCGCGGGCGAACAGGCACCAGCCCAACGCAACCTGCACGGCGCGGTCGTGCTGACCGATGAGGTGTGGCGTGGCCTGTTTTGGCTCGCGGACGGCATCCGTCCAAACGTCCCGCCGGGTCCCCGGGTGGCGTCGGCAGAGGAGCCCAACGAGGCCCCCCAGCCGGGCGCGGGGGACGCGGTAGAGGCGTGAGAACTGGATAACCATATCGGGCGTGGCCCAGCCGTCCGGGCTCGCCTCCTCCGCATGGGCCACGAGGGCGAGGTGCGCGAGTTGGAGACGCCGGGGGAACAACTGCCCGTAGGCGTCTGTCAGCCGGTCTGCGTCCATCTTCACTTGCCACGCCCCGGGCCGGTGTACGTTGCGCCCAAGGCATCGCCCTGGAACACGCAGGGGACAAAGCCGCCCGCCGCCGTGGCCGCGACCTGCGTTGTGTCGAAGCCCGCGAAGGGGGTGTTTAGGTGCGGCGTGAGGGCGTCAGCGGCGAGGACCGCCGCCGGGCCGTCCGCCGCGTCCACGAGGGCAGCATGGATGGCGGAGGGGTTGCGCAGGTGGCCTGCGCCCTTGGGGCGGGTGACGAGGTAGAGGGGCATCAGTTGGCATCCTTCTTGTTGAGAGCGAGCTTGATCCGGTCCAGCGGCTTGACCCGCCCGGCGGTGAACTCGCGGTTGAGGTTGATTGCGGCCTGCGCCGCGAGCTTGATCCGCGTGATGGCGTCCTGCACCTTCCGCGTCTCCTCGCCCACGAGCCGGTCCGCCAGCTCAGCGGTGGACAGGGGGCGGTCGCGCCGGGGCATCCGGTCCACTACGGCCATGATGGCAGCCCCGAGGACCTTGTTGTTGGTCGCCATGGCGAATGTGGCCATGTTCTTGAGCTCCACCGTGCCGGAGCCTTCAAGCTGCTGCTGCATGTGGGAGCGTTCGGGCGTCCCCAGCCCAGAGCGGGCGAGGACGGCCTGCGGAGACGCAAACAGCGAGGCGGTCAAGGCGACGGCCTCAGAGGCGGCGTTCACCTCCTTGATGTAGCCCCAGCGGGCGTCCTCAGAGTTGTTGACCACCTCAGCGCGGGCCTTGGCTGTGAGCTTGGCGGCGGCGGTCCGCTGGTCCTCGGGCGGGAACCCAGCGGCGGCGGCAGAAGCAGCGGCCTCCTCTCCACGGCGGGTGATGCCAGCCTCAAGGCCTGCGATCACGGTGCCGAGCTTCTCCGCACGCTTGGCGGCGTGTTCGGCAAGGCTGATGACCTCAGCCGTGGCAATCAGCTTGCCGGGCGGCGGAAGGGGGTCGTGATTGTCGGGGGCGGGTTGGTTCACTGGACAAGGCTCCTATGCTCGGGGCCGCCAGTGCAAAAGCGCCCTCCGGCGGGCGGCCAATCCTGAGGGCAGGATACCGCGCGCTTGGTGTGCTAGGCGAATGGAAAGACTTGTTGACTTAGCAATCTGTACCTACATTACACTTGGAGGAGTGATCATATGGAAGAACTCAATTAGATTGATGTAGTTGTACGGGTGGCTGGACCGCTCGCTATTTTGACTGGGGTTGTAGTCTCCGCATTCATGATTTCTCGGCAGATGCGTGTGAATTACGAACTTGCCCAAGAAAACTACAAAATCACTATCCGTGGTAAATCCTTAAGTTATTCACTTTACTCAAACGAACACCTAAGGGATGCGCGAATAAAAGTTGAGCAAGTATTCGGGCCAATGTTCACAATCAAAGAGGCCATCCCAATGGATGAAATCAATGATAAAATCAAAGGTTCTGAAAATGACAAAACGGGAAAAGATACAGAATTGTATGCCTCAATTCTTACGCTTCTTGCGCACTGGGAAAACATGGCGCTAAGTATCGACGCTGGCTTGGCCGACGATGATGTTTGTTTTGAAATGGTTGCTAGCACGTTGATCCAACACGTGAAGATTTTTAGAAACTTCATTGAGGAACGGCGTGCAAGAAATCCACGCATATATGACCACTTGATGGGCCTAAGAAGGCGTTGGGAGGATCGGTTGATCCAAATCCAACGGTCAAATTTTCAACCCATTCTTATGAAGGAGAAGACGAACAGCTAGATAGGTTTCGCAGCGCGGGCTATGCGAGAGAGCAGCCCGGCGGCATTCGCGTACACATCGGCGCGAGACTCAGTCACCGCGCCGCGTCCCCGGGTCTGGCTCGGGCGCGCCGAGGATGCGCTTCACGGCGTCGGGCCGGATGGGGCTGTCATACATTCCGGCCTGCCGCTGCGCCTCAAGGAACTCCTCCATGGTCATCCGGTTCGGCACCACGAGGACGCCGCCCGTGTTGACGCTCAGGCTCAGGTTCGCCTCAAGCGCCTCTCCCTCGCGGTACTGGTGGCGGGCCTTCAACAGGAAGATGTTGGCAACAATGTTTCCCTCATCGGCGGCCTCCCGCAGGTTGCTCACCAGCGCGTCATGTTCCCGGGCGAGCCCGGCGTGGTAGGCGTCGTCAACCTCGGGCTGGCGGTCGCGGCACGAGCGGAAGGCGTCCTTGCTCATGCCCAAGGCGCGGGCAATCGTCGCGACATGGACGCCGCGCCCGGCAAGCTCCTCCACGAGGGCGAGGCCCAGCTCAGTCACGCGCCAGTGCGAGCGCCCCCCCGCTCCGGGTTCTGGTGGGACCAGCCGCGCGGGCAGTTTGTCTTCACTCATGGCTCAGTCGCCTCCTTGTCAAATTGTGTGCAAACCGTCTGGCTCAGCCCCTTGCCGCACCGCAGCTCCCGGGCGATGCGGTCCATGCCCATCCCCCGGCTGCGCAGGTTGCGAATGGCGGCAATCAGGGCGTCGGACGCCGGGGGCCTGCCCAGCCGCTTTCCCTGCGCACGGGCGCGGGCGAGGCCCGCCTTGGTCCGCTCAACGATCATTGAACGCTCCATCTCAGCGACCATTCCCCGGACCTGAAACAGCAGCTTCCCGGAGGGCGTCGTGGTGTCCAGCGCTTCCTGATGCAGGTGCAGGTCGATGCGCAACGCCTCAAGGTCGTGCACGAGGTTCAGCAGGTCCCGGAGCGAACGCCCAAGGCGCGAGGCGTCCCACGACATCAGCACGTCATACCGGCGGCGGGCGGCGTCCGCGCGCGCCCTGTCCAGCTCAGGCCGCGAGGCAATGGCGCCGGAGGCCGTCTCAACGTATTCTTGCACGACGGTCCAGCCCGCGCGCTCCGCCACCTCCCTGAGGCAGAGGAGCTGGTTTTCGCAGGTCTGTCCCCCGGTGCTGACGCGGGCATAGATCGCGGCGCGGCGGGCGGTCATGCCGAGGCCGGGGCGCGCTGGACGTGCGCCAGTGGCGCGGACAGTCCTTTGGGCAGCACAAGGTGGTAGCAGTCTGCGTCCCCGCGCTGGCTCGTGCGGATGCCGTAGCCCTTCACCTTGTTCATGTCCCAGTTGAGGCCCGACTTGACCGTGATCGGCTTCCACGGCGCGAGGGCTTGCTGCAGCTCCTCCATCGTCGCGCCCTCCCTGCGGCTCAGCATGTCCACCAACAGGGCCTGCTTTGTCCCGGCTCGGCACGGCTTGACCTCCGCCTTGGGCGCAAGGTTGACCCCACGGCCCCGGCGCGGCGGCTTCACGGGCAGGTTCTTAGGTGTTGGTCCCTTGCGGAACTTGGCGGACCGGATGGCAGCGTCAACGTCAGTCGGCTGGCGCTGCGAGAGGGCCAAGAGGTTCTCCCAGATGCGGCGCGCGGCGGTGGTGCGGTCAGGGAAGCGCTTCACGGGCGGGATGCCCAAAGCGGAGGCGGTCGCGCCGAACAGGGCCGCTCCCTGCTTCATAGTCAGCTCGGACAGGTCCTCTGCGATCAGGACCAGCAGGTGGTCGTGCCGGTCAGCGGCGGCGGTCGCGGCCTCCTCAGTGCGGTGAATTGCGAAGGTTGCGGCGGTCGGGTCTATGGTTGTGAAGGTCGTCATGGTGGTGCTCCATTTCTGAGAACTTGGAGAGAGCCCAAGTGACAGAACGTATCGTGAACACAGCCACCCCGTAAAGGGAAATTACTGGGGTGTCAGTATGTTGGCGGACGCGGCCCAGCGGAGATGGGTTACGGCGGGGGCGCTGCGCAGGACGTTTTCGGGGTGGCTGGCGCGGACGCTTGCAGAACTTGTTGCCGGAGCGTCCCGGGGGTGGCAACAGCGCGCACGGCGGGAGCGGCTGACCTTGCCCACCAACCTTTTACTCCTCCGCACAGGACGTGTTTTGGTGTTTTCGGCACCGATGCCCAAGGGAGCGTTCCCCCGCCGTACCCGGCCCGTTCCTCAAGGGCGGGGAACGCCTCGCCACCACCGTAGCTGGCTCTCCTCTGCCGTTCCCTACCGTTCCCCCCCCTTAAGGTAGAGTAGAAGGGAGACGGTGGGACGGGAGCGCCTCTGGGCGTCGGGCTCCTGCGGCACACCTCCGGGCGGGCGAGCGGAACGGGGGGGGGTCGGGGGGAACGGTCAGCATTTCCCCCATACACCCAAGAGCTTAGACCGTTCCCTCTGTCACCGCGCCACCGTTCCGCCAGGGGAACGCCTAGAACGGGGTGCGTCCCGCCTGAACCCGTTTTTGGGCGCTAGTGCCAGTGAGCTCCCCATCAGGCCCGAAGCTCGGCACGATCTGCTTCACGCCCTCGCCTCGGACATAGCACCACTCGGGGTGCGGCAGGCCGAACCGGCGCTTGGTCCGGTCGAAGCCCAGCCGCTTCATGGCGTCCCCGAGGCGGGCGTTGTCGTCCTGCTCCCGTTGTCCCGGCAGTTTGCCTACGATGCGCCATGCATCCTCTGCCTTCAGCTTCCCATCCAATGTTTCCCCGAGGGCGTCATGCAGCCGTTCATAGAATGGTTCCTCCACGCGCCGGTCGTCCTGTTCAGCCTCGGCATCGGCCCACAAGTCCGGGTCCAGCCGTATAGGCGCGCCGTCTGCTTCACGCGCCGCCGCCTCTGCCCAGAGCTGGTCGCGGTCGCGCCGTAGCGCATCAAGGTCAAAGCCCTCCACCGCCACCGGCCAGAACCGGCGGTTGCCCGTCGTGTCGCGCAGGTAGCGGCTGTCATTGGTCGTGCCGATGATGACGCACTGGCGCGGCACCTCGCGCTCGCGGCGGTCGTAGGCCATGCGCGCCTTGTCGTGCGTCCGGGACAGGAAGCCCTTGAGGTGATCCGTCCCCGCCTTGCGGTTGCCCTTCAACTCGCCCGCCTCGGCAATCCACTTGCCGGAGAGGGCTTCAATCACGCGCTTGCTCTCCGCATTCAGGGGCAGGTCGTCGGTGAACCATTCTTCGCGCCCCGCCAACACTTTCAAAGCCGTGCTCTTGTTCGTACCCTGCGCAGACTCAAGCACCAGCATCTCGTCAAACTTCACGCCCGGCCTGCGGACCCGGCGGACGGCGGCGACAAGCACGAGCCCCCCAACGGCACGGGTGAATGCGGTGTCAGCCGCCCCGCCGTAGGTGGCGAGCCAGCCGTCAATTCGCGGCACACCGTCCCAGCGCAGCGCAGCAAGGTGTTCAAGGACCGGGTGGCGGGCGTTGCGGCGGGCATGGTCGCCCAGAACGTCATAGAAGAAGTCCTTGGTGGGCCGGAAGCCGAACCGCTCGTCAATCTCAAGGCGGAGGCGGACGGCGGCGGGGTCGTCCAGCGCCGGGCCGTAGCCTTCCAACCCTTCGATCAGCTCGCGGTCTGCGAACTGGTCGTGCCAGAGAACCACGCCCAGACGCCTCAGCGCCACGCGGATGTTCTGCTGCGAGCTGGCAACCGGCCTGCCGTCCTTGTCTGTGACAAAGCTGTCCTCAACACTCTCCTGAGCCTCACGGACCTGCCGCCGGGCGTAGCCTTCCGCGCCCTTCTGATCGTGGATGTGTCCGCTGATTGCGAGGTCCCTGTCCAGCAAGACGCCCAGCATGTCCTCCTCAGTGCAGCCGGAGCGGACCATTTCACAAACGGCCCAGAACACCACCTTTGAGCGGTCCCCCTGCCAGTTGCCTGCGGCGTCAAACGTACCGTCCCAGCGGCCCGGGTTGTCGGCGTCGTGTCCCGCGATGAGGATGCGGCGGAGGAAGTCTTCAATGGGCAGCTTCTCAAGGTCCACCCCCTGCGTCGGTGGTGCAATGCCACCGCCCTTCTTGTCAGGGGAGGCCGCGCCAACGGGGCGAGCACTTGGGAAGCCCGCCAAGTCATAGCGGCGCGACCAGTCCGCCCAGAGGAGCCGCGCGACGGCGGGGACGCGGCCCTTGGCGATCTTCTTCTTGCCCGGGACGTTGACGGTGCCGGGTACACGCATGATCCGTTCGGCGTTGTGGCAGGCGTCCGCCTGTAGGTCAGCCTCAACCTTGAGGTTGGGTCCCTCCACCGCCGCAAAGAGCCGGGCAAGGTGGGCATCGAGCGCGGATTGTTCAGCAGGCGTCCGCGTCTTGAGGCCAGCAACCCGCGCCAGCTCAGCTGAGCCACCCACTTGAACTTCCCGGTCTGACAGCCAGAACGCCTGCAAACCGCCGCCACTGTCGATGATTACGCTCGGGGCCGGGTGATAGGACCGGAGCTGCGACCAAGCGCGCTCCCGCTCACGTTCAATCGGCTCGCCCGCCCTCGGGTCCACGTCAACGTGAAGCGCCCGGATTGCCGACACCGCGCCCTTGTTGGGCTTGCTCGTCACTGGCCCGTACAACTCGTTCACAGTGAAGTAGATGTTCTGGACGCCCTGCCGCTCGTCAATCCACGTCGCCATCTTATCGTCCTCTCCGGCGGTGAAGGTCGCGGTGGTGGTGCGTCCGTTTTCCGGCGGGATGGAGGTCAGGACGCGCAGCCCGACTCCGCAAAAGTGTCCAAGGAAGTCCACCGCCGCGCGGGTGTCCGGCAACAAGTCTTTCTGGTCGGTTCCGGCGGCGTCTGCGGGTATAGTCTTAGGGATGATGTTGGAGTGATCGTTTCCATTCTCCCCTGTGCCCCCGGTTTGCTGCCCAGCGCCGGGGGTGCGCCCCTTCTCCCCGCCACTCATTCCCCTGCCTCCATCCACGCCCGCACGTCATCGGCGCGGTAGCGGACGCTGTGTCCAACCTTCAGGAACGCGGGACCCTGCCGCTTGGCGCGGTACGCCTCAAGCGACTTGGTTGAGAAGCCCGTCATCTGTGCCACCTGTTCGGCGGTCAGGTACTCCGGGTTCATCGGGAGCCGCCCACGCGGCAATTCTCTCAGGAGGCGTTCTGCAACGGCCTCCGCAACGGCATCAATCGTATGTTGGTCCATAGGTAGTCACCAGTCCAGACCACCTGCTGTACGGTGGTCGTGTTTGGTGACAGGGCACGAGCGTTGTTGTTGACGCCAGCTGGGTTGCCCCGCGCCCACCGCATTGGGCGCTCCCCGCGCGCGGCACTTCCCAGCAGGCCGACGCAGTTATCTAGTCTCATTCCCTGATATACCCTCCGCCGCCCTTCTTGGGAAACCCTAATTCCCCCTTTTCAACCCTCAATCTCTTGTTGTTCGGGCTCCAACAGGGCGAGGATTGCCGCCGTCATGCGCTCCTGTTCTGCCAGCAGCGTGTCGAACAGCGCGCGCTCGTGGATGTAAACGCCGTCTATCCCCGGGACGGTGTGGTCCAGCAGCAGGCGCGCGTTCACCCGGTCAATCCCGGTGCGCTGGGCAACGGTGCGGTAGGTGTGGCGGAGGATGTGACCTGTCTCAGAGGGCAGGGCCTTCTCCTTCCAGACCTGAGTTGCGATCACCTCGCCCGTCTTGCTGGACCGGGAGGCGAACAGCCAAGGCGCGCCGGGGAACAGAAGCTCACTGGCGGCCAGAGCCCGCCGCACAACCTCAACCATATGCCCAGACAGGGGCAGGTCAAAGGAGCGGCCCGACTTCATCCGGGGGATGGAGATTGACTGAGTGTCCAGCTTCACCCATTCGCGGCGGATGCTCACGAGCGTCCCGGGGCGCAGGCCGGACAGCAGCCCGAGCTGGTGCATGTCGCGGCGGAGGGGGTTGGGCAGCGCCTTCACCCGCGTCCACCAGTCCGCGAGGTCCTCGGGCATGATGACCCGGTTGCTGGCCCGCTCCTTGTTGAACGTGACCGCTGCCACCGGGTTGCCCGGGAGGGCGTCGGGATCGTCCACCACCTTGAGGGCGAAGTTGTAAGCCGCGCGGAAGTCCCTCAGCGACTTGTTCGCAGTGGTCGCGCCGTGGTTCGCCGTGATCCGGCGGTGTTCCTCCCGGGCCGCGCTGCGGCGCACGTCGGTTATGGGGGTGGCGGCCCACTTGGGCAGGTATCGGTCCAGCCGCTCCATCATGTCGGTGATTGACCGCTCTACACATCCCCGGGCGCGCATGTCCGCCCCATACTCTTCATACATCCGCCGGACCGTCCATGCGCCCGCGTCCCCCGAAGCGTCGGGCGGAGGGGCGTTGGGGTCAATGCCGCGCTTGATCTGGTCCAGCACCACCAGCGCCCGGCTCCGGGCGTCGTCCAGCGTCATCTCCTCAGTCCCCCCGAGCGTGTGGCGGACGGTCTTGACCAGCACCTTGCGCCCGCGCGGACCCTGCCAGAGGTCGCGCTGAACCTTGTAGGATTTGCCCGTCTTGTTCACGGCCACGAGTAGCCCTGTCACCCGCTCATCTCGCACCGTTGAGGGCTTCCCCGCATACACCAGCGCCCTGATTCGCGCCTCTGTTAGTCTCTCTGGCATCCCATGTCCCTTTCCGAACCGTGTGGTAGCCCGCCTGCGAACCGTAAACGAACCGGGAGGGGATCGGGCGGGAGCGGGCAGCTTAGGGCGAAGGTAGCTCAAAATGCCTGAGAACGCTAGTATTTAGGGTGGACGCGCGGGTGGGAAAGGGTTACAGTCCACCGACTTCTAATCAGCAGGTTCGGGGTTCGAGTCCTCGCCGGATCGCCAATCCACAAGCTGTGACGTTCAGCCTTGGTCGCGCTTGACAGGCGCGCCGCCTTCAAAGGCGTTGGGGCCGTGGTAGCTG
>Ga0307930_1002913_pt1 | contig 12819 bp, 12 predicted proteins | sample OrgLakmetageno46_FD_203161 | JGI IMG/M metagenome (GOLD analysis project Ga0307930, IMG submission 203161) | Saline water microbial communities from Organic Lake, Antarctica - #46 | ecosystem: Environmental > Aquatic > Non-marine Saline and Alkaline > Saline | place: Antarctica: Organic Lake... | reverse complement strand
CCCGGAAACTATTCCCCGGTGCCAGAAGTAGAATTAAACAATCGGGTTCATATCGAAGGTCTGAAGGATCGCAAATAGGGTACTCGGGCGTAAAAGCAAACACCTGGAATTCGATTTGAAGCAACCAAAAGCTAAGGTCCCGGGATGAATACCACTATAGGAATTGTGTGATGAGGAGTTCATTATTATTGCTAGAAGTGCATCTTTAGGGGGTTGAAGTCAATTGGCAGTTGGGCAGTCGGCGGACTGACTGCGCAGCGTACTATGGATGGTACTGTATTAGAGATAGTTTTTTCTTGTGACTTGTGACCTATCGATTCATCGAAAATGGGAAAGATACAGCGTTGCACTTAGCTCATAAAGGAGCGCACACGCCCACAGCGATGACATTAGGCGCTGACCAAACGCTCAGACACTAGTCCTTGCACTTATCATATTCCTTTCTAGCTTTGGAGGGCAAGAACACGCGTACACGAATGAGCATTCTCGTATTAGTAAGTCGCCTTAGGATCTTCGTGCTTGTACACCTTCTAGGTTCACCTCAGTTTCTGGCCGATGCATTCAGTGTGCCGAATAAGCCTTCCGGGCCTAAGAAGATATCAACCACCAAGCATGAGCGCAACAGCGGTGGATGTAGCTCGGTTGATCGGAAATCGCCAGCTGTTTCATCTCGTGTGCACACCATTACAGTCCACGGACTTCCAGTTTGGTTGCCCACGAATCGGCTGTTGGGGAAAGGAAGTTGGAAGCAGCAGCATCCCGAAAGTAACTTAGAGAGAAGGTCAAGCAGTGAAGATGATGCCGGGGCATGCACGGGTGTGGCAATGCGCGCTTCCCTGCCTCTCGCCGAGGCGTGCGCATTAGCCGCTCGACTGCGCGGCGTCGGTATTGGAGGGCACCTCTTGAAGTTCGACGCTTTGCCGCCGTTGCCTCGTGCTGCCGTTCGAGCTGCGCGTACAGAAGACGCACGGGCGCGGCGGAACACGAGCCCGGGTTTTGCGAAGTCGGGCGTGAAACTAGATGCCGAAGGAAAATGGTAATGGCGGCTATTTGGCTTGTTCCCTTTTTAGGATTGTACACTCTCTCTGTCTCTGTCTCTCTCTCTCTCTGTCTCTCTCTCTCTGTCTCTCTCTCTGTATTTCTGTCACTTTACACCTTCTACTTTTCCATGAGTGTTACTCATGTCACCCTAACAATCACTAGGTCTTTAACGCCTGAGAAGCTCGCAACAGGTATTGCTAGTCGCTTTCCGCCCGGAACCCGCATCGTTGACACTACGTGCGGTGCTGGTGGCAACAGCATTGCTTTTGCTCGTAGCGGGTGCAATGTAGTGGCGATTGAGCGTGACGCAACTCGTTTGGCCATGGCAAAACACAACGCTAAAGTCTATGGCGTGGCGTCTCGAATAGACTTTCGGTGCGGCGACTGCTTGGCGCTGTTACCTCACTTGACAAGAGGCCAAGAAGGTGACGAAAAAGCAGCAGCAATAGATGTGCTGTTCGTAGATCCTCCTTGGGGCGAGCACTGGAACCGCACCCGCACAACCCTGAGTGATTTGCCACTCTTGGATAAATTGGTTCAACGCCTGACTACAACGACTAGTACTTGTGCTGATGTTGCTGTTGCTGGAGGTTCCATTGATTATAAAGCGCTTGGCGATAGTTCCGAAGAAAAGGCGAATGCAAAGAAGAAGACAGAAAGTCCTCGCTTCAAACGCCTCCTGGCAAAAGTGCCGCCCTCGTTTGATCCTTCAGCCATCCCTGGATCTCAAGTCGAGGCCATGTTTGGCCACCAAGAAGGCGACTACCACCGGGTGAAGTTTTTGCTGCTGGGCGTTGATTTGGTTCGTGATTTATGACTGCCGCCAATATAAAATAAGACTATACGAGAACGGCGGCTTATTTATTTGCAATCAGTCCATTGCCCATTGCTGAAAAATCCCATGCCACCCACACGTGCGGCTACATCTACTTCAAGGGTGCGAAAGAAGCCCAATAGGGAACATTTCTTGCTCTGGACGATCCTGCGACATTCCAAATGCCGATATAATATAAAATCATCTGGATTTCGAGAATCAGTACTGATTGCTGTTATCCATAATCCTATATCTGGTTTGTTTTCTGGTTTATACACACACACACCCCAAGCAGAAAGCAAGAAAAAAACCGACAGCACTGCCTTGTTTAAATGCGGCTCACTTCTCGCCTCTTGTAGCTCCACATATCACTCCACTCCACGGCCACGCGGCCGCGCATTTTCCGGTTGTGCTGGTTGCTTCAACTATTCACTGCCGTTACCGCCAATCGCCAAACGCGACCCAGAGACATCTCTTCTTTACATTTATTTCAATTCGCTGGTTTCACTTCTCCTTTAGCAAGCACATGTATGTCAAGCTCTTCACTTCCCCAGTTTGCTCATGCTATCCACGGAGGCCAAACTCGTCACCATACGGTCCACGGCAGCCATCTGAAGTGAATGTGCGGGTAGCCACATGTGAGAGGAGGAAACAGACCGATGAAAGAAAGGCACGAGAAGGTAACCCGGGATGATAGTCCAGTATGGAAGTAAAAGAAGTCTAGAAACACCAAATCGATGACATATGCATTTTTTTCTACATGGACTTCCTTTCCAACATTGGATTCTTCTCACCTGAACCCCGAGGCGCGAGGCGTAGTCCAAGCCCGTATATCCCCACCAGTCGAAGCACCCTTTGGGGTTGCCCATCAGCTGCGACCGCTTCACCTGGGGGTAGAGCACAATGAAGTCGTTGGCCGCGGCCCAAGCGCCGTAGCCCGTCTCCAAAGGGAACTGCTGCCCAATGTCGTCGACCGTTTGCTCGCAGCCGTGAAACGCCACGTGGACCCGGCAGCCCGAGGAAACCTAATGTAATGTAGGCATAAAATAGGGCAAAAGACATGGGTGAGTGGGCGGACGAGGCAACGGTTCCTGGAAATAGTGACATTGAAAGAAATGTCATTCAAGAAATATGCGCCGCGTTCCCTTTCCTTCCCCTTTGTGCTTCTTTCCTCTCCCGGTTAAATTCCATTTGTGCCATGTGTTCGCGCACTTGCCCTCGAGGAAGTAAATGTCAACCGCAGATGTGCACATACGTGCATGATGAATCCATTCGCTCTTTTGTGGGCACTCACCCCGGTGGTGGCGTTGGCCTGGCACTTGTCGGGCACGTACATGTAGCCCACCGAGTACAGGGAAGCAGTGTCGAGGGTGTAGCCCGTTTCCAGAAAGGGGGCCTTGATAATAAAACAAGGGAGAACAACGGAGGGGAGAAGGGAAAGGAAAAGCTGAGGAGCAAAACATAAGGAAAACAATCCATAGTATAGCCCCCTCCCCTCTCCTCGCAGGCACGTTCGCGCTCAATCGCACACACGCACGCCCAACTTACTTGTGTGTCCTCCGGCGGCGTGAGCAGGAAAAAAAAGTACCCACGTCTTGCGTGTACACTAGCAAGCATACCTGGTCGAATTCGAACAAGTTTCCGGCGTCCAAGCCTGAGGGAGCTGCCCCTTTCGAAGGCGCCACCAAGGTGTCCATGTGCAAGTGCTGCAGTAAAGCTCCTGCGGCGTCGTAGTTGCACGCGTTGATGAACGGCTCGCCCGCAAAGGTGCAGGTCGATCCCACGTCCGCCGTTAAAAAAGCATGCTCGCCCGCCTGGTTGTAGACCGCTTCTAATTGCGATGAGTTTTCGCCCAAAAAGGCCTTGGGAAATGGAAAAAGGAAAGAGAACACATGACAGAAAGAAGAAGCCAGCATCATTCAGGAAGATTTGAGGACATGGGGAACGCTAAATCGATAGCATTAAATTTAATTAACTCTTCGTCAACCATCTCGCTCTGTTTCTCACTTTCCTCTGACAATACGACCCTCTCTAAATCAGCACACATCAACTTATGTGGGCACAACATCCTTGTTCTTGACACCTACCTCATAGTACTGCTGCGCAGCTTGCACTACTCCTTTCGCCACTACGGAGTCTTCTTCCGCGCTGTCGTAAATGAATGAACGGGAAACACGTAAAACAGTAGTAGATATTCAGCACACACAGGAGGTAGAATCGAAGATGGCTAGGTAGAGAAAAAAAAAAAGAAAAACGTGTACAGTATTAAAGAAAGTGTTCGCAATAAAAAAAAGAGAAAAAACAGAGAGATTCCCACCTCAGGAGCCACACGCGAGCCGAGGCCAAGTTGCTGGGGTCGTCGATCGTCCCTGTAGTGGTGAAGGTGTTCTTGGTGATGGACACCAGCTCGTTCACATTGATTTCTTCCGGTAAACGCATGCAGCGGCCTGCACATGTAGCAAAACGCAGAGATAGGGAGGTAACCGAGTCGACACACATGCAGCGTGGGTCAACGGCGCTAATCTGTTAAAAAATATACGCAACTTCAAGGTGGAAAAAAGGGCAATGGCATGATATTTTCATATCCGCGCACATATAGACTGCAAACTTCATTTTTTGAGTGGACCCAAAGCACACAAAAGATATATCTCATTTGAGTATGCGCATGTGCGTTGTAAAAGCAAGTACCTTCAGCGATTAACACGTTGCTCAGCGAGCAGTAGTACGGGCCTCCAGCGATGACTCCTACCCCGTGTACTCGTGCTGAAAATGCAACGTGAAACTGCAACAACACCATAGAAAAAGGGGGATCAATGCATTAAATAAAATGAGGCCACAGTTAGTTTGGGCAGTGGAGATTTGCCTTTTAAAGGGGGCACATCGCTAATTTTATTTGGGGGAGGAGGCAAAGGTTTCCCGTTGACACACGATCCAACATTGGGAAAGAGGGAAATACAATGCAAGGTGAGAGCAGCACGAAAAGCAAACGACAACTGAAGAGGGGCGCTGCATCAAGCAAATAAACAGTAGCCCAGTGATAAGGGTAATGCAGCTAACCAACATGGAAAATGAAGAGTTGTGAGAGTGGATAACCTGCACGGCGAAAAAAGCACCGCCGGAAAGTCCGGAGACAGTAAGCTCGGAGTCTACGGCACCATGACCTACGCTGGCTAATGGGGACGTGCCGAGGGAAATTATATCGCTCGCAGGTATTAACGAGGAAGCATAGCAGCCTGCAGCCACAAGGCTAAGGAGCACGCCTACTCGCGAATACATTTTTTGTACGTATTTCTTGGCCATCTCAACTATTTCAAGGGCCGCGGTGATGCCCTAGATTTTTGGCTGTTGCTCATTGGTGCAGAAGAGAAGCAGAAGAGTTCTCAAGCTGGCTGGCTGCTGGCTGGCTGGGCTGCTGCTGCTGTTGAGCTGTCGTCGGTTATCATATCATGCTTTCTTTCGTGTTCCGTGTTTTACCCATCATTCATACACCCGTCCTGCAGAGGCCAATAATCTGCTTAAAATGCCTCATCTCGTGGTAGTCGCAGACTGCGGCGGCACTAACAGTCGGCTCCAAGTGCACTCCGTTGAAAGCAAAGATGTGCAAGGAATCTGTCTGACTGGTCGTAAAGCGCCGGGGACCCTAAGATACGAAGCTGAATTCAGCAACGAAGCTTACGCCAAGGCAGGCAAAACGTTCACCCACCTTTACCGCGACTTCTTGGCCGCGGCGTTCGATTCCTCATCATCTGCCGAAGCCCGCGCCGTGCGTGTAGCTGCCATTGCCGTGGCAGGACCGGTAGCCAACAACCGTGTCGAGTTCACCAACAACGCCTGGAGCATCGATGGAGACGCGCTCTCGAAAGAGATGGACATCGAGCAAGTGGTGCTGATGAACGACTTCGTTGCTAGTGGGTACGGCATTTTAACCCTAGACTTGAGTGCTAACTCCAAAGACGTGAAGCTGCTTCAGGCAGCTCAGGATGGCGCGGGCTCCGTAGTAGGTGCGCCGATTGCCTGCGTTGGAGCGGGCACGGGGCTCGGGGAATGCTTCTTGACTAGCCCCGCAGGCACTCGAGACATGGAACATTACACCGCTTACCCTACCGAGGGCGGTCATTCCGACTTCGCCCCGCGGTCACCCCTGGAATTTGAACTCCAGCAATTTCTCATGGACAAATTCGGCCAGAAGCACCGCGTTTCGGTAGAATTACTGCAAAGGATACGAGTGCTCACATTTCTTCTATATATCGTTTTATCCGCGATCACTCCTTAACCAAGCACGACGTACATCCAATGATAGCATTTCTAATATCTACTTGCTGTCGTTAATTCTTTTTATGTCTTTTGACTTTTTGTTCACGTGAGCACTCTTTTCGTTCATATTTTTTTGTGCCACTCCCACGCCCCATACAGGAGGAGCGCGTCGTGAGCGGGCGCGGCCTGGCCAGCATTTTCGAGTTTCTCGTGCAACACCCGTCGCACGCAGCGGACGTGAATCCGAAAGTGGTCGCAGCTTTCCAAGCCGCGGGCGATTTACAGGTTACATAGTAGTAGTGTTCAATTTAAAAAAAAAAGCAGAAGAGAAAGAATATTGCTTCAACCCTTTTTCGTAACTTGTTACCAGGCCAATTCGTCGAAACATTTTAACGTTTAAAAGCTAAATGTGGCTATTCTCTCCGTGTCTTTAAATATACCAACCCTCTCTCGCTGCAGGGTAAAGTCGTTTCGGACTACGCTGCCACCGACGTCATTTGCAGGCATGCACTGGCCATCTTCGTAGCTGCCTATGGAGCCGAAGCTGGCAATGCAGCCCTCAAGTATTTGCCTACAGGGGGGCTCTTTCTCGCGGGTGGCCTGACCCCTAAGAACCTCAAGCACCTGGAGGGTGAGCACAGCGGGTTCATGCAGGCGTTTCGTGACAAAGGGCGGCTCAGCGGAATGATTCTGAAAGTACCGGTCTATGCGGTACTGGACGAGCAACTCGGCCAACGAGGCGCCCACTATTTCGCAGTGCGCCTCCTCAAAGAGCAGCAGCAGTCAGAACAGCAACAACAACAGCAACGTGTAGAAGGTACCGCGAAGACGTCAAGCAGTGGTGTGCACCGAGTTCAGCTCATGATGGCGTTAACGGCGGGTGCAGCCGCGGGGCTGGTTGCCGCCAAGTACTTGATCAGCAGCAAGCGATAGGAAATACAGAGACAACACGGACTTTTCTTCTGCTCTTGAAATCATTCGTCCTCTAGCATCGAGTTGTAGAACGCAGCGGTGCTTTCCCTTGAAATGATTCGCGACCGCGCAACGAGAAACCAGGAGTAAGGAATTCCCCTTATTAGTTATTAGAACCGGCATAATGGCATGATGCCACGTAACAACAATAGCTCTATAACAAGACCAACGGAATAAGAGCACCAGATAGGAAATACCATAAGGCATGGAAATTGCTTGGTGGTGGTGGCGGCCATTTCGATATTCGATAATTCATAATTTCGCCTTGGCTTCGTTTTGAAAAAAAAAAAAAAAAAAGTAAGAAAATTTAAGGAAAGGCATTACCTATTTAATTACCTATAAAAAAGCCCATTCGGATCAGAACGAATAGAATAGCTACATGGGCAATTAGATAGCAAACGATATCAAGAGTAGCCAAGAAGGTCGGCGTAGAGATAGACAAGGCGTTGCAGTTCGCCTGATGAGAGCTCGTTACTAGACACATCAGCCGAGGCAGCACTAACATTACTGTGAGCTTCGGAAGGCACGTTGCGAAGATGCTGCCGCATTGCAATAATGTCGACGGCAGCTGCCATTATTAGGTCCACTACAGCAGTAGTTGAAGGAGAGCTATCGAGGTTGAGCTCTTGCGAAATACTTGTCATCACTGACTGCCTGAAATCAACACTACTGTGTTCTTCGGTGCTCTGACTGATGCCATCATTACTATTGCTTGGATAGCTGCTATTGTGATCCAGTGCCCAGGCATGTAATGCAGCCTCGATTCGCTCTCGCAACGGTACCATGTCGTTCTGCTCCTCTGCCACCACCACCTCACTGCTTCTAGCTTGCGGTAATACAAGAGCACTGTTCGTTGCATTAATTGTGACATTCACCGCTGAAGCAAGAGCAGCAGCAGCAGTAGTAGCCGCCAGTGGCGATTGACAAAAGCCTCTAACAGGTAGAGATGGTGGCGAAGAGACGGGAAGATATGCCGCACCTCTTGCTGGACTACTATACTGTGCAGAGGACGCTTGGTGCAGGGGAGATTGCAGAAACGAACGAGAAGGTGAGCGCAACGAAGACCGTGCTGGAGATTGAGACGGCGACCGTGGAGGCGGCGGCGCCATCGATGATGATGATGAAGAAGCAGAAGATGAAGAAAACGAAGACCCTAGAGTTGGTGAATGCTTAGGCAATGAAGCAGTCGGGTGAGGACTATTGAACAAGCGATTTTCGGTAGGAGAACCATTGTCTCCTCGAAGTGCTCGGTCGGCAGCAGTGGGAGTAGTACTGCCACTTAGGGCCCTGGCATTGACAGTGGCACTGGCAGTGGCAGCAGCAGCAGTCACTGCAGCAGTAGCAGGGGACGCAACTGAATTGGCTGCGACTAATGAACCGTGAGCGAGTTTAGACGGAGAACGCAACGAGGCTGAAGGATATTGTTCTGATGTCACTTTTTCCACTTCTCCTGGTGCTGCTGCTGTATTTTCCTCTGGAGCAACTGGCAATGCTTCACTGGTCGCAGTAGTACTAGTAGAAGCCAAAACCTGCGGCAGAGACAGTAGCGATGACGCTCCTATTGCTGGACATCTCGTGCCTGTTCCACCGAAGAGTTTGATGCGAGGACGCGCCAGCGATTGTTCATGGGCACTGCTGTTGCTGCCGCCGCTGCTGTTGCTGCCCGGGCTGAGACGGCGCCGTACCTGAAACAAGTAGGTATGCGGATTCAACGTGGGATTCAATCATCATCCGCAAAACACATTTGGCACAGTCCAAAAATAGGCAAGAATGCGCTAAATTCAAAAAGGGAAACGAAGAAAGTTGAAGCGCATTTCGACGAAAGGATGTGCTACAATCCATACCAATGCTGGTGGGCTTTCCAGCTCTTTTTGGCGCAGCTGTGGAAAAAGCGATGACGACCTCATTGCAGCACCATTACTGCCACGCTTTCTCTTGTTTGCACTGCTGCTGCTGCTGTTGAATTGAGGTGGCACTCTATCTTGTGAGCCAGCGTTGCTATCATTGTCGCCATCTTGTGAGCTCCTACTAGTGTCGCCACCGAGAGATGCGTCATCTTCAAGTAGGGTACCTGTTGAGTCCTCTGAGTGATAAACTAGCCCTCTGCTAGACCCTTGACTGCCAAGACTATCAGTGCTGCTCCGATGTAACTCATGACGCTTGGTACTACTCGTACTGTTGCTCCTGCCGCGAGTACCGTCGAGTGTTGAGACATGAATATCATCTGCTTCAGAAGCATTGCTGACACGCCACCGCTTGTTGTTCGCAGACTTTTGATGCTCGGTATTACCGACACTCCTCTTGGCGTTACCAGGATAGCTCCGCACTGCGCTCGTGTAGCTCTGGCGACTGCTGCTGCTGCTGGTAGTAGCATCTGTAGTATCAAGACTGGCGCCACCTACAATCGAGTGATTACTTCCAATACTACCAGTCGACAAATTTCTCTTGAGGACACTGCTGCTCGGAATAATATTGGAAACTGTTGCAGAGGAAACAGCTGCGTTATGCACTCCGCGCTCAGAGCCAATCGCTTCTTTTGAAGTTCGGGAGCGTCTTTCCTTGCGCCGCCTCTGTTTTGTTTTGTGCAACAGGAATACGTGCATGCAAGGCATCAGCGTAGTAAGGTGTGATTGCTCGTATGACAAATATCAAACATGGCGCTAACTACTTTGAAGTAAAGCACACGCATACGGAGCAATCAGCTAAATGGCTAGAAAAGCAGAATTTATCGTTTATTTTCACATCGATAAAATTTTAGCATTACCAGGCGTTGTGCTTCATCTGCAACGTTCGCGTTCACCAGTGCAGCAATTGCTGCCGAAGGAGCTGCTGTTGCTGTGGACTTTGATGTAGACGCTGACGTTGCTGCTGTTGTTGTTGCAACGGCTGGAGCCAGCATTGACAATCGAGGCTGAGACGAATTCAGCACCTTCTTGTCCTTGTTTTTATTGGCCAATTCGAGGGAGTTGAGGGCGTCACGCGCCTTTGCAGCGACAGCTCGTCCGCGTGCGTACTTGGTTTCACCGCGGGCAGCAGGATTAGCCGTTCCCCTTTTTGACGGTCCTCTCGAGAATGGTGCAGGAGCAGGAGCTGCCTTCGTAGAACTGCCAGCGACACCAAAAGACGAACCTCGACTCAACGAAGATGACCTATCGCTTAGTTCTTGATCTGCTGAAGAAGCCGCCCGATGATGCCAGTAGTATTGGGCTGCAGCCGTGGATGTTCGCAAGTCTAAACAATTGTTACTGCTGTTGCCTTCGCTACGCCTATCATCTCCTATTGCACTGGTGACTATTCCTACACTTTCGATAAGATCAGCACGAGCTGGATTCGGCGCATTCGCAGGTGGCGCATCAGCATAAACTGTGGCTAGAGCAAATCCATCGGAACTCGTTGCAGTCGCAGAGTGCGTTGTCGGCATCGGAGTACCAGGCTCTAGAACATTTGGTACTGCTTCCCTTGCGATTCTCGTTGCTGCTACTGCTGTGGCCGCTCGTTGCTGGCGCTCCCAAGCGGCACTTGCGGCGGCTGCATGCGCTGCGTTGGCAACAGCGATGCGTCTGGACTTTTCAATTTCTTCAGCATCGGCAACAATCGTCGTCGATTCATCGTTTACGCCACCACTGCTCAAACGAGTCTTGGCCGTGCGTCTTGGTTGTTGGCGCTCTGGCTCCGACGTGCTCTTGCGTCGAGTCGATGTGTTGCTCCTTGATCTGCGAAGATTGGCTTCCTCGGTGGCAATCGCTACCACAGTTGCTTGCATCTGCTGCACGTATCCCAGCACACTGCTTACGCTGCTGTTGCTGCCGTTGATGCTTACGCTGCTGCCGTTACTGTTATCGTGGCCAAGATCATCTTTACCACAAGACAGTCTCAACCGAGGCATCGATGTTACCGCCAATTGTCTCAAAGGTACTGCGCTCCCATCGCTCGTCATCAATGAAGTGGCGCCATTTATGGAAGTGCATTTATCAGGTGGCAGTGGTTGCAGTGGAAGATGAGGTCTTGAAAGAAGTGCAGCTAATCCTTGAGGGTTCACCGCGGATGATGGCACTAGGAAGGTACACTGCAGTTGCGCATAGCAATCACGATCAACGTTGCATACGCTGCTGGTACCATCTCTTGTTACTCTAGGTGCCTTCATTAAAGGTGACAACACGAGAAACAGCGGCGGTGGAGGACCATTTGGTTTATTTCTTTGTTTTGATGAAGTCCGTGACTGCCCACTTCCAGGATTTTTGCTCTGGTGCCCACTTTTCGAGCTAGCTGAGGCGTTTGACATGGTTGTATGCGTTACACCGTTGTAACCGTCGTGAAGTGGCCCGTAAGCATCCGAATTGTTCTTATTAGGCACACTGCTTGCGCAGGCCTTTTCTTCAGAACGTGTCACTGTTGGTACAGCCCGGCAGACCAAAAGTAATCCTTCCTTGCATAAGCGTTGGGTCAGTGTCGTCAGCGCAATGGCACCCGCTTCAGAGGGGGAAGTCAACCACGCACCGACTCCATTGTTATTGGACGGCCACGGAGGCGGCGACGCTGCGGCGAGTGTCCTAAGAGCACTTCCATCAGCCCAAGCTACCTGGGGCAGTGACATCATCACTTCGAGCCCTTCAATCCGATACCCACCGCTTCCATTTTCACCCCGCAAAGGGGAAGGAAGCAAGCGGCGACGATCGCGCTCCGACACAATACCAAAGATCTGTGCATCGAATTTAAGTTTTGCCACACGAGAAGTCAAGCTTTAAAAAAAAGGAAAAAGAACACCGCTTTAAGACTACTGCCCTGTAATGCACCTCTGTCATGCAAGGAATAACATTTATGCGACATCGAGATTTACACTAAAAGATAGATCAAAGAAATTTGTGATGAAGGAGGACAAGCTTACCTCAATGAAGATTTCGTCGGATTTCGATGACTTGCCATTATCACTGTCGATACTACCGTTATCACCGCTGCCACCACCTCTCCACATTTTTTTGTAGTTCATGTGCAAGGATCCTTGCCAGCGCAATGATGTTGCTCCTCTCGGGTCAAGATGCAGAAGTTTCGACTCCGGTGTAGTTGTTTTTCCTTTATTTACAATTTCACCTTCAGGTGCTTCAGGCGTCGAACCATCTTTGATTTCCTTCGCAGATTTAACGTGATTCGGAAGGGGAACAAGTGGTTTGCCAAGTAGTGGCGGTCGTCCGCTCGAAATTGTGCCGAGCTCTAGCTGCAGCGGTGGGGGTGTAGTCGTATGTGCCCAAACAGTAGCACCACTCAGTTTAGCCCACGTCGACCAAGGACGTTTTAGCCGCGGTTCAGTACCAGTGATGTTGGGTTCAGATGCATTTGCGGAATTAAATGAACTCATAGCTATCCTTGACAGGGAGGTATCCAAGTGCGGTGCTGACTCTACTGCGCTAACGTCCCAAAAGCGTACACACCTAAGGCGTAGCCCGTTGCTTACCCCATCAGCAGTAGCGACAGTACTAGCAGCAACAGTGGAATGAGGGGATGTAGCAGAGCTAATCATGCTCCACAGCGCCGTGCCAGTCACAGTGTCGCGTGGGGACCACCCAAAGGCACAGTTCGAGGGGCCATCTGTGATAGAACTATTCACGACGCACAACAATTCGATCGACATCGTGCCATCTACGCATTTGTTGTGCACACGTGACTCCGTCAACTCACAAGACTGAACCACAGCAGTGTTTGACATGGAAAGAGGTGACGCGTCACCAATTTCTCTTAGGGAA
>Ga0307930_1002909_pt1 | contig 12826 bp, 14 predicted proteins | sample OrgLakmetageno46_FD_203161 | JGI IMG/M metagenome (GOLD analysis project Ga0307930, IMG submission 203161) | Saline water microbial communities from Organic Lake, Antarctica - #46 | ecosystem: Environmental > Aquatic > Non-marine Saline and Alkaline > Saline | place: Antarctica: Organic Lake... | reverse complement strand
CACCGCCACGCGGCATCAGCGGATTGCCTGCGGCCTTGTCGACAGGCAGGGCCATCTGGTCTTGGGTGAAGCTGTGCAGCTGCGAGCAATCTGCAATGTAGGGTGAGCGGGTGAGGACCTCGCCGGGTTTAAACACAAAGGACCAGCCTTTTTGCGGCGGGCCGCCCGCCAGCGTATAGGGCTCATGGCGCAGATTTGAGAAGGTAAAGCCCCGGGCTTTGATGCCGTTGGACATCTGGAACATGTTGTTCACCTCCTGGCCCGGGGGCAGGCTCAGCTTGGTGACGCGCAGATCATAGCCGTAAAGAGCGCAATTGGCGGGGATGACCGTATCGGGCGGCACGATGTATTCGCCGGGCTGCACGATTATCACGCAGGGCTGAGCAACTGCTGCAGCGCGTGCGAGGCCCTCAGTGATGCTGGCAAGGGGCGAGGTCAGCGAGTTGCCCTCATTGAGGTCCTTGCCGTCCATGGTGACATAGAAGGTGCGCGCCACAGGTACCGAGACGAAGGGCAACCGCTCAAGGCTGCAGACCTCGACGTCGGTGGCATGCCCAAGCCCGAATGTGTGCACCCATGGCACGGCGTAGCGCGCGCCAATTGGTGCCACCACGCTGGCGGGACCCTCGGCTTCGGCCACAACCGAGGTGCGAACCTCGCGCCGCCCATCGGCGACGGCAAAGTTGAGGATGGTGTTTATGGTGGTGGTGGAGAGTGCAGTCTTATCCGCAGCCAGCCAGTCGATGCCGCAGGCAATTGCGTCGTCGGACGGATCGGGGCTGTTTGTGGCCCGCCGAAACACAGCACGAAACGCATAGCGCTCCTCGGCCTCAATCGGCACCGGGGTCAGTGCTGTCACCTGCTGGCTGGCATCGAGTCGGATCACCTTGCCAAAGGTGTTCTGGGTGACAAGCCCACCGCCGAGATCATAAAGCTGGGGCGTATCGCCGGGGCGATGTTCAAGGGCGGTATAAGTCTGCATAAGCGGGGTCCTTAGCTGAGACGGATTTCCACGAGCGGGATCGAGGTGATCGAGCCGAGGCGTTCGATATCGAGGGTGACGTCCATCAGATCGCTGTCGAAGCGGACGGGCACGTCGAATTGGTAGCCTGCGGTGAGGGTCACGCCGGGATCCGGAGCCGCATCAAAGGTGACGATCCCGGTGGATGGGTCGCTTGACCAGCCGTTGAACTGCTCGGCACCGCTCAGCGCGACGCGGATTGTTCCGGCGACAGGCTTCTCGATGCTGCGCTGATAGACATGTGGCAGGGTGCCGTAAGCTTTTGTCAGCGCGAAGGACGTGGTGGTGCCGTCGCCGATGCCGAGAGGCTGGTCCATTTCGGACACTCCCTTTGAGGGCGCGCAGGACTTGTAATCGGCCCAGTCTTTGAACCGGAAACCATAAAGGCGACCAAGACGCGCTTCAAAAAACCCAACCACCGCGTGCAGATCATCCGCGCGCCGCACGCCATAGGACACATCGTAACGACGCCGGGAGGCAGACCAAGAAGCGTTGCGTTCCTCGCGGCCTGAGGCCAGCTCCACGATCTGGGTGCGCCGCTGCGGCCCGCCGCGCGCCCCGCGGCTGATGTTGTCGGGAAACTGGACTTCGTGAAACGCCATTACATGCCTCTCCGGCCCATAGAGACCGCGCGCGCCATATCGGCTGCGACCTGCGTGCGCGATTGGCGGAAGCTCTCTGCATCCCGCGTCATGATGTTGACCGTGACGGCGCCGCCACCGCCGCCACCATTGCCGTCGCCATAGGAGCGGGACTCTCTGCGCGACAGCACACGCTCGCCGCGCTGCAAGATGGCGGGGACCTCGTCGGATTTGAGGCCAGCCCAGCCACCATTGTGCATGCGCGGCGCATTGGCGAAGGCCATGGCCGGAACCATCCGCGATGGCGCAGGACCGCCCACGATACCGCCCTGATGGAATACGCCCGCAAACATCCCGCCGAGATTGCCCAGAGCGCCGGAGAGCGCGTTGGCGATGGGCCCGAGGATGAACTTGCGCGCGCCGAGCTTGGCAAGGTCCGCGATCATCGAGGTGACCAGGCCTTTGAAGTCCAGCTTGCCGGTCTTGACGAAGTTCCCGATCGCATCTTCCGCGCTTTGAAACGCACCGACCAGAACGTTGCCCACGTCCGCGCCCACATCGCGCGCTTTGACGGCATATTCGCTGACCGCATTCACCACCGCCTGCCACCCGGTGGCTGCTGCTTCTGCACCCTTGGCCGCGTCCTCACCTGCCTTTTTTGCCGCCCCGCCTGCGCGCCCGGCCTGATCTTCGGTGTCCGCGAGTGCTTCGTTGAATTGGTTCGCCGAGGTTGCAGCGCTTTCGAGTGCCGCCGTGCCTTCATCGCCCGCGCCAGAAACCGCATCCTTCAGCGCCTGCCATGCGGTCATGGGGCGCGAGGCCGCTTCCGAGAGCATACCCGCCGCCTCGGAATACCCTAACGCCCGGCCGCGCGCGTCGTCCGCCATGCCACCGAAGAGATCAGGCGTTTGGAATGGATTGTCCGAGAACGCGCTGTCGTAGGCCGCCCTTGCGCGGTCCCCAAGGTTGACGGCTTCGGGAACAACCGATTGCCACGCAGAAAGATCAGGTGCAGTGATGGCCCAATCGGGACGCCGACCGCCAAGGGTCAGCACGGTGTTGATCGCCTCCGTGATGCCCGCGATCCCAGTCTCCATCACCTCGACGAGCCCATTGATCGCAAGCGCGCCAACGCGGTCAAACACATCTGGCAGCGCGCCCCAGATTGCCTGCACCGCAAGGAACGTGCCCTCAAAGGTATTGACGGTGCTGTTTGCCCAGCCCACCACGGCGTCTGTCGCCGATTGCAGCCCTTCGTAAATACCAGCCTGCGCCGTGGCCCAACCAGATTCGACACGCGCCCAAGCCGCGTCCGCGCTGAGTGACACCCGGTCCCAGACCTCGACTGCCACGTCCTTCAGCAGGTCCATGGCGTTGCCGAACCCACCGGCACCAGCGACAAGGCGGGTGAACTGATAGACCAGCTCGCCCGCGCCGACGATCAGCGCGCCGATGCCTGTGCGGATCAGGGCCGCCCGCAAGAAAACCAGACCGGTCACCAGTCCACTGACCGAGAAGGTCGCGGCCACGAGCCCGGCCACCCACCTGCCCGCCATCACGCCTGCAAAGGTCACAGCGTAGGTGGTCAGCCGTCCGATATTCTCAAACAGGCCCTTGATGGCCACCCCAAGTGGGCCGGTGGTGCGCGCCATCGTTGCCAGAGCATCCGCCACTGCCTCAAGCGCTGGCGCTGCGGCGACCGCCAGCTGGTTCGAGACGCCGCGCCAGATCAGGCCAAGGCGCGAGATTGCATCATTGGTGCGCTCGATCTGGTCAGCGTCCTGCTCGGAAACAACGATGCCAAAATCATTCACATCAGCGGTGGCCTGGCGCAGCGTCGCGGTATCGATCCGCGTAAATACGAGGGCTGCGCGGTCGCCAAAGAGCTGCGAGGCGACCGCAGCGCGCTCGGCCTCCGGTACGAACTCTGCCAGCCGGTCCTGGATCAATGCGATGCGCTGATCGAGCGGCAGGCTTTGCAGCGCGCTGACAGACAGACCAAGCCGGTCAAGCGCATCAACGGCAGGGCCAGCACCGGCTGCAGCCTGGCTGAGACGTCGTGTCAGTTGCACCGTGGCCTGCTCGACATTGCCCATGGAGACGCCCGAGAGGTCAGCGGCACGCTCAAGCACCTGTAGGCTTTCCACGGTTGTATCCAGCGACTGCGCCAGCTTGGCTGTCTGGTCGATAGTTTGCAGCCCCGAGCGGATCATGGCAGCGCCTGCAAGGACAACAGCCGCACCAGCCGCCGCTGCCGCGATCTTGGCCCGGCGGGTGAAGGCCGCGAGGCGTGCGTTTGCAATATCAACCTCGCGTGACAGACGACCGAGGCCGCGGGCACCGGCGTCGCCAATGCCGTGCAGCTCGGCCTTGACCTGGCGTCCGCCCACGGCTGCGAGACGCACAAAGACGCGTTTATCGGACATCCTGCTCTCCAATCCGTTCGTTTACTTTTTTGACCATCACCGCCTCGATCTCGGGCAGCAGTTCCATCGCCACGAGGCCGTTGATGCCAAGGGCGCGCGCCATGGCGAGGGCCGCACCCATGTCCCAGCCGAGGATGATTTGCTTTGTGGCGCGCAGCTGGCCGCCCAACCGCCCGACCAGGTCCCAGATCTGCACACCTTCAAAAGTCTGGGGGCGATTTACTTTTGCCGGGCAGTCCGGGCACGGGACTTTGCAGGCCTCGAGGGCTTCGCAAGCCTCGCAGTACCGATCGCCCCCGCTGAAGTGCCAGTCGGCAAGGGCGCGGAGACGTTTTTTTCCTGTTCCAACACCAGTGCCTTGGCGACATAACCTGTCTGGAACGCTTCAAAGATCGGATAGACATCGAGCAGAGCGTCAACACCCTCGGGCGTGAGGCCCAGCACTTCGCCGTCTGCGTCGCCCACACCTTCCCAGGCAATCACCGCCCGCCGCCCCAGCGCCTTGGCAAAGACCAGCGCGCGGTCTTCGTTGCTGGCCTCCTCGGGCAGGGTCTCAACGCTCAGATCGCCACGGGTGGACACCATCAGTGCCGTGGTCAGCGGCAGCAGCTGCACGCGCACCCCGGGCGACAGCTCAAGCCAGCGCGGCTTTTTTGACAGATCAAGTTTAAGCATGATCAATACGCCTCCACATCGTTGACGAGCGTGATCGTGCACATCCGGCCCACCACTGCGTCCTTGGCCGCTTGCCAATCAAAAGTGGCCTGCACGCCTTGCGGCCCGCCGATCTCCACGCGTGGGCGCGGCAGATAGACCGAATGGGCTGTGACCGTGAGGCTCTCGCCGGTGGGCAGCAGGTAAGAGAACTCCAGTTCACAATCCGCGCCATTGATCGCCTGATCCATCAGCGTGTTATCGGCAAAGCGCACCTCCATGCTGCCCGAAAGTGCTGCCAGCGAAGGATCCGCGCCATCGATCATGCCGTCGGCGCGGATCGTCTCGATGCGGTCGAGATTATTGGCGTAGGTGATCTGGGTCGAGACCACGTTACCCAGTGCCACGCCCTCGCGCTTGATGGCGCCGTTGAAATGGCCAAAGCGCTGCAGCGCGATCTCTGCTGGCGTTCCAACATTGGTGCTGGTCGCCAAGGTTTCTCCCTGCGCGACCATGGACACCGAGGCCGTCAAAAGCCCCGAGCGCGTCATTTGCCAGGACAGCTGATCGGCCACGCAGCCCGCATAGATCGCAAAGCGCGGGATCTCCGGCATAGCGATCTCGATCGAGAGGCTCGGCAGCGTCCAGTTGCCCGAGCGGAATTCGTGGCTATAGGGGGCCTCGGCGCCCGTGGTGATCGGGTCACCAAAGGTGGCCTTCAGCCAATAGCCGAACGCGCGGGCATCAATGGGAACCACCACGTTGCCATCAGCTGTCAGGGCGTCCTTGATTGGTGCAAGGGGATCGCGCCCGTAGCCCAGAAGTTCCGAGTCGAGCAGCGGTTGCTCTGCGCCAAGCGTGGCGCTGGCAAAGGGTATCTTGACGTAACCGGTCGCGGGCGAAGTGCCGTAGACGGATTCGAACGCAAGCGCCATCTGCGCCCGCGCCCCTTGAGCTCGTGCCATAGTGTTCTCCTCAAACTGTGGGGTGGGTCAGGCTACCGGGTCAGGCCAGCGGGTCTGACGTTGAATAATGCAGAACGATCGGGATGATCGCGGCCTTCAGGCTGGCCGCACCCTCAACAGGTAAATCCACCGGCTGTGGTGCTTCGGCTTCGATCCAGTCGCAAAGACCCCCAAGTGTTCTGTCGGTACGGATCACCGCGCCGATCTGTCCGCAAAGTACAGCGAAACCCGTGTCGCGGTTCGCGCCCTGAACGATGACTTCAAGCTCGCTGCGATGCTGGTAATGATAGGTCAGGGGCGACAGCGTCACCGCAGGATCGCCGGGATCGCCATCGCGCAGGATCAGCAGGCCCGCAGGAGGGATGCGCTCTGGCAGGACCTCGCCGCGCAAGGCAGTGGCGGGCAGCGTCTGCAGCACAGTGTGCAGCGCGGTAAGAATGGTTTCTCGGGTCGTGGGCATTGGCTTTGTATCCTCGCCCAAGCTATAAAGGCGCAGGCGTTTTTAGTGATCGTGTAGGCGAGCTTGCGCCAGATCATTCATCTTCATGGTTTTACATGGTAAATGAGCGCATACAAACGGGAGAACCTACATGCAGTTTCAACTGAATACCGATGCCAACATTCAAGGCGACGAACGTCTGGCCGAAGTGGCCGAAGCGGTTGTTACGTCCGCGCTCGGGCATCTGACCGACCGACTGTCACGGATCGAGGTGCATCTGGCCGATGTGAATGGTGCAAAGGGCGGGGCTGACGATATTCGCTGCACTGTTGAAGCGCGTCCCGAGGGAATGCAGCCGCAGACCATCACCCACAATGATGCCAATGTGGACGCAGCCCTGCACGGCGCATCGAAAAAAATCCGCGCCTTGCTGGACAGCGAATTCGGCAAGCTTGGACGTAGATAGGTCCCACCGATGACGTAGGCGATCCAGTTTTGCACTGAGAATTCTCCGCATCCTCGTCGCCAATCATCGCCGACCTTCCACCCACTTCGCCACAATCGCCCCCGGCATCCTCTCCTGCGCAGCCTTCGCATCCCGCGCCAGATCAAGCCGTTTACGCAGTTTTACCTGCCGCACCAACAGGAAGATTGGCACTGTTGCCTTTCCGCGCCCGGTTTTTGATCTTGAGGCGACGCCAAGCCCACGATTGTTCAGCCGCCCCTCGGCCACGAGCAGGCTCGGTCCCCGCCTGCGATAGATAAACCGGAGCCGAAGCCCACGCCGTCGTTCCCATTCGCCGGGGGTGATCCGGCCACCGCGCGCGCCCTTGCCTGCAGCCTCTGTCGGGATCGCCAGCCAAAAGCCGTCCTTGGAGCGGATCAGGGGCCCGGTGTCATGTGCGCCGATGATCACGGGCGCTTTTGACCACACAAGTGCTGCGGCATCGATGCTCTCACCAACCTTCGGATAGGTCTGGCTGCGGATCGAATTGCCGAGCCGTCGACCCAGCCCCGCTTGCGTAATCTGCCCGCGCCAGTCTGATTTAAGCTGTGCCCCGGCCGCGCGCATCGCCGCAGTGACCGCCTTTTCGCCTGCCTTGATTTCGGCTGCCATAATCGCGGCCAGGTTAGGGGAGATGGTAATGTTGAGTTTCATGCTGGTCTCAAATCTATGGTCCAGACAAGCCGCTCGCGATCACGCACAGGCTCGCCCTGAATAAGGAAGGCCTCCGCGTCGATCTCAATGCGGTCGCCCGGACGTGGGTTTGGGACTTCGGCAACGCGCAGGTCAATGCGCGTGCTGTCTGACCACAGTCGTGCCGCGCCAAACTCGGTGATCTCATCCGCGCGGCGGGTGACCACACGGATGAGGATATGAGTACCGCCTTGGGCGATATAGACCGCGTCCCGGGCGATGTGCGGATCGCGGAAGATCCCGTCGATTGCGATAGCGAAGGCGGAGGTCATGCGGTGCCTCAGTTGCCAGAGTGCAGCCGGATTGCCATGCGCGGCCGCTTGTTGACAGGTAAGATCGAGCTTTCGGTCATCAGATCGATCCAGCGCCCCTTGGCGTCGATCATTTGGCGGGCATAGAGCGGCAGGCCAATGGTATTGGCGGTCTCCAGAAGGTTGGCAGGCCCGCCATAGGTGGTAAAGGTATCAAAGGTGCCCAAGGGGAACGCGATGCCTTCGCCTGTGGGGATCAGCCGCTCAGACGTGCCGTTCGAGAGGGTGACTGAGCCGTTATATTCCTCGAACAGAATGCCAGCGAAGGGGAAGGCCCGGCGCATGTCCTCGCGCAGTGGCTGGCCACCGGTTGCCGAGAAGAACTTATAGGCCTCTTCGGTCTTGGGATGGCTAATCAGCTTGTCGAAGAATTCCGAGCTGACCAGAGCATGCGCGGTGGTCATGGTCTCACCCAGCAGGTTGTCTTCCATCGCGCGCAGCACGTTGCGGACTTTGCCCTGCACGTTTGTGCCAGCAGTGCCAAAGACAAAGTCGATCGAGATCTTCTCAAGGCCGAACTCGGTGAAATAGTCGTAAAGCGTGGTGCCCGCGCCGTCCTTCACGATACCGCGCAGGGCGTTCATCTCCATATATTCGCGGGTCTGGGCATGTTTGCGGCGCATGAGCGTGAGTTTGCGGTTCATCACCTCGACCAGCGGATCGGCAGCATCCGATAGGCCGAGCGCTGGCATGCCCTGAACATCAGCAGGCAGGATCACATCGTCATGCGGGATCCAGGGCAAGGCGAAAGAGCGCATTGAGCGCGCCTCGCGGTTGCCCACCGTTGCAGGTGCGCCCAGCGGGACGGACGGCAGGAGGCTCAACACCCCTTCGCGCTGCTCGATGACAATTGAGCGCTGTGTGACGCCTTCAAAGCGGAAGAGGCCGATCTGGCCAAGACGGGTGTAGAGGTTGGGCAGGATGTTGATCGCCTGCGTCATCTCGGCGAGCGAATAGCCGCCCGTGTCAAACGGGTTACGGGTGATGGTCATGGGAAGCTCCGGGGGAATGAGGGCGAGGAGGTGGTGTGGCGGTTATCGACGTTAAGGTGTCTGTGCACGGCGTACGTTATGCACCGCTAATCAGGCGGTATCGCGCGGAATGATGCCCAGCGCTGCGAGCTGGCCATGCTTGGTTGTGGTTTTGGCGGCATCATCGACGGTGGCGTCAAAGACGAGGGCGGCTTTGGAGACGATGGCGGGGCCGCGCATGATGACAAGGCCGGTACCATCAGCGTCAGAGGCATCGACGGGATAGAGCAGCATGGCGGCCGCTGTCTGCGCGCCATCTGTGCCGCCCGAGGTCGCCAGCTTGTATTTGCCGCTGGCGGTGATGCGGCCCAGAACAGCACCCACGGGATAGGCAGTCCCTACCAGCAGGGTGACGGTCTCGCGGGTATAATTGGGGTTCAACTCATATTTGAGGATATCGCCCAGGCCGGGCGGTTGGGTCAGGACAGTCATGTCGGGGATCCTTCTGGGGATGGAGGAATAAGAAACCCACCGCTAGGCAGGAGCAGTGGGGGTCTTGAGACGGGCGCGGGAGTATGGCGGCTGTGGAGCCGCTCAGCGTTTTGCGCCGGAGGCCGCGGCGCGTTTGGCTGCCGCAACAATGGGGCTTTCGCTGTTTGGAGACGCCGCCGGAGCGGGGGCTGTTGCCACCACATCCCGCGCATCGGCTGCGGCTGCCGCGTGCTCCAACACTGAACGGCGCAGTGCCGCAGGCGTGGTGCCTTCCCTCAGGGCTTTTGCCGCGTCGATGGCAATGCCAAGCCGTCCCGCTTGCGCTGCGATCTCGGTGATCTCTGCCGCTTCATGGCGAAGCTGTGCGGAAAGTTCCGCGCGCATGGATGTCTGGAGGGCGGAGGTGGGGTCAGCCTTTGGTGATCCCGAGGCTGCGGGAGGTGTGGGAGCAAAAGCAGCAGCAGGCGGCGCTTCGGGATCTGTGCCGCTATTTTCGGCAATATCACTCTGCGTTTGGCCGTCTTGCGCTTCATCGGGGGTGGGTTCGGTTTGTGGCAAGGTATCGTTGCTCATGAGAGGATCCTTTCGGGATTGGGATTGGGCCTTGGAGGCCACGCGGGATGGGACAAATGCGCGGATGGGGGACAAGCTTTGTCGAAAACTGGCAAACCCACGCGCAAGATCGATGACTTCGTCGGCAAGACCTGATGCCACAGCCTCGGCCCCGCGAAAGCTGGCAGCCTCAGTGGCCAGTGCAGCCTCTTGGCTCAGCCGCACGCCACGTCCCGCTGCCACTGTTTCCGCAAAGAGGAACCGCAGCACATCGATTTCGCGCTGGATGTCGCTCTGGATATCAGCGGGCAAAGGCGCGTAGGGATTGGCATCGATCTTGTGTGATCCTGCATGGACCAGCGTGACGCGCACCCCGGCTTGATCAAGCTGACCGCTGAGATCAGCATGCATGACGACAACACCGATGCTGCCGACGGCTCCGGTGCGCGGCAGTAAGATACGGTCGGCCTGGCTGGCCAGCGCGTACCCGGCCGAGAAGGCGTGTTCGGCCACAAACGCCCAGACGGGTTTGCTGGCGCGAACCGCACGAATACGATCTGCGAGGTCAAAAACACCCGCAACTTCGCCACCAAAACTGTCAATTTCCAATGCGAGGCCGCGCACGGATGGGTCGCTTGCTGCCGCGTCAATCTGTGCTGTGATCCCTTCATAGCTAGTCTGGCCCGAGGACTGTCCGATCCAGCCCCCGCGGTGGATCAGCACGCCGGAGATCTCGATCACGGCTATACCATCAATAACTTGATAGAGGCCCTCACTATGCTGGCCAAAGCCCTCGGCAAGCCCACCAGCCAAAATGCTGGCGCGGGCTGTTGGCATGGGGGCGCTTTCCAACGCGAGGCCTTGATCCAGCGTCTCGACTTGGCGTCCAAGGATGCGCGGCCCAAGGCCGGACAGAAACGCCATGGCTTTGGAAGGCTCAACCAGCAGCGGCGTGTTGAAGGCGCGCGCAGCAATGCGGGCGTGGAACATCAGGTCTGGTCCTCAGGGTTGCGCGAAGGATCTTCCGCGTCATCGGTTTCATCTGCTGGGTCTTTATCGTCGTCTTGGTCCCCGTCCTGTGCCGGGCCTGTTAAAGCCTGCACGCCTTGTGCGGGCGAGCCGGGGCGGCGGAAGTCGAGGCCGAGTAATCGCTCGCGTGCGCGCTCAGCCGCAATTTCGCGGTCGACTTGTTCCGCGTCATAGCCACGCTCGGCAATGGCTTGGCTGCGGGATTTGAGGCCCGCCTCGATCTGGGCAATCTCGGCATTGGCATCCTTCAGGGGGTCGACCCAATCCCACTTGGTGGGTAGCCAGTTGGCCGCAAGAAAACGTGACCGGTCGGCCTCATAGCCGGGAAGGTCCAGTGCGCTGGACATTACGGCGGCATCCATCCAGCGCGCATAGACGGGACGGCAGAGCTGGTAGACCATGACCGAGTGCTGCCAGGCTGAGACGCGGCGCCGAAATTCGATAAGTGCAAGTCGCGAGTTCGAAAAGTTACCTTTCACCATGTCGTTTGTTAGATAAGGATAAGGAATGCCCAGCGCCGAGGCGACCTGCAGCAGGGTACGGTATTGGAATGGCTCGTAGGTTGCCCCTGAATCCGCAGGCTGGCCCACGGTCACGTCCTCGCCCGGATCTAGACGCACGATTTGGCCGGGGCTGATCTCAAACCCGCCCAGCGTGTCGTCATCCTCGGACGGCAACAGTGGGTTTTCCGGAGCGGGAGAGGTCACAAACATCGCATACATCGCCGCCACTTTTTTGCGGTCGAGCTCGGCATCGTCGTATTGATCTAGCAGAAACAACTTCATGATGGCCGGTGCCAGCTTTGAGACCCCGCGCAGTTGACCCGCTTCAACGGGGTCGATCACATGGATCACCTCTGAGGCGGGCACGCGGACCATTTCGCCAGCCAACCCCGGATCGTTGCTGTCGCCCGGATGACGTCGGAGGAAGTGATAGGCCACGCGGCGTCCGACCCGATCGAACTCAATCCCCTGACGGATGACATCGCCATTGCCCGCGGGTCCCGTCTGATGCAGTGGCAACATTTCTGCGGGCAGCATCTGCAGCTGCAAGGGAACTGATAATCCGTCGCTGCTGCGGCGCGGCCTGATCCTGAAGAAAACCTCGCCCGCCAGAAACACTTCGCGCGCCGCGCGCCGCTGCAGCCCGTAGAAATCAGTCAGACCTTCGCTGTCTGCTTCATCCGTCCAGGCCAACCAAAGGCGTTGCAGCTCTTCCTTGTGCGCCGCGTCTGCAATTTGTGAGATCGGTTTAATCCCGTTGCCCACGGTATTTGCAGCCCAGCTTTCAACAGCATTGGCCGCATAGCCATTGTTGCGCACCAGCCAGCGGGCGCGCGCGGTGATATCGGGTCCTGACGCCGCAATCAGCGCATTCACATGCGCGCGTGTCGCCTGGAACCCGCGCAGACGGCGGTGATGCTGGCCAGCATCAAAACCACCAACAAAGGCCCCGAGACGCTGCCGCCAGTTCATCACAGGTCCTTTGCGGCATGGGGGCGAGAGATCCGCCCAGCGCCGCGCTCGGCTTTTGCGATGCGCCGTTCAATATCAAAGACAGCAGCCGCCAATTCAGCATCGGTGCCATAGGTCAGGGTCTTGCCATCATAGCTCACAGAGCGCGTGCCGCTGTACCGTGCCGCCAGCAACGCGCTGTGGCGGGATTTAAGATCATCGGGGGTCATAGGTCATTCCATGTATTTTGGCGTGCTTACCCGCCAACCGCGCTTGCGCGGGGTAGCGATCCGCCCGGCCTGAGGCTCGGACGGTGTGTCAGTGTCGGCTTTGGCGGCCGCCGTGATCGTCTCGACCCCGGCCTGTTTCTCGAGTTGTCGCCACATCCGTTCATCGAAGCGGTCAGCACCGAGGATCCAGACAGCGGCCCGGGCGTACACCCGGGTGTCCAGCGCCTCATTGCGTTCGCGCATCTTTTGCCATTCTTGGCGCGCGTAGCCCCGCTTGTTGCGGATCGTGACCAGCTGCTCGGCCACAAGCTGCTTTAGCCATTCGCTGTCTGCCCAGTCTGGCAGGTGGATCGTGCCCGCAGGATTTGGCGCGCCACTGGCACGGTCTACATCGCTCGGCCGTTCCAGCCGCAGATAGCGATAGGTCTCCGCCTTGAAGGTCGCCGTGGCCACTGTCCAAAGCCGCGCACCACGTTTGAGCTTTCGTCCGTTCACGGTCGCAT
>Ga0307930_1002907_pt1 | contig 12828 bp, 11 predicted proteins | sample OrgLakmetageno46_FD_203161 | JGI IMG/M metagenome (GOLD analysis project Ga0307930, IMG submission 203161) | Saline water microbial communities from Organic Lake, Antarctica - #46 | ecosystem: Environmental > Aquatic > Non-marine Saline and Alkaline > Saline | place: Antarctica: Organic Lake... | reverse complement strand
TCGCATGATTTCAATGTCGAACTACAGCAGCAGTCGCGAAGGCTATTAACGAGTAGCAGCAAAGTGAAAGGTGCCGCTGCCACCGCGGCAGGCCTCGGAGGGGGCCCACCCGCCCCAACACCTGCTTCACTCGCGAAAGAAGCTGCGGTATATACTTACTTTTGGGCATCAACGCTGTATCTCGTTACATATACTGTTGAGGCGATATCTAACAAGGACGTGAATGCGTATGCATATTATCTCTTTATGAATGGCGCAGGTGCTGGCCAGAAAGGGCGACGGGAGCCCTGCCTGTGGCTCCACCCCGGTGGAGCGCGCGGCATGCGAGGTCGGATGATACTTCACGTAGACTGTCTTTACCAATTTTGTCGGCGCTGCTATCATTTTCCCGGGATCCTTTATAAATTATTTTCTAAAATCATCCCATACTTCTGAGTGTTCCAATATTGATGAGGTTCTTTTTGTTCTCCTTCTTCTCGCTAGGTGGGGCGCCTCGAGCAGCTGCTCATCAACCGGAAGTGCCTCCCGCGCGACAAGCAAAACTTGCGCTATGATGCCTCGGGAAAAGAGCGCGACGCGCACTGCGTACCCGACATGCGCTACTTCGCGTCAGCTTTAGCGGCGACAGCCTCTGAGGCGGAAACAGACCCGTGGCAAGCGGTACGGGTAGGATAGGGCAACGGAAATATGTGTCGTATTCCCTACTTCTATTATTGTGGGTCTGCTAGGGCATTTGCGCATTTACGCAGTGGCACTTGGAATTAGGTTACGTTTGATTGCAAGAATGCTCCTGATGAGCTTCTTACATGTCTTTACTGCATCTTCTGTTGGTACAAGGTGCGCCCCTTCAAGCTCACAGCAACGTCGTGGGCGCACGACCGCAAACAGGGCTTCGTGGGGTCCTTGCCCAACAGCTGCAAATTGACCCCCTCAGCGGGGGCCCACCCTGTAGAGTACACGGGTGGGAAGTGCTTCAGCGCCAAGGCCATTGACGAGCTGCGCCGCCCCAAGGGACAAATTCAGCTGTTTGCGCGCAAGTTCGGCCCTGGAGTGCTCCAAAACTTGCTTGATTTGAATTATCTTGCTTGAGCAGAGAAGCCATTGTTGTGTTGCTGTGGTACCTCTACTTAAAGTTGTTGCGTTCATGTGATATTTTTTTAATTCCTTGCTCTATTTGCTCTATTTGTGGCATAATGCTGCACAGGTCAAAACTAAAGTATTCATATTTCGAAGAAGCGAGCTTATCTTTTTAACGCGAAACACTTGATTAGATATAGGCATTTAAAGAGATCTAAATCACAGTGAGCCCATTGTGACAAAAAAACATAAGCGTAGTATCAAACAGCCAACCAGCGGCGAAAACAGCAAACCATACATAGTAATAGTAAATAGCGTCCTCCTAAAATACTCCATGGGCTTTCCGTCAAGCAATGGCATAATTCAAATCCAGTTTACTAACATTCCATGTCTTTGCTGCGTTATTGCCCTGGGTTCATGGATTGGTCAAACTTTACCAAAAACCATTTAAGCAATCAATGCTTCCTTGCTTTCGGCTGTGGTATCAATAGGCGAAGTATGCCATGAATCAGGCGTCTTCAAAATCGCATTCAGTCTGATTCAGCACCTCTACGATGAGATGCTGTAATTTATGAGCCAATACGGTTGACGTATGAGCGCACCACTGAGCAACTCTTTTGATGGAGTCGTCCGATTCAATATTTTTTGGATAGCGTACTGGCTGGCCGTCTTTGAAAATTTGGAAGCCTTTGTTAAGGTGAAACAAGGCAACAGCCGCTGCCACTTAAAAGATATCATATCATTCTTTTGTTTCTTTGATAGTTATTAGACAAAAATGGGATAAGATTGAAAACATGATGTACAGTATGACATTTCTTTTTGTATCTAAAGAAGTACATGTTCAATATACAGGTCACATTTGATCAAAATGTCACCATCTCATCCGATGGAGGGCTTTGCATCAATGATACAACTCTTATTGCAACGCCTGTATATCACCATACAAAGGATGTGCAGCCCCCGAATGGTGGAATCTTGTAGCCATGTAAATGAGACAAAGCCTCAGCAGTATGCGATACTTGTGGATGCTGAGAACGCCCAATGGTCTTCACTTCCCAATATCATAAGGGAAGTTGCTGCGATGGGCGCAAATTCAAGTGTGCGACGAATATATGGAGACTTCTCGAAGCCAAATTTATTGCCTTGGAAACAAAAAAGTCTTGAGTTTAGTTTCCGCTCAGTGAATGCTTTCTCATACACAAGCGGAAAAGGAAGTAGTGATGCTGTTATGATAATCGAAGCCATGGACTTGTTGTATCGGAACTCTAATCTTGATGGTTTTGTCCTGGTTTCATCAGACTCTGACTTTACGCCTTTAGCGCAGCGGCTTCGAGAAGCTGGCAAGCATGTCATTGGCTTTGGGCAACGACAAACCCCAATACCATTTGCAACTGCGTGTGAGCGATTCATATATACTGAAAAGTTGCGAGATGCGGAAATTCATCAAAACAGTCCACCTTCTGTAACTCAGCCGAAGAGCTCTTTGACAAAAAGGGCATCATTGACCAAGAAAACGAATGAGGCCCAGTATTTGTTGACAGACACAACGAAGGTGAAAAAGATTGTTGGCAATCCGCCTTCCGCAGCTCACAAGCCGAAGAGCTCTCCCGCAAAGAAAACAACGTCAACGATGAATACGACCAAGGAAGAATTTGCTCTTTCCGCAGAATCAATGAAGGCTCTCAAGAAGGCCTTAGACGACGCTGGTGACAAGGACGGATGGGTGAATCTATCTTTATTGGGGAAAACGTTGAGTGTTGAAGTTCGGAACAGCATCTGCCGAAAGTTGTCAACTTTTTTCGTACAGCACTCACAATATTTTGAACTTCGGACCTTGAATAATGTATGCTGCGTTCGCATGATGGGCGAAAGAAGTACAGTTGGCAGTAGTGGAAAGAAGAAGACGAAGTACTTAGTAGAAGTGCGCGAACTATTCTATCAGAACGGATTGATACCACGCAAACTTTGAATAAGTGTAGCTGCTGCTGAAGCTTCAATGAGTTATCTTTCACATCTTCACATCTGCCACCTGGTTTCGTGTGACGACCTCTGATAAAATTACCAATTGGTCTGGAATAAGCCGTTATTCAAGAAAGGAAGAAGCCGCGTACCCTCATGTACCTACTAATATTCTACATGCTACTAGTACGCTCAAAACACTAAAAGTCGACAAAATTTGCTGAATTTAACATATGATATGTCAGCTCTTGAATGCCACTTGCTTTGGAGATAGGAGAAAGTGAAACGTGTAACTTGCCGCCTAGGCTCGGTTTCCTGCGGGTTTTTACCAATCGGACGTGATTTCCGCGATGGGAATTTAGCAGTGCCACTATATCACAGCCCGGTAGTACCGCGGAAAACCCGCGGAAATCCCGCGGAAATCTCACGTGAAGTGAAATTTTTAGCCATCGCGCGGGAATTCTGCGGAAACGGGAATCTCAACCCTGCACCCCACAGCGGCCTTGAGAGCTGAGAGCCGCGAAGAGGGGGCGTAAACCAATTGCCAATAAACCCTCCCCACCGGAATTCACCGGGATTGAAACCTGAGAGAAAGGAATGAGGAACCCCAAATCTAAATCTCGACTGCCATCAGGTGGATTATTGTATTCTTCTGTTGCTATATGCCAAGGTTGTGCTCCTTTGTTCTTTGTATTTGGTAAGTATTATTTTTTAAACTAGAAACTAGACTAGAAACGGTTAAACGCCAGGTAGTGCAAGTGTAGTCTAGCTAAATCAAGGATATGTGATTCACGTGTGGTGGTGGTTCACGTTGGCGCTCTAGGATGGCTGAACAGCAACTGTACAGTCGGTAAAAATGTTCCGTACTGTTCTTCTGTATGTTCTGTGTTCTGAAGAACAAATGTCACCGGGTGTACGGGTTTATAAAGTTTGTTAGAGTACTAATATTACTACGTACCTATAGCAGATAAAGAACGGGCATGCAGCAAGTGCAGGAACATCAGGAACATGGACGAACGCTGCAGGTGTAAATATTACAAATTCAGGTGCCCGCGCGATGTGCGGTTCAGGCGCAGTTGACATGCTGTGGCACACACAGTAAGTAGGTCTGAGTCTGCCTGAGTTCGTTGCACCTACAAAGCCTGTGGCCTTGAGGTGCCCGTGAATGAGTGCCCCGTCGTGTAGTGCCCGTGGTGCGTGTCCCTTCTAGTACCCGTGGTCCTTGGTCCGTGGTCCGTGGTCCGCTTTTGATTTAGCACTACTGTACTGCACATGTAATAAGGGCGGACACGAACGAACCACGTACGAACGAAACAACAATTAATAGGGAGGATACAGAGGAGAGGCATCATGAGCACGATATAGGTACTGCACAGAAGTTTCGGGTAATAAGATGGGTAAAATTTGCTTTCAGCTCTCGCACTCTTAGCTTACCCCCTTTTTTTTTTTGAAGTACTACAGACAAGGAGACGATTTTGATTACCCTCGTGCTCTTAGCAAGAAACCCAAACCTTGAGCCTCAGTCTCTTAGCACCCTTAAGTACCTGTACAGGACAACAGAGAAGGGCGTGAAAAGTTACGCTTTTGATCCAAATATACATCTCAAGACAAGAAGTGCGGTGTACAATTACACTGTATGAGTAAGCATAGAGAATAGGCAGGAATGTAGAGATGCGGCGCCGCTTTGTCACTGCAGAAGCAGATCAGAATCTTCACTGCATGCAGACTAAGGTCGCTTATTTCCAGGCTCGCAAAATATTTTTGCTGGTGCTTAGTTTATACTCCCCAATGGCAAAGAAACAACAACAAGTAGCATAAAGCTGCGCATTGATGAATTTCCCAGAACAAGTCTGACTAGGCTGAGTGTTCTTTTAAGTAATACTATATCTATCTTTAATCCCATGAGTTCTGCGGTGCTCTTAAGGAGGTAATTCAATTATCGCGTTGTGCAGCTCGCTTTAAGTCGCAACACAGTAACTCAGTACATGGCCAATTTATTGCGTTGTGGTGGTATAAATTCTTGTGTTTTGGGCGAATGGATGTTGGGGATTGGCATGTGTAATGCTGATGCCCCAATATCCATTAAACACAAATAAACTCGCCCTTTTCTTTGTATCAGTATGGCTTTCTTGAACCCCTTTAGGAAATTCGAAAATCATTTGATCAATTGCTAGTAAACGCTCCGTTCATACAAGCAAACAGAGCACTCGATATACAATGGCATCACGCTTCCATGTAGCCTTCAGTGTTGCCGTTCACCGAGAAGTAGTTCATCAGGCTCGCTGCATCTCCGTGCACAACCTCTTCCAGGTAACCCGGAATGAAATGCTCCACAGTGGGACCCCAAATCTATCGATGACACACGTGAAAGTCAAGATTGAAGATAGAGAGATGTGAAGCTGGCGATAACAATAGAAAATGATTCCAAGAATGGTCTTAGAACACCGTTTTTATAAAGAAACGAACCTTCCGGAAATGAGCCAAGCCGGCTGCAGTGAGATTTGCGTCTTCGTACACGCTCGCATGCAGCACATCAAAGAGTAACACGATGCGAGGCAAGGCTGCAGAATTAATCACCTGCGTGTACGCAGAAAGACAATACAAAGGTGGTGCAAACAAAAATGAAATGAAAGGCGACAAACTTGTAGGTAAGTATTGTTTGGGTATGAGTACGCTTTCGTGATTGAATGTGCGGCACACGAGTGTGTTGAGAGTATAAGCACATACAGCACAAGCAAATGAGGAGATTAGCGGACCTCATGCGGCCGTGACACGTTGTACTTGACGAGGTCTCCCTGAGAAATGAAAACATTAGCAACCTAGGTGAGTAGCTCAAGGAAAAAGTAAATGCAAAATATTTTTCCTAAATAGAGAACTCAATAAATTGCAGCAAAAACACTCTAATTTGATACAAGCACCTCTTGAAAAGTGTGCTTCTGAGAACAGACGCGAATTTCTGATTGCGGCTCCGGTGCAACCAGCACAAAAGCGTGCCGTGCAAAAATGTGCCCCTATTTTTTTTAGAAAAATAAAAGCATGAGGGCAGCTCCAGACTATAAAGATCGAATCGTAAAATCGACACGAGAAGACCAATGACATCCTCACATCAAATCACACGATTCCACGTGTTCAACATCGATAGATCCATTCATAGTAGTACCATGGGTTAGCAGAGTCGCAATGCATATAATCCATTTGAAAAAAGTTGAGCAGGTCTCATTCGTTGCCCGGGGCAAAAGTCAGATTTATTTTCGAAGCAATGCAATTCAATGCCAGTCCACTTACTTCAAACCCGTCGCAGTGGGGAGCAATCAGGCCGTGTGAGGTCACCATCGACAAGACGGCGTTGATTAAGCTCCCGGGTGGCAAAGAGGCCTAGAACATAATACAGATGCATATATGTAAATATATATATATATGGCGCAATGAGAAATAATTTAGAGGAAAGAAACCCGGAAAGAAGCAGTCGGAAGTACAATTAATCTAAGTGGAAACACGTGACGACAAAGAGAAGAACATTCACCTCGCACAATTATTCTTCGTAGAAACACATGACGACAGAGACAAGGACATTCGTCTAGCTCTACACTGTACCTCTAAATCGGCAACCGCAGCTGCTGCAGCAGGCGCTAACTCTAGCATGGCAGGCAGGTCTCGGCCAAGGAGGCGCAGTGGAAGTACTTTCCAAGCATCGTGAGGGCATGTGCTGAACAAATAAGAGCAGGCAAGAGAGGGCACCAAGCATGTCAGGGTGGTGCTCATTGACATAATAGAGAGCTAACAAAGATATCAGCATTCTATTCCCCTAAATGCTTCACCACATAAAAGACAGATAGCACAGGTGAGGCCTTATTTTGTAACGCATTAATTGAACGCATCGTAAACGATTGCATACTTTTTGCGCACCTCTCGTGGTGGCAGTAAGGCATGAAATGGCTGGAGTCCAAAGATTTTGCTTCTGCGTGAAGCCCTGGCCATTGCTCTTCAAGCTCTGGTACCCACGAGGTATGGGGAGCTGCGGGCCCCTCTACCCCACCCTGTGTTTCGAGAAGCTGTCCGTCGCCTTCCGGCTTCGCATTATTACCCGCAGGGGACGGTAACAGAACCTGGGGAAGGGAAGGGCAGTTAATATGAAATTAGACCTCAATCAATGCCATTTGAACAGTTGAAATTCTTTATGTATAAAAATGAACCATAGGACTTTCCTAAAGTTGACGCGACTTCCAAGTCCTAAAGCAAGAGAAATCTCATTCAGGCTTCCAGACGTCTGCTCTAGGTATCCGTATTGATGATGGTGGACTAGCGAAGGACTTCGTACCTCAAAAGTCAGCTCATCGGCGGCACCTTGAAGTTCGCACAAGGCAGCAGCTTTGCAAACTCCATTTCTCGAGTAGGGCCATACGCAGTTGGTGAGGCGTGGGTCATGCGACAGATTCGCAGATAGAATTTCTGGCAGAACCCACTCCAACGACTCATCATTCAAGGTCAAATGAGCTGGCTGCAACATTTCTGCAGTTGGATTTGACTTCGTCTCCACCAGTAGCGCCGCCGACACGATCTTCAAGAACAGCGAAGCCACCACCGTATCGAGCAATCTCAGGGAAAGCATGGTACTTCTTCGTTTGCAACAGGAGCTGCAAATATTCCATAATGTTCGTTATTGCAAAGATATAATAATTAATCGATTTAAAAACTTACGCGACTTGAGATTAAAACTGAAAAAACTGTGCAACAAGGTGTGTGACTTCTACTTGTGAACTCGTTAATCCTATTCATTTAATCCAGATACCATTACCACCTGTTAGCACCTACCTCGTGAGTCAACCAGTGTGAGCTAGCATAAAATATATGTTGGAAGCCGTATAACCAAGGGACCCGACGAGTGTCACGCAGAAGGAGCTACTGCTGCCCGGGTTAGACTTCAAAAGCTGCAGAAAGCTGTAGAGCAGCTACTAGAATACTAATTACGAGTACACAGAAAGATACAGATACTGAAGAGCGACGAGCAGAAAACACACTTTTTCAGCTTTTCAGTACTGTAAGTAGCCGAGTAGTTACGCTACTGTACAGTACGACATGTAAGTAGTACTACCGATATGAGTATGTAGTAAGCTACCGCCGCCAATAATATCATCGACAACATCGACGGGAACGAGCAAACCAACGAGGAGTTGCAGCAAAACATGGCACAGTCAACTGCTGAGATTCCTAATTTGCAGCGCGCGGGCCAAGAGGCGGCCCCAGCACCAGTTGCAGCACCGGCAGCCGCCGCTACTACTGAACCACCTATTGATCCGACAGTTCTTGTCTTCGAAGTGCTTTCTTACTGTGCTGCTCTATCGGCTTCGGGGGAGACATTGCCTTCGATTGCGCTGCCCTTCCACGCACAGCCTTTTGACCCATTGTTCTTGTGGGCCCCTCGTGGTTCTCGCTCTGCCGTCTATGCTTGGGCACGTGACGCTTTCATTGCCCAGCTTGCAGGCACAACCCAGCCCTTTGAAGATCTACCAGATGACTGTGCCGGTGACGTTTTGGAACATTTTGAGATGTTTATGACGCGCTCAGAGTCACTATACATTACAATGCATTGCTCATCACCTGAAGCGTGTGCTTGGGTACGTGAGGTGGTTGAAGCAGCAGCGGCAAGGGCAAAGGCCACGGTTGGCCTAGTGCACGCAGCTATGCAGACCGACCTAGCAACCGTGCAAGATTGTGTTTTGAGAGGGGCTGACGTCGACGATCAGGACGACTGTGGAGATACAGCCCTCATTTGGGCCGCATGCAGTGGGTGCATCGAAATTGTGCGACTTCTCGTGGAAGCAGGAGCTGATACAGACGCTCGAGGCGACCGTGGCGACACAGCGCTTATTTGGGCCGCAAAAAGAGGGTGCATCGAAAATGTGCGGCTCCTCTTGGAAGCAGGAGCTGATACAGATGCCCAAAGCGACCGTGGCGACACAGCGCTCATTTCGGCCGCGAATCGGGGGTGTACAGAAATTGTGCGGCTTCTCTTGGAAGCAGGGGCTGACAAGGACGTCAGGGGCCACGACGGCAGGTCGGCTTTGAACTGGGCAACGTTTCGGGGATTCAATGAAGTAACGGCCCTCCTCGAAGACTAAAATACTTGATACAAAGGGCAACGGTTGGCCTAGTGTACGCGGCTACGCAGAGGAAATTCGCAACCGTGCAAGATTGTGTTTTGAGAGGGGCTGACGTCGACGATCAGGACGACAGAGGCAACACAGCGCTCCTATGGGCCGCAAACAAAGGATGTGCAGGAATTTTATGGCTCCTCGTGGAAACAGGAGCTGATACAGACGCTCGAGGCGACAGTGGCGACACAGCGCTCCTTTGGCCCGCAAACCGAGGGTGCATCGAAATTGTGCGAATTCTCGTGGAAGCTGGAGTTGATACAGACGCTCGAGGCGACCGTGGCGACACAGCGCTCATCTGGGCCGCAAACGGAGGATGTGCAGAATTTGTGCGAATTCTCTTCAGAGCAGGGGCTGGCAGATGCCAGGGGCCACGAAGGCGGGGCCGCTTTGAAGTGGGCGAGTTTTCGGAGATCCAATGAGATAAAGGCCCTCCTCTAAGACTAAAATACTTGATCCTTTATAAACGTATAAGTCCTTCTCGAGGACTAAAGTACGTTTGAGGTACACCCAAGTACACAAGTCAAACTTAAAGATGTGGTATCCGGCATCCGGAGGAATCCGTGAAGCCGAAATAGGAGTAAAGATGGGCCATTGGTTTTGATGTGGGACATCCGAGGTGCTCCGAAACTCTACACTCTGAGGCAGGGAGCTCAAACGAAGATACGTGGAGACTGTAATTCACAACCGCACTTATAGCGCCTTTAAGGTGCCCATAGGGGTCGATTCGGACATGACTTAGCCTGCTTACTTACTTTTTTGTCATATTTAACGACCCACCCCCCCAAAAAAAGTCGGCCCTAGAAAGCTATTAGAAGACCTTCGATTTTAGGTCCGGCGGGGCTAGTGGACAGGGTTATTCGGACTCAGACGGATGCGCCTCCCGACGAAGACGGCGATTCGGGCGAGGGCAAAGAAGTGAAGTCCAACTCAATCCCGTGGTCAAAGTCAAAACTGGCGTCGTTTAAGTCGTCGTCGTCGTTGTCAAGGTCGTCGTACTCGCCGCCAGCAAACGCGGTGCCGTAGCCTTCGCGGTCTTGGCCAAAGCCACAGACTCGCTCCGTGGCATACATGGTGGCAGCGCCAGCTGCGCGCAACAGGCAACACACGCTAGGGCGACCACTGCCCCCTTTGCTGCTGCCGTGCTTACCCTGATGGGTCGCGCTGTAGCGGGCCGCGCGCGCTAAATCGTTGGAGTCCAAACCGCCGCCGCCCACTACCTTGGGACCTTTCTTAAACCCGCCGGGAGAGTCGAAATCGTCCTCGAAGCTTCCATCACCGCTGCTTCCGCCGCCACCACTGCTGAGGCTCCTGTGGCGGTTCCCGCTGCCAGTAGGCGAAGAAGAAGAAGAAGAAGATCCAGCGTGGCCGCTGAGCTGGGTGTACGAAGTGCGCTTGATGTTGCGGCCTGTGGCCCGGTCGCGGCGCCGGGGCCAGAACACCCACCGCCGGAGCCGCTGCACGGGCTTGAGGGCAAAGAGGGCGTGGTGGGCGCGCACTGCGAGGGCTAGAGCGCAGCACATGCTGCCATGCGTGCAAGAAAAAGATGACAAGGCACCATAAGAGGATTGAAAGAGCGAGGGCTATACAAGGAAAGGAAAAAGGTAATAAACAAAAGAAGGAGCAAAGGAATAATTGGGAGCAAATTTCTCGAGAAAGTGAGAAACAACCCTCCAAAAGAAGCCATCGAACCATCAGACCATGCCTGCCAGGGCAAGCATGAAATTATAATGCAACATCACCCTCTTCACGCACCGGCTGTCTTGGTCGCCGTACACCACGAACTTGGCGTGCACTACAGGGGAGGGGTCGCAGCCCCGGGCCCAGGCCATGGCCTTCACGTGGGTCGTGCCGGGCCCCACGTCCAGCTGCAGCGGTGACGTCAGCGCGAACCGAGGGTTGGGGTCGGTGCCGTCGGTAGTGTAGTAAATGGTGGCCCGAGGCTCTTGTGGGCCGGAGGCGCCGTTTCCCCCTCCCATGAACTCGTTGTTGTCTTCGTCTTCTGATGAGTCGTCGTCCTGTTAGGCATGCATGCAAGCGTGAACATTGAACAATGAAACGCAAGTGTGTACTTGAGGTGCATAATACGGCGAATCATTTTATCCTATCTCATAATAATATCTCTTGTTATCTTTCGTAGATGCTTCAATCTTCTTCAATTTCAGTTTGTTCACGTCACATAATATCTGTCGCCGTCTTCTTACCGAATCGTCGGAGTCGCCAAAGATGGAAGTGGACACCACTTCCGGTAAAGCAGCGTCCTGTCTCCTTTTCTTGGCTCGGCGCTTCGCTTCTCGTTGCCTCGCCGCAGCCGACGGTGGAGTGCGCCGTAATCTTACGGTTAAGGCGCCCAAGTAGTAGTTCCCTGGGGGTGAAATCGCGGGGGGTGGAGTGCGCTTACGGCCGGTACTGCCACTCCCGCCTCTGCCTCTGCCACCACCACCGCTGGGCGGTTCCAGCGTAGATAAAGACGACGAGCTTGAAGAAGAAGGCGAGTGCAGCAGGCCATTTTCCTGAGCCTGCAGCTTCTTGTCGTGGTCTGAGAACTCGTCCAGAGCGCTCATCAAGTCGGTGAGTTCGGCCGCATGCGCAGCTTCAGCGGCAATTCTTTGAGCCTGGGCTTCCGCCAACGCTTCAGCTTCTTGAGATGCTTTCAGAGCAGCGGCAGCTTCTTTGGCTGCGAGCGCATTGGCCACCTGAGCGAACAGTCGATGATGGATGATGAACGTGCACCGCAACCAAGAAGAAGATAAAACGCATCGCAACATCGCAATATTCTTTCAGATTCTCTTGCACACGCAGGAAGAATAACAACAACTCAGTGCTAGCTACATATTCCTCCTCTCTTACCGCTTCTTCTTGCATGCGCTTCAGCTCATCAGCCTCGTGCTGAGCCGCTTGTGCTCGAGCCGCAGCCTCCCTCGCGACTCGTCGAGCGTCCAACTGCGCAGCCAAGAACACGGCAGAGTCTTCATCTTCTAATTCGTCATCACCACCGCCGCTGCTGCTGTTGTTGTTGATTTCGCCATCCTTGCCGCCGCCACCGCCGCTGCTGCTATTACTGTTGTTCTTGCTGTGGAGGTGCCGCTGAGGCGACAGGAGAGCGTCCAGTGAGTCTTCTTCCTGCAGTTGTGCGGCTTTCGCAGCTGCTTCGGCCTCTGCGGCTGCTAGCAGTGCCCGTGCGGTGGCGTCGCGAACTCCCGCAGTATTACTAGTAAGAGGTTCCGCGGTATTCTGATCGTTCGGTGATTTAGCGACTGAAGCGTGGGGCGAGCCAGCGTGTTCAGCGGAAGGAGGCGCTGGAAAGCTTACTTGCCCACTTGTTGTCGGAGGAGGGGCGATTACCGCCCCTGGTGTTGCTGCTAGCGTTGCCGCTGGTGCTGCAGTGGAAGCTGTGTGGGCAGCTCCCGCAGTTGGAGCAGCAGACCCTGCATGCAGAGGGTGGTTCGCGGGGATCAGGAAGGTCAGCTCGACTCGGTTGGCAGCTTTGGCCGCTGCCGTAGCTGCCTCCGTTTCCCGATTGGCGCCCTCGGCCGCCAGCTCAGCGTCTGCCGCTGCGTTCGCCGCGTCTGCTGCCGCCTCAGTGGCTGCTACCGCCGCCATCCTAGCTTGGGCGGCCCGATCAAGCGCTGCGCCAGCA
>Ga0307930_1002901_pt1 | contig 12840 bp, 17 predicted proteins | sample OrgLakmetageno46_FD_203161 | JGI IMG/M metagenome (GOLD analysis project Ga0307930, IMG submission 203161) | Saline water microbial communities from Organic Lake, Antarctica - #46 | ecosystem: Environmental > Aquatic > Non-marine Saline and Alkaline > Saline | place: Antarctica: Organic Lake... | reverse complement strand
GAAACAGAGCCAACGGCCGCGAATCCGTTTCCCGCGTGCAATACGCCCGCATCGCTACCCACACCTGATATAAGCGAGAGAGAAGAAAAAACTCAAGAAATGTACAATAAGCATGTGCGAGTGCAGTGGCTATATACCCTACAGGTAGTCGCGCCCGAACTAAAACTAGTGCTAGCGTGGTTACCTTCGCACTCATGTGCAAAATCACGTCCTATGTGCGCAATCGGAACGCGCATGCCACACTTCCGCCTTCTTTCTTACCACTTCAGCGCTTTTGGTTTCATTCAGGTCGCCCACGTCAGTGTACAACGGCACAAATGGCGCGTTTGTTGATTCAGCAGATCCCTCAATGGATGAACTTTTCTTGCTACGAAATCCGCTCCAGGCCCGTTTGAAAAAGCCTGCATCTCTAGACAGAGTGCCGCTTTTTTCGGTGTCAAGCTGATCGAACAGGGCACCAGCATCGGCCGCGCTCATGTTAAGCTTTGCGGCGCCAGCTACCACCTACATGCATAGCATGTAGTTCGTGCCAGCGAATATTGGACGTTAAGAGGAGTTCAAGTTAAGTGAAAGGAGGCTAGCTTATAGGTGAAGAAACTGTAGCGAACTGGCAGATGACAAAGCTAGCTGCATGATGGCAATGCGAAGAAAGTGAAACCAACAAGACAAGCTCTTCACAGGAACTAGAAAAATTTGAATAGTCAGCAGTTAATGAGTGACTCACTCAGTTACATATCATCATCAGCATGAATCTTCCGATCAATTTGCTATAGGCACCAACCTCTTGTCTCGACAATGTTTTGCCCTTTTGAACGCCAAGCTTGTCGAAGAGTTTATTGACTGATAGGGCTGGCATGGTTCGTTTATGGCGCTGCTGTTGCAGGTATACTTCACCTTTAGTTCACCCTTATACCCTTATTGCTACTCCGCAGTGTCTGATGTGCTAGCTAGCTCGAGATAGAGGGATATATGCGTGCACAAAAGTGGCCAATCACCACCTCTCCGAATCAACGACCCGTGTTACTCCACTGCATTTAATTTACAGGGGTCGGTTTGTTGATTCATGTATGATGTGTGAGCCACCAACAACAAGAAGATGATGCCACATGCCACCCACCACCACTGCTGCTTCCGATGGTTGGTTCGATGGCAGCAGTTAGCGCGTTAGCACCACGTTCTAGCTAAGAAATAATGAGCATAGTGGTGCTTGTAGCCTAGTGAGAATCCCTTGTGATCCAACGAAAAATCTATAGTACGTCTAATTAAATACATAAGGATACAGTACAGTTTCTATTGACTCTACATTAGTTATTAGTACTCCCCATCAACTCGTTCTTCAGAGGTTTCTACCGTGCTTAGTAAATCTACTTGAATAATGCGGGGGCACTTTCGATTCACGCATTCTTCGCACATTGCTGCAAAACGCGCTAGAGCGGAGGCTGCACGGGTGCCTGAGCCTTTGCCCCCGCGGGACACCGTAGGCCTGACATCCTACTGGACCGAGAAGGAGGTAACCTACCCTAACCGTCCGTTATTTAGCGGGTAACCAAGTCAATATTTTTTACGAAAGGCATCTGACTTCCATTTGCAATTTAAGGGGTTTATCCTAGCTTATGTGCTTATTTCTTTTTATTATTATTTTTATAAATCATTGCTAAATAACCACTAGTCGAGCTGGCAGCAGCACGTGGACGCAGCAACAGGCTATGCATTTTATTATAACCCGACCACAGGTGATTTTCGAAATGCTCTTCAACTCTCCCTCAAATGAGTTCAGTATCCTGGGCTGTTTGAGCATGGTTGTGTTTAATACTTTAGGACAGGATGCGCTGAATCGATGAGCATTTCTTTTATTTCTAGATTCTCGCATTCTCGCAGGCGAATCAGTCTGGGCAATGCAGTCAAACTCCGGTGAACCCGCTGTCGCTCATCGAAAAGACCCGCCAGCTGGAACGTCGTCTTCGTTGAGTAAAAAGGGGCCACCGCCGAGTCGCTTGCGAGCCGACAGCGATGACTACGAACTGACCCTATCCTTTGACGACTTGAGTTACTGGGAGCGAATAGTGAGCCTAGGCGTGGTGAGCGAATTTGAGGGCGATCATCATTTTTTATCCTTTATGGGTTTTCAATGAAAAAATTATCACAACTGATACAGACGATCTGTGCAGCTGCTAGTTTTGGCTTCCTTATTTGCAATGTTTTGTTCTGTGAAACTGTGCTTTGTTTGTGAACAAGATATCGCTCCACTATGTATATCTCACTTTGCAATAACTCTGTCTCTCCTATTTCGGCTTGCATGTGTCGCCTTCTGCACGCAGGCAGTGTCAGAAGACTTTCAATGCCGCACTCTCGCGCTGCTTCCAATTGGCGTTACTTTAATTGGCCTCACAACGGTACGTGGCATTAGATAAGAGCTGGCTTTCTCAGCAACGCCTGTACTCAATCTCATTTTTTTCCTTTCTCGATAAACGTGCTTGATAATATATTTTCTCGCGTGTTCAAATTCCATTGTGCAGACTGTGTTTACATTTATTTAATTGTACGATGGGTCCTTTTTTATGATTTTTTTTCTTCTCTTCTGGAAATGCTTGCTCAGGTTGTAAGCATGGATTGCGCGTTTTGCTTCCACCGAGGCCGCAACGGCCACTTTTGTCCGTTGAACAAGCTTCCCACCCTCAGCACAGCTGCGGCAAGTGGCGGCTACGGTGCCAGGTAAACCTTTCTTGCTACATTAGCTGCTCTCGTCTGCTGCTCCTTGTAATGCTATGTTATTCCTTCCTGTTGTTCATGGTATTTTCGTTTCCTCCTGGTTCTTCTTATCGTTGTCGAGTTGTTGCTTATTTTGACGTGTACTTTTTTTTTTTTACAATTCACTTCGTAGGCTCTCTTGGCGATGGGGGCTTTCTACATGTGCAGTCCTGCTGCTTGCCACTGTGCTCGTTTTCAGTTATCGCATCTCTCCACTGCTTATTTCTACCTCTTCTCAACTCGAAAAACACGGAGGCGATGGAGGTGTCAATGACCATCAGTCGTTGCTCGGAAGCAGAAGAAGAGAAAGAATGTCTCAACGCGATAATCGTCGTAGTTTAAGCAACAATAGCAGCAAAAACAGGAGAAACAGAGTGTGTAGCTGTGTGCCTGCTGCAATCGCAAGAAAGCTTTGCTGTAGTTGCCAAGTGCACGAATTAGTGGAAATATCGAACCTTCCTTCTCTTTTGTTGTGGTCCACGATAACATGCTCAATCAGTTTAGTGTTTCTTGCTCATTCCGAAGCCTGGCACGTTCCCTCGGTAAACCAAGTCAAGTTTAGGCTGCATAGTGTACTTGTATGTTTTTCCTGTGGTTTTCATCCATACATTTTTTCCACTCAGCACTTCAGCAGAATGCACTGTCTTTTATCATCTTATTGTAGCACTGTTACTCCTTTGTATCTCGTTACTCCGTGTGTTCTTTAATGCCCATCAACAGGTTCACTTTTCAGCTGCAGTCATTTACTGGCTCTCATCGTTTGCTATTCTTTTGACTTTGGTTAACATCCGCCGCTGCGCGTGGGACATATTTCCTCGAAAGAATGGCCATCAAAGAAAAAAAGTGACTTTTGGCGCTGACGTTGACATTGAGCTTGGCCCTGTATCCAGTAGGAGCACCTTTAACAATGATAGACAACGTCTGAACGACCATGGGAGTGGCAGCAAAGAAACTACTTTGACTAACAGAGACACTCTGCCAATGAGTGAAGCAGAAATGCGTTTGCGAGAGCGGCGAGCTGGTGCCTTGCCGCCGCCTTGGGACTGCAACCACCGCTGCCATCGTTATGGGTGGCAGTGGCTCAGCGAGGTCTTTGTTGGCGGTGCCGCGCTTTGTAGTATAGTAACGCTGGCGCTGAGATGGCGTGCACAGGGGCAGCCGGAGGGCGACGAGCGTTTACACCTGGGGTGGCAAGGTTTAGCGCAACAGGTATTGGGGGGGGGGGCACATGAATTATACTCGTTTATGCGAGAAAAACAAGAAGTGATAAATACAAATTGCCAACACAATCGGATATTCAATAATTCAGGTAAAAGTTTCATTCTGCTTTTTTTATTGGGCGACCTGACAGGTGGCGGTGGTGCTACAGCTTTTGTCCATAGCACCTCTGTGGGCCGATCTGGTAGCAGCCTCGCCTGCTGGAGCAGTTGCAGCCCTTATGAACGCACGGCACCAAGTGCTCGAGAGAAGCAGACGACATTCTCGTGCAGACGTCGATGAAAACGATGCTGGCTTCGAGAGTGATGACGTCCAAGGTGATACCAGAAGCCGCCGCCGTCGCCGCGAGCGGGCGGCTTGTCGCTCGAGTGGAGAATGAGGTGGAGGCACTGTTAAATGCCGGGGTCTACCGCAGGTTCATTCACTTGGGTGTTATTGTGCACCTCGGGAAAGGAGGGGAGGAAGGCCCTCATATCAAGACGCAGATAAACCAATGCGATTCAAGCAATGTTTAAGCAAAAGCCCTTTATCACCTTATACAGTTAAAACTTACACCGCGCTACCCGGATAGAAGCATTTATATTTTATGGCAGTAAACCAATGCATCTTTGTATCGTTGATGGTATGCGACGAAAATAATAAGTCCCTTGAAAAAAAGCATCTGGGACTTAGTCGCGGAGCTATCCTTCCCGGTTTTCGGCTTTTATTCCTAAATTGCGACTCAGGAATTAGAAAGAACGCCATGCCAGCTCCAAAGATTATTCGATGGCTCTATTAGGTTTTTTTTTGGCTTGTTTATGTATTCGGCTCAGGCCCTTCTGTTAACGTATCCACTTTCGAAACGCATTAAGGTATTCCGAAAGGCGATGAAACAAGCGCACAGCAAAGATATTTTTCTCAAAGAATTAGATGTGTACATTCTGCCTGCCATACACGAGTTATTCCGTGCAAAAACTCCAAATTAAGTCAGTTGCATTAAATTTTGTCTCTTACTTTGCAGAGTTGTATATCTAATAGTCCACGAGAAGGTTACACGGCAGCACCACCATACGATTTTACATAACTTTCAAATTCACTCTTGTGATATACGCCTCGTTTCTTTTCCTGAAATGTCGATACACATCGGTATGGTGGGCAATTCTGTCGACTGATCCAGCAGGTTTGTGAAGCTTCTTGTTTTTGAAAGAGTTCTATATTGAGTCGCTTTGGATTGTGTCTGACTTGCCTTCAACAAACCGGGCATAGAAATACTCCTTAACTTGGGCGCGCAGAGCACACTTTTATCGACTAGGCGTCCCGTCTGATGAAATGTGAGTTGGCAGAAAATGAGGATAGGCAGCACGCATCACAACTTTCTTCGAAAGAAGTGCTAATTCGCAGAGAAAAGTAGCAGCAAACAGGTTGCCTTCTGTAGCATCATTAATGCAAGTTAAACACAACACCTTTCGAGCTGTGAACTTGCCGACTCTCTCCTCGCAAGGCCGTTGTTTTTCTAGTCCTCCGAACGGAGTGTCAGTATTCTCGTCTGCAGAGGCTGCCCCATCAGCTTCTGAGCGGCACTTCTGTCCGACACATGAAGGACTGGATTCAAGTGAATTCTGCATTGGCAAAGAGAGTCGAGTAGATTCGTTGCTCCAGGCATAAACCTCTGTAGTGACTTAACTTGACTGCTGTAGTGATTGACACACAACAGGATGTCGCGTCGACAGAACCAGACTGGTACTTCGAATGAGAATGTGACTATGTGACTACCTTAGTAGGTAACTACAATATGTTCATTTCTACGTGCAACTTTTTCGACGCGTTTGCCCGCATTCTGCGCATGAGAACAAGAAATTTAAAACAAGCTTGACAACATCAGTACACACCCTTCTCATGAATAGAAGCTCGAATATGCTAAAATCTTGGATACTGAAACTGTGGAGGAGGGTACGTGGATGGAGTTTCCCTGCAATTATGCACAGGTCGATATCACAGCATCACAGCACGACAGTACGTAGTGGTTCAGTGTTGTGTTTATGTGTTTATGCGCTACTGACTGACTGATGACAGTTATAAAACGGGAAAAGTACGGTTTTTGCATGCTTACATCTTTTTTAAAATTCAAGAATTCAAGAATTCAAGGTTTCAAGGTGCTGCGACAAAGGTTGCATCAAAGTCATACATCCAAGTCATATTCGCTTCGAAGTCCGCGAGAGAGAAAATACTCTCGGAAAACTCTGTTGCTTCATCGTGCTACAGCTACAATTTTATCTGCTAAGTGTGATTGTGTTTACCAAGATCTACGTAATTATTTATTATTCTGATGACGGAATCAGGATCCTCGTCATCGTCATCGTCGCAAGCTTCATGGTAAAGAAGCAGCATCACAAATTCGAAAATAATTTTATATTGCTATCGTTGCTTGACTGTAAAATCATGTTGAATTCAATCTTGTTGTACAGTTTGTCAACGAAACCAGAAAAGTTTTCGAGTATCACGAGTCCAACGTTACCGCGAAGAATCCTGTACGTGCACAACGATATATCCATGCAGTCTCCAAAAACAATCGCCGCAAAACTCCAAGCTGTCACGTATGCAACTAATGGCTCTGTAAACACACTATTCGACTGCGCAAAGGTTGGAATTCTTTTCTTTAAGAATACACATTTTATAACACTTTTCAGGAGAAGCTTGACGATGCTTGATCCACTGACCACTGAACACTGCAGATTTTTTAACCTTCGATAAGTACTAAGAACGAATGTCTTTGCTCGTCGTCATTCATATTTAGGATGCATTTGAAGGCATAGAATTGTATCACAAGAACTGCTACGCTGCTGTCCTCATCGGGTATAATCTTCCTAACATGAGCGGCCTCGAGCTGGTGCGCCTCCTTGGCGCAATTTCGCTCAATCCCGCGTATCCGTCCTTCGACAACTTCGACGGTGCACGGAGCGCAGTTGGAAATGGTGGCAGTCACAATGACGAGGGCCTCACCAAGAATGGACTTTGCCCTGTGGTGCTTATTGGTGGGGAAGCACGCGACCTGACTCCAAGTGACCGTAGTTTGTTGGCGTGTCATTATCGCGATGATTCAGAGGTACCATTCACAGGCGCAGATTTCGTCGGTTGCCTCGTAAATTTGTTTCCAATAATAGATGCGAGAAACTGACGCCTGTGTACCAATGTCAAATGATGTTTCAGTTGAAAAGAAGAAAACATGTGAAAACGTTGTATTCATTATAAGACATGATAACAATAGCGACCTTCGGGTGTCAGGTCCTCCCATGCAAAATAAATTTTATACATAGGCCGGATCCTCGCCCCAGAGGAACTCTCTTTGAACTTGGTAGTACAATGGAATTCAAGGAAGTATGCGGGTCTAGAATATTGTTGAAGAACATCTAAGTATTGTACTTCTTAAATGAGGCAGCCCTGAAATGGAAACCATTTAGATAAATCATTATCAGTCCAAATTGAATACCTACACTTTTTCCTCTCTTGTCTCTCGTCGCATCGCCAGATATCTGTCCAGCATGCGCCGTGTCCTCGTTTCTGGAAATCTAGTGAAAACATCCAAGGCATGAGCTCCATATTCCCTCGTCGGGATTCTTACCGATCGAACTACTTCTCTCGCTTCCCTGTTAACTACGGCCAACTGCTTTTGCTTTTGCGTTTTGCTGCTGAGAGCTGGGAGCGGGAGCGCAGAGCGCACGGCCAGACCCGAATAGAGAGGAATGTACATTTATTTTCGCTGTTTTAACTGAAATCGTAGCGCTTTTTGTAGGTTTATAGTTGCGTTCAATAGAAATCGTCTTCGATTTGTACATTTGAATTGAAAATATGTTTGGAACCATCCCCGAACCAGGCTTCTCTTCTTGAGTTAAAAAAGGGTAAAGGGAGATGTAACAGTAAGTTATGGAAGTCATGAAAATGTGTACAAATAACAATATTATAATTGTGAGGCTGATGTCTTGTGGTTGTGGGAATGTCAAAACACCCCAGCATGAAGAATCGAGATGTGTTTCATTCCATCATCAGTTGAAACCTTGAAGTCTTGAGAGTTGGGTGTGCGGAAGAATTATGAGGGTTCGAATTCAAATTTGTGTCGGGATAGCTAGAAAGGTCTTTGGATGCCCAACGCAAATCCGTAACCAGCCACGAGGTCCGCGTTGTTGTTGACCTAATTGCATTATTAACGATTTGAATCATGTTGCACGCTTGAAAGAGCTGGTTTCAAATTGAAGTTGGAGGGCTATTTTACGATGAACTAAGAAATAGACTGAGAAACATACCTGGTAATCAAGAAACACTTGATCTCCAGCTCGAAGCCCTTGGTTGCCGCATTTCAACACAAGCCACCCCCCATCATTGGTCCCAATGGTGCCACCGCCTTCCTCCTATATTTGTCAGGAATGAAGAGAAGTAGACGGAATAGAATAAGGAGGTACACAGCTCTGCGTCAAAACCTGAGATTGCTGCCATAAGAAGCCCCGCAAATAAAGTAAAGTTCATTTAGAGGGACGTCTCGCCGAGTTCGCCGCTACAAATGCAATGGATGTCCCTAGATTTCGTGCTATTGTTATTCTATGTACCTCAGATAAGTGATTTGCGAGGTCTAAGATGGGAGTAAGCCACCGTCCTGTCTTGCTGCCCAGTGAATGGCTGCGGCTCACCACCATGCATACAGCCCATTTCAAAGCTTCCACTCCGCGGTCGTCTGCAGGAATACTACGGTAATCTAAATCGGCGCTGGCATCAGTGTTCGAACTTGTTTCGGCTACATTGTTCGTATAGTCGTCAAGAGGCAATCCAGCAAGCTCTTGGAGCACAAAGGAAACACAGGCTTCAGCCGAGGCCCGCACAGAGTCAATTGACTCTTTCATCCCACAGACACTGAAAGGCAGTTGAATGAATTTGGATGAAACAAAGTTAACAAAATAAATAACTAACAAGTAGGCAGCAAAAGTAGATGCATTGTAGGTGACGTAAGAATAGCCACATTAAAAGTGTGCATTAATTCAACATAAAATAAACAGCAGTGAAACTAACTCGATTCTGCATTCCGAATATCAATGCGACAAATTTATTTTTGAAAAGTCGCACCCATCATCGTCGTCCGATGGTTTCACGGCGTGCACCCACTGCTGTGCTTCGGCAGGGGTCATAGCTATGGCGTTTCCTACTTCACGTAGGGCTGGCAAGCACTGCGCATACAGTGCCCAACTTTGGCTGCTATTGGCCGCGCTTTTCTCAGCATTATTTTCTTCACTTTGGTTAGTGCTATGGCCGTTGCCCGGCGCAGATTCTTCAGCTAGCGACTGTTCATGCGTCCATTTTGGAGGTGGTAACCACGCCAACAGTAACAAAGCGAGCGCTGATAAATCAGGGCAGTCTGCTGGTAAGCTTGGAACGGTTGGAGCTAGTTCGCTGACACTGGTCTTATCAATGTTTCCATTGGTAGGCAAGCTGCTAATGCTCTTGCTGCCATTGTTACCGACTAGGTTACAATGGTTCTTGCCAACGCGCAAGCAACGAGGCAAGGCAAGCACAGTTGCTCCAGGCACGAAAGTGCGTGTAGCAAATAAGGCACTACCGCCCCATTGATCACGGCCCCAGCTGTTCGTTGACAACAAAATGCGACACAGGATAATATAAGATTTTGTGCGTACGAGAGTGCTGCGGTATTTATTTGCTTAGAACATTGTACATTTGCTCAAACAGACTCCAGAAAGTTCACGGAAGTTAGAGCGAAAAAGACTAGCATTCTGCAAGTAGCACGTCTAGTGAACAAAAACAGTAGCGCATCGAATCAAGAAGAAGAAGAATTCAACAGAGGAAAGCTCACCGCACTCCGTCGAGGTCTGCACCCAAGCTTTCAGCCCACGCCCAGAGCTGCGTGTACGCATCCTCGTCGAGAGCTGCACTTCCAAAAAATTGTTGCCGATACGGCGGCGGGTCGAATTCAGGTACTGGTATTGGTTGCGTTGCCCCGTTTACGGTCTGCGCCTCACCGGGTTCATCACTAATTGTACTCCCACATGGTTGTAGTGGTCGAGCGTGCTTGGCCAAGATGCGACGCACGCTTGCACGGCACTGCGCTGTGGCTGCATTGCGAGCTGCGCAAGCAGCGGACGAACGCTTGGCCGCTGCAACGGCATCCGCCCGAGCTTCGTCATCGTCCTCTACCTGATTCAATCAGGCAAGCCATCACAGGAACCAGCCTGAGTTTCGCCAATACTCATGAAGTTAGTTAATAAATTGAGGCTAGATCAAAATGGACGTGTACTGCTGGAGAATCCAGAGTAAGAGAGCGAAGCTCAATGACTTTTGGCTTCATTTACGAAGCGCTTACCTCGCCAGGTGCGATCGTACGAAAGTCTAGCCCAAATGCAAGAAGGTCAGCATCGTCCAAGGTCTCACAGTAATTTGCCATCGGCAATATTTTTAAGGAGATGCCTAACGAAGAATATGGCGACTATTAAATTTGGCAATTGAAAGTTATCATTGCAACTTTCTCAGAGGCTTCACCTATCTTTCGTCTCAAGAATTAATTGTTAGAATGTCAATCAGAACAGCTCTAAGTGTTGGTGCTAAATCTAGCCACTGACAACATATTTAAGCAGATGCGCTTATTCACTGTTCACTCAATGAAGGACTACGCAAAAAAATAAAAAAATACAAGCAATGCCTAGCGAAGTCTCGTTTTTTTCTTGTCGCTCTTATTTTAATAATAATGAAGATCGGAGAAAAGGGCGAAGTCTTATGAAAGGTGAAACAAGTCGTTTAAACCAGTGGTGCTAGCCAGTCCCTATTGTTGATCAAGGTGCCACGGGCTGTCTTTTTTCGTAACCTGCTACCACAATTTGATAGCCACCGCACTGTGCCGAAGGTGTGGTGTGCAGGACGCAGACGGCGCGATGGAACCATGAAGAGCTTCTCGAAGCTCATTTTGTTGTTGATTCTTTTCATCCCCAGAAGGGGGTAAATGTGTGTACAAGTAATGAACACCTGACCTGTATCTGCAAGTACTTAGTTTGCTAGGGCATTTGCCCACTCAGACCCCGCCGACTTGATCGGAAGGAAGACGCCAGATATAGCCCTCTGGAACGCGCAGGCACATACCACATGTGCAAATGCAAATCACCCCTGAGAGTGTGCTTTCTGCCCTTGTCTTTCTTTGCACTGGGGGAGTATATTTTAATTATTCTAATCTAACCCAATCTAATCTGTTCTACATCGGAACTGCCTTCATGGGCTCTGCGCTCTTTCGCTGCTGAGGCCTAAGCATCAAAGAAACGCGCTGAGCCTAACTCCAACTCGGCTGGCGATTTGCTAATAGGCACCAACCACCCAAATCGCTTTAGACTGCATCTGCACCAATCATAGATTACCAAATGTGCAGGGTCTATTCTCTCTCACGAATCTTTTGGTGAAGGCAGGATGCAGGAGAGCGATGCCAAGATATTGTGTAAAAGTCAGGAAGAATTCTTCACATACTCTTCGACACATATCGTCACATATATTCCGACACGACATTCCGTTCGAAATCCTGTTGCATTATTTCAATGCGCTTTCCTGTGTTTGCTGCGGCAACCCACGCCCCACGATGCTGCGATTCCAGTCTCTACCTTCAGTAGGAAGCTCGAAGTCCTTGATACAAAAATGAAGCTGTGTATTTGCCATTAGGTTTCGCTGCGAGCTAAAATTCATCAAGTAAGAAGCCGACCTGTTTTAGCTGTAATCTATGCTGCTTGAACTCTCAAGGCCAACGACGCAACCGAGTTCTTGTACCAAATCTGCTACTCAGCCGTTTCAGGCTGAATGCGATGAAGGAGTCATCGAGCCTATTTCCATGTCATCAACCCCAAAATATTGATAATATGTATCGATTTGAACGCAGTGCAAGCTCCATAGATAAGGGTGAAATGTCTCCAAAAATGTCTCCAAGACGCAGATTTTAGCTCCAAAAATGTCTCCCATGTAGGAACTTCACTGCAGTTCGAACTGCACTGTTTCTAGTATGGCGTCACCACGGTCGCCTCCAAGACGCATAATAAGCTCCAAAGTTGTCTCCAATGTATAATAACTTCGCACCGGTGCGGTCTCCACGTCTCCACCATTTCTTGATTTCGGCTGTAATGTCTCCGTACATGTCTCCAAGACGCAGATTTAGCTCCAAAAATGTCTCCAATGTAGGAACTTCACTGCAGTCCAAACTTCACTGTTTCTAGTATGGCGTCACCACGGTCGCCTTCACGACGCATTTTAAGCTCCAAAGTTGTCTCCAATGTATAATAACTTCGCACCGGTGCGGTCTCCAGGTCTCCACGTCTCCACCATTTCGTGATTTCGGCTGTAATGTCTCCAAAAATGTCTCCAAGACGCAGATTTTAGTTCCAAAAATGTCTCCAATGTAGGAACTTCACTGCAGTCCAAACTTCACTGTTTCTGGTATGGTGTCACCACGGTCGCCTCCAAGACGCATAATAAGCTCCAAAGTTGTCTCCATTGTATAATAACTTCGCACCGGTGCGGTCTCCACCATTTCTTGATTTCGGCTGTAATGTCTCCAATAATGTTTCCAAGACGCAGATTTTAGCTCCAAAAATGTCTCCAAAGTAGGAACCTCACTGCAGTCCAAACTTCACTGTTTCTGGTATGGTGTCACCACGGTCGCCTTCACGACGCATTTTAAGCTCCAAAATTGTCACCAATTCATAATAACTTCGCACCGGTGCGGTCTCCACCATTTCTTGATTTCGGCTGTAATGTCTCCGTACATTTCTCCAAGACGCAGATTTTAGCTCCAAAAATGTCTCCAAAGTAGGAACCTCACTGCAGTCCAAACTTCACTGTTTCTGGTATGGTGTCACCACGGTCGCCTTCACG
>Ga0307930_1002900_pt1 | contig 12841 bp, 11 predicted proteins | sample OrgLakmetageno46_FD_203161 | JGI IMG/M metagenome (GOLD analysis project Ga0307930, IMG submission 203161) | Saline water microbial communities from Organic Lake, Antarctica - #46 | ecosystem: Environmental > Aquatic > Non-marine Saline and Alkaline > Saline | place: Antarctica: Organic Lake... | reverse complement strand
CCAGCTCCGAGTCATCTTCCTCATTCGAAATACGACACTCAAATGACCCAAATACTCCTAGAGGAATACATCTTTATTTGTTAAAAAATCTGCGGCATCCTGGGTAATACAATTCTGAATTCTCAGAATTTTACAACACAGAAAGGAAGGAGCGCACAAGCCTTAAGCGTCTACGTACTGTAGAAGCGTACTGTTTTGGCTGCACGTCGAGCTTAGCGTAGAGGACTTCTTGTCAACTGCACGATAGGACGCTCTAGAGATTTGAATCATGAGTGGTATGAGAAAAGGCGTCGATATGAAGGCGCTCAAAGAGGTAAGCCATAGCGCTAGTGTATTTCTGACAGTTGCGTCGGCAACCATAGCTTGACAAAACGAAAAACTTTTTCAGTGCTGCTGTGTTGCTATCATTCGCACCCATAATTTTAGTCTAAATGTGCATTGGTGCGCTCCTGTCTAGACGACATCGAATGCTTGCATGCCTTTACAGACGTGTATACATTGACCTTATTGCCCTGACTCAACGGAAACATTTTCTGTAGGCTAAGAGGCTGAAGTTAGCACAGCTCGCGAAAGAAAATGAAAAGCGCGCCCGTGAAGAAGAGCAGAAGGCTGAAAGGGCTTTAGTAGAGGCAGCAGTGGCCGCAAATGCCCCTCCCATGGCTCCTCCGCCACCGCGTGCCATGGCGCCGCCACCGCCCAAGACAAGGACGCTGCCCGCTGGCTTCTTCGATGACTCGTCAACACCCTCTTCACAACCCACCAAACCCGCGCCAAAGGCAGCTTTACCCAGTGGATTCTTCGACGACGAAGGCTCTGCCGAAAGCAGCAAGCAACTTGAAGTTGACAGTAGCAGTAGTGGGGGGCTAGTTGGTTTAGCGGGGTATGGCGACAGCGACGATGAAGACAGCGGCGACGATAATGACGACAACGAGGGCGCGGGGACAACAGCTACCCAGTCTCTTCCAAATGTAGCTGCAGCTTCAACAGTAGCAGAGCCTTCCATGTGGGGGCCAGGGCCAGTGCTCGCAGTGGCCCCCGAAGACAATAGCGAAGAAAGCGGGCCACCAGCGTCCGCTTTACCCGTAGGGTTTTTCGACAACGAGGACGCGGACATGAAAGTGCGCGGCATTGAGCCTGAGAAGGTAGCGAAAGCAGCAGAAACCGCTGAAGTGGACGCGTTCATGGAGTTTGCTGCGGAAGTTGCCCAAGAAGAGTCGGTGGCTGACGACGACGCGGCGAGCCTGGCTGCTGCTGCGGCGTCGCGGGCGCGGGTCGAACAGGCGCTGTACATGAACCGACTCGCTGGAGTCTTGCACAAAGCCAAAGACGGCGACGACAGTGGCAGCGCAAGCGCGCGCAACCCTAGCAATACCGCGGAAAATAGCAGCAGCAGCAGTACCAGCAGTAGTAGCCACGGACAAACCTCTCCGGAAGTTCCCGACGTGAGTGCCGTACTAGTAGAAGCTGCAGACTTAGCTGACTCCGAAGGGCAGCGCAGTGGCGGAGTGTCTGCGGTGTCGGAAGTGGCGAGCTTGCTGAAGAAACGCAAGAAGCGGAGGCGCGAACTGGAAGACGATGCCGCAACTGGGGAATATATACCACTGGACCCCACGAACTGGCGTGCAAAGGCAGTCGCACCTTCCTTCAAGTATTGATGGCGCGCTTGGGATAGGTGTCGATATGTGAGCAGTGGGGTTTGCGGGCTCCATTAGGAGCTGCAGAGCTATACAGGGAGGGTTCCTGTTGTTGGCGATGCTTGTTTCCTACCTCGTTAATGATACGTGGTCACTGCCCAGTCTTTCCAGATCAACAGGTATGGGCTCGTAGTCACGCACCCTGCGGTGGTGCTCTACAGACGGTAGAATGTAATGTCGCGATAGATATGGCAGATGAGTTCACAAAGAAGGCATCCCAGCGAGACGCGGAAATTCCTTGTGTTATGCGCTGCGTTTTGTGCGCTATTTCTTTTGAAGGGCATTCCGCTATTTGCATCTCTTTGGGTGCTACTAAATTATTATATATGAGTAGGGCCTTTGAAATATAGTGCTATTATAGTGGACGCCTCTTCGCTATTACTATTCCCGAGTTACAAGTTACAAGCAGTTCGATTCCACCTGCATTTAAGGTTCCAAGGTGCTACCTCCCTGTTTGTTGTCTTTGGCAAACCAATACACTCGTAACATTAAAATAGAATTCGCTCTCTCGACCCCAACTCTAACGCCAATGCCAACGGCGCCAAACGGCCGACGGGCCATTGCTAGCGCTGAATTTCAAAGTTGAGTTGGATTTCACCATGCATGCTTCTTTATGCCCCTTAAGATTTCTAAGGCGGGCATCGGGTATATACAGTACAATTCTCGTTGTTGTGATCGCTGCATAACGCCACAGAGATTCCGTGTTTGGTTTATATCCTGGATTGGCAAGTTCCCATTATCAAAAATGGTGTGGTGCAGATATATACTATTCGCACTTCGTCGAGACAAGTCCAAATCCGCCCTCACGCTCGCAGCCGCGAAGTCCCGTCAAGCATACCTAGGTCTGGTCGCCCGTTGCCTGGCGCCCGGCGCCCGGCGCCCTCTTCCTGAATGCTTAGACTTTGGGGTGTCGGGTAAATAATAATTGGCATTCTCGGGTAGAAATCAAAAGGGTATCTTCTCGCTTGCTGAAATCTTGCTGACAACTGAGAGAAGCTTTAGAAAGAAGTGTCTGCTGAGAGTTGAGAATAATACTATACTGAATAATAGCAAGGACGCTGCTCTTGCTTTCTTCGGCACTCGTTGATAGAGTCACATGCGAGCACATGGCATGAGAAATCATAAGAAATGATGCTATCAGGGTCATAGATTTTTTTTTTTTGCTCTCATGGTCAAACTGGCAGCGGCCCAGGCGAAAGTCTCGGCTTCTGCTGTGGCAGCGATCCAGTTGGCTGCACCCTTGATCAAGGTAATTGCACATGAGGTACCCTTTGGTGATGCAGTTATGTTCCTCGCTGGCAGCCTCGCCAAACATGTGGCTGCAGTGCACAACAACGGCGACCTCTTACGCAAGGCGGAAGCGCAGGTTGAAATGGTGGTGCAGCTCGTGTCGAAGCTAGAACACGCTGATTTCGAAGATGGCAACCCAGCACTAGCACAAGTGGTAGAAGCACTAGCAACTCTTGAAAACTTTGCACGTAATTGGAACACAAAATCGTCATGGAGCAAGAGTGTGTCCTTTTGCTCGCGAAACGCCTCTTCTATGGCTCTGGCATTTGAAAAGGAGTTCGTTGCTTGCACTGCATTGGTAGATCAAGCTTGTCAGGCCCTCCTCATGGCAGTGGCTGTTGAGTCTTTTGCCGGCATTCAAGCCCTTCGTTCAGACTTTGCTGATAGCGTCAAATCACGCCAAGCAGAGTTTGCAAGCACCTCTGCGGCGCTTGAGTTGCAGGGTCAGTCGTTGGAGCAACTGCACGGCTCAGTGGCTGAGCTCGGGCATGAAAGCCGCGCTGCAGGCGCTCGCATTGAGGCACTCCTTGAAGAGCTCACGCGCAACCTTCAATCGTCTATTGCTACAGAAGTCAATAATAGATCAGGGGGAACAGCTGTTGGTAATGCTGTGCGTGCAGCAGCCTCAGCTGGTGCTCTTCAGGCTGCTGACGAGCTAGGCGCGGACCCACGAGCACTCGAGTTGCATTTGCTGAATACAGTACCAAAGTTGCTGGCAACAGTCGCAAGCGAAAGTGAAGCAACTTGCGCCGTTGTATCTTCAGCTCAGGGAGAGATAGAAGCAGCCATTGAACGTGGACGTCGGAGCCTTCAAGACCAGCTCGACGAGGTCATTGCTCGCCTTGGAGGAGGTCCAGAACGGTTTCGTTCCGATGGACTAGAACCATCGCTTGTGACATTTCTGGAGAAAGAAGGCCTGACTCAACTGGTTGGTTTCTTCGTGCGCTGCCGGGTGCTGAGTTTACAGTCGCTAGCAGCAGTACCTGAGGCTGATATGCACGAACTTGGATTGACTCCATTGCTTGCTGCTCGTGTCGCTGCTGTCATGGACATCAACCACCCCTCTTGCCCTTTACGATCACACGGTGGCGCAAATCTTAATTCATCGAATTCGCAAGTAGTAGCACCTGTACAACTGTTGAGACTGAAAGCGGTTCTGGACCCTATGCGCCTTAGCCCTTTGCTGAAAGAAGTGCTTGAGAATCCTGGGAAAGAGTTTGGGCTTCAGCAATCCCTCGACGTAGTGCTAGAACTCATTGAAGCTGGCGCAGAACAAGCCTTGAAGCTGTCTGGCTTATCTACAGTCATTGTCTTGGGCGTTACAGGTAATACTAATGCTACGCATCGAAGAGAAGGCTCCCATTAATTCCCATTCGGTTCGCTGACATCAGTTTCTGGCGCCGTTTCAGACATGGATGTCAATAGCTCATTGTGTTTGCCTTTACGCATGTATACAGGTTCGGGCAAGAGCACATTCATCAATTACTTAAACGGCTCACAATTTAGACTAGAGGCTTGCCCAGGTGGCGCTGCATTCATCACAGATGACTCTGCACCGGCTTACATCAAAGACGGCGCTGTCTCCGGAACATTGCTCCCCGGCGTGCACCCTACTGACAACTGTGGCATCCTCACCGACTGCCCAGGTCTCTTCGACACGCGGGCTCCGGCCATCAACGTTGCTAATGGCATTAATGTGGCAGCTTGTGCTGATGCAGCGAGCGCAGCCAAGTTTGTGGTATTGATTGAGTTCAGCACAGCCAAAGCGGCGCGGGGGAATGCGTTAAAAGACGTCTTCCTGGCATTAGTCGAGTCGCTTGGGGGGCTGCAAAGCTTAAGATGTCATTTGGAGTCTATTCTGCTCTTAGTAACGAAAGCACCAGTGGATATTAGCGTGACAAGCGCTCGAGAATTGCTCAACGAATCGGTCGTCATTTTAAGAGAAGAAGAGCGCGATGTGGCACTTTCACTGTTCGGTCGCGCTCAGCTTTATCACCCCCTTGACCAAGGTCACGAGTCATGGACCAAACTTGATGGTTTGAGAAGTATGGGAGCACTTCAATTCGTACAAAAACCTGGCGCACTGTACCGGTCTCCGCTGACTTTCATGGACGAAAAGTTGCTCCGCGACATTACTAACGCGCAAGTTGCCGCCGTTAGCAGTGCTCTGCGTGAGCAACGCTTTTCTGATTGCGCGGAAGCAATGGCAGCCCTTGAACGACTTAACGTGGTTGGCCTCCGGATCGTGCAGATTCTCATGGCTGACGCAGCGTCAAAAATTCGTACCCATGTGGAACGTTTCTTTTCTGAAGCCCAGTACTGCCTCTTCAATGATCGTTTTGACGATGCCTTGCAGATAGCACAGCAAGTTCGGGCACTCGAGGTAGCCCTGCGCGATCAGAGTAAGTCAGCAATGAGCTCAACCTTAGGGGCAGAATTAGCACGATCTTTGAGCCTGCGCGCAGCTAACCTTGAAAAACTCATTGAGCACCGCCGGCTCGAAGAACAGCGCTTCGCGCAGACGCAGCGCGAGCAGAAGGCTCAATGTGAACAGACAGCCTGGCTGCAAGCTGAGCTAGCAAAAGTTGAGCTCTTAAACCGTGGGCTAGCAAGCGAGCTCAAGAGCGTGCAGAACGAATTAGTGCATGCGCAAGAATATGCCAAGACCAAGGCCCGGCATCTCGAAGCAACATTCTTGGAAAAGATTGTGGCGCTGGAAGATCGTGCAGCTCGTGGCGAAAGGAAAGAAGAGGCCACAGCGGAAGCTGCAGCACTGCGGGCGGAAATGGCTGGAGCGCTTCAAACTTTGCACGAGGAAGCAGAAAAGCGCGAGGCACATCTCTTGCGTTCGATTGAAGAGCAAGAAGCTTTGGCAAAAGGGAAGGCCGCAGAAGAGGTAACACTGCGCCATGACCTTGAGAACGCACGTATGGCACGGCGGAAGCTGTCGTTGGACGAAGCACAAGGGAAAGCAGCGGCAGCAGCAGTCGAAGCAGCAGAGCGCAAGGCGGCAGAGGCAGCAGCACAAGCACAGAAAGCAGCCGCTTTAGCTCACGAAAGCTCGACTCCAAAGTCTGCGGCTGCTATGCTCGAAGAGAGTGCAGAGGGTGCAGAGTCATCGGTTTCGGTACGCGCTGAGGGTGAAGCGTGCCTAAGTGACCTACTAGCAAGGCACAACGCCAACCTGGAGGCTCTGGCCATGGCAGCTGATGCGCAGACAGCAGCGCGCGAAGCTCAACTAGCCCAAGCGCTACAAGGTTTAGAAGTGTCTCGTCGTAAAGCCATTGATGATTTGGAACCAGAAACTGCGGGTAAGATATCGGGTGAGATGGAAGAGGCCAGAGCAGCTACTGCAGCTACCAATGCGGCAGCCAATCAAGAACTAACCATATCGAGAGCGAGATCAACGGTGTGTCATAACATCGCGGTCGAAAGAACAAATATGTTATATAAGAGTTGGGCCGCAAAACTAGAGCAAGTGGCAATGGCAAGGGTAGCACGATCAACCTCTGTAAGTGATTTCGAGAGCAAAACAATAGCAGCTCAACTTACTTTCGAATCAGCAGCACAAGCACGAGCAGCAGCTTTAGAAGCTACTGTAGTGTCAAAGTTGGCCGAATGTAAGGACGCTATGAGCGCCAACGAATACGATAAAGCAAAAAGGCTCAAAGCTGAGGCTGAGGACTTCAAGTTGGAAGTAAATGCAGCTGCAGTGGGGCACGACAAAGCTGGCATCGAAGAACAAAACCAAATGAAAGAGACAGCACAGACACTTGAAACGGCGATAGACGATGCAACCTCAATGGTCAAGGAGCTTGAGTCAGAGCTAGCAGTGCTCCCGAAAACAATCGAAGCCATAGAAAAGTTGCAGCCTATAATCGAGAAGCGAAAAGCTCTGCGCCGCGATATGATTGATCTTTGGGTCAGCGGCGACTCTTCAGGATCGATCAAGCTGATGGCAAGTCTGATTGAGCTTCCATGGAGTTTGTGTGCCGTGGCTCTCAGGCATGCTAATTTAGAAGCGACAGCAGCGCAAACACAAATTGAAGATGCTGCGGTATCGAGCATGCCAGCTGCAGCGAAGAGAGTGTCCAAGGCAAGCGTACAAGCTTGCGAGCTGTGCAATCTCCAATTAAGTCCTTACAAATACTCCTTAGCGGTGTCTTCAATCAAACACACCTGTAAAAGTTGTGGTCAAGTAGTGTGCCAAGCATGCTCGCCCTCTACGTCTCCAGTGCTTGGTTACTCAACCCCGCAGCGGGTATGCGATATTTGCGTTGAAGCACATACTCAAAAGAAAGCAGCACTAAGAACTTTTGGTACTGACGCTGCAGAATGCACTTTTGTCGCGTCAGCAGCTGCTCAGAAGGCCGTGAATGAGGATGCTGCTTCGGCTCCTGAGCTTGTTGACGGTAGTGCGGCATCGTTTCTGACAAGCGCGATAGAAGAAGCCGCTGCAGTGGGAAAAGATGGTCTTGCGGTTTTGCTGCAAAAGAAAATCAATGATGTTGGCGATGTACTCAGCCTCTCCCTTGCTATCGCATTGGATGCCTTTCCCATCAATACCATCGTATGTGCATCCGTTTCTGTCAATGATGCAGCTACTGGCAGTGTCGGTGAGGTGATTGGCCACCATTCGAACGGCAGAGTGGAGGTGCGTTTCATAGAAGGTGTAAAGATATTGGAGGCTTCCTCGCTATCTATAGCGGATCTGCCAGATAGCTTGACAGTAAATCAAGCCTGTTTCTCTGCCGTCGAACTTCCCGACGAAGACGTTGCTGTTGGACAGTCTGGTGCAGTGATAGGCTGGAGCAACCCTTTTCAGCACGACAAAATCATGGTGAAGTTCGAAGGTAGTGTCGTGAATCTGTTGCCGAGCCAGCTTCAGACGCCAGAACAAATTGAGACGGAAGCGGTATGACTGAAATTATAAAATAGAAAATAAGTTGTTCAGAAAGGACTCCTTACGGCATCAATTAACGTTCAATTGAAATAAGCTTTTGCACTCCTTTTGCTCCCCAACTCTATGTTCCTTCTTTTATTTTTCCTGGTATATCTATTTTTATCGGCTAACATGCATCTTCTCATTCAACGTACTTCACAAATAATATTTTCACTCCAGGCAAAGACTGCAGCAAAGATGAAGCTCGACGTAGAAGCATGCGCCAAAATTGGTCGTCCCGCAGGGAGCACATGGCTCGTTGCGTGCTCCGTCAACGGTGCGGCCCCTGGGCAAGAATGCACTGTAGTAGGGAAAGCAGAAGAAGATGGCCAACTGCAAGTGCTGCTCAGCGCAGGGACATCAACACCTGTTGCGGTCGCAAAAAGCGACCTCGTCACTCTCGAAACTTGGCGAAAACGGCAAGCGGTAAGGACTGACGCCTCCGATGTGCGGAGATATGTTACAGTTTCCATCGTCATGACAGAGTGATTTTTTTGGCAGTATCTTGGATTCCCTTGTCCTTTTCCCCATTTTTCATTTATTCGTCTGCAATCGCCCTTGCCATTTCCTCTAGTAGTTTATGAATTTGGCTATTTTTGCGTATGTATTTCTCTGAAATCTTTGTATAGGTGGCCTCCGAAAAACTTTTGAACGCAGCGAGAGACGGGAAATTAGAGCAAGTCAAAAAGTACCTTGCCATCGGTGGAGAACCCGACGGAAAAGTGGATTCGGTGAGTAGGGTTGATTATGGCTATAGTATTGCATAAATGTAAGAATTTCTAAGAATATTTCATCAGCTTATGTGTCACTTATATAAGTTAGAAACAAATGAACAAATTGCACAATTTTGCGGCTTATCAAATTTTCCATAACATTGTGCTGAAATCTATTTTATCAAGAGATTTTTGTGCTGTACCATGCTTCATTGTCGATTGTTTCGCTGCTGTCCTTTTCATGGTAGAATGGCTCTTCAGCCCTAATCTTGGCTTCCAATAAAGGGCACACGGACATCGTGGACCTTCTTTTGAGCGCTGGTGCCGAACAAAACGCTCATGACAAGGCAAGTTGGGAATACTTGTCTGCATAGAGCAACCGAGAGGCTACTTTGTGCTGTAGGTGTTTTCGAACTTCGATGAATTATAACGTCGTTGCCAACTTTCATGTACTTCTTTTCTTATTTTTCACCAGTCGATACTATCATTGTGCGCTCACATTTTGTGTACAGACTGACTCAACAGCACTCATACGCGCATCAATCAAAGGCCATATACCAGTCGTCAATCTTCTTCTTAAAGCAAATGCTAGCGCAAACGACAAGGACAAGGTAAACTATGCGCATCTCACGAAGGATCTTACACTAACAATGAGGACATTTGTAAGTAGCATCAAAACTAAGAATGGAGTTGGTTACCTCGAATCCATAAGTATATGCTACATCAGCCTTCCATCTCTTGGATGTTACAACTTATACCTGTTATCAATGACTACTCTATGCTTACGTTCATAGTATTCCAAGATACATTTAAAGGAGCTGAAATCATCGTCGAACAATTTGATACATTGCTCATGCATTCATACTTATTCCAATAACGCATGATTTCAGGATGACTGGACAGCTCTTATGTACGCCTCGAATAACGGCCACGTCGCAGTTGTAATTTTACTCCTTCAAGCAGGAGCTGACAAGAACATCGAGAACAAGGTGAGACGCGCGCATGATCTGAACTTGATATTTACAAGATCCATATTAGCACTCTCGTAATAAATACAAAGTGTCTCTAGACTTCATCCACATCTCACAGAGACAATTCCTCGAAACTTTCCATTGCGCATATTCTCATTAACAAACTGACACGCCTTACTAATAATCACCCTCTGTTTGATGCAAATTTAATTTGTTGAGAGTACTACTGTAGTAATTTCATTGAGTGCAAAACTTAAACTTGCAGTTTTCTTCAATGTATTTGCACCTCTCAGACGATGCCACGGACAAAGATAGCTCGCGACACGCACTATGTTGCATACTTACTCAAATTTCTTACTTTTCGACTACTTTCTTTTGCGTGCACTGGTCATGTATTTGCGATTCCGAAGTTGGGTAAAACAGCTCTTATTTACGCCACCGAGAAAAAGAATTCTGATGCGGCTGCCCTTCTTCGATAAGACGTCAAGGAGATGGTATTTTGTTGTAAAATCCCAGCACATATCGCCTCTTGCAATAGAGGAGGTAGAATTTTTAGGTGGTGCTTCTTTTGCTATGGGGATAACGAGCGACGACCTTCCGTTTATTCCCCCCTCGTATCACGAGAAGCAAATGTTGCGGAATTAAGAACAGCGGCTTGGTGATATCATACGTCTCAAATTTCGACACAGGCCAGCTATAGAGGGAGAAAAGACACAAAGGGCCAACGGAAGGCTCAAGGTTCTGGATCTGCTCAGCTTAGACTGGCACTTAGGCAAATTCAGTACACACAGTACACACAAACCCAAAACACGAGCAGCCGAGCAGCCCAAAGGGAATTACTAAGGAAATGATTTTTGTTTAATTTCTCCACTGGGTAACGCTAATAGATATAGATATGGATCAAAGATACAGACGCCCGAACACGGACAACAACAATCAGTCAACAGATGATAAACAGATGCTCCAACACCGGCGCCCCAGCCATGTAAGAACGAGCAAAGAACGTGCAAACGAAATCTATCCAACGAGCAACGAGCCGGCTTTTTAGGCCTGTAGTACAACGACACAACGACCGAGCTACTTACTTAGGACTTAGGACCTTAAAAGTAATTAGTAGCGGGAGAAGGGGATTAGCAGGCCTCGAGCTACTTACTATTAACGAAGCTGAGCACAGCTTTGTTAGCCAGTATAGATAAACTCCCATGTTTAGCCGCAAGAAGAAGCCAGAGTTGGACGACGATGGGTCCGAGGAAGACGACACCTTTGACGTTGGCGGTGATGATGCCGGATCATCGGATGAGAGCGTGGATTCCACGCAGTCAGCTTCTACTACGGCCACCACAAAGTCCAGCAGCTCGGCTTCATCGAGCTCCTCGACGGAATCAAAGACCACCAAAAGTAGCGGGAAACTAAGCAAAAAGGGCAAGGCTGCGTCCAAAAAGGGCGGCGGCGGTGGCAAAGCGTTATATGGCACCGTGCGCAAGGCCCAACGCTTTAGCCTAAAAAACCTCATGCGGTCGAGAAGGGTGAGTAAATATAGTGCAACTAAAGAACAAGAGGGCTTGTCTTCATTACCGCTTCGCACCAGTACGACTCGGAGGGCATGTATTATGCATGTTCCTTCGGGGTTCGGGAATTCCTGTGCATGAGGGGACTTGCTTTAAACCGCAACTAATTTTACAACTGTGCTTCCAGCGATGAATTTCATTTTATGTTTTGTTTCGTCTGCGATTAGGTTATCGCAGCAGAGACAATTCAACGCTATGTGCGAGGATTCTTGTGGCGGCGTGCAGAGGAGCGGCGCATTGCAAGAGAAGAACGAGTCGCGAAAGAGCGCAACATTCGAGCTGTGCGGCGCCGCCAAATGGAACGCGACTACTGGTAGGTCTTTACCCATTATGTTTATGATGCTCTACGCAAGCTACGTATTGGCAGCCTACTTTTTTTTCAAACGCAAGTGCTACTTATCGAAGCAAATATGTGCAGTATTCTGTGTCTCTCTCATCTCAACAATACACGCATAACTTTCTCGTGATTCACATAATCTGAAGGTGGGACGCGGAAGTGGACATTGACTTGCTCCACCGCTACCAAATCGAAGACTTGCTGATGCGCTTAGGCGTCGCCACGTCGGGCACGCGGGAGCAGCTCTTGGTGCGGTTCAAGCGGTGGGTCCTGCACCGGGCGATCGTTGCCGATTTGGGCGTGCAGTGCGCGACCGTGGCCGTTGAACGAAGCCTCAACGGAGCAGGTACACTACAAAAGTATGCGGGCTCGTCATAGGAGAAACGTCTTTTTCTTCCTATTTCTTCGTCTAGTAAGAAACCATTCCGCGGTTTGCACAAGTTCGTATGCCCCTAGAACGCTGCCACAGAGTCTTCTTTTGTGCCCTGCGCAAGTCCTTCGTCATTTCTTTGCCATCTCTAAATTCCCTTTCTACTTCTCATACTATTACCCTCGTCGCTTTCTCTTTCAAATACAGGGGGCGTGTACGCTATTGACGTCCCCACGCCTTCCCGCCGGGACCCGCCCCTGCTGCAGCTGCGGCAGTTTCAGGGCAAGGGCTACTCGAAGCTCGACGCGGGCTTTGCCAGCGATTCGGTGTACGCGGTAAGAGAGTGCGTGTGAACACTTGGAATCGGATGAACAGTGTAAGAGTTTATGGATTAAAGTCACTGGGGATTGAAGACAGAATGCCTTGATTCCGTGGAGGTAGCGTTACGAGCTCATAAATTCCCTTGATTTCTTTCCTGCTAGCGAAATGACCAAGGACACTTGTTTCTCTTGCGCGGCTCCGACCATTACACCGATCTCAGCCCGCCAACTCAGCCAGGCGCGCACTCGAAAGGCGGCGTCAAGAAACCCACTACGGGTGCTGCGGGTGCCGCAGACGGTGACGACGACGCCGAGGACCGGTTTGGCTTAGGCGGTGGCTGGTTGCTGTCTGGCCGCTTGCTAACTATTCTCAAGAAAGAAAACGTTACTGGTATTTTTTTTATACGTGCCTTGCTCTCTTCGCCTATTTCTATATTACCGCCTCAAAGCACGAAAAGATCAGTGTCTGCCTCAACTTCAATATTATCGTTTGCGCCATGACATGAAATTCATTCAGCTTGTCATTGTTCATCATCCTTTCGCTCCTCTCGCCTGTGTGCAATCCTGTCATTCTAAAGGCCTGGGCCTCGGCGGGTACTTCACAGTATGTTCCACCGCAGTGGGCGAAGCGTTTAC
>Ga0307930_1002899_pt1 | contig 12843 bp, 4 predicted proteins | sample OrgLakmetageno46_FD_203161 | JGI IMG/M metagenome (GOLD analysis project Ga0307930, IMG submission 203161) | Saline water microbial communities from Organic Lake, Antarctica - #46 | ecosystem: Environmental > Aquatic > Non-marine Saline and Alkaline > Saline | place: Antarctica: Organic Lake... | reverse complement strand
TTTCAGCATACTGACGACGGTCGAACCACCGTCGCAGCATCAATGCTCGTCAACAACAACGTTCATTCTATTGAACTTGTGTGCGAGTATATGTCAAGAAATAAGGTTTATTTCTTTCTTTCCCTCCCTCCACATCCCTGTTGGGCCTTGCATCGACGCATTCTGCGTCTCTGCAAGGCCTAGTAGGCAAGCAAGTCTTTGGTATTCCGCGAACGCGGAATACCAAAGACTGGTCTTTTGGAATCGCACGCTTCGCGCGCAATCCAAAAGACCAGCTTCACACCACAACCCACCAGAGTCACACCAAGAAAGAATCCCTCACGAAAGAAACCAGGCGGCAGGCGCCAGTTGGCTATCTTCGATAGTCTAACGTAGACGAAAGCTCGAGAACGAATCATTGGATTCCTTTCATCATACTGACGACGGTCGAACCACCGTCGCAGCATCAATGCTCGTCAACAACAACGTTCATTCTATTGAACTTGTGTGCGAGTATATGTCAAGAAATAAGGTTTATTTCTTTCTTTCAATACTCCTCTCCAATCAAGTTTTTCTTTTCGGCGTCCTTGGCTAACAGTAGTAGATCTAATCTGCGAAACCCGCCTGTGATAGTTGTCGCACCGGTGCTCTATCACACCTGACCTTCAGCGCTCCTTCGTTTTCTCCTTTCCGCCGTACCATCCCTGATCGCAGCCTAATCATGAAGTTCTTGACTGATGCTTTTGCGTCGGAACATGGAACCCGCGGCAAAAGTTTCTGGGATCAACTCACTGGTCTGCCCCATCAAAATTCCCTCCTTCATGATCAAATCATTAATTCTCGGCGAGGAATGAGATTGGATAAAACTATCCATCAGTCATTCGGCCACCCTGTCATGGATACCACCAAACCTGGATTCCAAGTGACTTGCCCCGAGGATTTTGAACCTGAAGATCAGCGAATGGCGGAATTGGAGCAACTTTTTGACCAGTGGAACGATCCTAGTTTGACTACTGCTCAGCGGATGAGAAGTGGAGCCACCTTGCCTCCCGGATTTGCCCTTTTGGTCAGGAAAGGAGAAAATGAACAGCCATGTCAAATTATTTTTATTTCCAATCCGGTCTTGACCAAGCCGGATGTTACGGAACCCAATACTTTTGGAGCTCCGGCACCATTTGGGAATATTGTCAATAATGAATTTGCGCAAAAGTATGTCAGTGATCCTTCTGTACGGACCCATTGTCTGTTAGGATCGATGTCAGGAAATACTTTTGCTTCTGGTGCACCTGGAAATCGTCTTGAATTTGAAAAAGATCTACTTCCAGTTTTAATGACGGATGGCGCAGCGATTTGGAATAAGCCTTTCAATCGTGATGATTGGAAGATTTTGTTTTTTCCAACAATGTCTGCCTGCCCTGTGGGATTTGTTTGGCCTACGAGCGATGGCTTCGAATCTTTCCAGGCAAGTATAACAAATCGTAAAAAGGTATTCTCTGGTCTTCTTCATCTCTTGAAGTCCAGGGAGCATATCATTAAAAATTGGTTTAACGCTGTCAAAGCAAGTCCAGCAAGCTTTGCAGTTCCAGTGGTTGATGCTCTGCCATTTTGGTCTTGTTTTCCAACGGCGCAAGAACCCATTGATGATCGAGTTCTGGATGCGGCTCTACTTGCCCCATTCCAAGAACAAAAGGATCGTTTCCTCCGTGGCCACTTGATGCAACTTATCTACAGAAGTTCATCTTTACCCACGTCGACTCTTGGGTTCAAGATGCGGGCTCGGATCAAGATGCACAACATGCGTGTGGCAGATTCTTATCCGGTTGCTCTGGGTATTACTTTACCACCTGAATGTCAGGCCTTTGTCAACTACCTCTTCCCTTTTGAAGATGCCGACAAGGGATGGGATGGCCGTATTCCAAAATGGTTCCAATTGCTTGATTTAGATCCTGCCACTGAAGTTCCAGATACATACCGCCAGTACACACCCCGACCTCTGCCGTCGTCTGCTCAAGACCCTGAGGAGTATGTCACCCAACGGTTGACATTGCCTGCAACGGAACCTGTTGCCGCTGTGCCACCCATGGATGATGACCTTGCGGAATTTCTTCAGGCCACCAAGCGACGCAGGACTAGTTCAGGTCTATCCCCAGTCCCTCCTCAAGTTGCTCCGGCTCCTGAAAATTCCTTTGTCCTAACGGCGGATGGAAACTTTGCAGATGGGCATGGTACCAATTATGTCCCACAAGCTGATCCAACCTCCAGGCAATCGCGTGTTGATGGACTGGATATGCCGGCAGTGACCCCGTCTCCCGAAGCGTATCGCCCATTGAATCGGGTCGCTCCAGGTAATGGTCCATTTACCGGGCATCGGGACCAACCTCAAGATTCCAGTGGATTTGGTAATCCGGCAGGTGGCAATCCGTTTGCTGGTGTTATGAACGGTACACACATACCACTCCAGTCGCCAGCCCAAGGTATGCCTACTGATGGGATCCAAGATTCTACATGGAATTCGCCGTTTCCACAAGGTCCTCGCGTCCAGTTCGAACCACACATTCGGGTTTCGTCACCTTTTCCTGGCTACGGTCCTACAACAACATCACCTGCAATGGGGCTACCCACACCGGTGCATCACCAACAGATGTTTTCGGCGTCTCCAGGGATGCCCCCATCTCACATGTATCCATCTTCACATCCGGATCTGTCTTACCAAGCGGGGTATGGCGGTATGATGCATCCAATGGGCCATTATCAGACCCATCCAACATTCCATACTAACAAGCCGAATTCTCGGTCTAAATATGCCCCTGTGCGGACTGCTAGCGTGAATTCTGACTTGGAACGCAGTTGTTGCCCTCCGGAGTTGAAAGCGATTGGATATTGGTTGGTGCATCCACTTCCTCCTAATGTAGGCGTGGTGCGTACCTCCCTTGGTGACCGAGCGGCATCTGATGTTCTACAATTTGGACTACCCACGGTCATTGGGCGACGATGTCTTGAAGGTTTTGATTACAAAAACGATGGACAGGTTGCAGTGAATATTGTTTGCACTGCTATTGAATACCGAACCAAACACCAATTTGGTTCTTTCTCGCAAGTTGGAGCACTACAGCGTGACCTACGGTCGGTGATGAATAGTGAATTTGTGAAAAACAGTTACAACATTGCTACTTGGGGGGTGGATCCCGACATTGCTCCACCTCCGGGTACATCTAAACGGTTTTCTTTGTTGGCATTCCTTCCATGCATTTCCGAAAGTTTCTCTTCTGACTATCTCCCACGAGATGGTCTTGCATGGCAGCAGATGAAGGAGTTTGCAATGGTGACTTACTACCATTTTGCCTTGTTGGGGTGTACGAATCCGACATCGGATAATGGTGATTATGATGATTCCCTCTTTCGGAATTCTCTCTTTGGTCACTGTTTACGCTACATCTGTCAATGTGTTCAAAACACAAACTTGGGACGTCGCTGGAATCAGGCGCGGGCCGAGTGTACTGCTGCGTACTTTCGAGATTTGAGTGAACTGTTTCATCTCTTGAAGAAATTTGTTGATCATCGTATTGGGCATGACGTGGAAAATTATGGCATTGGTGATGCTTGGCCCACCAATGACCGCAATGCGGTCTTCATGTCAGTCCCGTCTCGTACCAACAGTGCTGGTTTTATGGCGCATTCGGAAAGTGTGGTTTCTGTTCTTCAGGAATATTACACTCGCATGCAACGTACTTGGGGAGCTGGTCGGTATACTGCTCCAAATGAATGCTCCTGGGCGATGTCTTCCTCACCCTTCTTTGCACCTGGGAAACCGGCACAATTCAAGAATCCTGATGTACAGAAGTTGAAGACGACGGATCGTGCTCGCGATGATAAAGAAAATGTCCCATTTAAGAACACGAGTCCGTTGTTCGTATGGAATCACGCCGCCAATCCTTTGGGACGAAAGTCCCCATCTGAAAAGCTATATCCAGTGGTTCAACGTGGCACCTATCCTTCAATTGTGGATCCAAAGGCCGCGCGCATTCCTGGTAAGCCGAATTTGTTTCCAATCTGTTTAAATTCCTCCTTTGAGGGCCATTGTACTTGTTCCAAACCCGGGACTTGTAAGACCCAAAAGGTGGGCCGTCACGCCGGAAAAACACGTCTTCATATCGATTTAAATGAGGCGCGTTGGTCCGCGGCCACCTACAAAGAAGAGGATTGGAGGCCGATTGTCGATTTTATCAAGAAGTACAATACACACATCTTGCCAAGTGAGGCATTCAAGAAATTAACACCGAGTACAACTTGGTGATGGGACCCGCTGGTCCCGGAAGGGGCCCAGCTGGTGGGGCATGATTCTAAGCCGGTGGTGTCTGATCGTAAAACGATAAAGGTTCCCCCACGTCGTCGGTTCTACAAGAAACCACCACCTGAGATCAAGAACCGGTGGCCTGGTGATTGGGACTGGCAATATCTTCCCATTCGGGACTTGCCTTTGGAAATGGTCCCGTGTCTACCATGGGGAAAGGATCAGAAATACAATACTCCTACCAAGACAATGCACCGAAACGTTCCTGGAAATGGACAAGTACAACCGACATTTATGCTGATCGCACATTTGGTTCAGTCCAGTGCCTATTTGGATGCGCCCGATTACGCTGTGTTGACACAGGTTAATCTGGCCTTGGCACGCGGTTCATTGCTTCTGGAGTTTCCTTTCTCTCGTCCTTGGAAGACAACTAGAAAACGAAGATGGGGTTTTGGAAAAGTGCACAAAGATCGTTACAGTACGCATGCGAAAGTCAATCCTCGTTCTATGGTCCATTATGCTTGGGGTTTTCTATCGCCCATGGATCGACATAATGTCATTGTGGCATTGCCTGAGTGGCGCCAATATGCCTCTCTTCGGCGTTTTGCTTCTATGACTTCGCTTTCTTGTTTGAAGGAACCACGTGTTACTCCTGCGACGGGTATTCCGACAGTGTTGGATCTGGTACGGGCAAGGTATAATTCGGCTGGTCTTCTTCGTTTTGATTTTCTTCATGGCGATTTCATCCGTTGGTTGGGAGGAGAATATGTCAACTCTGCTCGTGACTTCAATGCTGAGTGGGATGTCATTGACTCCACGTTACATAATCGCGAGGTCCCTGCAGAATATCCTCCTCTCAAACTTGAAATGGCATATCGCATCCAAACTGAAGGTGTTCCTATCAAGGCCCAATACACAACTCCAATGTCGGCTACTATTCTTCGAGACGAATATGATAACCATCCTGCTGTTGCCGCTAATGTTTTGAAAGTTGAAGAGAAGTTTGCGAAAGAGGAATGGAAGGCCTTTCACATCCACTACTTGAGGTTTGTGTTCCAATTTCTCCCAGGACTGGTTATTAATCCCATCCAGTGGGTTTTTGATAAAGGCAAGGGACGGATTTGTATTGATTGTTCTAATGGTCCGGATGACTTGGGATCAATCAACACCTACATCCCAAAACCAAAACAAGATGTAACTGGTGAACAGTGTCCTTCCATCCATTACCAGTTTGCGTTCAAGCGGTTCCTTCGTCAAGTTCTCCGTATGCGCATCACCGAACCGACCAGTCCCATCTTGGTCCATGCTGATGATATTGAGGCTGCCTTTCGCCGTGTGCTCTATCATCCAGATGTGGCTGTAGCATTCGCATATGTCTTTTCTGACTTTTTGATTGTCCCAGTGGGCCAAGTGTTTGGTTCGCGGAATGCTCCATCCTTCTACTGTGTCCTTGCTGACCTACGCGAGGTCTTGGCTACTTGTCGTGTTGATGTCCCTTTGGAGGAATTACATGACTTGGTTCAGAAATGTTCTATTACGGTTGATACAACTACACCTCTGTGTACGGTACCTGCGGATTCCCATCACCCACCATTGTCTATGGATGAGTTGCTACGGATGTACAATGCCAGCTATGTTGACGACAATGCTGTTGCTGCATTTGCTGCACACATTGAACACGCCATCCACCATAGTGTGATGTCGGCTTTTGAGGTTTTTGGTCATGATGCTCGTCGTGGGGACTGCCTACAGGCCAAAAAGTGGGAACCTGAAGTTACAGAGACCTTTTTGTTTTTGGGTTTCCGCATCAATACGCATGATATGACTGTTTCATGGCCCCTCTACAAACGTGAGGATCTGCACTTGCAACTGGTGGACGTCTTGAAACGTCGTCCTCGTTGTGTCTCCCCGCGAGAAATGGCAAAAATTGTTGGCATTGTCCGATCTGCATCTGAGATTGCCCCTTGGGGAAACTTCTTGAGTTTTAACTTGCAAAATGCCCTTACACAAGCGGCAAAGAATGCTTTTTCGGACAAACGAAGTTGGTGGACCCGCTCCCGTATCTATCTCTCGCGGGTAGCGGTTGCTACGATCAATCAGATGCTGGAGACACTTTTGGAACCTGAGGAGAGCCCCCTTTGGTCTCGTCCTATTGCGCTGTATTTGGATCGCGATTACACCCACCGCGCCTACTCTGATGCTAGTTATGGCGGCTTGGGTGGTTGGTGTGCGGAATTCAGTTTTCTTTGGCGTCTGAATCGTGACACCCTCGTCGAAGCTGGTTTTGAAATGCGCGCAATCAAAATCTCTTCAAATGACCCAGAATCAACTGATGGTTTCTTGCATATCAACCCGTTGGAATATTTGGGTGCACTCATCAATCTTTGGATTTGCATCAAATGTGTGATACTTCTTGGCCCCATCGATGGGGGCTATATTTTGGCATTATTGATCGACAATACAACTGCCGTTTCGTGGATGTCTATTGCATCCCGGACAAAAGATCCTCTTCTCCAGGGACTGGCTCGCTTGGGTTCTGCATTGCTTGTTGAAGCCTCTCAATTACTAATGAAAGTTTGTCCCAAACATCATCCTGGAAACCAGAATGGCGCGGCGGACGCCCTCAGTCGACCACAGCTTCAAGGAAACGACCACGAAAATTCATTGGCCTCCGTTATCGAGGAATGGTCCCAGCTTCAGACATGTCGCATTTGCCTTCTGCCTTTCAAACTGCTGTCCAAGATTGCATTGACTCTGAAAGAACCGCCGACAGGGGATCAGTACGGGCGCGTAACGACAGATCTTTTGACTCTCGAGCCCAATTTTTTGCCGATTGGTGCCTCCGAAATGAGCTTTCCGAGTACGATTTACAGAAACTAGATGATGCTGGTTGCATTCTTGTCCTTGGTACTTATCTGCGTGACGTCAAAAGAGGCAACAACAAAAAGGAGAAAGCTGATTTGAAGGCCGATACACTTCGCGCTTATTTATCTACTGCTCACAAATACTTGCAATATCGCCTTGGTCGTTCTATACACGTTATGGATCCGGCATATGGTGGTAAGCAAAATCGATATCATCCTTTTCTTTATCAACAGATCCACGATCGTAGCTGTTGGCAACAGAAGAATGAACGCTACGAACCATTCACGATGGAAATGTTTCTTGCTTTGCAACGATGGATTTCTGCTGAACCCGAGCCAACGGCAACATTCCTTGGTAAGACACATTCTGTCTACGATTGGACCCGCCTTGGTATTTTCACTGGTTTTCGGGCTAGTGAATATTCTCAAGGAGACTTGGCAAGTGGCGAATTATTCAATATGATCCCCGACAAAAACGATGTTCCAAAACAGTTCAGGGGTATGCCACTTGCTATGATGGCTCGTGATTTTCGTTTCTTTGACAATAATTATGTCTTAATTCCGCACAAACACTTGATCACACGGTACAAACGTGGTGACGTTGTGTGGCTTGAACTCTGTTGGCGGTATGATAAAAGTGCCTTCAACTTTGTGAAGAAACGTTTCAAGATCACGGGACATCCCATTTACTGTCCTGTTGATGCCGCTGTTTGTATCATTCATCGGACTACACTTCTTGGTGTTCCTGCCACTTATCCTGTCGGCGTCTGGAGTTCACACACCACATCTTATCGCTTCTTGAAATCTAGGGAAGTTTCTGAAGTGATGCGCAGTTCGGTTGATATGGCATATCCCGATCCGAACCACTATTTGCGGATTAACCGCCATCTGATTGTTCCTCATTCCAATCGGGTCACTGCAGCAGTTTGCTTACAAAAAGGTGGAGCCAATAATGACGAAATCGCGTTCCGATTACGCTGGCTTCCGAGCTCTGTGCCCACCTACCTTCGCGACTGCTTCCAATCTATTGGTGACACGCTTGAGCGAACAATCCAAGGGGCGATGAAGTTGACGTTTTCTTCTTCTCCATCTCCTTCTTAGATCCCAATTCCTCTCCCGATCTTTCTTCCTTTTCCTGTTTTCTTCTCCGTTTCTTCTATTCGTTTCTTCTATGGTGCTTCGTGCGTTGTGGTGGTTGGTTGATTACACCATGATCATCAACTTCTGGTAGGCAAGCAAGTCTTTGGTATTCCGCGAACGCGGAATACCAAAGACTGGTCTTTTGGAATCGCACGCTTCGCGCGCAATCCAAAAGACCAGCTTCACACCACAACCCACCAGAGTCACACCAAGAAAGAATCCCTCACGAAAGAAACCAGGCGGCAGGCGCCAGTTGGCTATCTTCGATAGTCTAACGTAGACGAAAGCTCGAGAACGAATCATTGGATTCCTTTCATCATACTGACGACGGTCGAACCACCGTCGCAGCATCAATGCTCGTCAACAACAACGTTCATTCTATTGAACTTGTGTGCGAGTATATGTCAAGAAATAAGGTTTATTTCTTTCTTTCAATACTCCTCTCCAATCAAGTTTTTCTTTTCGGCGTCCTTGGCTAACAGTAGTAGATCTAATCTGCGAAACCCGCCTGTGATAGTTGTCGCACCGGTGCTCTATCACACCTGACCTTCAGCGCTCCTTCGTTTTCTCCTTTCCGCCGTACCATCCCTGATCGCAGCCTAATCATGAAGTTCTTGACTGATGCTTTTGCGTCGGAACATGGAACCCGCGGCAAAAGTTTCTGGGATCAACTCACTGGTCTGCCCCATCAAAATTCCCTCCTTCATGATCAAATCATTAATTCTCGGCGAGGAATGAGATTGGATAAAACTATCCATCAGTCATTCGGCCACCCTGTCATGGATACCACCAAACCTGGATTCCAAGTGACTTGCCCCGAGGATTTTGAACCTGAAGATCAGCGAATGGCGGAATTGGAGCAACTTTTTGACCAGTGGAACGATCCTAGTTTGACTACTGCTCAGCGGATGAGAAGTGGAGCCACCTTGCCTCCCGGATTTGCCCTTTTGGTCAGGAAAGGAGAAAATGAACAGCCATGTCAAATTATTTTTATTTCCAATCCGGTCTTGACCAAGCCGGATGTTACGGAACCCAATACTTTTGGAGCTCCGGCACCATTTGGGAATATTGTCAATAATGAATTTGCGCAAAAGTATGTCAGTGATCCTTCTGTACGGACCCATTGTCTGTTAGGATCGATGTCAGGAAATACTTTTGCTTCTGGTGCACCTGGAAATCGTCTTGAATTTGAAAAAGATCTACTTCCAGTTTTAATGACGGATGGCGCAGCGATTTGGAATAAGCCTTTCAATCGTGATGATTGGAAGATTTTGTTTTTTCCAACAATGTCTGCCTGCCCTGTGGGATTTGTTTGGCCTACGAGCGATGGCTTCGAATCTTTCCAGGCAAGTATAACAAATCGTAAAAAGGTATTCTCTGGTCTTCTTCATCTCTTGAAGTCCAGGGAGCATATCATTAAAAATTGGTTTAACGCTGTCAAAGCAAGTCCAGCAAGCTTTGCAGTTCCAGTGGTTGATGCTCTGCCATTTTGGTCTTGTTTTCCAACGGCGCAAGAACCCATTGATGATCGAGTTCTGGATGCGGCTCTACTTGCCCCATTCCAAGAACAAAAGGATCGTTTCCTCCGTGGCCACTTGATGCAACTTATCTACAGAAGTTCATCTTTACCCACGTCGACTCTTGGGTTCAAGATGCGGGCTCGGATCAAGATGCACAACATGCGTGTGGCAGATTCTTATCCGGTTGCTCTGGGTATTACTTTACCACCTGAATGTCAGGCCTTTGTCAACTACCTCTTCCCTTTTGAAGATGCCGACAAGGGATGGGATGGCCGTATTCCAAAATGGTTCCAATTGCTTGATTTAGATCCTGCCACTGAAGTTCCAGATACATACCGCCAGTACACACCCCGACCTCTGCCGTCGTCTGCTCAAGACCCTGAGGAGTATGTCACCCAACGGTTGACATTGCCTGCAACGGAACCTGTTGCCGCTGTGCCACCCATGGATGATGACCTTGCGGAATTTCTTCAGGCCACCAAGCGACGCAGGACTAGTTCAGGTCTATCCCCAGTCCCTCCTCAAGTTGCTCCGGCTCCTGAAAATTCCTTTGTCCTAACGGCGGATGGAAACTTTGCAGATGGGCATGGTACCAATTATGTCCCACAAGCTGATCCAACCTCCAGGCAATCGCGTGTTGATGGACTGGATATGCCGGCAGTGACCCCGTCTCCCGAAGCGTATCGCCCATTGAATCGGGTCGCTCCAGGTAATGGTCCATTTACCGGGCATCGGGACCAACCTCAAGATTCCAGTGGATTTGGTAATCCGGCAGGTGGCAATCCGTTTGCTGGTGTTATGAACGGTACACACATACCACTCCAGTCGCCAGCCCAAGGTATGCCTACTGATGGGATCCAAGATTCTACATGGAATTCGCCGTTTCCACAAGGTCCTCGCGTCCAGTTCGAACCACACATTCGGGTTTCGTCACCTTTTCCTGGCTACGGTCCTACAACAACATCACCTGCAATGGGGCTACCCACACCGGTGCATCACCAACAGATGTTTTCGGCGTCTCCAGGGATGCCCCCATCTCACATGTATCCATCTTCACATCCGGATCTGTCTTACCAAGCGGGGTATGGCGGTATGATGCATCCAATGGGCCATTATCAGACCCATCCAACATTCCATACTAACAAGCCGAATTCTCGGTCTAAATATGCCCCTGTGCGGACTGCTAGCGTGAATTCTGACTTGGAACGCAGTTGTTGCCCTCCGGAGTTGAAAGCGATTGGATATTGGTTGGTGCATCCACTTCCTCCTAATGTAGGCGTGGTGCGTACCTCCCTTGGTGACCGAGCGGCATCTGATGTTCTACAATTTGGACTACCCACGGTCATTGGGCGACGATGTCTTGAAGGTTTTGATTACAAAAACGATGGACAGGTTGCAGTGAATATTGTTTGCACTGCTATTGAATACCGAACCAAACACCAATTTGGTTCTTTCTCGCAAGTTGGAGCACTACAGCGTGACCTACGGTCGGTGATGAATAGTGAATTTGTGAAAAACAGTTACAACATTGCTACTTGGGGGGTGGATCCCGACATTGCTCCACCTCCGGGTACATCTAAACGGTTTTCTTTGTTGGCATTCCTTCCATGCATTTCCGAAAGTTTCTCTTCTGACTATCTCCCACGAGATGGTCTTGCATGGCAGCAGATGAAGGAGTTTGCAATGGTGACTTACTACCATTTTGCCTTGTTGGGGTGTACGAATCCGACATCGGATAATGGTGATTATGATGATTCCCTCTTTCGGAATTCTCTCTTTGGTCACTGTTTACGCTACATCTGTCAATGTGTTCAAAACACAAACTTGGGACGTCGCTGGAATCAGGCGCGGGCCGAGTGTACTGCTGCGTACTTTCGAGATTTGAGTGAACTGTTTCATCTCTTGAAGAAATTTGTTGATCATCGTATTGGGCATGACGTGGAAAATTATGGCATTGGTGATGCTTGGCCCACCAATGACCGCAATGCGGTCTTCATGTCAGTCCCGTCTCGTACCAACAGTGCTGGTTTTATGGCGCATTCGGAAAGTGTGGTTTCTGTTCTTCAGGAATATTACACTCGCATGCAACGTACTTGGGGAGCTGGTCGGTATACTGCTCCAAATGAATGCTCCTGGGCGATGTCTTCCTCACCCTTCTTTGCACCTGGGAAACCGGCACAATTCAAGAATCCTGATGTACAGAAGTTGAAGACGACGGATCGTGCTCGCGATGATAAAGAAAATGTCCCATTTAAGAACACGAGTCCGTTGTTCGTATGGAATCACGCCGCCAATCCTTTGGGACGAAAGTCCCCATCTGAAAAGCTATATCCAGTGGTTCAACGTGGCACCTATCCTTCAATTGTGGATCCAAAGGCCGCGCGCATTCCTGGTAAGCCGAATTTGTTTCCAATCTGTTTAAATTCCTCCTTTGAGGGCCATTGTACTTGTTCCAAACCCGGGACTTGTAAGACCCAAAAGGTGGGCCGTCACGCCGGAAAAACACGTCTTCATATCGATTTAAATGAGGCGCGTTGGTCCGCGGCCACCTACAAAGAAGAGGATTGGAGGCCGATTGTCGATTTTATCAAGAAGTACAATACACACATCTTGCCAAGTGAGGCATTCAAGAAATTAACACCGAGTACAACTTGGTGATGGGACCCGCTGGTCCCGGAAGGGGCCCAGCTGGTGGGGCATGATTCTAAGCCGGTGGTGTCTGATCGTAAAACGATAAAGGTTCCCCCACGTCGTCGGTTCTACAAGAAACCACCACCTGAGATCAAGAACCGGTGGCCTGGTGATTGGGACTGGCAATATCTTCCCATTCGGGACTTGCCTTTGGAAATGGTCCCGTGTCTACCATGGGGAAAGGATCAGAAATACAATACTCCTACCAAGACAATGCACCGAAACGTTCCTGGAAATGGACAAGTACAACCGACATTTATGCTGATCGCACATTTGGTTCAGTCCAGTGCCTATTTGGATGCGCCCGATTACGCTGTGTTGACACAGGTTAATCTGGCCTTGGCACGCGGTTCATTGC